>Ga0209751_10003858_pt1 | contig 14503 bp, 14 predicted proteins | sample RifCSP13_1_FD_184019 | JGI IMG/M metagenome (GOLD analysis project Ga0209751, IMG submission 184019) | Soil microbial communities from Rifle, Colorado - Rifle CSP2_sed 13_1 (SPAdes) (version 2) | ecosystem: Environmental > Terrestrial > Deep subsurface > Rock core/Sediment | place: Rifle... | reverse complement strand
GAGCATGTTGTATGCGGCGAGGAGTACGACCGCAACAAGCCCAAACTCCACGAGAAGCCACGCGACGCGGGCGGCGACCGGGCGGTCCGTGAGCTTGTACACGAGGAACGCGTTGATCGCGGCGAGGACCGCGGCGCCCGCCGCCCAGGGCAGATCGGTGAGGTCGATCGCGGGGGCATCGAACCGAACGAGGCCGAACCCCCGGATCACCATGACGCCGCCGCCGAACAGGCTGAGGAACACGAGCCACCTCTGCACCCTTGTGAGCTTCTCGGGCGGTGGCTCCGGGATCTTGCGGATCGCGCGCACGATGTTCAGCCGGCTGACGACGAGCGCGGACACGACGACGGCGCTGAGGGTGATGAGCACGCCCGCCGCGAACGCAAGGAGCACGCTGCCGGGGTCCGCGTGGAAGACGAGCGTCGAGGAACCGCCCACGTCGGCGAACACGATGTTGAAGATCTGAATCATGAGCCACCCGAGGCCCAGGCCCGCGAGCGCGCCCGCCGCGGCGGACAGCGCGACGTAGATCGCCCCTTCGAAGAGGAACGCGAGCGTGAGGTGGAGGCGCTTCATCCCGATCGCGCGGGAAACGCCCATCTCCGCCTTCCGCTCCTCCGCGAGCATGACGAAGAGGTTCACGAGGAGGAGGACGCCCGCGGTGATCGCGAACGACCCCATGACGAGGAACAGCTCGGACGCCTGCGAGGCGATCGTCTGTGCCGTCTCGAGCGACTCCTGTTTCACTTGTACGACGTCGAGGGGCCACGCGTTCTCGTTCACGATCACGGACAGCCCGGCCGCGAGCGGGGCGCTGCCGAGCTCGCCGCCAACTGCGGGACCTGGTGCGCTCACCTTGACGAGGTTGATCTTGCCCGTCGCGCTGAAGTTCGCCTGCGCCCGCGCGAGCGGCAGGAACAGGATCGAGAGGCCCTGGTGCGCAGCCTTGCCCTCGTCACGCACGACCCCCGCGACCTGCATGTACACGAGGGTCTGGTTCGTCGACCCGTGGAACAACGTCAAGCGGTTCCCGATGGACGCGTTCAAGTCCCTGGCGGCGGCTTCGTTCGCGTACACCCAACCGGGCGACAGGTCCGCGGTCGAGACCGCCGCCCCGCCGAGCGTGCGCAGGGTCCCGAACCCCGACTCGTAGGACTCGGCGAGCCCGAGGACGGTGATCGCCTGGTTCCCCTTGATTGTGTCCTCGTTCCGCACGGGCATCGACTTCTGGAGGACCGGCGCGATCCCGTCGAACTCGAGCCCGCGGGCGGCCGATTCGTTCCGGAGCGTGTGGAACCACGCCTCCTCGAACTCCTGCAAGTCCCCGTTGATATCCCTCGCGACCGTGACGTCGATCGCATCGAGACGATCGTACACGTCCCCGGTGAAGATGTACTCGAGCGTATCCCCGACCGTCAGCGAGGAGGAGACGATCATCGTGCCGATGAGGAGGCCGAACGTCACGATGAGGACGCGCGACTTCCGCCGCAAGGCGTTCCGCGCCGCCATGCGCGCGAGCATGGGGTTCGTCGCCGCCAAGACGAGCACGACGGACGCCGCCGCGCCCGCCGCCACGAGGGGGAGGCGGACGGGTCGTGGGTCACAACGACGAACGTCTGCCCGTTCTCCCGGTTCAGTCGCGAGAGGAGCTCCATGACCTCCGCGCTCGTCTCGCTGTCCAGGTTCCCCGTCGGCTCGTCCGCCCACACGATGCCCGGCTTGTTCACGAGCGCGCGGGCGATCGCGACGCGCTGCTGTTGCCCCGCGCTCAGCTCCGAGGGCCTGTGCGCCCCGAACGTCTCGAGACCGACGAGCGCGAGCATGCGGGAGGCCGCCTCCGCCGCCAACCGTTGGGTCGCGCCCGCGACGATGAGCGGGAGCTCGACGTTCTCACGGGCGGAGAGGACCGGCAGCAAGTTGTACGACTGGAACACGAAGCCCATGCGGCGGGCGCGGTACTCGGAGCGCCGGTCGTCGTCCATCTCCGTGAGCCGCACCCCCTCGACGAACACGTCCCCCTCCGTCACGTCGTCGAGCCCGGAGAGGCAGTTCAGGAGCGTCGTCTTCCCGCATCCGGAGGGGCCCATCACCGCCACGAACTCGCCGGGCGGGATCTCGAGGTCGACGCCGCGGAGCGCGTGCACGGTGACCGCACCGGAGTTGTAGACCTTGTGCAATTGCACGGCGCGGACGATCGCGTCCATCGGCACCGAAACTCAAAGGGGTGCCGTAGATGAACATTCCGTCGGTATCCGTGCGCGCACCTCATCTGTAGCGCAAACGTCCAAATAGCGAACGAGGGATGCGCGCGCGATGGCGGGGTCGGAGGCGGGCACATGCCCCTATTGCGGGAGCACGGAGACGGATGCGTTCCCGGATGGTTCCGGCGCGTGTCGGAACTGCGGGCGGGCGTTTCGCGGCTCGGCGCCAGTCGGCGGCGCGCTCATGGGGGAGGCGGTCGATGAGGGCGCGCAAGTCAAGAAGGTCCGGGAGAGGGACCGGCTCGGCCTCCTCGGGGTCGTGGGAGGGCTTCTGGCATACCTGGCCGTCCCGGCGCTCTTCCTCATCGGCGCCGCGGTGAACGGACGAGGTGCGCTGGACTACGTCGCGGACGTGATCAACACGCCCCGCGGCGCGCTCGTGTGCGGCGGGCTCTCGTTCCTCGTCGTGGCGGCGACGTACGCGCTGTGGGCGGGGTCGTTGGTCTGGCGCGGATTCCCGGAGAAGTCGTTCCACCTGCTCGTGGCGGGCGTCCTATGCACCGTGGCGGCGGCAATCACAGGGCCCGGCCCCGAGGGCGCCGTGGGCATCCTCGGCGGGATCCTTGCGCTTCTTGGCGGCTTCCTCGTCTGGCGGAAGACGAAGGCGGCGGAGGAAGGCCCGACGGAGGATTCCTCCTCGCCCCCGCCCGAGACGGCCTGATCACTTCTTCGCGTCGTAGTAGACGACGGACCAGCGGAACCGGTAGCCCTCCGCGGTGCGGTACTCTTCGAAACGGGTCGTGAGGTCCGCACGGAACGCCGCCAGGTCTCCCATCTCCGCGAGCTCTCGCTCCGTCGTGCCCCACGAGCTCCGGAAGGCGACGACGTCGTCCAAGTTCGCGAACGTCACCGCCTCGGCGTGCGGCTGCGCGAGGCCCTCGGAGAACCCTGCGGCCCGGATCTTGGCGGTGAGGATCTCGGGCGTCTGGATCGCGGCGGTGTCCCCGGACTTCGTCACGACCTCCGCGGCCTCCCTCAGCTGCGCGAGAACCTTCGAGGGAGAGGCGGACCGATGCTTTGCCACGACCTCCTCGAAGGCGTCCCAGCCCGAGGGCGGGTCTCTCACGGCCCACCCGAGCGCGTGAAACGATGCTCCTTCCTTCAGGACGCGGTTCACCTCCCGCAGGACCTGTTCGTGGCCGATGCTCGGGAGGCCGAACGAGGTGAGCGCAGCGTCGAACGAGCCGCCACGATACACGATGTTACGCGAGTCGAGCATCTCGAACCGGAGGTTGCGCAGCCCGGCCCGCGCCGCCTTCGTCTGCGCGACGTGCAGCGCCCCGTCCGCGATGTCGATGGCGACGACGAGCCCCGTGCCGCCATTCGCCTTCGCCGCCAAGAGGGCGGTCAGGCCCGTGCCCGTGCTCACGTCGAGGACCATCCCGTTTGGCGGCAGGCCCGCACGTTCCACGAGTCTGGCGGCGAACGGCGCGAACCGCGGGACGACGTTCGCCTCGTACGCCTCCGCCATGCGCGAGTACTCGTCGACCCAGAGGAGCACGGCCTCGTCGGCGTTCACTCGCCCCCCAACGGCGGAGGAAGCATGAACTCTCCGCCGTGTGCTATCCGACGCCAAACCCTTATGCCCCCGAGGGAATCGGCGTCCGTGGCCCTTCGCCCGAAGTTCCAGGAGTCCTTCGTCGACGTGATCCTGAGCTTCCTCCGACATCACGTCAAGGAGAGCGGGCTGAAGGGCGTCGTCGTGGGCATGTCCGGTGGCCTCGACTCGAGCCTTGTCGCGAAGCTGTGTGCGGACGCGATCGGACCGCGAAACGTCCTGGGTCTCTTCCTTCCGGAGAAATCCGGTCCGTCGCCCGACGAGAAGGACACGAAGGCGTGGGCGAAGCAGCTCGGCATCGAGTTCCGGACGATCCCCATCGGCTCCATCGTCGACGCCGCGGCGAAGCAGTTGCGCATTCCGAAGGAGGACCGCATCGGCCTGGGGAACGTGAAGGCGCGCGTTCGCATGATCGCCCTTTACCAGGTGGCGCGCGCGGAGAGCCGCCTCGTGATTGGGACGGGCAACAAGAGCGAGCTCGCTGCGGGGTACACAACGAAGTTTGGCGACGCCGCGAGCGACTTCGCGCCGATCGGCGACTTGTACAAGACGCAGGTCCGCGAGATGGCACGCTACCTCGGCCTCCCGCGGGAGATCCTCGAGAAGGTTCCGACCGCCGGCCTGTGGTCCGGCCAGACCGACGAGGGCGAGCTCGGGATCTCGTACGAGGAGCTCGACCGGATCCTGCTCGGCATCGAACTCAAGCTCCACACCGAAGAGATCGCCGAGCGCGCCGAGGTCACGCCCAAACAGGTCGAGCGCATCGAGCGCCTCGTCGAGGCGAACGTCCACAAGCGGAAGATGCCCCTCATCCCGAAGGTCGGTATCCGGACGTTCGGCCTCGATTGGCGTGAGTGATCACTGTCGCGCGGGGGGCAGCAACGGCACCTTGCGGGCGGGAAGCGGTTTCCCCGCGGCCTTGCGCTCCGTCACCGCCGCCAAGAATGCTTCGCGGTCGTCCACATCAAACACGATCTCCTGGGCGGTGAGGAACAGGACCTGCGGGAACCGCCGAGGCTCCTTCAGTCGCAGGGAGACGAGGTTGTGCCGGCCGCCGACGACGTACAGGAGGCTCCGGTTGATCGAGAGGCGGAGCCCGAACTTCGGATCCCCGTCGTACGGCCCGATCCCCTCCGCGTCGGAGAACGGGACGATGCACCGGAAGTACCAGCCCTGCCTGAGGATGATCCGGCTCCGCGTGAGGGTGTGCTTCGTCAACATCGGGCTCATGCCGACGATGATCAGGTACGCGGCCAAGACGCCTCCGACGGCCGCCATCCACTCGACCGTGAGCTGGGTCTGCAGGGCGAGGATGAGGAACAGGAAGACGAACACCATCAGAAGCGCGATCGTCCGTTGATAAAAGAACGCCCGCGCGTAGGGGACCTTGCGGGGGGAGGCGTCCACGCCCGCCGATGGCCCCTTCCCGGGGTTAAGGTTTCCGTCCTCGTTCTCAGATCGCCGCGGTCTGCATGAACTTGATCTGCGTCACGCTCTTGATGCGACGGACGCGCTCGATCAGCTCCTTGAGGCGCGCGTTCGGCCCCTCCGCGACGAGGAGCTCGAGGCAGTTCGCCTCGTCGAGGTGCGTGTGGAGCATCGTGCGGATCTCCCCGAACCGGTGCTGGAGCGCAAGGAGGTCGCCACGCGGTTTGTCCTTCTCGTACAGGATGGAAAGGACGAGCGTGTTCTCCCCCTCGTCGAGCCCCCACTCCGCGGCGTCGATGAACTCGTGCATCGCTTCGCGCATCGCCTCGGACCGCGACGGGTAGCCGCGGCGGCGGACGACGGAGTCGAACTTCTTCAGGACAGGCGCATCGACGGACATGCTCACGATGGACATCGTTATTAAGGAACGCCGTCCCGGTACTTAGGGATTATTAAGAATCCGGATGGACTTAAATAGGACCGTCCCGTGGGCGAGACCGTGGCGGTGGCGTGGGAGCCCCTCGTGCTCTGGGCGGCGGTGACCTTCGCCACGCCGGTCGCCGTCGCGTTCCTCCCCCTCTCGCGCCGCCGGATCGGGGACCGGACGATCCACATCATGCTGGGCCTTTCCGCGGGCCTGCTCCTCGGCATCGCCCTTATCGACATCCTCCCGGAGAGCTTCGAGCTGCTTGAGGGCGGCGCGCCCACGCTCGTCGCGTTCGGCGTGTTCGCGGGCTTCTTCCTGCTCTTCCTCGTGGAGTTCTTCCTGCTCCACGGCGAGGGGGAGGGTCATCACTTCGGAGAGGGGCCCTCGCGGAAAACTTTCGGGCCCGTCGCCCTCGGCGCGCTCGTGATCCACGGCACCGTCGACGGGTTCGTCATCCCGTTGGCCTTCTCCCTCGGTGCTGCCCCGGGGACCGCCGTGACGCTCGCGATCGCCCTCCATCAGATCCCCGACAGCTTCGCCGCCGTCAGCATCGCGCTTGCCGCCGGATTCGACCGCCGCCAGTCCACGCGTTTCGTCCTCGTGAGCGCTGCGGACACGCCCCTCGGGATCCTGCTGGGCCTCGGGTTCCTCGGCATCGGGACCGGGTTCCTGCCCTTCGCCCTCGCGTTCGCCGCCGGCACGTTCCTCTTCGTGGCGGCGGTCGACCTCATCCCCGAGCTCCAGCACCGGACGAGGAGTCCGCTCGTGGCGGCGATGATCCTCGCGGGTTTCCTCGCCGTCGCGGTCCTGACCGCGCTCCTCCCCGGGGCTTAAGCCTTTCGCGGCGGACGCCGACTATCATCCTGTTGCGGGAATAATAATCACACAAAACGGTGTCGCAGCAAGGTTGCGGATTCGTGCCAGAAAGGTTTACCTTCGCCCGGGCTCATCCGCGCCCGTTCGCGCCGCCGGAGCTCGCGAGTGACGACGCAAGACCCGCGCGGTCGCGCACACCCTCGGGGGAGCCAGCAATGGAGGAAAACGTCTTCGTCCAGTACCTGCGGAAGCCGCCGCTGTTCCGCGTCGAGCGCGACATCCTGCGTCCCGCGTACCTGCCGGAGCGCCTGCCGCACCGCGAGGCACAGATCGACCAGCTCGTGCAAATCCTCGTGCCCGCGCTGCGCGGCGCCCGCCCGTCGAACATCCTCATCCACGGGCAGACGGGGACGGGGAAGACGGCGGTCGTCAAGTTCATCGAGAAGGAGCTGCGCCTTGCGGACCCGGATGGGCTCGTCCGCTACCTGTACCTGAACTGCCAGGTCGTCGACACCCCGTACGGCGTGCTCGCGCACGTCGCGAACGCGTTCATCGAAGACCTCGCGCAGAAGGTCCCGTTCACGGGCCTGTCCGTCGACCGCGTCTACCAGGTGCTCGTGGAGCGGCTCGACGAACGTCGGCGCGTCGTGATCCTCGCCCTCGACGAGATCGACCGCATCGTCGCGAAGAACGGGGACGACTTCCTGTACCAGCTCACGAAGGTGAACGAGGACCTCGAGCGCTCGTGCCTGTGCCTCATCGGGATCAGCAACGAGCTGAAGTTCACGGAGTACCTCGACCCGCGCGTCCAATCGAGGCTGGGGGACGAGAAGCTCGTGTTTCCGCCGTACAACGCGAACGAGCTGCTCGACATCCTGACGGACCGCGCGCGCGTCGCGTTCGAGGACGGCGCGACGAACCGCGAAGTGCTGTCCCTCATCGCGGCCCTGGCGGCGCAGGAGCACGGGGATGCGCGGCGAGCGCTCGACCTCCTGCGCGTGAGCGCGGAAATCGCCGAGCGAAACGGGGCGGACCGCCTCTGCGTTGACGACGTGCTGCGCGCGAAGAACAAGCTCGAGCTCGACACGGTCGTGGAGGCGGTGAAGGCGCTGCCCACGCAGGCGAAGCTTATCCTGCTCGGCGTGCTGCTCAACGAGGAGATCGGTAACACGAAGCTGACGACGGGCGAGGTGTACGGCACGTACCGCGACCTGTGCCGGAAGACGGGCATCGCGATCCTCTCGCCGCGGCGGGTCACGGACCTCGTCTCCGAGCTCGACATGCTCGGCCTCGTGAACGCGACCGTGAAGTCCTTCGGCCGAGGGGGCCGCACGAAGCAGATCCGAACGAACGTGCCGGTCCTCGAGACCAAGCGCGTTCTGGAGAAGGACGAGTTCCTCTCGGAACTCAGGGGTCACCGTCTCCAGGTTCAGAGGACCCTGTTCGAGCCTCGTCCGTGACGTCGGGCTCTGGACCTGGCGGTCCACTCGCTGACCCGATCTGCGGATCCGGAACCGGGGGCGCGGGTTCCAATGGCGGCGTCTCGTCAACCTCTGCCTCGTCCCTCGTCCGACGACGTTTGGCTTTTCGGTAATCCTTGTACCTAGCCCAGCCGTAGTCTAGGGCGAACGGGCCGACGAACAGGAGGATCAGAGAGACCAAGAGTGCGTCCCAGCTGTTCTTCGGTGCCGTCGTGTCGCCCCAGCCTAAACAGCAGCCGGACTCCCCACGTGCGAGCGTTAGTTTGATCAACCCGAACCAAGGAAGTTCTCCTCGGGCCTTCCCGAGAACCTTGGAAACCGGCACAGCGCCATGTCGGTCGAAGGGAGGAGGGTTGTGATCCCCGTGCGTCAGGAAACCAGAGGTCGAGATGTTCCCACCGTCGAATCGGAGGTCCTGCGGACCGTAGACTCCTGAACTCCACGCACGTACGCCCTCGAGGGTGAAGCTACGAAGGTGGAACGGGTCGTTGGCGGTGGTCCCGTTCACTTCCACACCGCTCCACTCGCCTAGGGGCAGGGCTGCTGCGGTTGGCACATCGAAACCCCCGGTAGAGTTCCGTTCGACGTAAACCATCGCGCGATGGATGATCGGCGTCTGAGCGTTGTTCACATCGGACGGCGTGTGGAACACAATGACGTCGCCGTAGTTCCCGTAGGTTTCATATCCAGAAACCCGGCCCTGCACATACGTCGTGATGTCGGAGGCAGCGCTCACCGACTGGACGAGGACGAGGTCTCCCGTATCGATGACCCCGATGAAACCTTCCGTATTCGAGTGTTGCATGCTTCCGCTCTCAACGACGACCATGGGCGGCCACTTGTTCGTGTAGGCGAAGAGGAGGCCCATGACGAGGACAACGACGAGGAGCGCGATTCCAATGTCGCGTGCAAAGAGGAGAACCGATTGCATGAGCGACCGAGGCTCCTCCTCCCCCAAGTCTCCCTGCGACTCGACATCCTCCGGCTCCGCGACAGCGTCGGACTCCGGTTTCTCGGTCCGCCACGACTTCGGCCAAGGCAGGGGCCAGCGCATCCTTCGCGCTATGGAGGGCGCGTAGATAAGAATTCGCCGTTACACGTCCAGTATCGTCACGGCCCTCGTCACGGGGAACGCGACGTTGTACACGGGAATCGGTCGCACTTCGCCCGAGAAGGTGTCGAGCGTGGCCTGCCCCTCTCGGATTTCGGCGAACGGGATCCCCTTGTGCACATGCCCGTGGACGACAAGGTCCGGCTGGCGGCGGAGGACGACTCTCTCCAACCGGCGTGACCCCAGCTGCGGCCTCCACTCCTCCTTCTCACCGCCCATCGTCGCGTACGTCGGCGGGTAGTGCGTCAGAAGAATCCGAAGGTCGTCGCCCGCCAACAACTGGTCGATCTTCCGGACGCGCGATTCGTAGTCCCGCGCAATGCCCGGGAGGTTGTTCCTCTGCCACCACGTTGGCTCGTCGAGGGAGCCCGTACTCCCGATGATCCGGACGGACGTGCCGCCGACCTCGAACGTCCGCGACTCGTCGTCGAGGTAGATCATGTCGTGGGATTGGCGGTACTTCCCGTGGTCCGCGGCGTACTCGTTGTTCCCGAAGACGAACACGATCGGGCAAGACACGCGGGCCTTCACCGCCGCCACGACCTCGCCGAACTCCTCCATCCGATTGTGGTCCGTCACGTCCCCCGCCAAGAGGAAAAGGTCGGGCTCGGGGAGCGTTGCCATCGCGTCGCCGAACGACTCGAGGAACTCCCTCCCGTGAATGTCGCCGACCGCCGCCACCTTCACTGGAAGGCCGAGAACCTGAGAGGTCTATCAACGTTCCCTGTCGTCGTGGCCTCGCAGTTGTCTTCTCCGAGGGAACAGCTTCGAAGCGGACACAGATGCGGTAGTCCATGAGAATAGAAGGAGTGCAACTCCCCGGGTCAGCTGTGGTGTGGGCTGAGGCTGGGTGACGAACCCAAGGACCATGGCGACCGTGGCTGCGAAGGTCAGGACCACGACGGAGAGCACACCGAGCAGCGACAACTCCGGGGAACGCCGCCAATCAGAATTCCTTGATCGCGCCACGACCAGTCCCAAGGTTCAGGATTGGCACGCGCGCAGTCACCGGGTCGATGTTGTGCATCTTCTGATACGGGGTCTGCGACTGCCACGCGGACGCGTTGATCATCTTCACGCCCTTGTACTCGTCCATGCCGACCGCGTGCACGTGGCCCGCGACGAACACGTCGGGCACCTCGTCAATCACGAGAATATCCTCTGCCTCCGGCGCGATCGGCGTCTTGCCGCCGTACACGGGGGCGAGGTGGCGGCGGCGGAGCATCTCCCGCATCGTGTCGATCGGCCGCGCGTAGCTCATCCCCGGCAGGGAGTACACGAAGTCGTCCATGCTGCGGCCGTGGTACGCGAGGATTCGGACACCGTGGAGCGTGAACGCGCATGGGTTGCCGACGAACTTCGTGTTCGAATCGAACAGCTTCTGGACGTTCTGCGGGAGCGCGGGCTGTGGCTCCGCGGGGCGCACGGCGTCGTGGTTCCCCGGGAGGACGATCACGTTCACGTGGTCCGGCATCGCCGCCAGGAGGCGCGCGAGCTCCTCGTACTGTGCGTACACGTCGTCGATCACGAGTTCCTCCTCCTGACGCGGGTAGACGCCGATGCCGTCGACGACGTCGCCCGCGCACACGAGGTAGCGAACGGATTTCGCGATTGAGTCGTCCGAGTTCATCCAGTGCGTGAAGGCTTCCCACTTCTCCCCGAGGAACGTCCGGCTTCCGACGTGGATGTCCGAGACGAACGCGACGGAGATCCCCTCCTTGGCGGTGGGAAAGGGGCGACCGTTCGGCACGTCCGGACGCACGATCTGCTCCGCGATCACGAGGCCTTTCTCCGTGGGCCTGCCGATGACCCCGATCACCTCGTCCGGCAGGACGGGGTCGCGGAACAGGTCCGTCCCCTGCGCGATGAACACCGGCGCGGTGTCCGTGGCGTCTTCGACCTCGAGGATGCGGTCCCCCTTCCGGGTCGTCCGAACGTCCGCGACCATGCCGATGAACCGGACCTCGCGGGTGAGACGACGCGCCCGCGCGATGTCCACGGCCCCCACGAGCTCGCGGCGCGTCCGCAGGAGCCTCCCGATCGCCTCGAGGCGGTTCGCAAAGTACCGGGAGAAGTCGCCGAGGGTTCCCTCGCACGTGGACTTCCCCGTGATGTCCCGCAGGACGGAGAAATCCTCCGCCACGTCCTTCGCCCGCTCGACGGCGCGCAGCTTTGGCGGCACGCCCGCCACGATGACCGCTGGGACGACGGACCTCATGACCGACGCGAGGCCCGCGGGTGGGCCTAGCGCGCCCTGCACGCTCAGGATGTCCTCCATCGTGAGCACGAGGGGCGTGTTCCCGAGCCGGGCGAAGACGCGATCGAGGGCCTCCACCGGATCCGGAGACCTCGCGAGGTACTCGGCGGCGGCGGGGTCCGCGAGAGCGCCTCGCTTCGCAAGTGCGTCGAGAAGACGGTCGTGCATCCGCGCCGACGCGAAGAGAGGTGTCCGCGTAAATAGATATCGTCGCGGTCCTTAATTATCGCCCGCGCGTCATGAAAATCGTGGTCCGCGTCCGCGTCGAGGTTCCCGTGCACCCCACGGAGAGCGCCGCCAAAGTGCGCACAGCGTGCCTGAACGTGTTCCCCGACCTCGCGCTCGTCGAGGAAGACGGCCGACTCGTCGGCGAAGGCACCTCGATGGAAGCCTTCCGCGATCTCGTCCGGAACCAGCACATCCGTGACACGGCCCGCGAGGTCCTCATCCGGGGCCGGCACGAGAACGAGACGAGGTTCCGCCTCAGCAAGCAGGCCGCCTTCGTCCGTCGAGTGAACTTCGCAGCATCCGCACCACTCGGGGACCTTGAGGTGACCGTGGAGGACGAGAACCTCGACGCCCTCATCGACCACGTCGCGGAGTCCACCACAGGCCGAAGGCTCACGTCACCTGACCGCACCGAAGGCAGGTGAAGCGCCCGTCCGCGTATCGAGCCTCCCGCCAACGGCACCGCGGGCACACGAACGCCATGGGCGCCGTGCCATACGCGTAAGGCATGGGGGGTGGGGGCGCCGGCGCGAATGCAGGCGGAGGCAACGGAGAGGGCGCCGCGCTCGCGGGCACCGCACTCGCCGAAGGTTTCCCGCGCCACGCGCTCGCAAAGTGCTGGATGAGGATCACGGCATACTCGATGTACCACGCGAAGAACAGGATGCCCAAGCCTAGCATCACGAGGATGAGAAGGCCGATAAGGAGCTGGCCCCCCAGATCCGATTCCGCGAGGAGGGCGAGCGCGGCCAGATAGTCCGTCGCGAAGTGGAGGAGGACCGCCGCCAGAAGGCCGTGCCGGAGGAAAAGGTATCCGAGCCCGAGCCCGGCGACGAACGTGGGGAGGAACTTCCACCAGCCCCACGAGGGGACATGGGCGAGGCCGAAGACCGCAGAGGAGCCAATGAGGAAGACCGTGGCGAGGATGATTAGTTCCTGAGGAGAATCCCTAGTGATCGTGCCCCCGACCAGGTGCCGCCAAGCCGGGACGGCAGAGGCCTTCCCGAGCGACGCACGATTGGCCTCGGGCCGGCTGACGAACGAAAGTAACACGGCACCGACGAACAGCGGAAGCCCGATGTACAGCCACCGCGTCACGATCTCCTCGTACACGGACGCGTTCGCGAGCGCAAAGTAGTCGTACCAGGGCGGGGCGGATCCGGGGAACGTGGGCACCGCGGGTTCGAAGCCGCTGAGCCACAGAACGAAGAGGTACAGGCCCTGGAAGAAGAAGAGCGCGAGGAACACCTGCCCCGTCGCGAGGAACGCGCTGCGGGACCCGAGGCGCGCTCCCAGGTCCACGAGCGGGCGTGCGAAGGTCTGGCCGGTGAGCCTCCCATCCTTCACCGCATAGTACCCGTATGCGGCGAGGATCGCGACCAAGAGTAGGGCGTAGTACGCAAGGAACACGTCCGGGGAGGCGTCGTAATTCTCGCCCGTGGGAAACGGCAGAAGCACGTATAGGGAGATGTACCGGGGCCCCGCGACCGCCGAGCCGGAAATCACGAGGTTCGCGGTGTAGACAAGGGCCACGAGCTCCACGACGAGGAGGAGGAGGAACACGACGAGCGCCATAGACCACGCGACGCTCCCGACCGCACGGAGACCTGTGCCCGCGGGCGCCGCCACATACGGACTTGCGCCGAGAGGGAGCCCGCAGAACGTGCACGTGTACCCCGTGAAGACGGCGCCGCACCGGGGACATGCATACACGGGCGCCTGCGAGTCGAAGCCGCACGCCTGGCAGAACCGGCCCGCCAGGACGGTGCCGCACCGCGCGCACCCCGTCATCGCCTTCGCAAGCGGGCATCGCTATTTAATGCGCACGGTTCCGGATCCGAGGACTACGCGTTTCGCTTCAGCGCGTGCCGGGCGAGGAGGAAGATCACGCTGACGGCGAGCCCCGCGACGACGAGGAGGATCAGGTCCACGGGAGGGCCGCGGCGCGGGCGCGGAGCCTCGAAGTACACGAGATCGTTGTCGCGAGAGATCCCGGCTCCGTCGAACGTCGCATGAAAGACGTAGTACGAGTTGGGGAACGTCTCGTCGCACGGCAGATAGGCCCACCGCCAGAAGACGATGAGACCGTCGCCTTCCGGGCGAACGGCCAGAGTGAGGTTTCCCCCGCCCCGGCCCCCGAGGCTCACGCCGTGGAAGGCCCAGTCCGTCGCGCGACCGTCCCACTCCTCGACGCGGACCCGCAGGTCGACCGTCGTCCGGTTCGTCGGCACGCCCCCGACATAGTCGACATGGAGCGTTTCGCCGAGCGTGACGGTGTAGTTGCGGGTCAGGCCGACCAAGGACACGGAGACGCGCGCCTGGGCCTCGGTCCCGTTCGCGAAGCCGCCCGATGCAACGAACGCGTTCCAGAGGTCCCGATTGACGACCGCGTCGTCCGCAAAGTCGTCCACGTCGGGGTAGCCGGTGCGCCCGCAGGTGGCCGCGACCGTGAGGCGGGAGGTCGTGGGGAGGCCCGCGGCGACGATCGCGAGGACGAACGCAAGCGCGACGGCTCGCCGCATCGACGCGGCAATCGCGGCGCCCCTTAAGGACTCCTACCCGAAGATGAAGCCGACGCCGCTCGCCGCCTCGTCCTCCTGGGACTTGATCGCTCGATACACGTTCTCCGCCTTCTCCCCCGCGAGGTGCGTCGCAAAGGCGAACCGAGCCACGGCCCGCGCGACCCCGGCCGCGCTCCCCTCGACCAGCACGACCCTCGCGAGGTCGGGGAAGCCGAGCGAGGCCCCGTCCCGGAGCACGATGCTCTGGCGGCTGACGAGGTCGTCCTGGGGGTCGGAGAGGACCTCATCGACCTTCGCCCGGTCCTCGGGCTTCACGTCGAAAATCGCGTACACGCGGCTTGGAACGGCACGAGGGTAATCAATCTTCGTCGAGGGACGGACGCGAGAACGGAAGCACGAGGAGGAACGCGCCGA
>Ga0209751_10003857_pt1 | contig 14503 bp, 13 predicted proteins | sample RifCSP13_1_FD_184019 | JGI IMG/M metagenome (GOLD analysis project Ga0209751, IMG submission 184019) | Soil microbial communities from Rifle, Colorado - Rifle CSP2_sed 13_1 (SPAdes) (version 2) | ecosystem: Environmental > Terrestrial > Deep subsurface > Rock core/Sediment | place: Rifle... | reverse complement strand
GGCGCGGGCCGCGGCCTCCGAACTCGGGGCCCGGGAGATCCAGTTCTCGAAGTCGGACTGGAGGCCTCGATGGAGTTCCCGCCCCCCGAGCCGCTCGAACTCCCCCCGGAGGCGCTCAATCCGGCCCCTTGGCATCAGGCCCGGTCGCAGGCTCGCCTCGAGCGTCTGCCGCTCGTCGGGAGTGAGCACGGGGAGGAGGGCCCGCAACCGATCTCGGAGGGAGCCGACCTCCCGCTCCTCCTCAAGGTGGAGGAACCCCTCGGGCACGGGACGAACGGGGTGGGGCCGCCGCGGGGGCTCCGGCGGGGCGACGGACTCCACTAGGGAGAGGAGGGTCCGGTCCCCGTCCGTCCCAGCCGCGCGGAGCAACTCCTGGTGGCCCTCGAGCTGCCAGAGGAGGAGGGTCGTGGCGGCGGCGGAGCGGTCCATCGGCAGGGGACGCGCCCAACCGGGTCTCGCCCCTTGAGCCAACCGGCGAGAATATCGGGTCCGATAACGGCGGACGCACCCATTTATAAGGGCCTGACCCAAGAACCGGGGTCCATGGAGGACATCCTCCCGACCCGCATCGACGGGCTAGACCCGCTCCTGGGCGGGGGCATCCCGCGCGGGAGCCTGGTCCTCGTCGCGGGCACCCCCGGGACGATGAAGTCGACCCTGTGCTACACGGCGATGTACAACAACGCCGTCCACGGGCAGAAGGGGCTGTACATCTCCCTCGAGCAGGATGGCGAGCACCTGCGGGAGTCGATGGCGAAGCTCGGGATGACGGACAACGGGGACAACCGCGTGTACGTCCTCGACTTGAGCACGATCCGGAAGGAACTCGCGGACCGGGAGACGAAGAAGGACTGGATCCGCATGCTCCTCGACGTCGCCCGGCAGGCCGTGCAGGAGGACCGGTACACGATGCTCACCGTGGACTCCCTCGAGGCGTTCTACGCCCTCGCGTCCCTCGAGAACCCGCGGCGGGAGCTGTTCCACTTCTTCACGGAGATGAAGGACCTCGGCGTGACCGCGTTCTTCATCACCGAGGTGCCGATCGGCTCGAAGGTCCTGACTCGGTACGGGGAGGACTTCCTGGCGGATGGCATGCTGCTCCTCCAGCACGTCGAGGTCGGCGAGACGGAGGTCCAGCTCCGACTCCGGATCGTGAAGATGCGGAACGTGAGCCACCAGCCCGGATGGTTCGCGGTCCACCACGACGGACAGCGGTTCCTCGTGAGCCAGATTCTGAGCCGCCGGCGGCGCCCGGGCGTCGTGCCGGACGAAGGGGACTAGTCCCGGAACCTTCTTCGGGGCCCCGCAGAATCCACGGAACGTGCCGGATCCGCACGGCATCGACGTCTGGATGCGCTGGGAGTTCGAGAAGCTCAACGCGGGAGTGGTGACTCGATCGAAGTCCCTTCGCGTCCTCCTCGAGGACCCCGCCGCGACGTTGGAAACGCGCGACGGCGGAGCGTACCACATCGAACGCGAAGTCCTGGTGCGGATCGCCGACGCGTGTTCCCCCGCGGAACGGGAGCGGCTCCGCCTCCCCGTCACAATCCACTTCTCCGCGGACGTCTCGGATGCGGCGTTCATCCTGGACGAAGTCGCGGCGGAAGTGCTCCGCCGCCTCGAGGGGTGGGGCGCCGCGTACCCGCATCGCGACGGTCGGACGTGGCTCCCGCACTCCTTGGCGGTGGACCTCGTGCTTCGATACGGCGGCGCGCTCCAGCAGCTCCTGCTGTGAGGGCGCTACTTCACGTTGGGCTTCCGCTGGCTCCAGATGTCCTCGGGGACGTCCTCGTACACGGAGCCGCGCTCCCGCGCTTCGAGGGCCTTCGCGGCTTGGACGAGCTCCGCGATCCGTTCCTTCCGGAACATCCAGTAGTGAATCCGCCACTCACGCCCGTCGTACAGGGTCGTCTCCTCGCGCTCCGTCGTCAGAATCCCGGAGTCCTCGAGCATGTAGAACGTGTCCCGGTCCTCGGGCTCGAGGACGTTGTCGATGATTCGCTCGGAGTACCCGAAGAAGTTCAACACGTGCTGCGCGATCGCCCGCGCCTCGTCGTCCTTCATCCCCGCGCGATCGATGGAGTTCTTGATCGCCCGGGTCAGGTCCTCGACGGTCAGGGCGCCGAGGGGGCCGGGCTCAGTAGAAGTCTGAATCGCCATGTGCGCAGGCCCGGTCCGTTCATAGGTGGACGTCCGCTATTTATACCTTCGTTCAGAACGGGCTTATATGATTATCAGAAAGCGGGCCAACACAAGGAATAAAGGGTGACGGGCCTACTATGTCCCGGGGAAATCGCGGGGCGGGGAGGTCGTTGCACAGGACATGGCGAAGGACGACGTAGCGAGGGAACTCGCGGACCTCCGCGAGGAGGTCCAACGGCTGCGGGACGAGGTCGGACGCTTGGCCGGGGCGACGCGGGAGGCCCGCGCACCCGGCCGGATCCGCACGTTCGTAGCGGGACTCGACGAGGCGCTCGAGGGCGGGGTCCCTGCGGGACAAGTCGTCCTTCTCGCGGGACCCTCGGGCTCCATGAAGACATCCCTCGCCCTGAGCGCCGTGTACCACAACCGCAAGGAGGGCACGAAAGGACTCTACATCTCCCTCGAGGAGGGCCGGGAGAGCCTCCTCCGGACGATGGAACGCCTCGGCATGAAGCCGGAGGACGACTTTATCGTGGACATCGGACGGCTGCGGATGGAGCACGAGGGCGTCGAGGGCGCGCGCGATTGGCTCCAGATTCTGAAGGACTACCTCGCGCGCCGGCTGGAGAAGGATCACATCGAGATCCTCGTGATCGACCCGCTGAACTCCCTGTACTCCCTGGCAGAGCTCAAGAGCCCGCGTAAGGACCTGTTCCACCTCTTCACGTATCTGCGGGGACTCGGGGTGACGACCCTCGTGATCGCGGAGGCCGAGGGCGCGGAGCCGTTCCCGAACCACGAGGAGTTCGTCGCGGACGGGGCGATCTCGCTCGCCTACGTCACGGACGCCGCCGGCCACGTGGACCTGCACATCCGCTGCGTGAAGATGCGGCACACGAACCATTCGCGGGACTACTTCCGCCTCGAGTTCGAGGACGGTAGGTTCCGCGCCCGGCCTCTCGGATGACCTAGAGGTTGCCGCGGATCTTGTTCCGGTCGATCTTGACGCCGCCCGGCGTCGCGAGGAGCCAGTTCTTCCCGACCGCCGCGACGTCGCCGCCCGTGTCGCGCGCGACGTTCTTCAGGTCCGCGGTGATCCGCTTCAACGCGAGCTCGTCGTTCGCCAGGGCCGTGTAGTCGAGAAGCAGCAGGTCGCCGTTGTAGACGAACGTCGCGAGGTCCGCGAGGTCCTCGTACCGGTAGACCTCCGCGACCTTGACCCAGTGATCGGCCACGGTGCCGAGCGGTTGATCCTCTTCGAACGTGAGTTCCCCGAGATCAATGTATGCGTCCGACTCCGCGGCGGTGCCGCCCTCCACGAGCTTCTTCAACGGTTTCTTGATGAAGGCCATCGGTGACCCATCCCTTACCGCGACGAATGGTCACCCGGGACTTAAAGATAGCGATGCGTCCGCCCGATGGGGTCCGCAAGGCGAAAACCGCGGCAAAAACGGGCCATGCTACAACGGCGCAATATCGTCGCCGCACCTCCATAACGGAACCCTCAAATACCCTCGTCCTCTACGCGCGATTCGGACGCGGGAAATGTACGACCTCATCGTCGTCGGCGGGGGGCCAACGGGGCTCACCGCGGGCATCTACGCCCGGACCCGGGACCTGTCCACCCTCATCCTGGAGGCCCTTTCCTTCGGGGGTCAGCTGACGTTCCTGTATCCCACGAAATCCGTGTACGACTATCCGAGCTACATCGCGATCGAGGCGGAGGAGCTCGGACACCTTTTCGTGGAGCACGCGCGCGAGGCCGGCTGCGAGATGCGCGAGGGGGAGGAGGTCGTGGAGCTGAAGCGCCGCAAGAAGGGGTTCGTCGTCCGCACGAGCCGCGAGGAGTACGAGGGGCGCGCGGTCGTCCTCGCGCTCGGCTTCGGCCTCTTCGAACCGAAGACCCTGAACGTGCCGGGCGAAGCGGAGTTCGACGGGAAGGGCGTGTACTACATGATCCGCGACCGCCGCCAGTTCAAGGGGAAGCGGGTCCTGATCGTGGGCGGGGGGGACAGTGCCCTCGAGGGGGCCCTGCAGCTCGCGGCGACGGCTTCCCACGTCACGATCGTCCACCGCAGGGACATGTTCCGGGGGATGGAGAAGAACGTCGACGCGGTCGCGCGCGCACCGATCGAACTCATGCTGAACAGCGAGGTCACCGCGATCGAGGGGGACGGTTGGGCGCGCCGCGCGGTCGTGTACAACAACCAGACGCTCGAGCGGACGGTCCTCGACGTCGATGCGATCATCGTCCAGGTCGGCTTCGCCCCGAACCTCGAGAAGGCGAAGCGCTGGGGGTTAGAGCTCGAGGGGGACCGGCACATCAAGGTCGGTCCCGACATGAGCACGAACCTGCGCGGGGTGTTCGCGGCGGGGGACATCGTCTCCTACCCCGGGAAAGACAAGCGAATCGTGACCGGCGCCGGCGAGGCCGTGACCGCCGTGATGTCCGCGTACAAGCTCCTCCGGAGCCCATACTGGGCGTAGTCAGGACTCCTCGAGCTTCCACAGGTCGTCGCCGACGTGGTGGAGCGTCTTTACGGACTTCCCCCTCTCCCGAGCGCTCATCTCCGCTCCCGTCATCAGGGCCTCCCCGACCGCCAAGGGTTGGCGGTTCCGCTCGTCGCGGACCCACACGAAATCCCCGACTTCGATCGCCGGGTCCGCCTCGACGATCCCCGGGGCCATGACGTCGGCGCCGTTGTACAGGAACTTCACGGCGCCCATGTCGACGGTCACGTGCCGTTTCGTCGGGTGATAGGCGATCACCCCGCGGACGGTCAGGGTCGGGCGGTCTCCCTCGTACATCGCGACCGCGGCTCCATCGACCAGGACGACGCGGAATCCGTCCGCCTCCGCAGTGTCGACGGGGCGGTCCGGGTCGAACGCCGTGCACCCGAACTCCGAGGAAAGCCTCGCCGCCAGGTCCGCCGCCTCCTTCCTACGGAGCCTCTGGCGGTTCCGGAGGCGCAACATTGCGCGGACCATCTCCGGCGCTCTACTTAGACCCGTGGGCGGCGTTCGCGCGCTCGTAGCACCGCTGCGCCTCGGCCGGGTCCGCGAGGGCCTCCAGTGCTTTCCCCTTGTACCGCCACGCTTGGCGGTACTCCGGATTCAGTGCGAGCGCGCGGTCCAGGGCGCGCAGGGCGCGACGCGGGTCCCCGTTCTCGACGAGGAGACGGCCCTTCTCGGACCAGTACTCCTCCCGATCGCCGTCCGCCCCGATCGCCGCCTCCACGGCCCGCAGGGCAGCCGGGGCGTCGCCGAGGACCGCGTGCGCCCGCGCGAGCGCGAACCACGCGACATCGGCGGGCTCCCCCGCGCGCAGCGCCTCCTCCGCGGCTGCGCGAGCCTCCTCGGCCCTCCGGGACCCAAGCAGGATGTGCGCCCGGAGAGCGCGGACCGGGGCTCCCATCGCGATTGCGAGGTCGACGGACTCCAGCGCGGCGGCGAATCCCCCGGACGCGAGGTTCGCGCCTGCGAGGTCCACCCGCGCGTCCCGGTCCTCGTGCAGGTCCAGGCACGTCCGGAAGGCGTCGATCGCTTCCGTTGTGCGGTCCACCGCCGCGAGCGCCCGGGCGTATGCGCGCCACGCCTTGCCGGAGGCCCGGTCCCGGGCGACCGCCTCGTGCGCCACGAACACCGCCTCGTCCGCCCGCGAGAGCCGGACGAGGAGTTCCGCGCGGAGCGCCATGAGGTCCGGCATCTCCGAGGCGCGGGGAGCGGATTCCAGGAGGGCGAGCGCGTCCCCATACCGCGCGAAGTCCGTGAGGAGCCTCGCCTTCGCGGTCACGGCCTCCACGTTCCCGGGGTCCGCCTGGAGGACATAGTCGTGGCAGCGCAGCGCCTCGCGGCGGCAGTACTCGGCCTCGTCGACGGCCCCGAGCCGTCCGCAAATCTCCGCGCGGAGGAGCCAGGACTCGTCTGCGGCGGAATTCAGGATCAAGGAGTTGTTGACCGCGTCCCGGGCCTCCTCGTATCGGCCCATCTCGAAGAGCACGTGCGCCTTCGCGTACCACGCGTGGTCGTAGTTCGGGTTCAGCTCCAGGGACTGGTCGATCAGCTCAAGGCCCTCCTCGTGCTTCCCGAGCCAGCTCATCGCGTGGCCCTTCGCGTACAGGGCGTAGTCGAAGTCCGGCTTCGCCTCGAGGGACTTGTCGTGGTACGCGATCGACTCCGCGTGGCGGCCCATCTTGTCGAGCGCGTTCCCGATGTTGTTCCACGCGATCTCGTAGTCGGGATTCACCTGGATCGCGGCGAAGAAGTACGGGAGGGACTCCTCGTACCGCCCGAGGTTGTACAGCGCATTCCCCAGGTTGTTCCACAGGACCTCGTCCTGCTTGTCGAGTTCGAGCGCCCGCTTGTAGCACACGATCCCGTCCTCGAGCTTGTCCATCCCGTGGTACGTGTACCCCTTGTTGTACCACGCGTGCTTGTACCGCGGGTTGACCGCGAGGGCGCGATCGTAGCAGCGGAGCGCCTCGTCGTGGATGCCGAGCATGAAGAACGTGAACCCCTTGTTGTTCCACGCCTCCTCGTTCCGTGGGTTCAGGGCGATGACCTTGTCGTACGCCTGGAGGGCCTCCTCGTAGCGCTCCGTCGCGTAGAGCGCGTTCCCCAACCCGTTCCACGCGTCCTCGTACGCGCGGTCGATCTCTGTCGCCCGACGGTACGCCGCGATCGCGTCTTCGTACTTCTCGAGCTGTTCGAGGAGGAGCGCCTTCCGGAGCCACGCGACCTTGTCGTCCTTGTCGAGCTCGACGAGGCGGTCGTAACATTCGAGCGCGCGGCGGGCCTTTCCGAGGTGCGCGAGCGCGATTCCCTTGTCGTACAGCGCAATGCGGTACGCCGGGTTCAGCTCCAGCGCCTTGTCGTAGCCCTCGACGGCCCTCTCGTACTGCCCGAGGTACGAATACGCGTTCCCCATGTTGTACCAGGCGGTCTCGTACGTGGGGTTCGCCTGCTGCGCGTGGCGGTAAGACTCGAGGGCCTCTTCGTGTCGGCCCAGGGAGTCGAGGGCGACACCGCGGTTATTCCACACGACCTCGTCGCGCAGGCCGAGGTCGACCGCGCGGTCGTAGTGGGACAGCGCCTCCGCGTATCGCCGCGCGTCGCACAACGCATTCCCACGCAGGAACTCCTCCTCTGCCGCGGAGTCCGCGGGCGCCGCGTCCGCATGGACGGCCATGCACCCGTACGAGCGGGGCGGGCGTTATAAAACCCTTCCGACCCGGTTCCGACTCGGCCTGGGGTTCAGTACAACAAACACTCAACCTGACGATCGCCGACGTCCTTGAGCTTCAGGGGGTCGGGGGAACGGAAGCGAACGGTCACGGTGTCCGCATCCACATGCAAATCCTCGATGGCCTGGGCCATCGGGAGCGGAGCATTCGCCACCACATCGTTGAGGCGCCGCCGAGTTCGCTCGGCCGCTTCGCGAGTCGCCGAGAACCTGCGGCGCCGAAGGAGTGCAAGCCGCGCAAAGGGACGGGTGAGCCAGTAGACTGCGAAACCGTCGATCAGGAGGTGCAAAGCAACCACGCCTCGGAAAGCATCGGTCACAGGGATCAGCGCAACGTAGCCCGAGAACAACAGGTCGACGACCGCGACGCGCACGCCCCATCCTTCCGTCCACGAACGGAGCCACACGAGATTCAGCGCCACGAGCGACGAGACTAGAGAAAGCGCGAGACCCATTGAGGCGAGTGGGACTGAAAGTCCCGCGCCAACGAACGGGAAGCCGTAGGTTCCCAGGGAATGCAGGTGGGCTGCGTAGAGGACGGCGGAGATTCCCGCGATCACGAGCCACGACGCAACGAAGATCAGGAACAAGTCGTGGGATGGTTGGCGGCGTTCTGCAGTACGTCCGCTCGACCGCCACATCTCGGGAAGTCCAAGCTGCCCCTCGTCGGCCTGCGCACGCGTCGGGTCCAGCCGTCGCTCCTCGAGATGTGATATGAAGTCACGCCCCTCCCAACCGCACGTCGGAAGGGCGACAGGACAACGGGGATGGAACCGACAGCCAGCGGGGGGAGAGACCGCGTCCGGCACCTCGCCGCGAGGCAGGGTAATCCGGCGTTGACGTCCCGGTTCCGGAATCGGGATCGCGGTGATCAAGGCTTTCGTGTAGGGGTGCTTGGGGTCCCGATAGATCGCCTCGGCGGGCCCAATTTCCACAATCCGACCGAGGTACATGATTGCGATCCGGTCGCACATGAACTTCGCCGTGGCGAGGTCGTGCGTGATCAGGAGGAAAGTGATCCCGTACTTCTCTCGGAGATTCAGGAGCAGTTCCAGAATCCTTGCCCGGACCGACATGTCGAGCATCGCTACGGGTTCATCCGCCACAACCAGCGCTGGCTCCAGGATGATTGCACGGCCAATCACGGCCCGCTGCTTCTGGCCGCCGCTGAGGTCCGCCGGGAACTTGTCGAAGAGGTCGGTCGCCGGCGTGAGCCCGACCTCCTCCATGACGTGCATCGTCTTCTCCTTGGCCTCGGCCTCCGTGACGCCTCCTCGAATCAACAAGGGATCCTGAATCGACTGTCCGATCGTCATCGTCGGGTTCAGGGCCGCATGAGGGTCCTGGAAGACAATCTGCATCCGGGGCCGAAGCCCTCGCAACTCCCGCTCCTTCATCTCTGCGATGTTCCTGCCCTCAAAGAAGATCCGGCCCCCCGTGGGCTTCGCAAGACGAAGGACGGCCCGTCCGGTCGTCGTTTTTCCGCAACCGCTCTCCCCCACGAGTCCCAGGATCTCCCCACGACGAATCGCAAACGAGATTCCGTCGACCGCGTGGACCACCCGGTGGGTGGACTCGGTCCCTCCTCGATTGCCCCGAGCGATGGACGCCAACGCATGCAGCACGCTTCCCACAGATTCGAGGAGACTTACCTTGACGGGAAAGTGAACCTTCAAATCCTCAACTCGCAAGACAGAGTCGGTCCCCGGCTCGTTCACAAGAAGTCCGCTCCAAAATGGCAGGCCGCAAAGTGGCCGGGGCGGAACTCGACCATCGCAGGCTCTTCGCGGCTGCATACTTCTTTCACAAACGGACAGCGGGGATGGAAGCGACAACCGGACGGTGGGTCCATCAAGCTCGGCGGGAGACCGTCAATCGACTTCAGTTCCTTCGTGCCAAGATGAATCGTGCTTGCAAGAAGGCCCTGTGTATACGGATGAATCGGGCGTCGAAACACATCTTCTACGGACCCGAGTTCCGCGAGCTTTCCAGCGTACATCACCCCGACGCGATCACACACCTCCGCGACGATGCCCAAGTTATGCGTGATGAGCAGGACAGACATCGAGTACGCCTCTCGGAGGTCTTTGAAGATCTCCAGGATCTGGGCCTCCACGATGACGTCGAGCGCCGTGGTTGGTTCGTCGGCGATCAAAACCTTGGGACGGAGGACCAGCGACATCGCGATCATGATTCGCTGGCGCATCCCTCCGGAGAATTCGTGTGGATAGTGGTCGAGGCGACTGTCCGGGACGCCCATGGATCGAAGGACTTTCACGGCGCGCTCCGATGCGTCGTCCCGCGACATGGTGCGATCGTGGGCACGAAGGGTCTCGACGAAGTGCGCACGGATGGTCATGAGCGGATCAAGCCGCGTCATCGGGTCTTGAAAGATGAGCGCGAGCTCCTCCCCGCGGAGTCGGCGGTACTCCCCAGGCGAAAGCCCGAGGAGCTCCCGGTCCCGGAGCGTGAGACTGCCCGACACTTCGGTCCCCGGCGGGAGCAGGCCGAGAATCGACTTGCCCAGCGTGGATTTCCCACAGCCCGTCTCACCGACGATCCCGACGGTCTCGCCCTCCCGGAGCTCCATCGTAACACCGTCCACAGCCTTCACGGGGCCGCGTTTCGTCCGATAGTAGACGCGCAGGTCCTGGACGACCAGGACGGGCTCGTTCATGAGCGCTCCTTCTTGAGCAACGGGTTGACGATGTCGTTCAAGCCTTCGCCGAGGAAGCTGAGCCCCACGGTCAGGAAGACAATCGCGAACCCCGGAAAGAACGACGACCACCAGATCCCGTTGTCGATCTTCTCTGCCGCTGCCGAAAGGTCGAGGCCCCAATCCGCCGTCGGCGGCTCCACCCCGAGGCCTAAGTATGAGAGGCCCGCGGCGGTCAAAATCGCGTCCGCCGCGCTGATGGAGAAGATCACGGGAATCGCGACGATGACGTTCATCATGATGTATCGAAACACAATCCGGGTTGGCGGAGCCCCGCTCGCGCGAGCCGCCTCCACATAGAGCTCCTCGCGGGCGGAGAGCATCTGACTGCGAGTCACTCGAAAGTACAGAGGGATGTAGATAACGGTCACTGCCAATCCGATGTTCACCACACCTTTTCCGATCAGGACCGCGATCAGGCCAGCGAACAAGAGCCCGGGAAACGAATACAGGGAGTCCATGAACAGGACCATGATCTTGTCGAACGTCCCGCCGCGATAGCCGGAGTAGAGCCCGATGGGGAAGCCCACGACGAGCGCAAACGTCACGCCGATCGCCATGATCACGAGCGACGTGCGCGTCCCGAGAAGGACCCGGCTAAACACGTCGCGGCCGAGCCCGTCGGTGCCCATGAGATGCCAGTAGGTGAGCCACACCGTGGTGGCCCCGAAGTAGTCCACACTGAGGTTCCCCGAGGTGGGGCCGTCCGCCGCGTGCTCGACTTGGAACCGGAGCCCTCGGTCCCCCAATTTGGCTGCGTTCCAGGCGGTGAGGTTTGTGACGTCCACATGAACACCGATGCTGACATCGCGGATGTCGAAGGGGACGGACCAGTTCCCTCCGCCGTCTGAGCTGACGCGCACGCGGGCATAGTGGCCGGGGCTCGTGTCCGGGGCGAGCCACACGATGAACCCGACAGATTGAACGGCATCCCGTTTGATGTTCAGGAAGAAGTCCCACACTTCTTGGACGTCCCCCGTGTGGTTCGACGTGGCTCCGTTCCCGTCCACCGCGCGTGCGGCGGGGGGCAGCTGCGGTCGCTGGGGATCAATCGCGAACCAGCTCTCCGTCCAGTTCCCCTGCTGAATGTTGAAGCTCTCGTTTCGTGAAACGGGAGCATTCGTCCATGGAGGAATGTCCTTCTGATCCGCGAGCGCGAGCGGGTCGAACGGCGCCAACACGTCTGCGAACAGCGCGACCATGAGAAAGACCACGACAATGGCAATCCCAATCCAGCTCATCCGGCCGGCCAGGGTCTTGCGGTCCTCGACCAACGGCCGGACGAGACGGCCGATGATTGAATGACGTGGCAGCGCGTTGACGACCCGGCGGAATATGGATCGCGCCATGGCCCTACAACCGGATGCGCGGGTCAATCATCGCGCCGATGATGTCTACGACGAGACTGATTCCGACGATGATCACCGCGTAGACCACGACGACGCCTTGGATCATCGTCATGTCCTTCGAAGTGATCGACTGCAGGAGCAGCGTCCCGATGCCCTCGATCGAGAACGTGCGTTCCGTGAGGACGGCCCCGGCGAACAAGATTGCGAACTGGAGGCCAAGAACCGTGACGACGGGCACCAGTGCGTTGCGGAACGCATGGCGATACACGACGCGACTCTCCGAGATTCCCCTCGCACGAGCCGCGTCGCTGTAGTCTGCACGCACGGTCTGTAGCATATTCGCGCGCACCGTCTTGGTGAAGAAGCCGCTGAGGACTAGGCCGAGGGTCATGCTTGGGAGGAGTAGGTGACGAATCGATTTCACGAAGTGGTCGAAATTCCCCTCGAGGAGAGAATCCACAGAGTAGAGTCCCGTGGGACCTTTGGGGAAGTCCGAGCCGGTCCATCGGCCGTGGGGCGGGAACCACCCCAACCAGATTGCGAACACCAGCTGGAAGATGAGGCCCAACCAGAAGACCGGAATCACCCAGATGATCGTGCCCCACAGGCGGATCGTCACGTCAATCCATGAGTCCCGTTTCGCTCCCGCAATCGTCCCGGCGAGGATTCCGACGGTGGACGCGACAAGCATCGAACCAATCGTGAGTTCGATCGTGGCAGGCAGTCGCACCGCAATCTCGTCCCACACGGGGTGGTTTCGGTACTGGATGCCGATGGAGGTCCCGAGGTCGCCGCGGAACACGCGCGTGAGGTAGTCCCAGTACTGCTCCCAGATCGGCTTGTCGAGGCCGAGCTGAGAACGCGCATTCGCGATGATGGACGGGTCGCTCGGCGGACGACCCCCCCACAGTGCGAGGACCGGATCGCCGGGGAGGACCCTGAGCACGACGAACAACACGGTGAGGAGTATCAGGAGCATCGGCAACGCGAGGAGAAGGCGGGACAGGGCGTAGGACACCAGGGAGAGACCACGCGCCATCCTGAGACGTGGAACGGCAAGCGGCCTAAATAACCTTTAGAAGAAAGGGGAAAGGCCGGGGACTCAGGGCTTTGCCCCGGCAATCCAGATGCCCGTGAGGCGGATGTAGTATCCCGCCTGGAGGAGGAGCGAATCCGCTCCTTGGCAGTTCTGCGACCCGCCGTACTTGGTCTGGAACACAGGGCTCTGGAAGGGGAAGCTCGACGGGACCATGCTGTAGAGCGGTTCGACGAGACCATTGAACACCGTGCTGTCGATGTTCGCGCGGTTGACGCTGTATGCAATCGCCTGACGGACGCGAACGTCAGTGATGGTGTTCACGTTGATCACGAGGTACCGAATCTGGGGGCTCGCCCCGATGACGACCTGAATCCCAAGGGCGGTCTCCCGGCTGTCCAGGTCCGTGAGGTCCGTAGGCGTCAGGGTCCGATACACGACGTCGATCCCCGTCGAGGCGTGGGTCTCGATGTCCTGCTTCAGGGCGGTCGCGTCGGCCCGGATGTTGATGTTCACTCGGTCCTCGACCGGGATGGTGGGAATCCCGAAAGACTGGTAGAGGGCCGGTGAATCGTAAATTGGGTTCCTCTCGAGGACGATCAGCTGGTTCGGCTGGTGGACCGTCATCATGTACGGCCCGGATCCAATCACGCTGCCCGCGTCCGAGGGCTGCTCGCCATTCTGGTCGTAGTTCCAGGGGACGGGTGCGGCGACCGAGAAGGCCATCAGGTCGGGGAAGAACGACACCGGCCGCGCGAGATGGAAGGTGATGGCCCGGTCGTTCGGCGCGACCTCGATCGTCCCAGGTGACGTGTTGTTACCGTTGCTGGCGTCCCGACCGAGGGCACCCACATCGTAGAGCAGGAAGGCTGCGCTTCCGGGGATGTCCAACCGGATCGCCCGATCGATGGACCGCGCGACGACCGTCGCGTTGAGCGCGGTCCCGTCGGAGAACCGCAAGTTCGGCTTCAGGGTGAACGTCCAGTTCTTGCCGTCCGCGGAAACCGTGGGCATCCCCGTCGTGAGGCCGGGCATGAGGTCTGCGGCGGTAGGCTCGTACACGAGGAGGGTGTCGAACACCTGGTTGATGATTTCGATCGAGAAGTAGTCGTAGGCGGAGGCGGGGTCGAGGGTCACGATTCGGTCCGTGGTCGACGCATTCAGTTCCGTCGCCCCCGGCTTGTCCATGATGAACCACTTGAACGTCACGGGATGCAGGATGACGTTCTGGATCCCGGATACGTACGCGACGTGCGCGTTCCCAGAGAACAACGGAATATAGGGAACATCTTCCGCGAGCTGATCCTGGATCTTCCCGAACCGGTCCGCGCGCACGGCTGGATCCGTCGTTGACTGCTCTTCCTGAATCCATTGGTCCATAGTGGCGTTGGTGTAGAAGGAACCGAGGGATGCTGCTCCAGACGTCGAAAGGAACGGAGAGATGTAGTCGTCCGTATCGAAGTAGTCCGGGTACCAGCCGAGCAGGAAGGCAGGCATCTGGCCCGCCGACCATCGCTGCCGGTACGCGGCCCAAGTGTCGGACCGCAACGTCACCGTGATCCCATTGCAGCTCTCGATGTCCGACTTCAGGACGGTCGCTAGCTCATCCTCCGTGTCCCCGTAGTGGCCGTCGTTGTTGTACCAGAGCTCCAGCTGGTACTTGTTCCGTGGCGGTGTGACCGGGGCAGGACCCAGGGTCAGGAGCACCGCCGCCGCGATGATCAGCACGGCGACGATTACGGCCACAATCGCGTACATCATGTTCTTTTTCATGCGTCCACTCCGTCCCCAGTGCGCAGGGAGGACGGCCGCACATCTCGTTCTCTCTAGATAACCGTTTCTGGCTTCGCTTCCGGCGCCCTACATTTAAGTACCGGGGGACCGGATAGGGTCGGCCTATGGCCACCATCGAGCCGGAGCCCCCCTTCACGAAGTCCAAGGCGATGGAGCTCCCGCGGACCGTCGTGATCGGCCACGATGCGATCGCGCAGGTGGGCGAGGTGTGCGCGAACCTGAAA
>Ga0209751_10003851_pt1 | contig 14512 bp, 11 predicted proteins | sample RifCSP13_1_FD_184019 | JGI IMG/M metagenome (GOLD analysis project Ga0209751, IMG submission 184019) | Soil microbial communities from Rifle, Colorado - Rifle CSP2_sed 13_1 (SPAdes) (version 2) | ecosystem: Environmental > Terrestrial > Deep subsurface > Rock core/Sediment | place: Rifle... | reverse complement strand
CAAGCCAAAGTGGCCGGAGGCAGCGAATGCGCCCGGGCTGGAAGGAGGCGGAAAACCGAGCCCGTTGTCGGAAATCACGAGCTCTGCTCGTTTGTCGCCGAAGCTCACCGCCAGATCGGCGCGCATGGCCTGAGCGTGGCGCTGGACGTTATTCAGCGCCTCCTGCGCGATGCGGTATAGCGCGAGTTCGGCTGCGGGGCCGAGCCGCTCCACGTGGCCTTCGCATTTGAATTCCACAACTAACCCCGGCTGAGCGGCCTCACGGGCAAGCATTTCGAGCGCCGGTACCAACCCCAGGTCGTCAAGGTAGATCGGCCGCAGCGCGCGCATCGTCCGGCGCAGGTCCAGCATGGTTGCATCCGCCAACTGTTGCATCTCGTCCAGTGCGGCTCGGTGCGCAGCATCCTCGGCGGCCGGTGCCGCAAGTTGCAGCCTTTGCTTGAGCGCGATGAGCGATTGCAGGGTTACGTCGTGCAGGTCGCGCGCCAGGCGCAATCGTTCTTCCTCCTGGGCGGCAGTGATGGCCCCAATATAGTGGTGCAAGCTGGCCTGCGCAGCCTGCAATTGTTGTGCCATGCCCAGCAATGCCTTCTGCAGGCGTCGGATTTCCTCGATGCCGCCGACCGCGGGCGTGATGGGCGCTAAATCGCCGGCGGCCAACCTGGCGGCCTGCGCCTCCAGTTGCTGCAAGGGTTGAATGATCTGCCGGGCGCCGAACCACAGAGCGATCACCATCATCAGCAGCAGAGGGGCCATGACCAGCGGCCCGACCTGGGAGGTATTAAGCAGCGGGCTGACCACTTGCTGCCAGGGTTCTTCCATGAGCAACGCCCAGGAGCCCACTGGAGCAAAGGCCATCACGTGCTCGCTGCTGCCAGCCGCGACGTACGAGGTTCCGCTTTGCCCTTCGAGCGCCTGGCTGACCCCGGCATGGTCTTGCAGAGAACCCTCGAAGGCGCCCGCCGGATCGGCATACAGCACTTGCCGGTTTTCATCGACGACAGCGATGCGCATGAAGGGATTGCTGGGCAGAATTTGGCGGGAAGTGCGCTCGAAGAGCGGATCGAGGGCGAACGCGCCGATCACCGCCCGTTCGCCATCCGCGCTCCAGGCCGAGGCCAGCGCCGCCGGACGGCCGTTCGAGTCGCTAACCACGGTCAATTGCGGGGCGGTGTTCGATGCGCCGCCGGGCATCGGCCCAGGTTTGGGGATTAGGCTGCTCCATGGGGTCTGGGCCAGCACGTGCCCCATGCGGTCGACCAATGCCAACCCGAGGTCGAAGTCATCGTGGGCCAAGGCGGACTCGGCCAGAAACGTCCCGGGGGAGGCAGGGCGTTCGGCCAACGCGCGCACCGCATCTTCGCGCCGCTCGATCTCTGCCCGCAGCGCCTCGGCCGCGGCGCGCACTGCAAGCACGTCGCGTTCGCCCACCATACGGCGCATCTCACTCTGGTGAACAAGCACACTACCGAAAGATACGACCAACAGCAGCCCGGCCAGGGGCAGGACGATGAAGAAGAAGAGCTGCAGCATCAAACCCAGACGGGGCTTCATGGCCGGCGAGGAAGAACCAAGAAGGGTGGGATGGGGAGGCCGGCCTGCTTCACAACGCCAGCTCCTGCGAGGTGAGCCATCCCAGCGAGACGGCGCGCATGACGGCTTCGGTGCGGCTGGCCGCCTGAAGCTTGGCGAAGATGTGAGCCAAGTGGCCTTGCACCGTGCGGTCGCTGATTCCGAGTTGCAGGCCGATGGCCTTGTTGGTATAGCCGCGCGCCGCCAGACGCAGCACCTCGTGCTCGCGTTCAGTCAGCGCCTGCACGCCGAGCTCTTCGCGCTTGAGGTTCTGAGCCAGAACGCGGCGTGCGACTTCGATATCCAGCGCGGACTTGCCCTCGTCGACGTCGCGAATGGCCTGGATGATCTCCTGCGGTTCGGCGGTCTTGAGCATGTATCCGTGTGCACCGGCCTCCAGGACGGCGATGACGTAAGGTGCGTCATCGTAGGCGGTGAGGATGAGAATACCCACCGACTTCATCTTGGTCCGCGCCCAGCGGGCCACCTCGATGCCGGTGGCTTTGGGCATCTGCACGTCGAGCACGGCCACGTCCGGGGCCAGGCTTTCGATCAATCGCATGGCCTGCTCGCCGTCTTCGGCTTCGCCCACCACCTGTATGCCGGGCGCCTGCTGTAGGAACTGGCGGATGCCGGCCCGAACCACCGCATGATCGTCGGCCAGGAGAACGCGGATTTCGCGCGAGGTGGGGCTCATGCGGGGCCTTGGGAGGATCGATCGCGCACGGGCAATAAGTCAGCGCGTTCAGCCGCATCTGCCCCCTTGGGTCTTGGAGTGGGCTTCGCTTCGATCTCAAAGGCACTCAGATACGGCACGCCAAACCAGGCGACGCCGGCCCCGAAGAGCAGCCCGGTTACGAGGCGCATCAGCGAATTGAACGAACCCCAGGCATCCCCGGCGTAGAAGGCGGGGGAAAGGCGGTTTGCGGTGAGTGCGGCCAGCCACAGGTTCGAGTCGCGAAAGCCGCGCCCGATGCCGGCCACGTCGCTGATGAGATGCGAGCTGCCGTCAACCACCATCGGAATCGCCAGCAGCGCCAGGCCCCACAACGGGAGCGCGGGCAGCCGCCTTCGAAACACCCATCCCAGGATCATCGTGAGCCACAAGCTTGTGTACATCGAAACCATACGGTCGGACCAGGCGACCTTCCATCCCATCCATGGGGTGCCCACGAACTGTCGCAAGATCATCGGATTGGCGGCCTCCGGCCAGACGGTGCGGATTTCCGACAGGCCATAGGTAAGCTTCTCACCGAAAAGGAAGTACGACCGTTCCGGCAACTGATGGCAGACGAACGAGTAGGCGAAGTAGATCGCATTGCCGCCGGCGCTCCAGCCCCAGTGCATCAGGAGAGGGGCAAGCCACGGCAGGCCGACGAAGAGGCCGCCCAGGACGGCAAAAGCGACCAACCACCGCGGTGCTCGGTTCATGGTTGAAACTCGGCCGTTCGTCCGCATCTGTTCATTCTACCTCTCCATCGGTGGACACCGTTGGGTGCGGGTCGCATGCGGTTGAGACTGGGCTCGGAGCTCCGCAGCCGGGCTTGACGGGGCGCCCTCGGGGCGCCTTTCCCGGCGGTCACTCGATGCCGGGCAAGGGAGTGAGCGATTGCCGAATTGCAGCACGCTGTGTGCCTCTTCACTCGGCGATCGGCGGCTGACCCAGCCCTGCCATGCGATGCACTCCAGCATAGTCCTGGCACCAGCGGGCGCATGCCGCAGGTTGGCGCTCGCCGCAGTAGGCGAATCGGCCTATGGAGGGAATTGGCCTCGAGATTCAGAAGGCGCGAGGCATCGGCCCGCGCACCGCGGCCTGATTCCAGGCACGGCGAGCCCCCTTACGATTCTGCTCGGGCACGCCATGGCGTGCCCTAACATGGGAACACTTCGGGGCACGGTAGGCACCGTTTCGCTTCTGTTAGGGCCCGGCAGCCGTGCCCCTACGCAGGTGGGGGGATCTGCCGTAAGCCATCCGCAGAACCGAGCGAAACGCGAGCGCGTTCGAGGACGTGTCGGCGTGAGGAGTCTGTATAATGGGCAGTCCTGCCCCCAAAGGCAGGATGCTTATCAGGCCGACGTGCGCTCGCGAGGATCTCGTGACTGACCCAGCCGTATTCCGCGTGCTTGCGGCTCTCCTCCTGATCGCTTTCGTTTCCCACCGTGCCTACTACACGCGCAAACTGCCTCCTGCCGAGCGAGAGACCGTGGACAAGCTTCAGAACGGCCCAGGTTCCATGGTAGCCTCGATCCTCTTCGTTGCGGCTTTGATTTCAACCCTGGCCTTTGTCTTCTTGCCGGCGCTCCTGGCATGGGCCAATGCACCGTTTCCGGGCTGGCTGCGCTGGCTTGGCGTTGTCGTGGCGCTTGCCGGCTTCTTCCTGCTTGAGTGGGCCCAGCGTGCGCTGGGCAAGAACTGGAGCGACCAGCCCAGGATGACCGAGTCTCAACACATGGTCACCTCCGGTCCATATCGCTGGATCCGCCACCCCATCTACACTGCATTCCTCCTCATCTTGGGCTCGTTGCTGTTGATCTCGGCCAACTGGCTTGTCGGCCTGGCTTGGGTCATCTCCGTCAGTGTGGATGGCGCCATCCGGATCCGCTACGAAGAGCGGGTGATGGCCGATCGATTTGGCGACAGGTACCGCGAGTACATGCGCCGCACCGGACGGATTCTGCCTCGGCTGTGACGAGCGACACCCAGTGCCGTACGCCCCTGTATCCGCGAGCGCCAGGCGCAGGTAACCTGAATGCCTCAGGCTCCGGGCCGAGCCTAACCGCGCCAGCTCCGCTTGCATGCACCCCAAACGGCCATACAATAGGTGCTTGCCCAGCACGCCGGGCGAGTGCCGCCGATGGTTGGATGGCGTCGCCTCGCTGGGCCAGCCTCAAACCCGCGCAAGTTCACCGAGAAGGGGGACCCAATGAACAACTCCCGCCTCATTTCCTTCAGTTCGGCTGTGCTCGTCGTCTGGCTGGCGGCTTGTGGCTCAGCTACGCCCGTAGCCTTCGAAATCGTGCGGGAGGCGGCACCGGCTGAGCCCGCCGCCCAACCGGCGCAGGCCGCACCGGCTGATGCACCCGCGCAGCCCGCAGCCTCCGGTGCCATCATCTATCGCACCGGCGCCGACCAGGCGGCCGTCCCGCAATCGGCCCGCCTGATCATCAAAGACGGCCAGATCCGGCTGCTGGTCGAAGACACCGACCGCGCGATCGATGGGGTGATGCAAGTTGTCGGCGATGTGGGCGGCTACGTGGTCAGCTCACGCGTCTGGTACTCGGGCTGGGGCGGAACCAACTACAAGTTCGCCTCCCTGACGGTGGGCGTGCCGGCCGAGGATTTCGAACGGGCGATTCGCCGATTGCGTGCGCTCGCGCTGCAGGTTGTGGATGAGACAAGCACCGGGCAAGATGTCACGGACGAGTACGTCGACCTGCAATCCCAGGTGGAAAGCCTGCAGGCCACTCGCGCGAGAATCCTCGAGTTCCTCGATCGGGCCAAGACGGTAGAAGAGGCGCTCACGGTGAACAAGGAGCTGGCGGCCGTCGAGGCGCAAATCGAGCAGGTCCAGGGACGCATCAATTACCTCTCCGGACGATCCTCCTTCTCGACCATCACTATCACCCTCGAACCCAAGCTGCCCGAGCTGACCCCTACGCCGACACGCACGCTGACGCCGACGCGGACGCCCGTGCCATGGGACGCCTCCGGGACCTACCACGACGCCCGGCGCGCCCTGACCTCCCTCTACCAGGGCTTTGCGGATCTGACGATCTGGATCGTCATCCTCGGCATACCGCTGCTCGCGCCATTGGTTCTCGTCGGGTGGCTGTTGTGGGTGTTGACCCATCGCAAACCGAAGAATCGTCCCAACCCGTAAGCGACGGGCTTGGGTATGACCATTGCGGCTGAAGCTCCTCGTGAACCGTCTGTGTGGTTGGGCGACTCACGAAGGACAAGGCGATAAGGGGATCTCTCCCTCGAAAGCGAGGCTCGCCATGAGACTCAACACGCCGCTTAAGGTGATCGTCGGAGTGCTCAGTCTGATCGTTGCACTGTTGCCGATCGCCTTTATAGTCGTGTGGGGCGTGTCCTACTTCCTGGTCTTGACGGAGGGCACCGGCGCAGGACCGGAGTGGGAGGGCTTTGATGCGTTCACTGTGGCCACGTGGGGATTCATGTGCGTGGTTGTCCCGCTCAGTTACGTTATGACCGCCTTCTACATCGCACACGGGATCGTGAACCACGCGGCTTCGGACGTGCTGCGCATCATTCTGCTCGTGCTCGTGGTCTACATGCCGTTCCTCGGGATTCCCTTCTACTACTGCCTATACATCCTGCCGACGAACCCACCGGCCTGGGCCATGAAGGCCGAGCCAGCGAGCGCGTGACTGATGATCTGTTGCTGAGACGACCGGCAAGTCCGCCATCCCAATGCCCAATGAGAGTGCTGTCAGGCCGGCATTGAACAAGATCGCCTACTATCAAGAAAGGCGCGATGAAGTGCCCAACCAGGAACTTGCGCGGGCCCTGGCAAAGGCCAGGGACCGCGCGGGGATACGGGAGATTACCGGCGGGCTGTGGCACAAGAACAAGGGCATCCGCAGCGATTGTCTCAAGGTGCTCTACGAGATTGGCTACCTCAATCCCGGCCTTATCGCCGACTACGTGGAGGATTTTCTCAAGCTGCTGAATGACAAAGAGAACCGTATGGTATGGGGTGGAATGATCGCCCTGGCGACCATCGCCGACCGACGCCCCAAGGAGATCTGGCAGCAGATCGAGGACGTCGTGCGTGTCACGAAGCGGGGGACGGTCATCACACTGGTCTGGGGTGTGCGGACGATGGCTCGCGTGGCGGCTGCCAACCCAAGGTATCGCAAGGCATTGTTTCCGGTACTGCTCGGGTACGTACGCACCTGCATTCCTCGCGACGTGCCCACCCACGCCGAAAGCATGTTGTGTGCCGTGACCAAGAGCAATTCGAAGGAATTCCTGGGCGTGTTGGAAAAGCGGCGAAAGGAGTTGTCGCCATCACAAACGGTGCGGCTGAAGAAGGTCATCCGCAGCGTCGAGGCCGAGTAGGACCCCCCTCCACAGACCAACCTTCTTGCGCGGCGGCCCGTGCGGTCCGATCGGCCATCTCAGGCCCCACCTGTGAAGCCACATCGCGAGCGCTTTGTGCCCCGACGGCACGCTGCGGCTGAGACGGAGGAGCTTGGCGGGCGAGCCCGGCGGCGTAGGCGGGCATGCAACGCGGAGATCTAATCACTCGCATCGGCGAGACCTCGCTGGATGAGACGCGCTCCCTTCATCAATGCGGCCCCTCCCATGGTTGGGAGGGGCCGCTCGGTTGCGGGCACGGTTGGAATCAGCTCGATTACCAGGCCTCGTCCAGAAGGTTGTAAATCCGACAGCGAACTCCGAAAACCGTCTCTGAGATTGACACAAAGCCCCCCAATACGGGTCGATTTGGGTTACAATCCCCCTGTCGCGTCCCATTGTCTGTTTCGCCGTGTCAACTGATCCATCCCATGCCAAGGGAGTGGCCTCCAACTATGTCCAGAAGAGGGATCACCGCCGGAATCATCCTTCTTGTGATGGCGTTTCTTCCGATCGAGTCTGCGTTGGGAGAGGCTCCCAAAGTCCTGAGCCCACAACCTGCGGGAGGAATCCAAGGCCCGTTCGTCGGCCCGGTGGTCGTGCCAAGCGTGAGCCGCGCGGCGCGCGACTTGCCGCTGGCAACCGATAAGCTGGCGGCACCGGCGTATGTTCCGCCGCGACAGAACCCCCTTGGCTTCGGACCCGATTCAAGCACTGGGGACACATCCCGCCCGGCTGCGCGTGAGCTAGATCCTCTCCTCATGGCAGGCGTCGCCTCGGGGCGCACACCCGATCTGGACTTCGTGTTCGATGCGACAGGGAACCCCGCCGCGTGCGGGGGCTGCAAACCTTCCGATGCGAATGGCGACGTCGGCCCAAATCACTACGTACACATCGTCAACGCCACAAAAGTGGCGATCTACAGTAAGTCCGGCACCTTGCTGAGTGGCCCGTTCAACCTGAGCAGCCTGTGGTCGGTTGGCAACTGTACGTCGGACCTTGGGGATCCGATTGTGCTGTACGATCCGCTCGCGGACCGCTGGTTGCTGAGCCAGTTCGCGACGCCAAACGATGTGTGTATAGCCATCTCGCAAACAGCCAATCCGACTGGCGCGTACCACACTTACGACTTCAATACGGTCAGCTTTCCCGATTACATGAAATTTGGCGTGTGGCCGGATGCCTACTACATGTCGGCCAACGAGAGCAGCTACACCGCCTACGCTTTGCCTCGCGAGAGCATGCTGCTTGGATTGCCCGCAAGCTACCTCAAGTTCACGGGCATGACGAATATGCTCATGCCCGCCGACCTCGACGGCCACATGCGTCCTCCTGTCGGCTCCCCGGGCATCTTCTATACGTTCAAGGACGACAGCTACCATGGAGGAGCGGATCGTCTCGAGCTCTACTCCTTCCACGTCGATTGGGCAACCCCGGCCAACTCGACCTTCACGGGACCGGCAGACGTTCCGATCAGCTCATTCACATACACCGTATGTGGTTTCTTTGTCTTCAACTGTATCCGTCAACTGGATACCGTCGCGCGTTTTGACGCGGTGAGCGAATGGCCGATGTTCCGCTTCCCATATCGCAACTTCGGCTCATTCGAATCGCTGGTGGGCTCTTTCGTTGTGGGTGGCGGTCGGGGGGAAGAGGGCGCCGCGATTCGCTGGTTCGAACTTCGTCGGGCGGTGCCGCCCTGGTTGCTGTACCAGGAAGGCACTCAGGATCCTGCGGACGGCCACGACCGCAGCAATCCAAGTATCGCGATGGATCAGAAGGGGAACATCGCCCTCGGCTACACAGTGTCCAGCAGCGCCATTCACCCTCAGATTCGCTACGCCACACGCCTGGCGAGCGACCCCTTGGGTACGCTGCAAGCGGAAGCGTTCGTCGTCGCGCCGGCTGGATCACAGACCAGCGGCAGCCGGTGGGGCGATTACTCCGCGATGGCGGTGGACCCCGCAGACGACTGCTCCTTCTGGTACACGAATCAATACTACGCGGCCAATTCGGCCGGCAATTGGAGCACCGCTGTCGGCGTCTTCACCATCCCGTCGTGCCTTCCCGGATACCTGAACCTTCCGTTGGTTCTCAGGTAGTTGCCGACCGTTGAGGGCAATGCCCCGGCGCATGTATCCAAAAGTCCGGCCGATGGAGCGCGGGAGAAATACGCCGCTCGCCTTGCGGTCGCTCAGTCGGAACGTACCTTCTCTGCTCAGCGTTGCTGCGGCATGCAGCGGGTAGCCTCGGACGAAGGGACGAGGCGTGCGGCTTCAAAGCTAGGCGAAAGGCGCGAGGGCAGCGGCTTTCTGTTAATTGAATAGACACTCGTTCTCCAATTCATCCCACAGAGGTGCATCGTGAGACCGGTCATCCTACCCAGATTTGCTTTCCTCCTCGCGGCTTTCGTCTTCTTGAGTGGTTGCACCTCGAACTCGGCCCCGTCGCCCACAACTGCTGCCCTAGCGTCAGGCAGTCCCTCCCCCGCTCAATCTGAATCAGGCGCGGCGCAAGCCGCTACGCTCGCCCCAGCCACCTCGACCCTTCGGCCAACCAGCGCGCCGACGGCTGAATCCAGCCCGACCTCAATTCCGGTGGCACTACCTGTTCTGGCGGGCACGCCATACCCGGCACCCGCTGAGCCGATTTCGGCGGCGAGTACCGCGAGGCTAGCCGTACTGGCCGAATATGGCCTCGGCACAGCGCCGCTGAGCAGCGGCTACGGCCTGCAGCTTTCGCTGGATGGACAGCGGCTCATCGTCACCTCCCCCGCCGGGTTCGCCGTGCTATCGCCAGTCGACCTGACGCTCCAGCGTTTCATCCCCGCGCCTGATCTTGGCGCGCGGGTGGTTTCCCGTGATGGAACTCGGGCGGCGAACCTCGCTGATCGGGAAGGGGGGGAGATCGTTCAGCTTTGGGATCTGGTGAGTGGACAAAGTCTGGGCGAGCACTCCGTCCCGCGCTGGCCCACTCAGCAAGATTATGCACGGGTCGCCCTGCTCGACATCTCCCCCGACAACTCCCTCCTGGCCGCGGTTTACAGTGATGGTGTCGTCGCCGTGATCGACCTGCCGGACGGCAACCTGGTTAAGGTCCTGGCCTGGTACATCGATTACACCGACACCCCGATGTTCCTGCACTTCAGCCAATCCGGTAAGACCCTGTACTACATCTATCTAGATGTGGGATACGGCGAACAGGGGATCCAATCGCGGGGACTGAATACGACCTCGTGGACCGAGGAGTCGTACTTCGCCACTAAGAAGGGGCGCGGCCCGTCCCGCTATGGCGTCTTCTCGCCCACCCTGAGCGACACCGGATTCGAGTTCGGCTATTTCCCGGTTGCGTACTACGGTGGCAACTCGCGTTGGGGTATTGATGTCTTCGACTTCACCACCTTGTACGAGCGCTACTTCCTGGAGATGCCGGACTATCCTTCGGCGGTGGGTATCTCGTCGGACGGGCGATGGCTGGTCAGTGCGAGCAGCGTCACCGACAAGGTTGAGGTGCGCGAGGCTGAGAAGAACCGTCCGCCGGTGTTCACCTTCGCAGGGCACGACAACCTCGTGTGGGGTGTGGCGGCGGCACCCGATGGGCAGACCTTCTACTCCGTCGGAATGGATGGCATGCTGCGCAAGTGGGTCGCGGGCAGCGAGTCCCCGGCGGCCGAGCACGACGGGTTCTTGCCTGCCCTGGATGGGATTACCTTCGCGTCGGACAGCGGGCGCTTGCGGGTAGCGGCCCTGACCGGCTCGATCTTTGAGATCGATACCCTCACCGGCCGGTTTGTTAAGACGTTTGCCGACCCGCGCGAACCACGGCGTTACTATTGGAAGGTGAGCACCTTCGACGCTTTCTTCCCAGAATTCCGGCGGGTGGCAGGCACCGAGGGCGATTGCACAATCGCGCCGGGGACCGACGACGCGTTGCTGGCCCAGTCATGCGACTATGGATTCCTGCCGATCCGACTGTGGGATACCGCGCTCGGCAGCGTTGCCCGCACGATCTCCGACGCGAGCTACACCGTGCAAGACAAATGGGGCCCGCGGCTGAAAACGAGTATAGGCAACGCCCTCATGGCCCTCTCCGCCGACGGTCAATGGATGGCCGCAACGTATCACACACCTCTCGACAACAATGCCATACGCATCTTCGAGACTTCCAGCGGCCGGCTGATGCGCACGATCGCTTCCAGGAGAGTCGAGGCCATGGTCTTTTCGCCGGACGGGGCACGCCTGGCCACAGCCGGCTGGGAGGCGAGGCAGCCCATCCGCATTCTCGACCCCCAAACCGGGAAGGTTGTGAAAGAAATACGGCTGTCGCAAGACTCGAGCAGGATCGATGCACTAGCGTTCACGCCGGATGGATCGTTGTTGCTCGCACTGGATAGTTCGGCGGGGACTGTGGACGCCTACAACACAACTTCATGGGAGCTCGCACAGCGGCTCACCATCCCTGAAGAACTTAACTTTGGAATCGAGAAGATGCGCGTTTCACCGGATGGATCGCTCGTCGCGCTGGCGGACTACAGCGGAGCGATCAACTTCTGGGAGGTGGGTTCCGACTCGCTCATGCCAGATCCCGTCCAGTTACCCTACGCGGTGAGGACTCGAGAAATGGCCTTCTCGCCGGATGGCCGCCTGCTGGCGGTGGTCGGGACCGACAACCGCGTCCGGATTATCGGCGTTGCGCCTTAAGCGCGCTCACCACGCATCCCGGGCTCGCACCGATCGGATTATCACACCTGGCTCGCGGGAGTGGCGCAGGCTGGGTGTAGGTCGTGGCTGGCGTGAGGCAGGTCTCGCCGCACAATGGTAAGATGCCGCCTTGCACGCGAGCCAACTTCTCGCGTGGGCATCCAACCCTGAGACGGGCTATCACGTGTCCCTTCCGCGTGCGTCCAAATTCAAAGACCCGGTGAGCGGCCTCACCCACCTCTGGGCGGCGGTTGCCGCTGCGCTCGGGTTGATTGTGCTGCTCGTCCTGGGGCGAGGAGCTTGGCAGAGGCAGGCCTCCCTTCTAATTTACGGCCTCTCGCTGGTGTTGATGTTCGCCTCCAGCGCCGCCTACCATCTGCTGCACTCGGGGCCGCGCCTCATGCGCTGGCTGCGAACCCTCGACCACTCGGCCATCTACCTCCTGATCGCCGGCACCTACACTCCTATCTGCGTGCACTTCTTCACCGGTTTCTGGCGCGAGGGCATGCTTGTCCTCATCTGGGTCTTGGCGCTCACCGGCATCACGGTCAAGCTCTTCATATTGCGCGGGCCGCGCTGGCTCACCGCGGGCATCTATCTTGTCATGGGATGGCTCGCGGTCGCAGCCATGGGTGAGATGTTGCGCGTCATGCCGCTCGGGGCGCTGTTGTTGCTTGGCCTGGGTGGGCTCTTCTTCAGCCTGGGTGCGGTCATCTACATTGCCAAGCGTCCGGATTTCGCGCCTGGCGTTTTCGGCTTCCACGAGCTGTGGCACATCTTCGTCATTCTCGGCTGCCTGAGTCACTATCTGCTCATCGCGCTGTTCGTTGCCCCGGCCGCACGATAGGCTGAACATATCAACGGTTGAGGAGCGGTTTCGTGATGAGGAAGGAAGGCTTGGCTGCCCCGTTACAGGCATCCCAGCTTCATGCCTTAAGCACACGCCCGCCCGCCACGTGGTCAAAGGTGGTCGAGGTGCTCTTGCATCGGCCGTTGTTCTTGTTCGGCGAGGGAGGTGTCTCGTGATCAAGATCGTGACCGACAGCACCTGCAACCTGTCTCCCGAAGTGATCCGCCGTCACGATCTGCGCATTGCGCCGATCACGATCCAATTCGGCACCCAGAGCTACCAGGAGGGCATCGATATCGACCGGGCGCTCTTCTACCGCACGATCGAAGAGCGGCAGATCATTCCCTCCACATCCCAGCCGACCCCAGCCTGGTTCGCTCGGTTCTTCGAGGAACTGCACGCCCTGGGCCATGAGATTCTGGTCATCACCGTGACCGGGGAACATAGTGGCACTTACTCGTCCGCCATGCTGGCCAAATCCATGGTTCCGCAAGCCGCGGTCGACGTTTTCGACTCGCGTTCGATTTCGCTGGGAACCGGCTGGATGGTGCTTGAGGCCGCGCACATGGCCGAGAGGTGGAGCGGGCGCGAGGCCATCCTCGCGCGCCTGGCGCACATCCGCGACCGCGGGCAGCTCTTCCTGACTCCGGCTACGCTCAAGTACCTCCAGATGAGCGGGCGGGTAGGCAAACTCCAAGGAGCGATCGCCTCCCTGCTCAACGTCAAGCCGATCATCGCCCTCAAGGCGGGCCAGCTCGACGCGCGCGAGAACGTGCGCACGCGCGGCCGCGCGCTCGAGCGCCTGCTCGAGTTGCTGGGTGAGTCGCTCGGCACGCAGGTGCCCCTCAACATGGCCGTCATCCACGCCGAAGTCCGCGAGGAGGCCCTGGCGCTTGCCGCACGAGTACGCGCCAAGTTCAACGTCCGCGAGTTGCTCATCGAAGACCTGGTGATATCGCTGGCCGTTCACGGAGGGCCCGGCGTCATCGGGGTGTTCGGTTACCCGATAGGCTGACTGTCGCGGGCACGTGGCAATGGGGCCTGAGCGAGACTGCGGGGGGTCCGAGGCGCCGACCGTTGGTAGCGGAGGGTCTCGTCTGCCTCTGCTTCTATGGGCCCCCGACCGAAAGCGCTGGATAGACAGTCACTCCTTGCTGTCGCTACTGTCATACGAATCACGCGAACCCTGGCCTGGGTGCGACAAACGGTGGGTCTTGTCGGCTGAATGGATCATAGGCCTGGAGCGGTCGTGGACGAACCGTCCTGAAAGGCTGTGCATCGTGGTCGGGAGGTGAAGCATGCAACGTCGGAGATGGCTGCCCAGCGTGATGATCTCCGGCGCGGCGTTTCTGGCCGCGCTGGCCTGCGCTGGGTCCGCCGCGTCGCGGGATGTCACCCCTCCGGTTGCGGCGACCCCTTCGCCTGCAGCCGCCTCTCAGCTGCCTCAACTCGAGGGACTGTGGTACCTCACACTCGGCGACGCCAAAGCCGATCAGGGCTGGGGCGTGGCCGTGGACGAATCGGGGGATGTCTATTTCGCTACGCACCAGCAATCGCCTGGCGAGCTCTTCTCCGACATGGTGATCTACCGCGTCGCGCCGGACGGGGCCCATGTGTGGCAGACGCGTTGGGGCGGCAAGTTCATGGAGAAGGCCTTCGTGGTGGCCGTCGATTCGGGGGTTGTCTATGTTGGCGGGCTGACTTACACCTCCGCCAATCTCACCCAGGCGGACATGGCCGTCCTCGCCCTGGATGCGGCCGATGGACACCTGCTGTGGGATTTCACGTGGGGCCAGGGCTATGGCTACGAAGAGGTGGATGGACTTGTTGTCGATGGAGATTCGCTGTTCGTCTCCGGTTGGACGACAGGCGAGGCCACCAGTACCGACGTGGGTCTCCTCAATCTCACTCGCGAGGGTGAGCTGGTTTGGGAAAGCACGTGGGGAACGCCGCAATGGGACCAAGGCGATGGGCAAATGGTGGTCGACGATGAGAGCATATTCGTGTCCGGCCGTTACAAGGCACAAAACATACTGCTCGGCGGCGAAGGTCTTCTGGTCCGGTTCTCCAAGCAGACAGGCGAGTACCTCCAGCACACGACGTGGGGCGGCCCGATTGGGACCGATGCACTCGGGCTGACCAGCGATGGAACATTCCTGTATGCGGTCGGTCTCACGGTCGACGAGGGCCAGGGCGGACAGATCTTCGTGCGTAAGTACGACAAGCGGTTGGGCCTGATGTGGGCCAGCCTGTGGGGCGGGGCGAAAAGCGAATCCGCGCGGGCGA
>Ga0209751_10003850_pt1 | contig 14513 bp, 13 predicted proteins | sample RifCSP13_1_FD_184019 | JGI IMG/M metagenome (GOLD analysis project Ga0209751, IMG submission 184019) | Soil microbial communities from Rifle, Colorado - Rifle CSP2_sed 13_1 (SPAdes) (version 2) | ecosystem: Environmental > Terrestrial > Deep subsurface > Rock core/Sediment | place: Rifle... | reverse complement strand
GAACGGTTCATAACGCGAGTCAGCGCTGCCGCGATACCCGCGCTTGTCGCTCTCGTGCTTGGCAACGGCGTACTGGTCCCCGTCGTGGAAGAGTTCGCGTGGCGCGGGTACATCCAAACGCGTCTGGTGGGCGCGTGGAGTCCCGCGGCGGCCGTCGTAACAACCGCCGCCCTGTTTGCGCTCAAGCATGTCGTGGTGGATGGGTCCGTCGTCCGGATGACCACGCTCCTGACCGGCGCGTTCACGCTTGGCCTTATCGGGTACCGGTATGGCACCGCGGCGTCGACGATGGCGCACGTGATCCTCAACGTCACTGGGACCGCGGCGTCCGTCGCCGTCACCTTCTTGATTGCGCCCCCGTGAACTCACCGGTCCGGCGTCGATGGAAATGAGTGCACGATCACGTCCTGGGCCCGGTGGCCCAAGGGAGGGATGGAGATGAAGTGGTTGAGCGTGTTGATCCTCGTGGTGGGGTTGGTGACGGGTGTCGCCGTTCATGGGTCCCGTGCGGCGCCCATCGCGGGACACAGCATCGCGTTTTCGCAGTGCGCGGAGCGGGGCGCGGCGGGCGACGCCTGCCAGGTGCTGACCTCGCGGCTGGCGTTGGGCTTCGAGGAAGGACCAGGAGACTACATCGGCGTCGTCTCGGCGATTGGCTCCGTGGGCGCGAACGAGGCCGGTATCGTCGGCGCCGGAGGCGATATCAGCCCGGACCGGTGGGTGGCCGTCGCGCTGGCGGCGTTGGAAGTCGCCAGAGCGGTCTTCCAGAACTGGGACAGGTTCTTTGGGAATGAGATGGCCCTGGGGCCGGTCGTCCCCGCGCTTGATGGAGTATTTGATCCCGCTCACTGAGGCGAAGGGGAGGGGGCGCATCGGGCTTCCCTCCCCTTCAGACGCGGCAAAAGGGAGATGTCGTGATGCGCAACCTGGTGACGGCGTGGCTTGTGGCCTCCATGATGACCATCGTGTCGGCCACGTACCTTGTCAGCGCCCTGCTGTATCTGGCGCCGCCCAATCCCGTAACGTTGCTCCACCTGCCGGCGGTTCGGGGCCTGCTGCACCCGTTTTTCGCGCAGAACTGGCATCTGTTTGCGCCGAATCCCATTCGGATGAACCTGGTGCTCACGGTGCGGTGCAGCACCGGCGCCCAGGTCACACCCTGGCTCGATCCATTCACGCCGTGGTTGGCCCAACACCACCGCAATCGGTTCTCGCCGATGGGCAAGATGCTGCGCGTCCCGCAGAATGCGATGTTCGCCGTCCTGGGACGGTCCGCGGACGAGTGGCGGCCGCTGATCTGCCGGCGGACGCCTGAGGCGCCGATGTGTCGCGGCGAGGATCCCGCCTCCCGGCGGCAGCGCGATCTGGGCGTGTTCATCCTACAGCGCGTCGGTTCGGCGGTGTGCGATCAGGTCGCCGGTTCGGGGCGAGTCCGCTACGTGCAGCCCCGCATCCTGATCCACGAGCCGCCACCGTGGTCGAAGCGCATGTTGCCGGCCGGCGCCGGCTCGACGAAGTATCTGCCTCTTCCATGGCTGCCCTACGTGCCGGTGAGCGGGTCCTGAGCGGGAGGACGGAGCGCGATGATCGGACCGATGTCCTGGCTGGTCACGAAGCACTGGCTCATCGGGGCGAGCCTGATGCGCGTCTCCTTGGGTGTGTGGGCCGTCTACTACTACCTGTTGCACTGGGGAGTCCGCCGCGAGTTGTGGGGACCGGCCGGCGTCCTGCCGTTCGAGAAGTTCCTCGAGAGCGGTCCCCGGATCAATGTGTTCCAGTGGAACTCGTCGCCACTCTACTTCGAAGCCATCTATGCGGCGGCGATCCTCATTGGGGTGGCCGTGGCCATCGGCTACCGGTCGCGCTTCATGCTCCCGCTGCACTGGCTGACGATCTGGTCGCTGCAAGAGCGCAACCAGTTATTGGGCGATGGCGGGGATAACATCATGCGGATCGTCTTGTTGTTCCTGGCGTTGGTCGACACCGGGGCCCACTTTTCACTCGATGCGTTGCGCGTAACACGGTCGTCGCGCTGGGGATGGTGGGACGCCGCGCGCGCCCTCTGCGAGCGCAACCGGGCGGCTCTGGCCGTCGTGCACAACTTCGGGGTCTTGCTGGTCCTCGCCCAGTTGTCGTTGCTGTACATGAGTACTGGTCTGTACAAGGTGATGGGGGAACTATGGCAGAACGGGACAGCAGTCTACTACATCCTGCGCGTCGATGAGTTTTCGTGGCCGGGCGCCGAGGTGATCTACCGCAATCCCTACCTGGTCGTCCTGGCCACCTACGGGACGGTCCTCTTCGAGCTGATGTTCCTGCCGTCCCTCTTCAACCGATGGACCCGCTATGCGACGATTGTGGCTGGGATCGTCTTCCACGCGAGCATTGCTCTGGTGATGGGGTTGGTCACGTTCGCTTGGAGCATGGCGAGTATCTACCCGCTGTTGGTGACCGACGAGGAGTACGCGATGGCCGACACATGGTTTCGAAGGCGCTTCGGGCTGACGGCCTTCTACGATGGGTGGTGCCCCGCGTGCCTGCGCAGCGTCCGATGGCTGTCGCGGTGCGACCTGTTGTCGCTGGTGACGTTCACCTCGTTTCGCGACCCCGGCGTCGTCGAGCGGTACGGGTTGGATGCTGGGCGGGCCGCGCAGCGGATCCACAGTATCGACGCCGCCGGCCGGGTGCGCGAAGGCATCGACGCCATGATCGCTCTTGGGGGTCGGACGGTCGTGCTGTGGCCTCTCGTCCTGTTGTTCTGGCTGACGCGTCTGGCGGCGGGCCAGCGATTCTATGATGCGTTTGCCTCGCGGCGCTTCATCCTGATCCCGGGCGTGTGTGCGACTCACTGCGCCACCGGGCCGGCGGCGGCCAGGCGCCAGCCCGGCTGACCTCACAGGTCAGGCAGACACGGCCTCAACGGTGGATCGGCGCCAGCCGGTTCACCGTTGTGAGACCGGGTGGCGCAGCGACCACGATGGGCGCGGCGTTGACGGCCAGCGCGCAGGTGGCTACATCGCCGTGGATGCCGCCGTCCACCGTCACGTTGATCGGCGGTTCGCCATCGATCACCACGCTGTCGCGCGGGTTGGACACGCCCACGGCCATGGTGAGGTCGAGCGTGATGATGGGCTGACCGGCGCTGGTACCCACGGCGACCTGGTGCAGGCCGTTGACAGTCGCGCCATGTGCCACGGGATCGATGCGTTCCGTGACCGCGTCCACCGTCCAGCCGAGCGAGTCCGCGATCATCGCGATGGATTCCTTGAGGCCGACGTGACCGATCGTGCCTTCGGCGACGCCCCGCTCGAAGGTGGGACGATCCATGCCCGCCCCGACCTTGCGTTGGAGCGGCAACCGGCGGCGTCCGGCATCGACCACGCGGACAATGCGAATCGCGCGGATCACCCGGCACGGCGCGGTCAGGACGATCGGGAGCAGGTCCATGATGTAGCCGGGGTTCACGCCGAGTCCCACGACGGTCACGCCGCGGGCTTTTGCGGCGGTGTCGATCCGGTGCGCGTGCTCCGCGTGATCCCGCCAGGGAAACGCCAGCTCTTCACACGTCGAGATGACGTTGGCGCCGGCGGCGACGATCTCGAGCAATTGGGGGGTGGTGCGGGCCAGTTGGGACTGGGTGGTATGGAACACGACCAGTGGGCGTCCGGCGAGCGCCGCCGACGCGTCGGCGGTGACCGGCACCCCGATCGCGGCGCGTCCCAACAACGTGCCGAGGTCCTTGCCGATCTTCTCGGGGTCGATGTCGACCGCACCGAGCACGCGGTGGCCCCGCTCGAGGGCCACGTCGACAATGCCGAGCCCGATGGGGCCCAGACCATAGTGGGCGACGGTCACCGACGTCATGATGCTTCGTCTCCTCCTGGGACTGTCTGCGGGAGCGCCCCAATCTTAGCAGAGCGTCCAGATGCGGCCAAGCGCGGCCCGCGGAGGGGAGCATCTGGTGGTCTGACGAAACCTCTTGAGCATGTGTGCACTGGCCGTGGTTGCCATCGGGGGTAATTCCCTCGTGCGCGATCACGACGCATCAATTGACGCCGCCCGTGCCGCGCTCGGGGAGATCGCGCAGCATCTTGCCGAGATGGTGCGCACCGGGTGGGCGATGGCGATCACCCACGGCAACGGACCACAGGTTGGATTCGGGCTGCTGCGCTCAGAGGCCGGCGCCAACGAGGCGCCGCGGCAGCCGCTCGACGTGCTCGGGGCCGAGACCCAAGGGTCGATCGGGTATCTGCTGCAGCAGGCGCTCGACGCGGCGCTCGCCCAGCGGGGGATCGTCCGGCCGGTCGCGGCCATCGTGACACAGGTCGTCGTGGATCCCGGGGACTTCGCGTTCACGCGTCCGACGAAGCCGGTTGGGCCGTTCTATGGGCGGGCCGACGCCGACGCGCGCATGCGCGAGCACCGGTGGGTCATGAGCGAAGATGCCGGGCGCGGGTGGCGGCGCGTCGTGCCGTCCCCGGAACCGATCGAGATCGTGGAGACGCCGGTGATCAGGGCGCTGGTCGCCCAGGGTGTCGTCGTCATCGCTGCCGGCGGCGGAGGCATTCCGGTGGTCCGCCGCGAAAACCGATACGAGGGCGTCGAGGCGGTGATCGACAAGGACCTGGCGTCGGCCGTGCTGGCGCGCGACCTGCGGGCGCAGGTGATGGTGGTGTCCACCAGTGTCGAGCGCGTGGCCTTGGACTACGGGACGCCGCGGGAACGACCGATCGTCGCACTGACGATCGCTGAGGCGCGGAGGTACATGGCGGAGGGGCAGTTCCCGCCGGGGAGCATGGGACCAAAGATTACGGCGGCGATTCGTTTCTTGGAATCGGGCGGCGAGACCGTGATCGTTACCACACCTTCGGCACTGGGTGCGGCCCTCGCGGGGCAGGCCGGGACGCGGATCGTCGCCCGCGCGTGAGGACGCACGATCAAGGCACGATGAAGAAGGAGGCTGGACCGTGAATCTCGAGTGGGCGCAGCGGATGGGCACGTTGGGCACCGAGACCGCGTTCGAGGTGTTGGCCAGGGCGCGCAACCTCGAACGGCAGGGTAAGCACATCGTCCACCTGGAGATCGGCGAGCCCGACTTCGACACGCCGGCGCACATTACCGAGGCGGCGATCAAGGCGATGCGCGATGGGTACACGCACTACACGCCGGCGGCGGGCATCCTTGAGGCCCGCCAGGCCGTGGCCGACTACGTGACTCGGACGCGGCGCATCCCGGTCAAACCCGAGCACGTCATCATCGTCCCGGGTTCGAAGAACGTGCTGCTCTTTGCGATGCTCGCGCTGGTCAACCCCGGTGACGAAGTCGTCTACCCGGATCCGGGGTATCCGATTTACGAGTCGGTTGCCCGGTTCGTCGGCGCCACCCTGCGGCCGATCCGCCTCCGCGAGGAGAACGATTTCCGGTTCGACCTCGACGAGTTCCGCTCGCTCGTCGGTCCGCGCACGCGGATGGTGGTAATCAACTCGCCGCACAACCCGTGCGGTTCGATGCTCGATCGGGCCGATATCGAAGCCGTCGCCGCGGCCGTGCTGCCCACCCGCGCGCTGGTGCTGTCCGACGAGATCTACGCGCAGATTGCCTACGAGGGCGAACCTTACAGCATCGCGTCGGTCCCGGGCATGCAGGACCGCACGATCATCCTCGATGGGATGTCAAAGACGTACGCGATGACCGGCTGGCGGGTCGGGTTTGGGGTCATGCGGCCCGAGCTGGTTGAGCGGATGGCGCAGTTGATGATCAACTCCAGTTCGTGCGCCGCCGGCTTCTCGCAGATCGCCACGATTGCCGCCTTGAACGGCCCGCAGGACGCGGTGACCGCCATGGTCGCCGAGTTCAAGACGCGCCGGCAGATCATCATCGACGAGCTCAACCGCATGGACGGCGTAACGTGCCGGTCGCCGCGCGGCGCCTTCTACGCATTCCCAAACGTGTCGGTCATCGAGCCCGAATCCAAACGGCTGGCCGATTTTCTGCTCGAAGAGGGCGGGGTGGCCTGTCTGGCGGGCACGTCGTTTGGCGCCGGTGGGCGGGGGTTCCTGCGCTTCTCGTACGCGAACAATCAAGAAAACATCCGGGAGGGTATGCGGCGGGTGCGGGGAGCGCTGCAGCGGTACCGACCCGCGGTCGCCCGTTGACCGGATCGTCGAGCGTGTGTCAATCTTCGGCCGTCCCGAACGCGACTCCCCGCCGGATCTTCACGACTACCGCCCCGCCCTCGTCGAAGGGGGCGGACGGCGGCGCCTGAACGCGCAGCGCGGCCCCCGCGGCCAGACGCACCTTGTACTCGATCAGATTGCCGAGGAAGTTGCGGACCTCGATGTGGGCCGCCAGACCGGTTCCGGCATCGGCGTCGCCGGCGTGGCGTAGTTCGAGGTCCTCCGGCCGGATCGCCAGCAGCACCTCCCCCGTGAGCCCGGCGGGGTTCTCTGCGCGTACCTCATGCCCGTAGATCGCAAGCCGCGCCGACCCGCGTTCCCCCGCGATGACGCTGGCGGGAAGAAAATTCATCTGGCCGATGAAGTCGGCGACAAAGCGCGATGCTGGCCGGCGGTAGATGTCCGCCGGACGGCCGATCTGCACGATACGGCCGGCCGACATGACGGCCACCCTATCGGAGAGCGCCATGGCCTCGGCCTGGTCGTGCGTCACATAGAGGACGGGAATCCGCATCCGCCGCTGCAGTTCCTTGAGCTCGAATCGCATCTGTTCCCGCAACTTCGCGTCAAGGTTCGACAGCGGTTCGTCGAGCAGCAGGACCTCGGGGCGACCGGCCAGGGCGCGGCCCAACGCGACGCGCTGCTGCTGGCCGCCAGACAACTGATGCGGGTAGCGGCCGCCCAGACCGCCAAGGGCCACCAGATCGAGGATCTCCTTCACCCGTACCGCCGTAGCCTGTTGCGACTGCGCCGCCAGCCGGAGCGGATAGCCGATGTTTGCGGCGACGGTCATGTGCGGCCATACGGCGTAGTTCTGAAACACCATCCCGAGCCGCCGTTTTTCAGGTGGCACGAAGACGCCGGAGGCCGGGGCGTTGACGAGCCGCCCGTGGATCGAGACCTCGCCGCGCGTCGGGAGTTCCAACCCCGCGACGCACCGTAACGTGGTGGTCTTGCCGCAGCCGCTCGGGCCAAGCAAGGTAAAGAACTCATCGTCTCTGATCGAGAACGACACGTCCTGCACCGCGACGGTCTCGTCGAACTGCTTGAACAAATTCGAGACGTTCACAGCGTCCGTCGGCATCCCAGGATGTGAAAGTTCCTCGATATTCCGGGGCTCCCCTGCCGCGCGTCTGGAGCCGAGGCAGGATGGGTATGGTCCGCGCAGAACTGTGCGCCCGGGAACGGCGCAACCGGAGGTTGAGTTGGGTCCACGGGCCGCCGTGGCGGCGAGCTTCAGAGTCGTGCGAACACTGTGGCTGGGTGAGGTCATTGTGGTGGGATTCATCTGGCTGGGCCTCCCCGCACTAGTGGCGCGGCCCGAGGCAGAGCGAGGGCCCGCGGGCGTCTTCACCGGCATCTTCATTGTGGTCGCCCTGGCGGATCTGGTGTTGGGGTGGTGGATGAGGAACCGGGCCAGGAAGGGTGGTAGTGCGCCCACAGACGGCGCGTCGCCCGCCACCATGGGAGCGTCGCTGGTCGCTGTGACGCTCGCCCTGACGCCGGGGATCCTCGCGGCGGCGCTCTACCTAGGCTTTGGCCATGTCGTTGGTCATCGCATCCTCAGCATCATGAGCCTAGCGGGGTTGTGGGTCCTGCAGCCCCGCCTCAACGAATGGACGGTGCCGTGAAGATCGTCCTCCTCGAAGGTGACCAGACGGGGCAGGAACTGCTCCGGGACGCCATCCGGGTAATCGACCCTGAGGTGGTGGGTCTGCCGCTTGTGTTTGACCGGTTCGACCTGAGCCTCGACAACAGGCGCCGGACGAAGAATGGGGTCGTACGCGAAGCCGCAGACGCGTTGCGCGAAGCGCGCTACGGGATCAAGGCGGCCACGACTACTCCCGAAGGCGCGGGCGACGTGGGCAGCCCCAATGCGCTGCTGCGTGAATGGATCGATGCGACGGTGATCCTCCGGACGGGACGCCGGATCCCGGGTGTCCGACCGGTGGCAGGCGTCGTGGCGCCGATCGCGGTGGTGCGCATGGGCGTGGGTGACGCCTACAACGCGCGCGAGTGGCGGGAAGGCGCCGGCGACGATGAAGTGGCGTACCGCACTACCGCCGTGACCCGCCGTCACTGCCGGGCCGTGGCGGAGTTTTCGTTCCGGCACGCGCGCCGACTGGGCGCGAAGGTCTTTGGTGGGCCCAAATACACCGTCAGCCCCGTCTACGAAGGTCTGCTAAAGGAAGAGGTGGATGCCGCCGCGGCGCGTCACCCGGAGATAGCCTACGATCCGCAGTTGATCGATGCGGTGTATGCTCTGCTGTTGCAGTCCACGGGTGAGGCCCTCGTGATTCCCGCACTGAATCGTGACGGCGATACCCTGAGCGATTTCGTGTTGCAGATGTTCGGCAGCATCGCGGGCGCCGAGTCGGTGATCCTCAGCGTTGACGAAGAGAACAATCCGAAGGTCGTGCTGGCCGAGGCGCCGCACGGCACTGCCCCGAAGTTGTTTGGCAAGAACCTCGCCAACCCAATGGCGATGATCCTCGCGTGTGCCGCGGTCACGTCGTACCTGCCTCAGGCGGCCGCCTCGTCCGTGTCGCGTGCCATCTACGAGTCGACCTTTGAAGCGGTCCAGGGCGGCGTGCGCACGCTGGATCTCGGGGGCGACGCGACGACGACAGAGTTCACGGACGAAGTCATCCGCCGGCTCCGTCTGAAGCTGGACGTGTGGCGCAGCCTCGGCCGGACTAGCCCCACCTCCTGAAGGGCACATCCTGGTTGAATGCCCGGGAACTGCGGGCAGGGGGAGGAAGGGGCCTCATATGGGTGCCTTCTGGCGGTTCGGGGCGGTCGTGGCGATCGTGACGGTCCTCGCGGCGACGACGGGCACCACCGCGGCGTCCTCGTCGGCGGCGTATTTTCCGCTTGGGCAAGGGACGATCTGGACCTACCGCACGAACTCCCACGGCGACATCATCATGAAAGTCGGTCCGCCCGCCAAAGTGGGAACGTACGGGTGCCGGATCATCGAAACCGTAGTGGGAGGAAACACGACACAGCGCGAATGTTACGGTGTTGAGAGCGACGGGGTGTACGCTTATGAGCGGAGCTACCCGGCCGGCACGATGCGGTTGGAGCCCCCACAGCGCGTGCTGGCCATCCCCATTGCCGTCGGACAGGCCTGGGAGTGGACCGGGCGCATCGGTGACCAGGAGGTAACCCTCAAATACACCTGGGCGCGTCGCGAGAAAATACAGGTGCCCGCGGGATCCTTCGACGCGATGCAGCTCTACTTCGAGGGGCTGATCCCGCCCAACACCCAGGTTCAGACCTGGCGCTGGTTTGCCCCAGGCGTGGGGATGGTGAAAGAGGACTCGCTCGTTTCGCAGGCCAATCAGCGCGTGCGCGTCTACGCCGAACTGGTGAGCATCAAGATCGCCAGGTGATCGGCCGGCCGCGGACCCGTCGCGCGCCGTGTGCGATCGCCGTTCTGGCGGTACTCGGTCTGGCGCTGGGCGCCGGCCCGTTGTACGCGAAGAGCTTCAGCTTTCCTCGTGTGGTCATCGAGGCTGCCGTCGGGACCGATGGCAGCCTGAAGATTGTCGAAGCCCGGACCTATCGGTTTAGCGGGGCCTTTTCGCGGGCCAGCTACCGGCTGCCGCTGCGGGAAACCCAGCGGATGCGCAGCCTCGTAGTGGGAGATGATCGCGGCGCCTACCGCCAGTCCGGCGACGAGCAACCCGGCACGTTTACGGCGAGTCGGTCGGGCGACACCGTTGAGATCCGCTGGTATTTTCGAGCCTCCGATGAGTCGCGCGCGTTTGTGATTTCCTACGTGGTCGATGACGTCGTGACCGTGTACAGTGACATCGCTGAGCTCTACTGGAAGTTCATCGGGACGGGCTGGGAGCAATCAACCGACGATGCGCGGGTCACCGTGAAGCTCCCGGGCTCGGTGCCCGCAGATCAGATCAGGGTGTGGGGCCACGGGCCGCTGCAGGGGAACGCCACGCGCGTCGACGGCGGCGCGGTGTTCACGCTGCAGGGACTGCCCCCGAAGACCATGGTTGAGGGGCGCGTGCTGTTTCCGCGGGAAGTCGTCGCGGGCGCGCGCCTCCGGCTTAACCAGCCCGCTCTCCCCCGGATCCTCAAAGAAGAAGGTGACTGGGCCGGTGAGGCCAATCGCCGGCGTGCGTTGATGCGCGTGGTGATGTATGGGCTGTACGTTCTCCCGGTGCTGGCGATTGCCGGGTGGTTGTGGCTCTACCTGCGGTACGGCCGCGAGCCGGTGCCGGGCCCGCCTGAAGGCTACTATCGCGAACTCCCCGCCGACTACTCCCCCGCTGAACTCGGGGTGCTGTGGCGATTTGGATCGGTGCAGCCGGCCGATTTTTCGGCGACAGTGCTCGACCTGGCGCGCCGGGGATACCTCGACGTGACGACGGGCACAGAGAAGCGATTCCTCTCCCACGATGAGACCTACACGCTCACGCGTACCGCGAAAGAAGACGGACTACGTCCATTCGAGAGGGAAGCGCTCGGCATCTTGTTTGAGGCGCATCACCGGGCAAGGACTCAGATCAAGATCTCGCGCTCGCAGGGTCTTCCCGCAGAGGCGAAGCTGCGGATGCGGCAGCGCTACCCCGGGTGGTCGAGCCTGGTGTCAAAGGCCGCGGACGCCTATCGGTTCTTCGATCAGACGAGCATGCGCATGCGATGGGCGGCCCTGCTGCTGGGCTTTCTGCTCGCGTTTGGCGGGTGGTGGGCGTTCGTGGGGCTTGGGCTCATCGGCGGCTCAACAGGGCTGGCCATGGCGGGTGTCGCGACCATCGGCTCGGGCATCGTGATGGCGGCTGGAAGCGGTGCGGTCCGGCGCCGCTCGCAGCGGGGCGCGGATGACCTGCGCCAGTGGCAGGGGTTCCGCCGGTTCTTGCTCGATTTCTCCGAGATGCCGCGGGCCGAGTTGCCCGCGCTGACGCTGTGGGAGCACTACCTGGTTTACGCGGTTCCCCTCGGCGTGGCGCACCGTGTGATCGACCAACTGCGAAAGATCTACCCGGCGGCTGAACTCGAGGCATCACCGGGTCTGCGGATGTGGTCGGGCTCGGGGCCGGGCGGGGGCAATGCCCTGGGAACGATCGGCGCCTTCACAACCGCGATTGCCGCGGCGACCTCTTCGGCGACGTCGAGCAGCGGCGGCGGGGGCGGTTTTTCGGGCGGGGGCGGTGGTGGGGGTGGGGGGAGCGGCGGTTCGGCCAGCTAGCGGCTGCCGCGATGCAGCAGGTGGCGGGCGAGTTGTAGCAGCGCCTGACGGTCGCCCGCGGGAAGCCTGCGCGCAATCACCAGCAGTTCGCTGATCACCAGGTCGCCGCGCGCGCCTGTTCCTTCGCCGCCCTTCGAAGCTGCGGTCAACGTCTGATCACCCGCGAAGAGAGATAGCGGCCGGTTGCGCTTGAGGGGAAGCTGCACCGCCGCAACCGGTTTCATGTCGTCCGGCAGCGGCGCGGATAACTCTTCGACGTACTGGAGAAACGCGCTGCCCTTCATCCCAAACGCCCGCGCGACGCGCGCGACAATGTCGCTGGACGGCCGCTTCAGGCCGCGTTCGATCTCCGAGACGTATGAGTAAGAGATACCCGCGAGTCTCGCGACCTCTTCGCGCGTGAGGTTCTTCGACGCCCGGAGCGTCTCGATGGCACGCCCGTAGTCAAGCCGTAGCCGCATCCGTCTCCCACCCGCGGTGATGTTCGCGATCGTGTGAAGACGTTCGCCATAGACGACCGGACGCCTGCGCCTAGCGTACGACGGCGAAGTGCTCGCGGTCGACTGCGTGGATGCCGTTGCCCCCGTTGGAGACCGAGTGGGCCAGGGTGTTCCTCAACGTGGTCCAAGTATCATTGGCTCGCTGCAGCGACTGGCGGATCCACTCCTTGTCGCCTTCGTTTGGCGGGACGGCGCAGGCGATCTTTGCCCAGACCATCGCGTGGTAGAAACGCAGAGCGGTTGCCGCGACCCAGATTTCGCTGCGGACGCTGCCGTCACCGTTGGGCATGAAGATGTCGCAGATGTTGTCGCTGCCGATGCGTACGGACACACCGGCCAGGACCATGTCCAGAATGCGAGCGATGGAGTTGTGCACCGGGGTCAGCATCGGCCGTAGCTGGAGCATCGAGATGGCGGCGGTGGGACAGCAGATCACGCCGACGTCATACTTGTGGAGATTCTCCACAAGGCGTTGGAATCGGGCCTCATCGTAGCACGACGGAGAGATCGCGTGGACCGCCCAGACCGTCGGGCCCTCCTCACCCGGGACCTTCGGTGAGCCGAGCCACCGTACCGCCTGGACGAGCTGCTCGGTCTCTTCCTCGCGCGGATCGTTATCCTGATCCACTTGAAGGTGCACGGGTTTGCCAAGGTCATGGGCCAACTCGAGGAGCATGCGGACATGACCGTCGAAGCCGACACGACCTTCCGCGCGATCTCGTACCGGCAACCCGCCCAGGACGTCGGCGACCTTGGCCGCCTGTTTGTAGACTTCCCACCGGTCGGGATTGACCTTGGGATTCTTGAACCCGAAGATCGGTGAGACGGCGATCTTCAGCGCGAGCCGGTCCTTGAACTCCGCGCGCAAGCGGACCGCCTGCTCGATGGCCACCAGACCGATGTCCGGCGTTGCGTCGATGAACGAGGTGACTTCGCGGACGCGCATCGCGGCCATGCGCTCCAGTTCTTCACGCATGCGCATGTAGAGGTTGTCGGAGCGGTAGCCGAGACCCTTGTGCAATTCACCCACCAGGATCTGCTTGACGGGCAGCGACAGCCCGGCGGCCCCCACGGGGTCGATGTTGGCGTGTTGCAGGAACTCCGGCGCCAAGGTGTTGGCGCGGTCCAGATGGGTGTGGGCGTTGACCCACCCGCCGAACTCCCTGACCGCCCGCTCCAACGAGCGGCTCCACGTGCCGTTGTCGATGCCATCCACGATGGGATCCATGATCAGCACCACACCTCCCCCCAAGATTTGGGACAACAAAAAACCCGCCGCGACGGCGGGGTAGCAGGTATGCGCTCGCGTGTACTATTCACGACGACCTCCTTGTCCGCCTCTCTGGGCGGCGCTTAAAGGGGTCCGATCCACCGGAGACGATAGCATGCGGCGCCGGGTGTCGTCAAGCACAGAAACCGCCCCGGTGATACGGGAGACACCGCGCCGCCGCATGCGTATACTGGATGATCGGTGGCCCGGTGATCGACCTGACCCCGGGCCTCGTGGAAGTGCTGGGAGGAGCGTGTGCGTGCGGTGCCGCTGCATCAGACCGGTGTCGTCTCGATCCGTGACGCCGGCGAAGCCGACCACGGACGGATTCTGGAGATCGGGAACACGCTCTTTCCCGATGACTACCAGGAGACGCCCGAGGAGTTTCACCACTACCGCGAGCATCTCCGGGCCGGCGGTCATACCGACGTGTTTGTCGTCGCGGAGGCGTCGGGGGGGATCGTCGGCTACTCGCATCATCAACAGATGCCCGGCCAGACCGACCGTGATCGGTATCGTGTGCTCATCGGCGTCGCCCCCGGCTGGCGTGGGCGCGGCGTGGGCGGCACGCTGTATGCGTCCTTGGACGCGGCGCTGCACGCGCACGGGGCCCAGGTGGCGGAATCGTTCGCGCGTGAAACCGACGCGTACGTGATCGGGTTTCTGGTCCGGCGAGGGTTCGACGAGGTCATGCGGGCCTGGGAAAACCGGTTCGATCCCAAGGGGTTCGATCCGGCGCCATTCGGGCACTATCGTGAGCGCGTCCTCGCCGGCGGTGTGGTCATCACGACGCTGGCATCCGAACGGGATCGCGACCCGGACGCGCTGCGCAAGGCCCACGACCTGCACAACGCGGTCTTGACCGACATCCCTTCGACCAGTCCATTTCAGGCGCCCGCGTTCGAGCGGTACCTTGAGCACAACGTGACCGGACCCAATGCGCTGCTCGATGCGTACTTCATCGCCAAGATCGGCGACGAGTACGTCGGCGAGTCAATCCTCCGGAAGCCCGGGACCGGCGCCTACCTGTTGGTGAACACCACAGGTGTGCGGGAGCCGCATCGCGGCCGCGGCATCGCCATGGCGCTGAAGCTGGCCACGATCGACTATGCGCGGACCCACGAATGTCCCCAGATCCGCACGTGGAACGAGATCAACAACGCCGCGATGCTGGCCATCAACGAGCGGCTCGGGTTTGTGCGCACGCCGGCGTGGATCACCTACGAAAAGCGGCTCGCGCCCGGAAAGCGGCCCGTACGCCGGCCCGCGCACGGAAAGCCGCGGGCAGGAAAAAGAAGGCTGTGGCCCGCACCGCGCCCGCGCTCAACCGCGCGCGGCGAACCATCGACGCCGAA
>Ga0209751_10003848_pt1:5000-14517 | contig 14517 bp, 8 predicted proteins | sample RifCSP13_1_FD_184019 | JGI IMG/M metagenome (GOLD analysis project Ga0209751, IMG submission 184019) | Soil microbial communities from Rifle, Colorado - Rifle CSP2_sed 13_1 (SPAdes) (version 2) | ecosystem: Environmental > Terrestrial > Deep subsurface > Rock core/Sediment | place... | reverse complement strand
GGGTAAGGATAGAAAACGTCTGACACGGGAAGTAGTATTGGCGTTGCAGGAGCTAATCCGTCAAATTGAACCTAACGCCCAAACACGTGATCTGGTAGCCTTTATATCCATCAATCTGGAAGCGATATCCCAGACAATCGATTTATCGGTGGCTGCTTGGGAAAAAAGGGGATATTGGGTAAAGGCTGATCGTTTCCGATTGGAATGGGCTTGGAGTGAAAAGTTGGCAAGAGTATTGAAAGAAGATGTTCTTGCTGAGAACTGGCCAGGTGTGGCAGTCACTGCTGCTCAAGTGGGGGAAAAATTGAGTCAGGTAAGGTTGCCCGAGCATCACAAGCTGGGTACGCCATGGGTCGGTTCCTGGGAAAAGCTAAAAAATAAAACATAAACATTAATCGGCTTGATTACCATATCCTCCACCGCCAGGGGTACGAATACTAAGCACATCACCTTTGCGGAGGTAAATTGTAGTTTTTCCCGGCAACGTTTCTTCAATACCATCGCGTATGATAAGGTTCTCTCCTAACGATCCTGGACTACCGCCAGAAAGCCCATAAGGCGATATATGCCGCCGTTCGGTCAAAAGGGTTACCTGGGCATCAGCTATTAATTCGATATCCCGCCTGATCCCATCCCCGCCACAGAAACGCCCTCGTCCACCAGAGCCTCGGCGTAATTCATAGCGGAGGATGTGGAGTGGATAGGCATATTCCAGTGCTTCTACTGGAGTATTTAAAGTATTTGTCATGTGAGAATGGACTGCAGAAGGTCCATCGGCCCATGGTCTTGCCCCCATGCCACCACCGATCGTCTCATAATAAGTAAATGGAATGTCCTGCATATAATCCCATCCACCGATGGTGACATTATTCATCGTGCCTTGACTGGCAGCGGGGATTCGATCAGGACAGGCCTGGGCCAAAGCCCCCAGCAGAACATCTACAATTCGTTGAGATGTCTCAACATTGCCACCTGCCACCGGAGACGGATGAAGCGCGTTTACAACTGTGCCCGGAGGAGCAATGACCCGAATCGGTTTGAGGCAACCAGAATTATTGGGCACATCCAAACCGATCAATGATCGAAAGACATAATAAACGGCCGACAATGTGATTGCATAAACCGCGTTAATACTTCCCTTCTGCTGCGGGGCACATCCGGTGAAGTCCACAGTAGCCTCTTCACCAGAAATTGTAATGGCGACTGTTATGAGTATTGGGTCCAGGTTAATACCATCGTTGTCCATGAAATCCTTAAAAGAATAAACACCATCTGGGAGATTTTTTAATAGCTGGCGAGTCATCCGCTCGGTATAAGCGAGCAGCTTATCCATGTATGATAAGACTTCCTGCTGTCCGTAGCGATCTAGTAGCTCCTGTAAGCGAGTGGCACCGCGATGATTAGCGGCGAGTTGTGCCAATAAGTCTCCTGATCGTTCTTGAGGTGTACGAACGTTTGCCAGGATTAAATCCCAAACAGCCTGATTCAATGAACCAGCCTCGAATAATTTCAATGGAGGGATGATCAGTCCTTCTTGATAAATTTCACGCGCCAAAGGCATCGATCCGGAGGTCATCCCCCCCACATCAGCATGGTGGGCACGGCTGGCAACGAAACCAAAGAGCACTGGCTTGCCTGTCCGCAACTGGGAGCTTGCCCCGAATTCTACTTGATCGACATAAACCGGGGAAATGAGCGTGATGTCAGGTAAATGGGTGCCGCCTGAGTAAGGATCGTTAAGGATAACCACGTCACCCGGATTAAGGCCACGGGCGTTTGGGGAATGCCGGATTCCAGAAAAATCTTCAGGGTTTTTACTCTCAAAATATGCGATTGCAGCTGCCACAGATAACGGCATCGATCCCAGGTGAACAGGAATATGCGCAGCCTGTGCGATCATATTCCCGTGGGCGTCAAATATGGCGCAAGAAAAATCACGCCGTTCTTTAATATTCGGAGAGTAGCTGGCTTTGCGAAGCACTACGCCCATTTCCTCGGGGATGGCTGCAAATAGATGCTTGAAAACTTCTAAACGGATTGGATCAAAGGCCATCTTATTCTCCAATGGTGATTACCAGATTATGATAGCTATCTACCCAGGCGTGGTCGTTTCTATCGATTAATACCGTTGTATCGCTACGAAAAACGATTGCTGGACCGGGAATCTGATTGCCTGGGATGAGCATTTCACCTCTGTAAAATGGAACGTTGATCTGATCTCTTGAGTGGTAAATTAGTCGAAATTCTACTAAGGCCGGTGATGGATCGGGTTCATTGAGCAATTGTGGTAATAACCTGGGGCGAATGACTTTTCCAATCACTCTGATGCGCACATTCACAATCTCAACCGCTATCCCTGGACGGGAGTATCCATATTCCTGGTGGTGAGTGCTATGAAACTGCTCCAAGATGTTAGCGCTAAAAGGGATCTGCAATTCATAAGACTGACCCCGATAACGCATATCAAGATAGCGTTCGATGAAGGTCGATTCTTCTGCGATTCCTTCGCAACGCATGTCGCGTTCGCCTATTTCGATGAGGCTCGTTAGTGCAGTAATAATCTTGGATTGGTCTATATCTCCTGGGAGCATGACGGTTTGGCTGTAGTCCTTGACCACATCGGCGACAAGCATCCCAAACGCCGACAGAGTCGAGGCCATGGGGGGGATTACGACCCGGGAAATGCCCAACCGGCGAGCCAGGTCTACCGAATGTAATCCCCCTGCGCCACCAAAGGAGAGCAATGAAAAATCGCGGGGGTCGTGCCCGCGTTCGGTAGAGATCAAGCGCAGAGCGCGTTCCATGTGAGCGTTAATAACTTCAACCACACCTAACGCAACCTGGATTGAGTCAAGGCCAAGTTGCGCCCCCAAGCGTTCAAGGACTAGCCGAGCCCGATTGATGTCCAGATGCATCTCCCCGCCGAGGAAGTAATGCGCTGGTAACCGACCCAGGACGAGGTTAGCGTCTGTGACAGTAGGTTGAGCACTTTCCAGATCACCCCGGCCATAACAAGCTGGGCCTGGATCAGCGCCAGCGCTCTCAGGGCCAACCCGGAGAACACCACCCAGATCAACCTTGGCGATAGATCCACCACCCGCTCCAATTGTGTGAATATCTAACATTGGAATACGAATAGGATAACCGCCGACTTGAGCCTCGGTGGTGATGGTGGGAGTACCATCGATTAAGGAGACATCGGTAGATGTGCCTCCCATATCGAAGCTCATGACTCGAATCAAATCCGCCGGATGGGATTTAATCCTTGCGTCTAATCTGGGTGGCTGGCGATCCTTCCTGATAAGCTCTGCAATGTATTGAGCGCCGATAACGCCACCAGCCGGACCGGAAAGAATACAGCGCACTCCAGCACGACGGGCTTCACTAACGTTGATTGCGCCCCCGTTCGACTGCATCACCCGCAGATGAGTTTTCCCTTTTTCTTGCAGGTTTCCTTCCAATTGAGCCAGGTAACGGTCCAACACTGGAGAAACATAGGCATTAACCACTGTTGTACTTGTACGTTCATATTCCCGGTATTCTGGGAGGATCTCACTGGAAATTGAGACGAAATAACCCGATTCACGGAGGCGTTTAGCGATGACCTGCTCGTGTGTTGGGTACAAGAAAGAGAATAGCAGGCAGACTGCGATAGAATCGAGATTTGAAGACCCGAGAACCGATATTAAATTGTCGATTTGAGTTGAATCCATCGGTATGAGGACTTGACCCGTGTGATCGACACGCTCGCTAACCTCAAACCGCAAGTGTTCTGGGATGAGCGGGGAAGGTGGATCGATGGAAAAATCGTACAGCGAGGGGCGGTTCTGCCGGCCAATTTGGAGAATATCCCGGAATCCTCCTGTCGTTATTAGAGCAGCTTTGGCGCCTTTACGTTCAAGAAGTGCATTTGTTGCTACCGTAGAACCTTGAATAACATAGAGTACCAAATTTGCTGCGTGAAAATCTGCGCCGGAATAGATTCTCTTCATCCCCTGGAGGACCACCTGAGCTGGATCTTCAGGAGTAGAGAGAAGTTTGAATGTATGGAGATCCCCAGACGAAGGATTGAAGATTACGAAATCAGTGAACGTTCCACCGATGTCAATGCCGATGTGGAGGGAGGATTCTGGTAACATACGATCAGGATCTGGAAAAGCACTGGACTACAGCTTTCGGTGAAGTATAGAACAAGCCTGGTGGAATAGCAAGAGAGACAAGAATTCATTGACCCCCGCTGGATAAAAAAATGAAAGTTGTTAGAACAAGGATAATTGGTGAGCTAATTGTTTCCCATTAAGCAGGATGAAAGGAACAGCGCGAGCTGGGCTGACACCGATCTGGCGTAATTCTTTCAATTCTTTCAGTCGCCCCTGTCGGCGAGCAGAAAGGATCGCCATAGCCCCCTTTGGGCCGATACCGGGGATACGGAGCAATTCCTGTCGGCTGGCCTGGTTCAATTCGATGGGTTTATCGGACAGGTTTGCTAATGCCCAGGCTAGTTTTGGATCCACATGACCTGGTAAATTACCGGATTCTTCGAAAGGCAACTCTTCAACTGAAAAACCGTAATCCCGCAGTAGGAAAGAAGCTTCATACAAGCGGTGCTCACGTTGGGGGCTGGTAGGTGCAAGATTTTCAAGTGGCGTATCCGGGATAGGGCTGAAAGGGGAGAAGTATGTCCGTTTTAAACGCAATTCGCGATACAAGTATTCAGTCGTTTGGAGGAGCTCCAAGTCGCTTTCACCGGCGCCACCAACAACAAATTGGGTTACCGAAGAAGGCCAGCGGTTATTCCAACCCTGGTGAGCAGGAAGTTTGTTCCGGATCTGGTTTACCCAACGCAGTGGTTGAAGCAATTCGTTGATAAATTCCTTATGCGGGGCCAGATTCTCTAAACGTTGTGTAGTTGGAGCTTCCAGGTTAATAGAAACCCGATCGGCAAGTTGCATTGCTCGCTCAACTTGAGCAAATTCAGCGCCGGGCATAATCTTAAGGTGTAGGTAACCGTTAAAACCAAGTTTTAGGCGCAAAAACTCAGCCGTAGCGATCAATTTGTCCTGAGTTGCAACACCGCCTTTGATGATGCCGGAACTGAGGAATAAACCCTCCACAGCCCCTGACTGGTGCATGGTCAAGAATGTGCGTGCCATTTCCTCTGGTTTCAAAGTCGCTCGGCGGAAATCTCGTCCCGCTCGGAATGGACAATAATAGCAGTCGCGTTCACAGGCGGAAGTGAGCAAGGTTTTGAGTAAATTAATCCGTTTACCGTTTGGAAGAGCTGCGTGGCTGATCAGTCCTGAATAATCATTCGACGAGTCTAACTTCGGACAACCAGTATCTTCAGCCGGTTCCAGAAACATCTGAGAAGAGAGGGATTTTAACTTAGTCAGATTTTCCATGATTTATGAGATATGAGACGGGTAAATCATCGGGCGGACTAGGGTTATGTAAATTATTTTTGACTCACCTTGCTCGATTATAGAACAATTGTACTATAGTTCAGGATTAATTTCAAGATCCATTTTTCAGAGAACTCCCAATCTCATAAGGATCTATTATTCGAAATATTCGCGATTGATCCACGCAAATCGCATGGCTCGATTAGCATATTTTTTGATTGCTTCACTTGGGTAATAAATGGAGTGGTGTAGGGTGAGTTATTCGGCCTTGAAAATATGCGTAACGATGGTGGCGCCACTGCCGCCGATGTTTTGAGCCATGCCGATCCTGGGATCGGCAAGCTGGGATGCTCCGGCTTCTCCGCGCAGCTGTTGTACGATTTCTACCACCTGGTAGACTCCCGTAGCTCCGACAGGATGCCCGCGCGCTTTTAAGCCGCCTAGGGTGGCAATCGGAATCCTTCCTTTAAGGGTAATCTCTCCATCTAATCCAAGCCGGGGTCCCTGGCCGCGTTCAACGAAGCCACAAGCTTCAAGAGAGAGGGCGGACATGATCGAAAATGCATCATGAAGTTCAAATAAATCGATATCGGTAGGCTCAATGCCAGATTGAGCATATGCCTTCTGGGCCGATCGAGCCGCTGCAGAGAGCCAGAGTGGCTCAATCCGATCATGAACTGCAATCGTATCGGTTGCGGAGGAGGAGGCCACGATGGTAACACGGGGTCGGCCTTTAGAATGAGATGTTTGAACGACATCGTCAGCAGGAACTAAAAACACAGCCGCTGCACCATCTCCAATCGGTGAAGCATCCAGCAAGTTGATCGGATCGGCCACCATGCGCGCTTCTATGTAATCACTCTCCGTAATGATAAAAGGCAATCGTGCATAAGGGTTGCTTACCGCATTGGCATGGGCTGTGATAGAAAAAGGAGCGAAATCTGCATGCTGCCAGCCATATTCATGCATGTAACGGCGCATAATCAAAGCGTTGATGGCAACAAAGGAAAGCCCCTGAGCGGCTTCCCAATCCGCATCAGCGGCTGTGGCGAGGGCTGCCGTGGTCACATTGGATTTGGCGTCGGTCATCTTCTCTACACCGACAACGAGAGCGCTGTCCATTTCACCAGAGGCGACAGCAGTTAACCCGGCGCGCAAGGCAGAGCCACCGGAGCTACATGCAGTTTCGATTTTCACAGCTTCAACGCCACGCAAACCAATCCAATCAGCGATCAACACCCCCAGGTTTTCCTGGCGATTGAGCGATCCGGACAGCATGTTTCCAACAAATAAAGCATCCACGGTCTCACGCCGGGCGTCCGACAGAGTAGCTAAGATAGCCTCTCCGGCAAGTTCTTTCAAGGATTTTTCCCAATGTTCAGAGACAGAGGTTTGACCGATACCGATTATGGCGACCTTGCGCATAGGCGTTTGATATCTGTTCTCTCTACTGGACTCCGATCACGGCAATTAGGTTGATAAACATGCTGTGATGATTTTCACCAGGATTATATAATGTCAGGCTGTCAGAATCTATCAAGTTAGACACCAGGACTGACTGGGAGTAGCGTTAAAGTAGGGGAGAAGACGAGACAATCCTGAGGTACAAGCTATTAATGTTTCGTAAAGAATAATTCGCGAAAATTAATATTATTACAAGCACAACCATTCTCAACACAAAATCAGTACTGTTCCTGCGATGGGGGAGGGCTTGACTTTCTAAAAAAAACCAGATATACTGATTATGGTTTTGATAAGTATTATTATCATAAACAATAGAATATCCAGGATTTTATTATGATTGACCCTTCTGGAACTCCAACAACCAACACAATATCTGAAGCCATCCAGGCTTACCTTGAAACTATTGCTATGTCGCGCAGCGCCAATACCGCTCGCACCTACAGGAACGCTTTGTGCTTATTCGCCGCAGTTCTCGAGGAAAATGATCGCTCCTCTGATAAAACCCCTATCGAAGAGTTAACAGAAGATGCTATTGCCTGGCTTGCAACCACCTTGAAAGTTTATTCACCGGCGACTGAACGATTGTACCTGACTGCTGTGACGGGCTTTTACGAATATTTGGCAGCGGAACGTCTGACGAATCCAAACCTGCCCCGCTTGCGAATGCTTATTCGGCAACGCGCCAGGCGCATTGGCCAGCGTTTGCCACAATTTCCAAGAAAAAATATTGATGTTATAATAGAATATGCAAATAAACTTGCTCTACTTAAATCAGATGAAGAAGCCAGTAAACTACGAAATCTACGCGACCGTGCCTTTTTGATAACTTTAGCGGATACAGGTCTCCGAGTACACGAGGCCTGTAATCTGCGGCGTGGGGATTTAGACTGGAATGAAGCCAGGGCTGTGATTATTGGCAAAGGTGACAAACAAGCCGTGGTGCGCTTCTCCAGGCGAGCCATGCACGCCTTGCGCGACTACTTGTCAGCTCGAGCCACCCTGGACGGGGCTTCTAAAAAGCCGTTGGGCACCCTGCCCCTCTTTGCCCGCCATGACCGTGGCGCGGGGAAAAAAGTCAAATCGATCACGACCGCTACCGGGCGAAATATTGTCAACGAGAGAGTGGCTGAGGCATTGGGATCAGAGGCTGTTGGTACGGTAACCCCCCACTCCTTCCGGCACTACTTTGTTACAACCGTGCTAAGAGGCTCTGGCGGGAACTTAAAGTTGGCTCAAGAACTGGCCCGCCACCGGAATATCGCCGTAACGCAACGCTATGCTCATTTGTCCAATGAAGAACTGGATCAGGGATATTGGGAAATCTTTGAATCGCGTTAACTCTCCCTTTCAGGCAAATCCATTGGTTCTGCGAATGCCAGGGCGATTTCCTCACTTGAATGGATTGGGATGACCTGGTCAAGCCGGGTGATCTCAAAAATGTTCCGATAGTGATCTTTGAGACCATAACCGACGATTTTCTTTCCCTCGCGGTGAGCCCGGATTAACAAGGTTATCAGCATGCCGATACCAAAGCTATTTATATAGGCTAGATCGGTGAAGTTAAGGATAACTGTTCGCACATGTTCCTTAATCGCTTGTGAAAAAGCCTCTGACAGCTTGTTTTCTGAAAAAGAGTTGATCTCTCCACTAATATCGATCACGATGGCAAAGGGACTTATCCAGCGAACCGTTACCGTCAGTTTATCCCGTGACATATTAACCTCCTGGTACTCTGTAAAGCTAATGTGAATCTTAGTGGTTCGGTTCTGTTATTTTACCCATAGACTTACCCACCAGCAAGTGATTAGTTTATTAACTAATGGCGAGGGAGACTTCCATGCAAAAATCCTCTGGACAAAAAGAGAAAGTATTGATATAATAAACGCACAATAGCAAACCTTCTAGATCTCGCCGATAAGGCAGATCGATAACAATCGAGCAGCGCACAGCGTCAGAGACCAAAGCCTAACAGTTTGTCGGTCTGGCGGCCGGTGTCATTAGGCATCGGCGATTTATCGTCTCTGAAACCTGCTATTGGGCACTATAGTACCTTAACAACTGAAGAGTGAGAGGAAAGAGGGACCCGAGCAATTCGGCTGAAAGAAGGAAGACAAACGCATCGAGAGATGCGAAAAAAAATGCGGAGAGTTTGATCCTGGCTCAGGATGAACGCTGGCGGCGTGCCTAATACATGCAAGTCGAACGGGTAGGGGCAGGTCTAAGACCGGCCCCTGCTAGTGGCGAACGGGTGAGTAACGCGTGGGTGACCTACCCCGAAGAGCGGGATAACAGTTCGAAAGGGCTGCTAATACCGCATGAGGTTAGCGAGGTTAGAGGCTGGCTAACGAAAGGAGCGTGAGTTCCGCTTTGGGAGGGGCCTGCGTCCCATCAGTTAGTTGGTAGGGTAACGGCCTACCAAGGCGACGACGGGTAGGGGACCTGAGAGGGTGACCCCCCACACTGGCACTGAAACACGGGCCAGACACCTACGGGTGGCAGCAGTAGGGAATATTGCACAATGGGCGCAAGCCTGATGCAGCAACGCCGCGTGCACGATGAAGGCCTTCGGGTTGTAAAGTGCTTTTCTGGAGGAAGAGGAAGGACGGTACTCCAGGAATAAGGATCGGCTAACTACGTGCCAGCAGCCGCGG
>Ga0209751_10003841_pt1 | contig 14522 bp, 14 predicted proteins | sample RifCSP13_1_FD_184019 | JGI IMG/M metagenome (GOLD analysis project Ga0209751, IMG submission 184019) | Soil microbial communities from Rifle, Colorado - Rifle CSP2_sed 13_1 (SPAdes) (version 2) | ecosystem: Environmental > Terrestrial > Deep subsurface > Rock core/Sediment | place: Rifle... | reverse complement strand
CCTTACCACCGAGCCTCCTGATCTCCCTTTCCTGGAGGAAGCGAAGGAGTTTTGCCTGCATGTTCATTCCGAGTTCGCCTATCTCATCAAGGAATAGGGTTCCGCCGTTGGTCAGTTCAAGAAGCCCTTCCTTCCTTCCTGTCGCCCCTGTGAATGCGCCCTTCTCATAACCGAAAAGTTCGCTTTCTAGGAGGGTGTCAGGTATAGCTGCACAGTTTATCGCCCTGAAAGGCCTTCCCTTTCTTGCACTGTTGTAATGAATGGCCCTGGCAACCATCTCTTTGCCTGTGCCACTCTCACCGAGGATTAGGACAGTTGAGTTGGTTGGGGCCACCTTTTTTATGACCTTGAAGATCTCCTGCATCTTCCCATGGGAACCGATGATATTGTCTATTTTGAACCTTTCCTCCAGCTCCTCTCGTAGAGAGATGTTTTCTCTTAGGAGTTTAGCCCTTTCCAGCCCGCGCTCTATTGTTAGAAGGAGTCTGTCCGTTTCAAGGGGTTTGGTCAGATAGTCATACCCGCCTTTCTTTATGGCCTCTACAGCACTGTCAATGGTCCCGTGGGCCGTCATAATGATGATCGGCGTGCCTGGAGATGTCCTGAGTATCAGGTCCATCAACTCCAGGCCGCTCATGTCAGGCATCTTGAGGTCCGTGAGCACGAGGGAAGGTGAAGACCTCAGAAACGCAGCCAGTGCCCCTTTCCCGTCAAATGCGAGAGAGATATTGTACCCCTCTCTTTCGAGGATTGCCTTGAGTATCTCTGCCTGCCCCCTCTCGTCATCAACTACAAGTATGCTTTCCTTCATAACCCCTTCTCTTTAATAATTGATAAAATCGTAAAAACTCTTATTCCCACCGCGGAGGCGCAGCGGCACAGAGAAAAGACATAGACACAGATTTACACTGATATTTTATGATTTACACTGATAGAAAATTTATCTGTGGGAATCAGTGTCAAAATGGTTTAAGTCTTTTGGGTTGAATTTCTCAGCGTCTCCGCGTCTCTGCGGTTAATTTTTAGTTTCTACTAATGCATCAATAATTGGAAGTTTTAATGTAACCTCTGTTCCGGCACCTACTGTGCTGGTTACCCCTATTGTCCCGCCGTGCGCCTCTACCAGGTTTTTTGCCAGAGGAAGGCCAAGGCCGATCCCTGCCTCCTTTGTCGTGAAATAAGGCTCGAAGATCCTTTCCAGTTCTAAAGGCGAGATGCCTTGACCTGTGTCTGTAACAGATATCCTGACGTTTTGCTCATTACCGGGTTCCCCCTCCTGCATTATGTTCAACCTTATCCTGCCTCCGCCTGGCATGGCCTGTACGGCATTGATGACAACATTCAGAAGGCATGACTTTAGCTGTTCCCGGTCTATCAGCAACAGCGGGATATGATTGTCGCTCCTGATCTCGATCTCGACCTTCCTGTCCTTCATCATCGAAGAAGACAGCACACAGACCTCATCAACAAGGTCGGCCACCGATGCAGGCCTTAGTTCAGGCTTCTTAAGCTTCCCGAAGTTGAGGAAATTCTCCACCATCCCGTTCAGTCTCCTGATTTCATCCTTGACATTAGCCAGGCGCTTGCTTATCTCATCTTTTTCATCCGACTTCGGATCGGCAAGGAGCTTATTGATATAGTCTATGGTCAGGCTGATAAGATTGAGGGGGTTCCGTATCTCGTGGGCAATCCCTGAAGCCAGCTGACCCACAGTGGAGAGATGTTCGGCCTTCCTGAGGCGCTCCTCCAACTCCCTGGTTTCTCTGAGCCTGTCAACCATCCTGTTAAAGCTGGTTGTCAATTCCCCAATCTCATCCATCCTTCCTTCAGGGAGGTGGTGGTCGAGGTTTCCTGAAGCGACCATCCCTGCGGCAGCCACAACCTGCTCAATCGGTTTGATATACCTTCTTGCCATATATACGGCAGCTGCAATTCCTATAACAAATATAATGCCCGTGATCATCAGCCGTAAAAAGTAGTTAACCCGGATCTGCCCCCTAAAATCATCAAGGCGCATGATCAGGTGTATGTACCCAAGATGCTCCTTTCCTACAACTACAGGAACAATGAGGTTATAGGTCTTCTGACTGTCGGCAGATTCCCTCTCTTCGCCAATAGTTGCCTTTATAAGGAGGTCCTTTCTTTTCTTGGAGAGACTCGCCTTTGAGCCGATCTTGTTTGGGTCTGAACTGGCGATGATCTCTTCATTTTTGGCTATGATGGAGATCTCCTCTATCCCCTTTTTGTTAAGTCTCTTTATGTAATCTCCGAGCCGCACCTCATCTGTGACTCCCTGGGTGGTGAGCCGTTCAACGCTCACCTCTATCGCCTTTACCAGTTCCTCAGTGTGACTGTGGACCTCGGAAATAAGCCTTTTCTCGCTCTGAGTATAGAGGATCGACATGGAGAGCATGACGGTGGCGGAGAGGGCGACCATCATCAGGACGAGTTTCGTCTGAAGGCTCAATTTGGGATTTTTCATAGCCTTGTATTCTACCTCAGCGACTCGAAATTTGCCAGTTGTCAAAATCCCCCTGTCAAAATCCCCCTCTCCATTGACGGGAGAGGGTTGGGGTGAGGGTGAGACATCATCAAGGTGGTTCCCCCTCCCCTTAATCCCCTCCCGCCAGGGGAGGGGAGATTCACGGCTTATAGATGATGCACTGGGACCCCTCGTAAAACGACCAGTAGAGGGATTGGGCATCAGTTTTTCCCATGGAGATGTATAAAGAAGAATAAGGCTGTTTGCCAAGGAAGCTCCATACCGTAAGCAAAGGACGGGAGATATGCCAGAACAGTGAATACCCTATGTTTTCAAGGTAGGACAGGACTCCGCGGGGCGTGGGGCGTACTGTTATTTCCACTCCGCCATCCAGGATCAGGTTGAATCTTGAAGGCATATCATCGAGTTCAAGGGCATCTATCTCGAATTTATCCGAAGAGGCGGTTTCCTTTTCCTGCGGTTTGATATCTTCCCTCCTCGGTTTGAACAGCGTGCTTCTTTTCAATAGAGCTTGGGGCTTAGCAGGTATGCGAAGGTTCCAAGCCTTGACTTTAACGATCGGCAGCTCCTTCAGGGTGGCTCCCCGCGCCCTTATATAGACCTTTTTGTCCTTCAGGTTAAAGATAAAATATACCTTTGCCTTTTGAGCTAAGGCCAGCTCCGACTCTAGAAGCTCATTTTCGATGCTCAAATCAAGGATGTCATTAGCTGATACGTTTGCTGCGGCAAACAGTGCATTACAGAGGCAGATCAGAATAAAGATGAATCGAACAGTCATGCTCATCAGAATATTGTTATCCTTGCACCTACAGGTGTCTCTTTAAAAATATCCTCCAGATCTTTGTCCCCTACCCGAATGCAGCCGTGGCTGACATTTCTTCCAAGGAGCCTGGTGTAAAGGGTGCCGTGGATGAAATAGCCGTTTCCAAATCCAAGGGCGTACTTGCCAAGGACGCCATTTTCTACTCTGTCGCTTGAGTCTTGGGGTATAGCTTCACCTTCTTCTATAAAGGCCCAGTCAGGTTTTATCCAGCCTGGATTGGTCAGTTTTGACTCAGCCGAGTATTCACCCCTTGGGGTGTCGAAGATCCATTTCTTTTTGCCAGAGGGGTCTTCAAGGACATTCCCGCTTCCGCACGAGACCAACGCCTCCTTAAAAGTCCTGTTCCCTTTCTTCAGATACAGGACATTCCTTGCAGTATCTACGACTATGTTTAAACCTCTGGGAGAAAGGGAAGCTAAGTTGTTCTTCAAGGTGGAGTTCTTCCTCCTAAGCTTCTTTAGTTGCTTATCCCGCTCCTTAGCGTTTGTATTTGCAATAGCCGCGTTCTTCTGGCCGAAAAAGGCGATATAGCATCCGATTCCTTCCGCAATAAGAAAAAAGGAGAGAGAAATGATTGCAACGAGGAGCCACTTTCTTGTAAGCAGCCTGTTCAAAGTCCCCTCACTGCCGTTGTGATGCTGTTTTCATAGTCTGTGGCCCCCACTATGGTGACAGGGGTCCCCACATTTACGATCATGAAGAGTTCGTCAATATGGCTGTTTTCAAGGGAGACGCATCCGAATGTCATACTTTCTTTTCCGCCTCCATGTATTTCTATCAGGCCGCCTATGCCTGCCCCCACAGGGATGACCCCTTTTTTCTTTGCAGAGGCAAATTGCCTCCAGTCGCTCTCGCTGGGGTAATTGATCAGAAGGGCCTTATGGAAGCGACTTGTGGGAAGTTTCTTGATAATCCTGTATCTTCCCTCCGGGGTTGCCCTGTCGCCGGCCTGAAGCTTGTCCTTCATTCCGTTAAATCCCAGTCCAACAGGGTAAGTCTTGTATAGCCTTCCTTTACTGTAAAGGGTGAGGGTGCGTTCGGCCTTGCTTACGATGATTGCATAAATCTTTTTATTTCTGGACTCTTTTATAGTTGCATCCACCAGGGATCGCCATTTGTTTATCTGGTCCTTGTCCTCAAACCTGTTTGCTATCTGTCGGATGACCTCGACAGCAGGGCCGAGCTGAGAAGACGCGGCCTTTAACTTTTTTGCGGCCTCAGGATAGCGCCCTTTAGATATCAGTATGGCCGCTTCGTTTGAAAGAAGCTCCGCCTTGGTCAGGCAGCTTCTGGCAAGCCTTCCTTCATTTATAATGTAGGTTATCTTCTTTAGGGAGTTGATCCTGTCGCGGAGGGATGTTGCCTCTATTGTGACGCCATTGTAGCTTTGCTTCTTCCTGTCCTGAATCGCCTTTGCCAGTTGCTCTCCCAGGGCGAGAGACGCTCTGAACTCCTTTGTAACTACCTTGTAATCCCTGAACCACCTGAACCGACTGCTTTCCTTAAGGAGGATCTCGTTCCCCTTTTTCAGGGAAGACTTATAACTCTGATACTCCTGGAGGGCGTAAATTTCAGCACCGGCCCTCCAGAGGTCATGCTCCTGCGTCTTTGCCTGCATGACTTCTGGAGGTATTGATGGTGTGCTGCATCCGAAAAAGATAAACAGCCATAATAGCAAAACAGAGGTTTTGATAACGCCACGGCTCAATATGTCAGATGTCCCTTATTTCTTCTTTCCGCCCTTAGAGACCTTCGCTACTTTTTGCATTGCCTCTTTGATCTGGGCTGATAACTCGGTAGCCTTGTCCTTTATTGGATTGGCCTTCTCTGCTGCGGCATTATAGTCTCCGCCATCGATAAGAGACTGCACCTCGGCGAGGGACTGCTCGAGACCAGCTACATCAGCCTTCATGGCTTCTATGTCGGCCTGAGTTCCCTTACCCTTGGGGGCCTTTGCGAGAAGTGACTTCGCTTCTTCAACTGCGGTCTTGGCGGCATCATGGGCTGATATGGCAGCTATCTTGGCCTGCTCCTTCTTTGCAGGGACCCCAGCCTTGGCTGTATCGGCAGTTGTCTTTGCCTTTGCCAGGAGCTCCTTCGCCTTGTCGTAGTTCTTGAAGGTCTTTTCATCCTGAGCCTTAACCTCAGCCAGAGCGGCAGAGAGGTCATCGTTAGCGAGCTTCAGCTCCTCAGTGGCGTATTTATCCGCGCCCTCTGCTACAAGAGCCTCTACCGCCGACTTAGCGGCAGTAATCTCCTCAACTGGTTGCTTGCCGCAGCCTGCTGCAAAGACCAGCATAGCCAGAGCGGCGATCATAAAATTTGATTTACGGTTCATCATTCTTTCTTCCTCCTTATGGTTTTTTAATAACATCTTGGATATCAAACGCCGGCATAAGATATCTTTTCAGTCATTTGGGGACTGATATAGCAATAGATATGCCATTGGTAAGATACTGAAATCAAAGAAGCCCGATAAAGGCAGGTATCCCATTTAAGGTTTTGATGCCCCATTTGAGGCAACCAATTAACCTAAGCCGTTGAGCTTATATGATTGGCTGTCCAAGAAATGCAATCTATTTTTTCTTAAATGGTGGGCGTTCTGTATTTATTCGCTTCTCTGCAGGAGGGAGATGCCCTCCGTAACCCTTCGCCTTCTCATGCTCCAGATGCTCGTGGACCTTCTCCTCTCTTATTCTTTCCCTTTTTTCGGCATCATTTTCAACCTTCTTGATCCCCTGCATCACCTGGTAGGCCTCCCTGACAGGTGGAACGCCGACGCGTACTGCCTTTTCCTCTTTTTCTTCGATTTTCTTTGGCATATGAGTCTCCTTTGGATGATTTCGAATAGTTTACCATCTTATTCAAGATTTGCAAGGACTGAGGAAAAACAAGCTTTTCTACTCGTTGAGGAAAGTTCTTAGGGAATTCATCATCACCTCAACCGGTGCCTTTTGGCCAGTCCATATCTCAAGGCTTATAGCCCCTTGGTATACAAGCATCCCAAGGCCGCTTAAGGTCTTGCGCCCTGCATCCTGGGCCTTTTCCAAAAATGGTGTGACAGGTGGTTTGTAGACGATATCTGATACAAGTACATGCTTAGGTGTCAGGCTAAAATCGATGTCGGGTGAACCTCCTTCAAGGCCCATCGAAGTGGTGTTGACAATAAGATCAAGGGAGGAAAGAATTTTAGGGTCTTTTAGATATGAAAAGGGGATTGTTTCAATCCCTATTTTTTTACCTGTCGCCCTCAAGGTATCTTCAATTTTTTTTGCTTTTTCTGTAGTGCGATTGGCGATAGTAATCTTAGATGCACCCTCCAAAAACAAACCAGATATTATTCCCCTGGCGGCACCGCCAGCCCCAATGACCAGGACGTTTTTACCTTTGGGGTCAAACCCAGCGTCTTCATGTAGCGACTTGATGTAACCAGGCGAGTCTGTATTGTATCCTATCAAATTTCCATTCTTGTTAAGGATGGTGTTGACTGCTCCGATAAGCTCCGCTGATTCATCTATCTCATCAAGAAAAGGGATAACCGCTTCCTTATGTGGGACAGTAACGTTGACGCCGGATACACCGAGGGCCCTTATGCCGTTTACAGCGGACTCAAGGCTTTCAGGTCTTACTTCAAATGGTAGATAGATGTAATTGAGGCCGAGATGTTCTAAGGCAGCATTCTGCATTAATGGTGAGAGAGAGTGACTGACCGGATATCCGAAGATGCCAATGACCTTTGTTTTCCCTGTAATCTTCACTGAAGCCCCTCCGGCACATTGCTGCTGCCAAACAATATCTCTCCGACCTGCTTCTTAAAGTCCTGGAGTTTTTTTCGAATGACCGTGAGGCTTCAGGGTGTTACGGGTGTTGTTCAACCCATTCCTCTCCGCTGGTTGTTGTTTCCTTTTTCCAGATAGGGGTAATCCTTTTAAGTTCATCAATAGCAAATTCGCAGGCCTTAAATGCCTCTTTCCTGTGCTCTGCTGCGGCAACGATGAGGACGATATTTTCGCCAATCCCAATTTTGCCTACCCTATGGACTATTGACACCTCTATTACGCCAAAATCCTTTATGGCTTTTTCCCTAATCTCATTAAGCTTCTTTTCTGCCATCACAGGGTAATGCTCAAATGAGAGGGAGTTGATGTCCTTTCCTTTTGAGAAATCCCTGGCAGTGCCCAGGAATATCGCAATGCCGCCGATTCTCTTTGAGCTTTTTTTAACCAGCTCTATCTCTTCATTTACAGAAAACGATTTTTCCTGAATCCTAACCACTGTTTACCCTCCTGAAAAGGGCGGGATAAAGGCAACCTCTTCCCCGTCTTTCACTAATGTCTGCATTCCGGCCATCTCGTGATTTACCGCTATCATGGTCTTGAAGCTCAATAATATTTCAGAAATCCCCGGGATATCCTTCTCGAGGGCCTTAAGTATGTCAGCCACGCTTCCACCTTTGGAATCAAGGATCACCTCTTCCTTCCCAACCTTTTCTTTTATCCCGGCAAAAAACCTTATTTTTATCATAGATACCCGTTAATCGTTACATTTTAGGACTGTTAGGTGGTTTAGTCAATAATTATTTGACCGGAGTTATCGCCCTTCTGCCGATATCCTTTCTGTAGTGAACGCCGTTCCACGTTATCTTTGAGACGGCCCGATACACCTCGTTGATAGCCTCTCTAATATCGCTGCCTAATGCAGTAACACCAAGCACCCTTCCACCATTCGATACAACCTTCCCATTCTTTAGGGCTGTCCCCGCATGGAACACCATTACATCATCCATCCTGGCTGCTTCTTCAAGCCCCTCTATCTCATCACCTTTTCTGCAATCCCCAGGGTATCCTCCTGCAGCCATGACAACACATACTGCGGCCTTTTTATCCCATTCTATAGTTATCTCTTTTAGCCTTCCGTCAATCACAGCATCTATTACCTCGACTAAATCGGTATTCATCCGCATCATAAGGGGCTGTGTCTCCGGGTCACCAAATCTTGCATTGAATTCCAGTACCTTCGGCCCATTTCTGGTTATCATCAACCCTGCATAGAGGACGCCCTTGTATGGCCGTCCTTCAGATACCATTCCCTTTACAGTAGGTATCAAGATCTCCTTCATTACAGTATCCAGGAGCGCTTCGGTCAAGACCGGCGCAGGGGAGTAAACTCCCATCCCTCCCGTGTTCGGCCCCTCATCATTATCATAGACCCTTTTGTGATCCTGGGCAGAGGGCATAGGCAGAATAGTCTTCCCGTCTGTAAAAGCCAGTAATGAAACCTCTTCCCCATCAAGAAACTCTTCTATGATCAACTCGTCGCCAGCTGGGCCAAAGGCCCTGTCCTTCATTATCAGGTCAACGGCAGAAACGGCCTCATTCAAGGTCGTAGCAACGATCACACCTTTCCCTGCCGCTAGGCCTGATGCTTTGACTACAATAGGCACTCCCCTCTCTTTCAGATAAGAGACGGCCTTCTCTCTATCGGTAAACACTTCGTAATCCGCAGTGGGAATGCCGTATCTTTTCATAAGGGCCTTGGAAAAGGCCTTGCTCCACTCTATCTCCGCGGCCCTTTTGCTTGCGCCGAATATCCTGAGTCCGGCCTTCTCAAAATCGTCCACGATCCCAAGGGTAAGGGGACCCTCAGGTCCTACCACTGTGAGGTCTATCTGCTCCTTTTGGGCAAAAGAGAGGAGCTCCGGAATGTCGTCAGCTTTAATGTCGACACATTCGGCAATCTGTGATATCCCGGCATTCCCCGGTGCACAATAGATTCTTGAACCTTGATCCTTGAATCTTGGGCTTTGAATTATTTTCCAGACAAGGGCATGTTCACGCCCGCCAGAGCCAACAACTAAAACCTTCATACAAAACCACCTTTTGATAAAGTCATAAAACTCTTTTTCTCACCGCAGAGGCACAGAGAAAAGAGCGTTATTTCGTTGTCGTTAACTCAGCGTCTCCGCGTCTCTGCGGTTAATTTTTACTTTTTACGAATGGATCACCTTTTTAATGCCTGAAATGCCTCATCCCTGTAAATACCATAGCCAATCCGTGCTCGTTTGCCGCCTCGATCACTTCATCGTCCCTTATTGAGCCCCCTGGCTGGATGATGGCGGTTGCTCCGGCCTCGGCAACGGTATCAACTCCGTCCCTGAACGGAAAGAATGCGTCGGATGCAGCAACAGTACCCTTTAGATTTCCATGGGCCTTGATGGCGGCAATCTTGGAGGAGTCAACCCTTGACATCTGCCCTGCGCCGATACCGACAGTCCTGTCCTTTAGAGCGTAAATGATAGCATTGGACTTCACATGCTTGCAGACCTTCCATGCGAAGGTGAGGGCCCGCATCTCCTCTGCTGTAGGCCTTCTTTTTGTCACTATCTTTAATTCCTTCTCATCAAGCTCTATCATATCCCTGTCCTGGACCAGAAGTCCGCCGCTCACCTTCTTCATATCAAACCCGCCGGGATGGTATTTGGCAAGGATGGGTGTCTGTAAAAGTCTCAGATTCTTGCTTCCCTTTAACACCACCAGCGCCTCAGGAGTGTATCCTGGCGCTATCACTGCCTCCATGAATGTAGATGTTATCTCCCGAGCTGTCTCCTCGTCCACGATACGGTTAACTCCCACAATGCCACCGAATGAGGATATCGGGTCAGCTGTTCTTGCCTTCCTGTAAGCATCAGCAAGACCTTCTGTAGACAAGGCAACCCCGCATGGATTTGTGTGCTTTATTATAACGGTGGCGATTTCATGGAACTCCTTTACCGTCTCAAATGCGGCGTCCAGATCAAGAATGTTGTTGAATGAAAGTTCTTTGCCGTGAAGCTGTACCGCATTGGAGACGCACGGCTCACCTATATTCCTCTCCACGTAAAAGACCGCTCCCTGATGAGGGTTTTCCCCGTACCTTAGGTCCTGCCCTTTGATATATTGCAGAGTCAGGGTCTCCGGGAACTTTTTAACAGGCTTCTTTTCCTCAAGAATGCCAAGATAGTTGGCGATGGCCCCGTCATACCTTGCAGTCAGTTCAAACACCTTCTTTGCCAGTCTGAAGTGGGTCTCAGGCGAGAGGCCTCCTGCGTTCTTTTTGAGTTCATCAAGGACTGCTGTGTAGTCATCAGGGTCGGTAAGAACAGCCACATCCCTGTGGTTCTTGGCAGCAGAGCGAAGCATCGTCGGCCCGCCTATATCAATATTCTCTATCGCCTCCTCAAAGGAGCAACCCTTTGCTATTGTCGCCTCAAAGGGATAGAGGTTTACAACCACCATGTCTATAGGCTTGATCCCATGCTCATCCATTGATTTGACGTGCTCAGGGTTGTCCCTCATACCAAGGAGACCGCCGTGGACCTTGGGGTGCAGGGTCTTTAGTCTGCCGTCCATCATCTCGGGGAACCCGGTGTAGTCCGATACCTCTGTGACCCTTATACCGTTTTCGCTGAGGAGCTTTGCAGTCCCTCCAGTGGAGAGTATCTCCACACCAAGCCCAGAGAGTCCTCTTGCAAATTCTATTATCCCCTTCTTGTCAGAAAGGCTGATAAGAGCCCTTTTTATAACAGCCACAGTTACCTCCGATAAGCGCCGATTTGTTGAAAAAGATATACCACAAACGAACAAGAAAGGAAACTCAAAATCAAGAGATGGACGGACAGGAGAAGTAGTATACTGGCATGTAAAAGCTATATCCCATGCTAAAGGCGGAGGGAATTCAGGAATTCAGGGACAGCTTACTTTATTTTTATTTGCTTATGATGTCCCCCGAAATAGATGTCCTCGAAGGCTAATTCCGGCTGGAACTGGTTTCAGATAGTCCTTGACTATCTAAACTAAAGTGCTATTTTATAAAAAGAAAGCGTACAGAACAACATTTGCTGTTTTTTCGTGAACATCCCCACTCTTGGAGAGGCAAAAGGGGAAGAAAAAGACATGGATAAGAAAGCCTATTATTTTCATCCTGTTTGGGACGTTCTCCTTCGCATACTGCACTGGTGGGATGCATTAACCATGCTCTTGCAGATAACTACCGGAAGCGTAATCCTTATCCTGTCTCAGAAATTGCAGGATGGGGCAAGCGGGTGGTTGCTCCCTGTTCATGCCGTATGCGGATACATGTTTGCCGCAGGCATTCTTACCCGCATCCTCTGGCTTTTTGTCGGTCCTCCAGCCGCAAGTTGGAGGGATATTTTGCCTCTGACACGGAATCAACTGCGAATATTGACTGACACTATTCGCTATTATCTCAGCGCCCTGCGGAAGCCGCCGCCGCTATATCTGGCGCACAACTCCTTTGCAGGCCTTATATATGCAATATTCTTTGTGCTTGCAGCAGGTCAGACAGTCATCGGTGCGATCCTTCTGAATCTCACTCCGGAAGAGCGTGATAAATCTATTCTCCTTGCCTGGCACGAGGCTGGATACTACTTTCTCATCTTTTACGTCGCAGCCCATCTACTTGCCGTGTTTGTCCACGAATGGGCGGAAAGACACGGTCTTATTGCTGCCATGATCCACGGAAACAAGACATTTACAGTGGAGGAATGGCAAGAACTTACTTCTGAAAAAGGAGGTGAAAAAGGGAGAGCAGATTCAGTTTAAAATAAAGTTCACAAAAAAGGAGGTTTTTATGAACGGCAAGATCAATATCATTTTTGGATTTATCTATTTTGCGCTGACCGCTGTGCTGGGGCCAACTATGCTGGTGCCGCACATGGGGGTCAGTATGCAGGCAATGAAGACTGCCAGCCAGGCAGTGGACAAGGTGAAAGAGGATGTTCAAAAGGGAAATCAAAACCCTGACTATGCCGGAGCATTATCAGGCATCATGGATTATCTGAAATCAGAAAAGACTCCGGGAAAGGGCGCCCATGCCCACGGCAATCTGGAGGCATTGCTCAATATCGCTGTAGGCCTTGTATTGATAACGCTCGCCATTCCTGTTAATTTCAAGACATTGTTGAGCATCATATTTTTAGTGGGAGCGGTATTCCATTCCGGCATGTTATATCTCGGCGGTATATTCCACATGTACTGGGCGTATAACTTTACTATAATTGGTGCAATTGCTATTATTGCAGGGCTTGTGGGAATGGGGATAGCCAGCTTTATAGGGATAAAACAAACGCATAATCAGTGAAAATTAGACGGTAGCGGACAGGAAAAGCAGATAGCGTATAGTATTTCCTATCCGTTAATTAGGAGAACTTTATGTTCAAAAAATAATCTTCCGTGTCGTTCGGGTAAAAAACGCTTGGAGCGGCCAGCCATGGCTATTTTATCCTTTAAGCTCAACAAGCTTCTTAAGATGCAGCATCTCTTCTCTCTGGAGCTCCTCTACCGCCAGCGCATCAGTCCCTTTTACCATCATCTTTATCCCGTGAAGGAAAAGGAGGGAGTCTTTCTCAAAGCCGATCGCCATGTCTATGGCAGCCATTTCGCTTTTTATCGACATGGCTGCTTCCTTGGCCTTAAGTTCCGTAGTAAATACACGGGCATCTGCAAGGGCCTTCAGGTAAAGGGAATATTCCTCAAGCTCTGCTGTACTCATATCGAGTTCTTCAGGGTTGAAAGAAGAAAGAATATCTTCAAACCTGCCTATATGGCCCTTTTCCTCCTGTGCCAACCATTCAATGAGCTCCCTGGCTGTTTTGTCTGTAACCTTCTTTGCTGCCTGAGAATAGAACGTGTAGCCGTTTTTTTCGATCTGGATGGCAATCTCCAGCACTTCCTTACCTGAAAAAACTACTGACATAAAACCCCCTTAGTTCACCTTCGGCACATTGCCGATTATGTATTTTAAGTCATCATCTTCAAATTTTATGCCGCCTCCAGCAAAGAAGGAGCGTCTCTCTTTGCTGGAAAGGTCGTCGCCGCCGGCAACAAGGAAGAGGTGCTTGAAAAAGTCATAACTGGCCGATGCCTTTAGGTGCGGGGTAGGCTTCCTGTTGAAATCCCAGGCTTCAAAAGAGAGCTTTACCTTGTCCCTGAAGAGATAATAGTCCGCTCCTACCCCTCCGGTTGACTCTAGAATTCCGCCCCTCACAGCAAAGTCATAGTACCTCTTTGCTATCTGGGCATTGATCTTAAGCCTGTCGTCTGTTGTCCTCTCCTCATGGGTAGCTACTGTGCCTCCGGGGGCTGTAGTAGTCAGAGTATCTGAGGTCGTCCTGTAACCGTCAGGATCGGACACTATTCCAAGGAGGTAATACTTATCAGGAGTTGGCTGGATCCTCAGATTCAGATAGCTCTTGGTCTCCTGCCTTTCCGTCAGATACTCTCCCCTGTAGTCTATAAAGAACTTGAACGACTGCACCTTGGAGAAATAGTTATCAAGGCCTGTCAGGGTACTGTTGAGCTTCTCGTACGTTGTATCATCATTTATTAGCTTTCCTATGGTCCCTTCACCCTTCTCTATCTTCTTTGATACATTGGTGATGGAATCCAGGGTATCCTGAAGCTTCCCTGATGCGACCTTTATGTTTTCCACCGTATCCTTAAGGTTCCCTCTGTTCTCTCTGAGGATCTCGGAAAGGTTGTCTGCCGCTACCCTCAGGCTTTCAGATATCTCAGGAGTCTTCTCCCTGAGTACCCTGGAAAACTCCTCCAGGTTTGATACAGTCTGATTAAGAGCCTCCCTGTTCTGGCTGGATATATCCTTCATGTCCTGACTGAATGCCTCAAAGTTCTGTATTGTCCTCCCCAGGTGGTTGTCTGCAAAGGCCCTGTTCAGGTTTTCAGTTACATCCCGGATGTTGCTTATGATAGCCCTTAGAGACTCAGTGCCTTCTTCACCGCCCAATACCTTGTTAAGTGAAGAGGTTACCCCTTTTATGTCCAATATGACATCGGAAAGCTGGGAGAACAGCTGATCCATATCCGTAGGTGTTTTAGTGCGCAGTATCTCCTCCCCGGCCTTCATTTTCTTTGCCTGATGGGAGCCCGGGATAATCTCTATATGCTTCTCACCCATCAACCCGGTTCCTCTGACAACAGCCTCAGAGTCCTCAGGGATAAACACTTCGTCCGCTATCCTCAGGGTCAGTTCGGCTATATTGTCTTTATCAAGGTGTATCTCCTCGACCTTTCCTATATCCACGCCGGCTATCTTGACCGGGGATTTTAGATCCACACCAGCCATGGACTTGAACCTTACCTTGAGGGAGTATCCCTTTTCCTTCCCGAACTTATACTGGCC
>Ga0209751_10003840_pt1 | contig 14523 bp, 12 predicted proteins | sample RifCSP13_1_FD_184019 | JGI IMG/M metagenome (GOLD analysis project Ga0209751, IMG submission 184019) | Soil microbial communities from Rifle, Colorado - Rifle CSP2_sed 13_1 (SPAdes) (version 2) | ecosystem: Environmental > Terrestrial > Deep subsurface > Rock core/Sediment | place: Rifle... | reverse complement strand
TTCACCCAGGAGCCAGATCGTATCTCAGGCGCGGTCATAATGGGTCTGGGACTCGACGATCTTGTCCAGACGTCATACAATATGTATAACAATCGCTGACGTTCTGTGATACGATTCTCGTCGGGAGCTGTATATGCCTAGAGATGTCATGGCCATCCGCCTGGACTCTGCGACGCGGGTCCGGCTCAACACGGTGGCCAAGCGACGCCGGCTCACACCGTCCGCGGCCGCCCGGGCGGCACTGGAGAAGTGGCTGGAGGCGGAGGAGCGTGCGGCGAGCACGAGGCCGTACGAGGCGATCGCAGATCTCGTGGGTTGCGTCAGGGGCCCCGGCGACCTGTCTGTGAGGGCTGGGCGGCGGGTGGCCGTGATGTTGCGGGCGCGTCAACGGAAGGCGGGCAAGTGATCCTCATCGACACCGGGCCCCTGGTGGCGCTGGTCAACCGGAAAGATCAGCACCACCAGGCTTGCGTGGCGGCACTCGAGGGAATCGACCAACCGCTGGGAACGGTCTGGCCAGTCGTCACCGAGACGATGTTCCTGCTGGAGACGCTTCCCGCGGGTCAGGACGCGATTTGGCAGATGCTCGAGCGGCGAGCGGTGCAGCTGGTGTCCCTGGATCAGGCCGACGTGCCGCGGCTTCGCGAGCTGCTGACCAAGTACCGCGATCGACCGATGGACCTCGCCGATGCCGCGCTGGTTCGGGTCGCGGAGCGCGAGGGCCTCGACACGGTGTTTACGGTGGACGCTGGGGACTTCCAGGTGTATCGGATCGGGCAGAGGAAGGCTTTTCGGATCATCCCCGAGCCGAAGGTCAGGGTTCGGCGATCTCGGCGGTAGTGAGGGGGTCTGCGGCCCCCGGGCGCGGTTCCTCGAGCCCTGCTTGGAGAAAGGTCCAGGCTCTCGCCATACGCGACCAAACAGAACACTAACTGCAGGCCTTCAGCAAGGCAGCCAGTACGCCGAGGGCGAGAGCCGCGAGGCCTATGACGACAGTGCCGACTAGCCCGATGGCTGCCAACGTAGCCGCGACCCTCGCAAGGCTCTCTCCGAGCCCGGTGACCGGAGAATGCCTTCTGGACGCTGGAGGCGCCGAAGGGGCGCTGGGCCTTTGCACCGGGGCGGCGGCGTCGGGCACCAGATAGAACGTGGGCTTTTGGTTCTTGGCAATCCGGGCGCCGCAGGGGCACCGCCAATCTGCCGGCGACCCTGCCAAAGAAACGGTGACCTCTCCCTTACACTTCCGGCAGGAATACACCATGGCAGTGGCGCGCCCGACCAGTAGGAGCAATTCCGCGAGCAGGTCCGGCTGAGTCCGGCGGTCACCGAGGAAGGAAGCGGGGACGCGACCCATGGACGCTGAGGATAAGCGAAAGTGTGTGCCGTTTCGAAAAGAGGCAGGGCTGCGAAATTACCTGCGGTGCTGCAGCCGCTTTACATAATATGTCTTATCGGAAGCTAGAAATGCTTGAAAACGGGGGGCCCCAACCGCCGCCTCATGAGCCCGGGGGCCAACCTAATAACAAAGGCCCGAAGGAAACGTCCGGCCTCGGGTCCGGGCTGTCATCGACCTCGAGGAGGTTCCCCGACAGGCCCTTGTCTAACGCCAGCGCCATGCCTCGTCGTCAAACCGCGTGGCGGTCGGCTGATCAAGCAAGCGGTCATCGCCGCGCTCGCGCATCTGGCGAGCGGCTTTCGCCCAGCCCAGGCGAGGCTGTCGACGTGAAGTGATCAGCACAGGGTCTCTAAAGACCTGAGCGTCAATCTCCTGTTGGAGAGCCGCCTCCTCGCTCTGAGGCTTGGGCGTGCGAGCGCCGCCGGTATTCGCCAGGCGAATTGGCCGTGCTCTCATGCCACACCCAAGTCACATTGTATCTGTGCACCCTCTCGGCGGACTGTCACGCGCAGTCGAGACGGTCCACATTCCCGTCGGGCCTCTGGTGTCCGACTCTCGGTCAAAACTCAGGGAGCCCGACGGCCGTTCGCCCTGTTTGCGACCTTCCTACGAGTGGCCGTGGCTTCCGCTCAAGAATGAGGATGAGAGTTTCTTATTGAAGTAATTACCGGAGGATGCGATCCTGGGGAGGGTCATTTGGAGTTCCGTTGGAACGAGTGGAACGTCGAACACGTCGTGCGGCACGCGGTCGAACCCGAAGCGGTCGAGCACGTCGTCGAGAACACGACGAGCCCGTTTCCGCGCCGGATCGGCGGAGACAAGTTGCTCGTGTGGGGTCCCGATCCGGAAGGAGGGCTGCTGCAGGTTATCTTCGTCCTCGACGAGGACGGAACCGCCTACGTCCTGCACGCTCGACGCCTGACGGCGCGCGAGAGGCGGCGTTACCGGAGGCAAGTACGATGAATCCGAGAAAGAGCCTCGTCGCGAAGTACGAGAGCCTGAAGCCCGAAGAGCTACGCGAGGCGACGAAGGTGTTCGATGAGGAGATGGTCATCGACAAGTCGCAGCCTCTGACAGCGGCGGAGCGGAAAGCTTGGCAGACGGCCCGCCGCAAACCCGGCCGGCCCCGAAAGGGCGCGGGAGTGAAGGTGATCTCGGTCAGCGTGGAACGGGGGCTGCTGGCGCGATCCGACGCGCTCGCCAGGAGCTTGGGCATCAGCCGGGCTTCTCTCATCCAGCGTAGCCTCAAGGCCGTCCTGGCAGCTGAAGGCCGGTTGTCGCCCGGGCGAACGGCTTCGCGCTAGGGCCGGATAGGCGACAGGGATACGCATAGTGAAGACGACGGTGGAGATCGCTGACGACCTGCTGGACCAGGCCAAACGCATTGCACAGGAGGAAGGCACGACCCTGAGGGCCCTCGTGGAAGAGGGCCTGCGGCACTCACTCGAGGGTCGGCACGAGCGTCATCGGCCGTTCAAGCTGCGGAAAGTGACCTATGGATCCGGAGGCTTGCAGCCGGACCTCGGGGACCGCGGCTGGGAGCGTCTCCGGGAGCTCGCATTCGAAGAGCGCGGGGCGTGATCGCCCCCAAACCACGCTGTAAAGGACCGGGCTGCCTGGCCTCCTGTGCGCACTCGCCGAAGGCGTCAGGATTGTGGCGCGCAGGTTCACGATGCTCCCATCTCCAACCGGTGCGGACCGGGACTTCAGCCGCTTTCCAAGCCTCCGGGTACGAAACCCGCTTGTGGGCTGAGAAAGCGGGGTTGCAGAAGCCCTGCCGTCGGCTAGAATAGGCGGTCGGAGGAGCGAGCCCGCCGCTCGAGGAAAGCATCAAATGCCCAAGCGAGTCCTCGTCGTTGACGATCACGTACCAACGCGGGCGCTCATCCGAACGATCCTCGAGGCGGAGAAAGGCGAGCAGTTCGAGGTCAAGGAAGCCGGCTCGGGCACGGAGTGCCTCAAGGCCGCGGATCGCAGTGGACCGTTCGATCTCATTCTCCTCGACGTGAACCTGCCGGACATGGACGGCTACTCCGTGTGCCGCGCCCTGCGGCACGTGGACAAGAAGGTCCCCGTCGTCTTCGTCACCGCAAAGGGCGACCTCAAGGACTACACCGCGGCGGGAGGCGGGAGGCGACTCTTACCTGGTCAAGCCCATCGCCCGGGCGGCGCTGCGCTCCATCGTCCATCTCTTCACGAGCATCGAGAGATCCAGGGCGACCGGGGCTGGCTCGTAGCCTCCCTCTCGATGCTCCCGGCGTCGGCCGGACCCATCGGGCACGTCGCGGTCCTTCACGAGGACGCCTTTCAGGGCGAGGCCCTCGCCCGCATCTTCCGCACCGCCGGGCACCGGCTGAGCGTGATCGTCCCCGGCCGTCGGGTGGTCCAGAGCATCGTCGATACCGCCCCCGACCTCCTCGTGGGCTCGCTCTCGCTTCTCGATCCCCCGCTCGCGGCGGTGGTGCGCGGGGTGCGCCAGGCCCTCGGATCCGACCTCAGGATCCTGGTGCTCTTCAGCTACGACGCCTCGGTCGTGCCAGCCGAGGTCGACGATGTCTTCCGCACGGACCCCTTCGACGCCGCCGAGCTGGTCCTGCGCGCGGGGCGGCTCTTGCGCGAGCAGGCCGAGCATCGGGTCCTCCAGAAGAAGACCCAGGAGCTGCTCGGGCTCTACAAGATGTCCTGGGCCTTCTCGCTCGCCGGAGGGGCGGAGGCGCTCTACGCCCACGTCGCGCGCCACAGCGCGGAGATGCTGAAGGCGGGCCGGGGCCTCGTGCTGCTCTACGACGCGGAGCGGCGCCAGATGGTCGGCCAGATGCCCGGGTTTGGCCTCACCCCGGAGCAGGTGTCGCGCGTCCGCTACTCGGTCGACGGCGAGGCGCGGTCGCGTTGGAACTTCCGGCGCAATGGGCCGCTTCTCTCGAACAAGGCGCAGGCCGACACGCGGCTGCTCCCCGACCTCGTGGCGGCCTTGGGAGTGCGCTCGCTCCTCGCGGCGCCAATCGCCCGCGGACCCGAGATCCTCGGGCTCCTCGCCGTGGGCGACCGTGCGAACAACGCTCACTTCACCGACGAGGACCTGAACCTGCTGCTCGCCCTCGCCGGGCAGGTGACGATCGCGGTCGAGAACCTGCGCCTCCACGACCAGATCAAGAAGGCGAACGAGCTGCTGCAGGAGTACGACCGTCTGAAGAGCGAGTTCGTCGGGATCGTGGCCCACGACTTCCGAAAGCCCCTGATGGCGATCCGCGGCTTCGCCGAGCTCGTGCTCGAGGAGCCCGAGCTCCCCCTCGAGTCGCGCCAGGAGTTCATGCGCACGGTGATCAACGAGAGCGAGCACCTCGCGCTGCTCGCCAACGACACGCTCCTCATCACCCAGATCGAGACCGGTCAGTTCAGCTTCAACTTCAGCGAGATCGACATCGGCCCGTTCATCCTGGACGCCGTGCCCCTGGGACTGTCCGACCACTCGGTGCTGATGGACGTCCCCCCGGGCTTCCCGAAGATCTGGGCCGACCCCGAGCGGCTCCGCCAGCTCCTCACCAACCTCGTGACCAACGCCGTCAAGTACTCCCCGGAGGGTGGCTCGATCATCGTGCGCTGCCGCGAGCGCGGGGGGCAGCACGTGGGGATCGAGGTCGTGGACCACGGGCTGGGGATCCCGACCGAGCAGATCGGGCGGCTCTTCCAGAAGTTCGCCCGGGTGCGGAGCGACGAGCACATGAAGATCTCCGGCAGCGGGCTCGGCCTCTACATCTGCCGCCTCATCGTCGAGGGGCACGGCGGGCAGATCTGGGTGGAGTCGGAGTTCGGCCGCGGGAGCACGTTCGGGATCGTGCTGCCGGTCGACGCCCGCGCCGCGAAGAAGCCGGCGGGCGCGGAGGAGCGGCCGGAGGCGGCCACCCCCGAGAAGACGAAGGACGGTCCAGCGACCTAGGGGCGCCTCGAGGGTCGCGCGGAAGCGCGAGCGCCCCTAGCCTCGTCGCCGTAAGAAACGCTCGACCACCGAAAGGCGGGGCTCGATCGCGATCGGCGGGTTGCGGTGCGGGCCTCGCCGCGCATGGAAGGCCATCACCGCCTCCGGGTCCTTGAGGACGTGGCCGGTGAGGACGGCCACGACGGAGTCGCGGCGGCGGATCACCCCCGCCCGGACGAGCCGGCGAACACCCGCCACCGCCGCCGCCGAGGCGGGCTCGCAGCCGAGCCCCGACGCGTCCACGACCGCCTTCGCCTCGAGGATCTCGTGGTCGCTCACGGCGGTGACGAGGCCCCGCGTCTCGCGGATCGTGCGCACGGCGCGGTCGTGGCTCGCGGGGTCGCCGATGCGGATGGCGGTGGCGACCGTGCGCGCCCGGAGGCGGAAGCGCCGAGAGAAGCCGACGCGGAAGCTGCGGTAGAAGGGGCTGGCCCCGCGCGCCTGCACGGAGACGACGCGCGGCAGCCGACGGATGAGCCCCAGGCCCATCGCCTCTCGGAGCGCCTTGCCAAAGGCGGCGGTGTTGCCGAGGTTGCCCGCGGGCACCACGACCCAGTCCGGCGGCTCCCAGCCCCGCTGCTGGAGCACCTCCCAGACGATCGTCTTCTGCCCCTCGATGCGCCAGGGGTTGATGGAGTTGAGGAGGGCGACACCGAGCCGATCCGAGGCCTCGCGGACGAGGCGAAGGCACGCGTCGAAGTCCCCCCGGACGAGGAGCGTCCTCGCGCCGTAGGCGAGGGCCTGGGCGAGCTTCCCCGCCGCCACCTTCCCCGCCGGCACCAGGACGAGGGCGGGCAGCCCCGCCTGGGCGGCGTAGGCGGCCATGGAGGCGGAGGTGTTTCCGGTCGAGGCACAGGCGACGGCGGAGGCGCCCGCGCGCAGGGCGTGCGTCACCGCGACCGTCATGCCGCGGTCCTTGAAGGAGCCGGTGGGGTTCTCGCCCTCGTGCTTGAGGGCGATGTCCTCGAGGCCGACCCAGCGATCGATGCGCTCGCGTCGATAGAGGGGAGTGTTGCCCTCGGGGTGCGTGACGAGAGGCCCTCGCCCGGGCAGGACGAGCTCCCGAAAACGCCATACCCCACTCCCCTGCCCCGCCTCGGCGGGCGCCGCCCGTCGTCGGTCGAAACGACGCCGCAGCGTCCGGCCCGAGACCGAGGGCGAGTGCTCGACGTCGAGGAGACCCCCGCACGGACACTGCGTCCGCGGCGAGAGGGCCGCAAACTGCCCCCCGCACGCAGGGCACACCAGGCGAGGTGCGCTCATGAGACGAGCCGCGCCCCCTGCTCGTCGGCCGACGCGATGTGAGTACGGGTGGTGATGCCGGCGCTGCCGTAAGCCGAGGCGGCGGCCGTCCCCGCCGCCTCGCTATCGCGATCGGAGGCGATGGCGACGAGCGTCGGGCCCGCCCCGCTCACCGCCACGCCCAGCGCCCCCGCCTCGAGAGCGGCCGCCCGGGCCGCGGCGTAGCCCGGGTAGAGAGCGATGCGCGCCGGCTCCGCGATACGGTCGACGACGGAGGTGCGGATGAGGTCGCCGTCCCCGCGCTCGAGACCGAGGAGGAGCCCGGCGAGGGCCGCCGCCTGGGCGACGGCATCCGCGCGCGACACGTCGCGCGGGAGAACGGAGCGGGCACGTGCGGTCTCGACGCCGTAGGCGGGGAGGACGAAGACGAGCCGGAGCGAGGGGTGGATGCGTACCCGCGCCCACCGCAGTGGCTCGAGGCCGAGCACGAGCACCGCCCCGCCGAGGAGCGAGGGCGCGACGTTGTCGGGGTGGCGGCCGGCGACGACGGCCTCCGCCTCGAGGGCGGCCTCGAGGAGGGCCTCCGTCCCGAGTGGAGTGCCGAGCAGCGCGTTCACGGCGACAGCCCCCGCGACGGCGGAGGCGGCGCTGCCTCCGAGGCCGCCCGCGAGCGGGAGGCCCTTCTCCACCTCGAGCTCGACACCGAGGTCGAGGGCCCCCGCCCGGCGTAGGACGGCCGCCGCGGCGAGGGCGCCCGTATTGCGGCCCGCCTCCAGGGGGATGCGGGGATCGGAGACGGACCGCACGCGCACGCCGAGCCGGTCGGCGCGCTCGGCCACCACACGGTCGCCCAGGCCGCCGACGGCGACACCCAGGCAGTCGAAGCCGGGGCCGAGGTTTGACGTGGAGCCGGGGGCGTAGGCGTGGGCGCGGTCCATTTCGATCGAGGGTGCGGTGCACGATAGCGCAAAAGAGCGGCGGGGCGGAAGCGTTGGGCCACGCGGCATCGCTTCCGGTCACACGCAGTGCGCGTGCTAGGATGCCGAAAAGATGACCTTCGCCGCGCTCCGGCCGCAGATCCTCGACCGCTACATCGTCCACGAGATGCTGCCCCCGACCGGGGTCGGCCTGCTCGTCTTCACCTTCGTGCTGCTCATCGACCAGATCCCGCGGCTCCTCGCCGTCCTCGTCGCCCGCAGCGCCGATCTCACCACGATCGTCCGTGTCTTCCTGAACCTGCTGCCCAGCATCTTCGCGGTGACGATCCCCATGGCGTTCCTCCTCGGGGTGCTGCTGGCCTTCGGCCGCCTCGCGAGCGAGAGCGAGATCGTGGCCCTCCGCGCGGTCGGGGTGAGCCCGTTGCGGCTGCTCGTCCCCGTGATGATCCTCGCGACCGCCGCCGGCCTGGTGACCTTCTATGTCATCGCGGTGGCGCTGCCGGCGGCGAACCAGGTGCACCGCGAGCTCGTCTTTTCGCTGGTCGTGACCAAGGCCCGCACCGCGGTGAGGGCTCGGGCCTTCACCGACGACCTGCTGCCGGGGCGGATGATGCTCTACGTCTCCGACATCGCCGCCGACACCGGAGAGTGGAAGAACCTGCTCATCCACGACACCCGCGACGTGCGCGAGCACCGCCTGATCCTGGCCCGGACCGGGCGCCTGGTGATCGAGAAGGAGCGGCAGAGCGTGCGCGTCGAGCTGGGGGCGGGCACGCAGCACACGTTCTTCCCCGGCCGCGCCGCCGAGTACCAGGAGGGACAGTTCGCCACGATGGGCTTCGATCTTCCCTTCGAAGAGTTCTTCCCCAAGCTCCCCCTCGCCAAGGGAGACCGGGAGATGACGCTCGGCGAGCTGCAAAGAGAGATCGACGCCAGCCGGGCCCGAGGCCAGGGGCCGAAGGACTGGGGCCGCTTCGCGGTGGAATGGCACAAGAAGTTCGCCATCCCCGGCGCCTGCATCGTCTTCGGCGTGCTCGGGCTCGGGCTCTCGCTCGGCAGCCGCAAGGAGGCGCGCTCGGCCGCGTTCGCGCTCTCGATCGCGGTGATCTTCGTCTACTACGTGTTCATCCGCTTCGGCGAGCAGGCGGGCGATACGGGGGTGATGCCCGCCTGGCTCGCGATGTGGGGGGCGAACGTCGTGCTCGGGGCGGTCGCGGTCGTCCTCATCTGGCTCAACCACCGCGAGGCCGCGTTCGACCCCCTCGCCCCCGGCCACTACCTCCTCTGGCTGCCTATCGTGAGGCGGCGGCCGGTCGCCCGCCCCGCGGCCGTCGCCGCGAGCGCGGCGCGACCGGTCGTCGTCCTGAGGATCCCGCGCATCAGGCTGCGCTTCCCCTCCATCCTCGACCGGTACATCGCCTGGGGCTGGCTCGGCAACTTCTTCCTCGTCGGCCTCGCCTTCGCCTCGATCTACCTCCTCGCCGAGTTCATGGACCTCTTCGACGACATCCAGCAGAACCGGGTCAGGGGGCGGGTCGTCCTCCACTACTACGGCTTTCACCTCTTCCAGATCCTGTTCACGGTGGCGCCGGTGGCGGTCCTGGTGGGGGTGCTGATCACGCTCGGCATCCTCGCCCGCCGAAACGAGATCACCGCCATGAAGGCGGGAGGGATCAGCGTCTACCGTGCGGCGGGGCCGGTGGTGGGCATGGGGCTGCTCGTGAGCCTGCTCCTCTACGGCATGCAGGAGTACCTGCTGCCGGAGACGAACAAGGTCGCCGCCGCCGACTTCAACGTGATCAAGGGTCGCCCCCCGCAGTCCTCGGACCAGTTCGACCGGAGATGGATCCTCGCCAGCGACGATCGCTTCTACAACTACGACTACCTTGTCGAGCGCCTCCGCGCCCAGCGACGGGGCCTGGCGGAGCGGGCGGGCCGCGACGAGTTCGCCCTCTACGGCTTCTCGGTCTACGACGTGGACCCCAAGAGCTGGGAGCTGCGGGAGCGGCTGTTCGCCGCCCGCGCCGCGTGGGACCCCGCCTCCCGCACCTACGACCTCGAGCGGGGCTGGCGCCGGACGATCCGCCCGCGGGCCGCCTTCCGCAGCTTCAGCGCGGAGCGCGTGCGGGCGATCGGCCCCGAGCCCGGGGGCGAGATCGAGCCCCCCGCCTACTTCCGCCGCGAGGAGCGTCCCTCGGACACGATGGGCTTCGGCGAGCTGAGCGCCCACATCGCCTCCCTCGAGGCGCGCGGCTTCGACGTGGCCGCCCTCAAGGTCCAGCTCCACCGCAAGCTGGCCTTCCCGATGGTCGGGGCGATCATGACCCTCCTCGGAATCCCGTTCTCGTTCGTGGTCGCCCGCCGGGGGGCCCTTTATGGGATCGGGATCTCGATCGTGATCGGGATCGTCTATTGGGCCTTCCTCGGCATCTTCGAGGCCCTCGGCAACAACGCGCTGCTCCCCGCCGCCCTCGCCGCCTGGGCCCCCAACCTGCTCTTCGGCGCCACGGGCCTCTACCTGCTGCTGACCGTGGACACCTAGCTAGGGGCTCGGGGGTCGCGCTCGCGCGCTCGGGCCTGACCGACGCGGACGCCTCGGCATTCACCAACACGAGCGCGCTCTCGCGCGACCCCTCTCGCCCGGAGAGGAGCCGCGACCGCATCAGTCCTTCAGTAATACAGCGCGAGGTCGGACAGCCAGATCGTTCCCTGCGTGCCGGGCTTGTCCGCGGCGTGGTCGAGCACGAAGACGAGCGCCTGCACCTTGTCGAGGTCGAGACGGCCGTCCGTCCGCTTGTTGATGGTGCGGAAGCGGTCGAACGGCAGGCGTACCTCCCGCCATTGCGGGGAGGTGCGGACGGAGGCGAGCCACCACTCCTCCCCCTCGTCGGCGGAGGCGGGGTTGCGGTCGCGCACCTGGACCCAGATCCGGTAGACCCCGTCGGCGCGGAGGCGGAAGCTCATCCCGGCGTGGCCGGAGATACCCCGCTCCTGGCGGTTGACGAGGGCGCACCACGTGAAGGGACGGCCAGCGTCGGGCGCGCCCAGACGGAACCTAAGTCGCTGCGCGGGGCCTCCCTCGGGTCCACCCTGGGAGTCGAGGACCTTCGGATCAACCCACGACGAGGCGTCGGCCTCCGCCTTGAACTCCCAGGTCCCCGGGAGGCTCTCGAGCGGGAAGACCTCCCGGGCGGGAGGAGGCGGGCCCGCGAAGGCGGCCGCCCCCGACCGGGCGTCGAGCTCGAAGGGGGTGAAGACGTAGACGGGGTTGGTGATGACCCAGGGTATGGGCCAGCCGGGGACACGGACCTCGACGCGGTAGACAGCCTTGCCGGGGAGCCCGATCTCCAGGCGCTCGGTCGCCTCCGCCAGGACGTGACCGTCGCGCCGCAGGACGATGCGCGCGCCCTTCGGCACGCGCCCGCCGATCCGCGCCCGCAGACCCCGCACGACGGGCACCGACTCCCCCATCGTCCAGCGTCCCCCCCCGCCCTCCACGGTGAAGGTGAAGCCATCCGCGGGGGCGAGGGCGTCGAGGCCGATGTAAGAGCGCCCCCGACGCAGCGCCGAAAGAACGATCTGAGAGTCGGCCGCGGCGTCGCCGGTCAGCGGACGCTCGAGCAGGAGGTGGTTGCGGGCGAGGGACAAGAGGGCCTGGTAGGAGGGGAAGCGGAGGGCGCGTGTTTTCGTGATGGGCACCCGGCCGTGGGCGTCGGCGCCCGTGATCCCGACGACGTCGCGACGCGCCAGCATCTCGTCCCAGCGCCTCAGGATCTCGTCCGGCGAGCGCAGCGTCCGCAGGAGCGCCCAGGCGGGGTTGAGACGGTAGGGCCCGACCGTCAGCAGCAGGCGGGGGCCCGCCCGGCGGAACTCGGTGTCGCCGTTGAGGAGCTCGATCCCCCACGGCCCCGCCAGCTCCCAGCCCGTCCAGGCGAGGTCGGGCCGTCCGCTCGTCGGATGGGCGGCGAAGGAGAAGCCACCAAGGTCCCGGACGTCCTCGAAGACGTCGCGCGCGTCACCCGAGAAGCGGAAGGCAGGGTCCTCCCGCAGGCCGAGACCGAGGACATGTCCGCTCGTCGTCGACAGCTCCGACCCGACGAGCACGAGGACACCCTCCCGGTAGCCCTCGAGCGGCTTGGCGTCCAGGTGGTTGTGGTCGGTCAGGGCGAGGAACGTCAGGCCCGTCGCGCGGGCGGCGCGGATCGTCTCCTCGGGCGCCCCGCCCCCGTCCGAGAGCGTCGTGTGGACGTGGACGACCCCGCTCGCGCGCGGGTAGCCGTCGGTGGGTTCCTCGCCGACGAGCGGGAGGGGATGCCAGCGGGCGACCCGGAGGGCGGAGAGGCCAACGAGGGCGAGGGCGGCGACGAGAAGGAGCGCGACGAAACGGCCCCCCAGCCGCGCCACGGCCCGCGACCCCTACGTCCCTTCTTGCCAGGAGGTGAGATACCGCTTCTGCTCGGGGGTCAGTGCGTCGATGTGGATGCCCATGGCGTTGAGCTTGAGGCGAGCGATCTCGCGGTCGATCTCGATCGGCACGCGGTAGACCTTCTTCTCGAGCGTGCCGCCCTTCTCGGCCATGAACTCGGCGGAGAGGGCCTGGTTGGCGAAGCTCATGTCCATCACCGAGGCGGGGTGCCCCTCCGCGGCGGCGAGGTTGATGAGCCGGCCGTCGCCGAGGAGGAAGATGCGCCTCCCGTCGCGCAGCATGTACTCGTCCACGAAGGGCTTGACCGTCCGCTTGCGCTTCGCCAGGGCGGCGAGGGCGGGGATGTCGATCTCGACGTTGAAGTGCCCGCTGTTGCAGACGATCGCCCCGTCCGACATCGCCTGGAAGTGCTCGCGGCGGATGATCGCCTTGTTCCCGGTCACGGTCACGAACACCTGCCCGATCCGGGCCGCCTCTGCCATCGACATGACCTCGAAGCCGTCCATGACCGCCTCGAGGGCTCGCGTCGGGTCCACCTCGGTCACGATCACGCGCGCCCCGGCCCCGCGGGCCCGGAGCGCGACGCCGCGGCCCACCCAGCCGTAGCCGGCGACGACGAAGCGGGATCCGGCGAGGAGCAGGTTCGTCGCGCGCAGGATGCCGTCGATCGTGGACTGGCCGGTGCCGTAGCGGTTGTCGAAGAGATGCTTGGTGTCGGCGTCGTTGACGGCCACGATCGGGTAGCCGAGCACCCGGTCCTTCTCCATCGCCTTGAGGCGAATGACGCCGGTCGTGGTCTCCTCGGTGCCGCCGACGATGCCGTGGATGAGCTCGCGTCGCTCCTTGAGGACCATGGTCACGAGGTCGGCCCCGTCGTCCATGGTCATGGTCGGGCGGTGCTCCAGCGCCTGCACGAGGTGGCGGTAGTAGGTCTTGTGGTCCTCGCCCTTGATGGCGAAGACGGGTATCTTGTGCTCCTTGACCAGCGCCGCCGCGACGTCGTCCTGGGTCGAGAGGGGGTTGCTGGCGCAGAGCGCCACCTGGGCTCCCCCATCGCGGAGGACGATCGCGAGGTTGGCGGTCTCGGTCGTCACGTGGAGACAGGCCGAAAGGCGCTGGCCCTTGAGGGGCTTCTCCCGGCGGAAGCGCTCGCGGATCTGCGCGAGAACCGGCATCTGGTTGGCCGCCCACTCGATGCGGGCTTGCCCGGCCTTGGCGAGGCGTACGTCCTTCACGTCGTAGCGCATGGTTCTCCCGTGAGGGCGGCGGAGACTAGAGCTTGAAGTACGACCGCAGCTCGCCCACCTTGCTCGTCTGCTCCCAGGTGAAGTCGGGCTCGTTGCGGCCGAAGTGGCCGTAGGCGGCTGTCTTCTTGTAGATCGGCCGCCGCAGCTTCAGGTAATCGATGATGGCCTTGGGGGTGAGGGGGAAGATGTCGCGGATGGCCTTGACCAGCAGCTTCTCGTCCACCCTCGCCGTGCCCTCGGCGTCGGCCATGATCGAGACGGGGTCGGCGACGCCGATCGCGTAGGCGATCTGCAGCTCGATCCGCTCCGCGAGCCCGGCCGCCACCACGTTCTTGGCCACGTGGCGAGCCATGTAGGAGGCGGAGCGATCGACCTTCGTCGGGTCCTTGCCCGAGAAGGACCCCCCGCCGTGGCTGCCCACGCCGCCGTAGGTGTCGACGATCAGCTTCCGCCCCGTGAGCCCGCAGTCCCCCTGCGGCCCGCCCACCACGAAGCGCCCGGTGGGGTTGATGAAGTACTTCGTCTTCTCGTCGAGCAGCTCGCGCGGGATGACGGCCTGCACGACCTTCTCCAGTATGTCCTCGCGGACGGTCTCGATTCCGACCATGCTGCTGTGCTGGGCGGAGACGATCACCGCCTCGATCCGCAGCGGTCGCTCGCCGTCGTACTCCACCGTGACCTGGCTCTTGCCGTCCGGGCGGAGGTAGTCGAGGATCACCTCCTTGCGGACCTGGGCCAGCCGCCGCGTGAGCTTGTGGGCGAGCATGATCGGCAGCGGCATCAGCTCCTCGGTCTCGCGGCACGCGTAGCCGAACATGAGCCCCTGGTCCCCTGCCCCCCCGGGGTCAACCCCCATAGCGATGTCTGGCGACTGCTCGTGGATCGAGGAGATGACGGCGCAGGTCTCGTAGTCGAAGCCGTACTTGGCCCGCGTGTAGCCGACGTCCTTGATCGTCTCGCGGACGATCGTGGGCAGGTCCGCGTAGGCCTTGGTCGTGATCTCGCCCGCGACGAAGGCGAGGCCGGTGGTGACCAGCGTCTCGCAGGCGACCCGGCTCATGGGGTCCTCGGCGATGAGGCTGTCGAGGACGGCGTCCGAGATCTGGTCCGCGATCTTGTCCGGATGGCCCTCGGTGACGGACTCGGAGGTGAAGAGATGACGGCCGTTCTTTGCCATTCGTGGTCCTCTGGGTGTCTCCCGCCGCGCAGGCGGGGCTCACAAAACAGCGGATTTTACCATCGGCTCCGCAGGGGCGTCGAGGGTGCGCCCTTCGCGCGAGCAGCGCTCCTCTCCGGGC
>Ga0209751_10003839_pt1 | contig 14526 bp, 11 predicted proteins | sample RifCSP13_1_FD_184019 | JGI IMG/M metagenome (GOLD analysis project Ga0209751, IMG submission 184019) | Soil microbial communities from Rifle, Colorado - Rifle CSP2_sed 13_1 (SPAdes) (version 2) | ecosystem: Environmental > Terrestrial > Deep subsurface > Rock core/Sediment | place: Rifle... | reverse complement strand
TGAAGCGCGTCAATTAACGCGCCCTCGTGGTTGGACTGCAGACAGCGGACCTCCAGACTCAATTTTTCGCCCTCAGCCTTCAAGCGAGTATCAATCTCAGCCAGAGTCATTGAGCCATAAATCTCCGGTTCGCGTGTGCCTAGCAGGTTCAAGTTTGGGCCGTGTAAAACGAGGATAGAGATTGGAGATTGGGGATTAGCGCTCATGAGTCGCTGCCTTCAATACATTCAATAACAGTTCCTCATCCACTTCGATTCCCCACACGACTTCACCGATCTGCTTCGGGAGCGCGAATTTGAGTCGGCGGCCCGCCTTCTTTTTGTCGGCGCTCATCGCAGCGCGGATGGTCTGAGGACTCAGGCCGGTGGCGCGGGTGGGCAGGCCAATGTTTTGGAGGCAGGCGGCGATCCGAGCGGCAAGGCCCCGCTCGACCAGCCCCATCGCTTCGGCCAACCGCGTTTCGGCTATCATCCCAATCGCAACCGCCTCGCCGTGACGAATAGCATAGCCCGAAGCCGACTCGACCCCATGCCCGATGGTATGGCCGAAATTGAGACTGGCGCGTTCGCCGCGCTCGTAGGGGTCGGCGTTGACGATGCCAACTTTCACGGCGGCGGCGCGGATGATGAAAGCAGGGGGGCAGCGGAGCAGGGGAGCGAGAGAGGATTCGGCGGGGGTTGGATCAGCGGCGGCGTGGTTGATGACGGCCGGGGAGGGTTTAGTTTGTGCCCCATGATCGGCAGTGAAAGAACTGAGCTGGGCAAAAAGAGCGCCGTCGCCAATCACGGCGGCTTTGACGACTTCGGCGAGGCCGCAGCGGGTTTCGACTGCGGGCAAAGTAGAGAGGGTGTCAAAATCTGCGAGGATGAGCGAGGGCGGATGAAACGCGCCGACCAGGTTCTTGCCTTCGGGCAGATCCACGCCCACTTTGCCGCCCAGGCTGGCGTCAGCCATCGCCAGCACCGTGGTGGGGAGATTGACCCACTGCACACCGCGCATAAAGGTGGCGGCGATAAACCCGGCCACGTCACCCACGACGCCCCCGCCCAACGCCAGGATCGTCCCGCCGCGCTCGAGGCCGCCGGCGAGGCAGGCGGAATATAACTCGCGGACGGTATCGAGGTTTTTGTGCGCTTCGCCGGCCGGGAAATGGATGACCTCACCCCCCGATCCCCTCTCCTGTCGCCCCTTCGACTTCACTCCGTTCCGCCCCGGGTGCGCGACAGGGGCGGGGGCGTCAAGCGCACGGCAAACTGCGTTGCCATGCAAAGGAGCGATGCTGGAATCGGAGATGACGAGGAACGGTGGACGGAGGCCTTTGGCGGCGAGAAATTCAGGGAGGCGCACGAGGAGGCCATGTCCTATGAGCGCAGAGCTCTCACCCAATTCAAAGCGCGCGACGCCCTCGGAGGCGCGGAATTGCGCGATGACTTCCTCGGCCACAGACTCGACGGCGCGGCCATCGGTGCTCACCTGCATGGCAAAAGAGCGATAGAGGCTCTCGCGTTCTTTGAGCAGCGCATTGAGGCGGGCCGGGGCGTCGCCTCTGAGCAGAGGGCGGGCGTGGCTGCCGTTCAAACGTGCGAGCAAGGTTTCGGGCGAGGCCGTGAGGCAGAGGAGGACGCCCGCCCCTTCGAGAGCGGCGCGGCTGCGCGGGTCCAGCAGCGCGCCGCCGCCGGGGGCGATCACCAGGCCGTCGAGGGCTGACCACATCCGGCACGCCTCGGCTTCGCGGGCGCGGAAAAGGGCGTCGTCGCCGCGTTCAAAGTAGTCGGGCACGGGGCGTCCCCAGCGCGCCTCGATCCAGTCGTCGCCGTCCACAAATTCGCGTCCCAGTTTTTCGGCGATCAACTTGCCCACGGTTGTTTTCCCCACGCTGGGGGGGCCATAGAGAACCAGGTTCATAAGCGTCTGGGAGCGTGTCGAAGCTTGTTGGGCAAATTGACCATTTGCCCTACGAGAACCACCCACAATTTAAGGCCAAAAGGTCGTCGGTTCGTTGAGCATCAAGAAGTCGGCCAGGTTCATTCCCCGGAGCGCAGCAAAGCGCGGTTTCATTTCGGCCAATGAGTCGCCGCCGAGCTTTTCGATGAGCGCGTCCGCGAGGACGAAGCACACCATCGCTTCGCCAATCACGCCCGCACGAGGGACGGCGCAGAAGTCGGAGCGTTCGTACTCGACCGGCGCGGCCTGGCTCGTGGCGAGGTTCACCGAGCGCAGCGGGTTGAGCGTGGTCGAGATGGGTTTCATCGCGACGCGCAAGACGAGCGGCTGACCGGTGGTGATGCCGCCTTCGAGGCCGCCCGCGCGGTTGGTGCGGCGCGTGAGGCGTGAGGCGTGAGGCCTGAGGGGTGATGATTCGGGTTCGCCCGTTTTCGCGTCAAGGAAAATCTCGTCATGTACCTGCGTGCCTGGCTTGCGCGCGTTGGCAAAGGCGTCGCCGATTTCGACGCCCTTCATCGCGTGGATGCTGAGGAGCGCGGCGGCGAGGCGGCCCGTGAGGCGGCGGTCCCAGTGGACGTGGCTGCCGAGGCCGGGCGGGACGCCGAGGGCCACGACTTCAAACACGCCGCCGAGCGTATCTTTGGCGCGCACGATATCTTCGACGCAGGCGCGCATGGCCGCCGAGGCCGTTTCGTCAGGGCAGGACATGTCAGAGTCGAGCGCGCGCTCGATGCGGTCTTCAAGCGGCATCTCGCGCAGGTCGGCGATCACACCCCCGATCTCGGTCACATAACTCCCCACGCTCACCCCAAATTCTGACAAAAACTTGCGGCAGATCGCGCCGACGGCGACCCGCGCCGTCGTCTCGCGTGCGGAGGCGCGTTCGAGGCCCAAACGGAGGTCATTGAATCCGTATTTGGCCGCGCTCGTGAGGTCGGCGTGGCCGGGGCGCGGGATGGTCATCGGCTCGACGGCTTTGCCCTTCCACCGGGGGTGGTCGAGGTTTTGAACCTGCACCGCGATGGGCGCGCCGATGGTCTGGCCGGCCATCACGCCGCCGAGGATGGTCGCAGTGTCGCGCTCCAGTTTCATGCGCGGGCTGGCGCCAGGATAGGGCACAGGGCGATCACCAGGAGCGCCCCTACCAAACCCCTGACGGCGGGCGAGGTCGGGGTTGATGTCTTCGGGAGAAAGCGGCAGGCCCGCCGGCATCCCTTCGAGGATGGCAGTGAGCGTGGGGCCGTGCGATTCACCGGAGGTTAGGAAGCGAAGACCCATAGTCGTTACCAGCCTCTCCTCTGCTCCCCTGCCCCCTGGCTCCCTTGCGCCGGAGCAGGCGAGCGGCGGCGCCGGGATGAGGCCAACTTGGATGCCGCGGCACGGCCCATCACGCCGCGCGGCGCGGGTTTCCCCGTCCACAGTTCAAACGCCAATGCCCCCTGCTCCACCAACATGCCCAGGCCAGTGACAGCCCGGAGGCCGGCGGCCTGAACCTGGCGCATGAACAGAGTCTCAGGCGGGTTGTAGACGAGGTCATACACAAAAGCGTCGGGCGGGAAGGGCGTGCCGCCGAGCCAGGGCGAGGTTTCGACATTCGGGATCATGCCGAGCGGCGTGGTGTTGACGACAAGGGCGCAGTCGTCGCTGGCTTCGAGGAAGCCGAGGGGAGTCCAGGCGAAGATTTCGAGAGATGGGTGAATGGAGATTAGAGATTGGGCTTGCTCGAGGCGGCGGGCGACGACCCGGACGCGCGCGCCCACGCCCGCGCACGCCGCCACGGCCGCCCGCGCCGCCCCACCCGCCCCCAGGATCATCACGGGCCGGTGCGCAATGTGAACGTCGTGCGTGTGCAGATCGGTCAGCAACCCGGCGGCGTCGGTGTTGTGGCCGATCAACCGTCCCTCTCTCTTGACGAGCGTGTTCACCGCACCGATGGCTTCGGCGACGGGCGTCAGTCCGTCGAGGAAAGGAATAATGTTCTCTTTGTGCGGCACAGTGACATTTGCGCCTGCGTAGTCATCGCTGCGGATAAGCACGACGGCCTCACCCAACCGCTCCGGCTCAACCGGCATGGCCTCGTAATGCCAGTCGCCCAGTTCTACGGCTTCAAGCGCGGCGTTGTGCATGGCGGGTGAGAGAGAGTGAGAGAGAGGGTAGCCGAGGGCGCAGAGGTGCATGGGCAGCAAACGGTCATCAGTAATCAGTCAACATTGTTCGAGCACTTCGAAGTAGTTGGGGAAGGTTTTTGATACACATCCAGGGTTTTCGATTTTCACGCCGGGCACGCGCAGGCCGACGAGCGCAAAGGCCATCGCCATACGGTGGTCATTATACGTCCGCACGGTGGCCGGGCGAATCGCGCGGCAGGGGCGAATAGTGAGGCCGTCCGGGTGCTCGGTCACGTCCACGCCGAGGCGCGCCAGTTCGGCGCACATGGCGCCCACGCGGTCGGTCTCTTTGAGGCGGGCAGAGGCGATGCCGCGAATGGTCGTGGGCGAACTGGCAAAGGGGGCAATCGCGGCGAGGGTCTGGGCGGTGTCGGGGATGTCGCGCATGTCCACATCCACGCCTCGTAGGGGCGATGGATGCATCGTCCCCACTTCAATCCAGTCGTCGCCCTCCGTGGTCGTGCACCCCATTTCGGCCAGCACGTCGAGAAAAGCCATGTCGCCCTGGCGCGCGCGGCGCGAGATATTCAGCACGCGCACCGCGCCGCCGCAAATCGCAGGCGCGGCGAAGAAGTACGACGCGGCGGAGGCGTCGCTTTCGATGGCATATGCACCGGGGGAGCGGTAACGCTGGCGCGCGATGTAAAAGCGCTCATAGCCGTTGCGCTCGACCACCACGCCGAAGTCGGCCATCGCGCCGAGGGTCAGGTCCACGTAGGGCTTCGAGTTCAGCCCGTGCTCGACGACGAGTTCGACGGGCGATTGGGCGTAGGGCGCGACCATCAGCAACGCGGAGAGAAACTGGCTGCTGGCGTCGCCCGCGACGCGCGCCCGGCCGCCGGGCAAGCCGGAGGCGAGGACGCGCACGGGAGGGGAGAGGGGTTGGTCATTAGTCATTGGGGCTTGGAGATTGAGGGGTTCAACTTTCGCGCCCAATTGGGTGAGGGCGTCCAGCAGATCGCCGATTGGGCGCGCGCGCATCCGGGCGTCGCCGTCGAGGGTGTACTCGCCCTGGCCGAGCGTCAGCAGCGCCGTGAGGAAGCGCGCCGCCGTACCTGCGTTCCCTACGAAAAGGTCGGCGCGGGAGGCAGGGATGTGGCCGCCGAGGCCATGAACAGTGATTAGAGATTGGAGATTAGAGATTTCAAGAGAGAAGCCCAGGCGCTTGAGAGAGTCGGCAAAGTATCGGGAATCGTCGGAGAAGAGCGCGTTGGTCAGCGTGGTCTTACCCTCGGCGAGAGCCGCCAGGAGGAGGGCGCGGTTGGTGAGGCTCTTCGAGCCGGGGACGCGGACGGAGGCGCGCAGCGGTCGAGACACAGGCGTGATGGCGCGCGAGGAAGCCGGGGAGCGCGTGAGGGTCATTTGAATAATTCTGCTCGCCCGGCCTGAGCCGGGGCGAGGGCAGCGCCGAGGGCCTCGGGATCGCCCGCGTCAATCAGCGCCATAAGTGCATCGAATTCAGCCCGGCAACGAGTCAACGCGTCGAGAATGGGCGCACGGTTAGTGAGGAGGATGTCAGTCATCATCGCAACGTCGCTGGCGGCGAGGCGGGAGGTGTCGCGGAAACCGGAAGCGGTCAGCGACCACAGTTCTTCGTCGTCCAGGGACTGCGCCGCCTTCATCAACGCGACAGCGGCCACGTAAGGCACATGGCTGCTCATCGCGGCCAGCGCATCGTGGCGCTCAGCCGAAAGCATGAGCGGGCGAGCGCCAATGGCCGCGACCAATCCGTGCGCCAGGGCCAGCGCAGACGGCGAGGTGCGGGCCAGCGGAGTCAGCACAAAGGTCTTGTCCCGGAACAGGCCGGCCTCGGCGTGAGCGATGCCGCTCGTCTCCTTGCCGCACATGGGATGCCCGCCGACGGGGTCAAAAGCCGGAGGCAGCCTTTCCATCGCCGAGATGATTTGAGACTTGGTGGAACCGAGGTCCAGGAGGATTGGCGATGGGTGATTGGTGATTGGGGATTGAGAAAGCGCCAGGAGTTGGGAAAGGATGGTGCGGACAGGGGTGGCGAGGATGAGCAGGTCACAGTCAAGCGCCGCGACGTCAAAGTCGGCGGCGCGGTCAATCACCCCGCGGGCGCGGGCAAAGTCGAGTACGGCGGGGTTGGTCTCCACTCCCACGATCTCGCGGCACGCCTGCGCGCCGCGCAAAGCCATCGCCAGCGAGCCGCCCATTAATCCCAGGCCGACGATGGCGACGCGAGAATTGGAGAGAGAAGTAAACCCCGGTTCATCCATAGCCAAGGGCGGATAGCCTATAGCCGATAGCCGGTAGCCGGCAAGCGCAATCCGCCATATGCCATCCGCTATCTGCCATTCGCTATCAACATCTTCCTACCGCTTCCGCCACCTTCCGCGCTTCCTGCACCAGTTGCGCGAACTTCTGCGGCCGGAGCGACTGCGCGCCGTCGGAGAGAGCCTCGTCGGGGTGCGGGTGGACCTCGACGATCAGTCCGTCGGCCCCGGCGGCGACGCCCGCGCGGGCGACGGCCAGCACATACTCCCACTTGCCGGTGCTGTGGCTCGGGTCGAGGATGACCGGCAGATGAGACATCTGCTTGATCACCGGGATGGCGTTGATGTCGGTCGTGTTGCGCGTGTAGCGCTCGAAGGTGCGGATGCCGCGCTCGCACAGGATCACCCGGCTGTTCCCCTGCGCCAAGATGTATTCGGCGGACATCAGCAATTCTTCAATCGTGGACATCATGCCGCGCTTGAGCAGGATGGTGCGCCCCGACTCGCCGGCGGTGTTGAGCAAAGCGTAGTTCTGCATGTTGCGCGCGCCGATCTGGATCACGTCGGCGTAGCGCGCGACGAGCGGGACCTGTTCGGGCGACATGGCCTCGGTGACGACGGGCAGGCCGGTCGCCTCGCGCGCCTCGGCCAGCAGTTCCAGCCCCTTCTCGCCCAAACCCTGAAAACTGTAGGGCGATGTGCGCGGCTTGAACGCCCCGCCCCGCAAGGCCAGCGCCCCGGCCTCCTTTACCGCGAACGCCGTTTCGAGGATCTGCTCGCGGCTCTCGACCGAGCACGGCCCGGCGATGATGGCGACCTGCGGGCCGCCGACCTTCACGCCGTCGAGCGGGACGAGCGTATCCAGCGGATGCATCTCGCGCGAGGCGAGCTTGAAGGGCTTGAGGATGGGGACGGTCTTCTCGACGCCGTCGAGCACCTCGAACTGCGTGCGGTCAATCGGACGGTCGTCGCCAATGACGCCGATGATCGTGCGTTCCTCGCCGCGCGAGATGTGGACGCGCAGGCCTTTCACTTCGACCCTGGCGACGACGTCGGCAATCTGCTTCGAGGTGGCGTCGTGGCGCATGACGATAATCATAGCGGCCTCCTCCTCAGGTGTGGGGTTGACCGGTTTGAACGGCGCGGTCAGGCCGGAGTCGAGCGGCAGCGTGGAGATAGACATGGTGAATGGCTTCCGGGTGAACGTCGGTGTTCCAATGAATCAAGACGCGAAGGCAGCGCGGCAGCCCGCCGGGCACGACCATCTCGCTCACGCACAGGAGGGCCGCCTCCGTCCAGCCCATGTCACGCGCGGCCCGGGCGGGCTGTTCCGCCGTCAAGTCGGGCGTCACGGTAAAGATGACGCTGGCGACGTCCGCCGGGTCCAGCCCGTTGGCGGCCATCATTTCAGCCAGCAGTTCGCGCGTCGCGTAGCGAATGGCCTCGGCTGTGTCGGCCTCAGTGGTCGTCGCCCCGCGAATGCCCCGTACTGGCATAGCCCATGTCCCTCCTTTCCCAAAATCGGTGGATCACGAAACCGCGCATCCTTCGACTACCGCTTCACCCTTCGACTTCGCTCAGGGTTGCTCAGCGTCCGCTCACGCGAAGCGCGCTTTCGTGACGCCGTGAAATAAAAAAACCGCGAAGCCGTTGCGCTTCGCGGTCTTTGAGTGTCGCTGAGTCTTTCCGGTGTCTACTCAAACGCAAGCAACGGCATTGCCATCGCGGAAGCCGTAAAAATAGTACGCGTAGAAGTAAAAGCCGGAATTGTACTGCATCGCCAGTGAAGATAGCACAAACTTCGGGATTTTGTCCCGGTAGTTTGCACAAAAGACCCAGGCAGTTTTTGTGTGTGGGCGCAGGTTGACGCCTCCTGATGCCCATGCTAAACTCACCGCGTGTTCACCAGCCGCCGTAACACTACCGACACGGATTGCATGCCCTGAAGGTGTGTCGGTTCGGCCCGCGTTGCGTGTTTTGCGGTAACATCAGCCCCGGCATACCACCGGGGCTTTTTATTTGCGGCCATGTAGAGGCGTTCAATTGAAAGCCCCTCCTTGAAAGGAGAAGCGATGATTTCACCCGACACGCCCGTGTACGCCCTCCCCGAGGAGAACCTGATCCCGGTGGGGGATTACCTCACCCGCCTGGCCCCTATCCCACCCTCGCGGATGTTCCTGATCAACAAGAGCCTCGCCGTTTACCGTCAATCCAACCCCAAGGGACAGACGTTCGACGCCTCGCAGGGCGACGGCGGCGCGAGCCTGCCCGGCGTCCCGAAGGAGGTGCTGGAGCGCGCGCACCAACTCCAACTGGAACACGGCACGGCCTACGACATGCCCTTCGGGACGGAGGCTTACCGCCGCGCGGTCGTGGAGCAGTACTGGAGGCTCGACGCGGCCAGCGGCCTCGCCCCTGCGAACGTGATCGGCACGCAGGGGGGGCGCGACGCGCTGGCGAAGGCTTACACCGCGATGCTCGCCCTCGGCCACAGGCGGGTGGGCGACCCGATCATCGTCTCGCGCGTCCCGTGGATTTCGTACACCTGGGGGCCGTACGGGGTGGGCGCCAACGTCCTACTCGCGCCTGGGCGCGCCAACGAAGGCTGGGCGTATTCCGAGGATTCGCTCGCGGCCTGCGTCGAGTTTGCGGCCCGCAGCGGGCGCAAGATCGCCGGCCTCATTATCACCTGCCCCGACAACCCGACCGGCCTGACCCTCTCGCCCGAAAGACAGGCCGCGCTTGCCAAAGCCGCCCTGCGCCTCGGCGCGGCCTTCGTGCTGTTCGACTGGATGTACCACTACGTCACCGACGAACAACCGATGAACCTCAACACCTTCATCCAGCCTTTCGACGCCAGCGAGCGCAGGCGGCTGATGTTCCTCGACGGCCTGACGAAATCGCTGGGCGGCTCGAACATCCGCAACTGCCACCTCATCGCCTCGGAGGAAGTCGTCAAGTTCATCACCGCCCGCGCCTCCCATACGGTCGTCCCCAGCTTCTACTCGCTCGCCGTGGCGATGGCGGCGTACGAGATAGGCTACGAGCAGGTCACACGCTCTATCGTCGAGCCGACGAACGAGAGCCGGAAGGCGCTCACGGATTTCCTGGTCGAGCACAACTTCCAGCACATCATCGGCAAGGGCTACTACGCCTTCATCCACGTGGGCAAGTGGCTCAAGGCCAAAGGCTGGAAGGACACCGAGCCGCTCGGCCAGTACCTCGCCGAACAGCACGGCCTAGCCGTCGTGCCGGGCGGCTTCTTCTCGGATTATGGCGGGGAGTGGATTCGCTTCTCGTACGCGACGCCGGTGGAGAGGACGCTTGGGGCGGCGCAGAGGCTCGTCGAGGGGCTGAGTGCGTTGGCGTGAACGTATTCCGTATTGCGTATTCCGTCTACGCACTACGCAATGACGGAATAGGCAGTAGACAAGACACGATGAAGCACAAGGTCCTGGCCTACATCACCCGCCGCCGTAATGGCCGCACGCAGCTTCTTGTCTTCACGCACCGCGACTTCCCCGAAGCGGGCGTGCAGGTCCCGGCAGGCACGGTCGAGCCGGATGAGCCGGTCGAGGCCGCGCTCTTCCGCGAGGTCCACGAGGAATCCGGGTTGACCCCGGAGCAGGTGAGGCTGGTCGCCCAGGTGGCCGAGTTCGCCGACCAGGCCTGGGGTACGGTGCGTCACGTCTTTCATCTCGACGCAGATGACTTGCCCGAGGCGTGGGCGCACACGGTTCACGGCGCGGGCGAAGACGCGGGGATGGTGTTCAACTATTACTGGGTCAGCCTCGGCCAGGGCCTAGAGTTAGCAGGCGCCCAGGGCCGCTTTTTGGACCGACTTGACGGAGGGCAAGGGCATGACGACGCTCATCACCGGCATTGACCATGTGCACCTCACCGCGCCAAACGGTTCTGAGGCGCGCGTGCGCGCGTTTTATGTGGACGTCCTCGGCCTGCGCGAAATCCCGAAGCCGCCCAGCCTGCAGGCGCGCGGCGGGGTGTGGTTCGACTGCGGCAACTTGCAACTCCATATCGGCGTGGAGGAAGCCCCGGACAACGAGCGCTCCCGCCGCCACGTCGCCTTCCAGGTGGACGACCTCGCGGCGGTGCGGCAGAGGCTGAACGCGCACGGCGTCCCCATCGAAGAAGGGGCCGTGCCCATCGAGGGCGTCATCCGGTTTTACTGCCGCGATGCGGTCGGCAACCGGGTGGAGTTTGCGCAGGCGATCAGGGCGGAGAAACCGGAGGCCCAGGATTGGTTGAAACGGGCAGAATGGGTGGACGAATACGGCGTAGGGAGCGGCGACGTGGAACGCGTGGCCGTGAGCCAGGACGGGCAATGGCTGGCCGCCGGCACTTACGTCGAGGATGTCCGCCGCCAAACCCCGAGCATCTTCATCTGGCGCTCCGGGGAAACGAGTGAGCCGGAGGTCGTCGTCGAGATGCCGGCCTCCGTGTGGGAACTGGCCTTCTCACCCAACGGGCGCGAGTTGGTGGGCCTGACCGAAGACGGTAGCCTGGAAACCTGGCGCACTGGCGACTTTGAGAGCGAGCAGTTTGCCGAGCTGCCGGAGCGCTCGTCGGGATTGGCTTACTCGGATGACGGCGGACTGCTGGCCGTGGGCGCGGGCGATACGGTAGTCGTCTTCCGGCCGGGGTTGGAGCGCCTGCACACTATTCAACACGGGCTTGACGGCGTCCATGCGCTGGCCTTTGACCCACATGGCATGTTGGCTGTTTCGGGCGAGGCGCTCCGCATTCAACTCTGGCAGGTCCGGCCCATTCAGGGGTCGTCGTGGGAACTGTTCGGCCACGAGTCGCCCGCCGTACAATTGCGCTTCCATCCCGCCGCCCCGGTGCTGGCCGCGGTCACCGACGCCGGGCAGGCCTTGCTGTGGAATATCAACGAAGGCCCGGAGACGCCCAAGACCCTGGGAAATGAGGCAGGACAGGTTAACGCCCTTGCCTTCAGCCCGGACGGCGAGCGCCTGGCCTGCGGCGGGGACGAGGGGCGCGTCTGGTTGTGGGACGGGCAAGGCGAGGAAATTGTGTCAGAGATTGACGTGGGCGCAGTCGTGCGCGCGCTCGTGTTCTCATCTGACGGCGCGCAATTGGTCATCGGGACCGAGGGCGGGCGCGTGCAGGTGTGGCGCGTGCGATAGGCAGGGGCGAAGCCTTCGCGCTTCGGTCCGCCGCCAAACTGGCCCGCTGGAGCGCGAAGGCTCCGCCCTTACAAATGTCCTTTGGAGCTTCCATGTCCTTCTTCCCTTCCAGGTTCGCCGAAAAATACCTCCTCGCCCGCGAGGCCGCGCTCAAGTCCAACTTCAAGAGCGGCACCTCGGGCTTCGAGCTGGAGTGGAACATCCTCGATTCTGACTTTAAGCCGGTGCTCACCGTCGGCGCCGGGCCGGACGAGCAGAGTTTCATTGACTATCTGCTCGCCGGCGCTATCCCCGGCTGGATTGCAGAGCGCAGCCAGCGCGAAGTCTTCCACTGGATGATCGAGTGGGCGACCCGCCCCTACTATTCACCCGTCGGCGCGGTCTACGAAGCCCGCCTCGTCGAAGCCGTGCTGATCAACACCCTCGCCAGGGCCGGACGCGAGTTCGGCGAAAGGCTTTACGCCTTCCACGGCAACCTGCTATACCCCACCCGGGTCGGACACCACTCCATTCCGGGCGGCTGGCACCTCGCCAAACGCCGTTATCTGCAGCGATGCGTTGACATCTATGGAGAGAGCCTCGCCACTGCCGGCATCCATGCCAATCTCTCACTCCCCGAGCCGCTTTTGAGTTGGGACTTCATGCACCTCTCGCCCGCCGAGCGGGGCGACCCACAGGCGCACCTCGACTCGTACAAGAATCGCGTGTACATCGAAGGCACGCGCCTCATGCGCGCGTTTGCCGCGCTGTTCATCGCCGCCAGCGCCTCCACGCCCCTGCGGGCCGAGATGCGGGAGGGACAGCCGGTCGTCGTCCTCACCGACGTGGACTCGAACCGCAATTACACTTTCCCCAACCCGGAGACGCTGGACATCCCGAACCTCTACCGCTCGCACGAGGATTATCTGCGCGCCGCCTACGACCTTGTGCAGCGCGGCGTGCGCTTCGGCAATAACAACTGGACGCCCGTGCGCGCGCGCTCTTTCGCCGAGCCGGTCGAGCGCCTCATCCTCACGACCTCCGACCAGCTCCACGCGATTTACCATCGCGGGCTGTACGTCGTAGATGCCCGCAAGGGTACCGCCGACGAAACCGTCACCGTCGAGCAAATGGCGCAGCAGATCGAGCGCGAAAACCTGCTGGCGCGGATCAACATCCCCATGGCCCGCGTGGAGGTGCGCACCGACGAGGGCGGCCACCCCCTCGACCTCGACATCGCCAACCTGGCCCTCAAGGAACTCCTGCTGATCCAGTTCTACGCCGACCCGGCCTTCGCCCGCGCCTTCCGCTACGACCACGAGGACATCGCCCGCGCCCGCCGCAACGAGGCCGAGGCCGCGCATTACGGGCTGCGCGCCGAAATCGAAAACCCGTTTACCGGCAAACCGGTCACGGTGCGCGAGTTCCTCCAGTGGACGCTCGATCAGGTCCGTCCCCTGGCGAAAGCGCTGAGCTTGTGGCCGCACCTGGCCCCGCTGGCGGAGATGGCGGCGGGAGCGCCAAATACTGCGGAAAGGATGCGCGACCGCATTCGCAAGGAGATTGGAGACGATAGCCCCCGAAGCGAAGCGGAGCGGGGTTCGAGATTAGAGATTGTGCCCGTCGAGCTGCTCAAGCAATTGGCCGTCGAGCGCGAGGAGCAGGTGAGGCGCGACATGGAGGCGATTGCCGCCTCGGTGGCAACGCTCGGCGACGAAACCGTAAAAATCCGTGATCTGCTGCAGCACGCGCGCGACGACGTGCGGCACGATCCCCTCGCGCCCATTCGCTTCCGCCCGCGCATCGTAGGTCCCCTTCAGGGGAGCGAGGCCATCATCGCGCCGCACTACGCGGACAAGACGAGCGAAGTCCTCGACCTGGCGCAGCAACTCATCCGCATCCCCTCGGTCACCAACTGCCCGCAGGAGCGGCTGGACGAAGTCCACCGCGCGGGCACGCTCGTCTTTGACTACCTGCGGGACGCAGGCCTCGACGTGAAGTATTACGACCAGACTAAGTACCCGGCGGTGTTCGCCTCTTTCCCCGGCCGGCTCAGCGCGCCCGTCATGCTCTGCGGCCACTTCGACGTCGTCCCGCCTGAGCCGGACGACTCGCAATTCGAGCCGCGCGTCGTCGGCGATTACCTGTGGGGGCGCGGCGCGGCGGACATGAAGACGGTCGTCGCGACGTACCTGGCCTGGATGAAAGACGCGCTCAAGGCCGGCCCGCCCTACCCGGCGATCAACCTGCTGCTGATCGGGAACGAGGAGAACGGCGAGGGCGAGCCGACGGGGACGCCGCACGTCCTCGCCGACCTCGCCGCCGCCCACGCGGGCTACGCGCCTCAACTGTTCATCGCGGGCGAGCGCACAGGCGAGAAAGGCGCGGAACTCATGGGTGAGGTCTGCATCGAAAACCGCGGCGTGATGCGCTTTGAAGTGATCGCACGCGGCGCGAAAGGCCACACCGGCACGGCCAACGCGAACGCCGACCTGAGCGAGCGGCTTTTTCAGGCCCGCCAGGCGCTCACCGAAATCTTCCAGCGCACGCTCACCCTCCAGGGAGTAAACGGCTGGCAGTCGCAATACCGTTTCCCCTTCGTGAGCGTGGGCGAGTACGGCGTCTATAACATCACCGCCGACAAGGGCGTGCTGGGGGTAGAGATTCGCTCGATCCCGCAGGATGATCTGAACATGATCGCCGTCCAGGTGCGCGACTATTGCGCGGGCGCGGGGCTCGAACTAAACATCAGCGTAAACGAGGGCGGCATCGCCTGCGACCCGGCCAATGGCTATTTGCTCAAGTTGCTGGAGGCAGTGCGCTCCGCCTATGGGCAAGAGCCGAGGCTGGGCAAGAAACTTCCGGGGACCAGCGCCCGCTTCGCCCCGCGCGGCCAGGGCGTGGTGTGGGGGCAGACCGGCATCGGCCCGCACGCCAAAGACGAGCGACATTACATTCCAAGCATTGAGGGATACTACCGGGCATTGAAGGAACTTGGGGAATCAGTAAGCAATCGCTAACCTGAATTCTAGC
>Ga0209751_10003838_pt1 | contig 14528 bp, 11 predicted proteins | sample RifCSP13_1_FD_184019 | JGI IMG/M metagenome (GOLD analysis project Ga0209751, IMG submission 184019) | Soil microbial communities from Rifle, Colorado - Rifle CSP2_sed 13_1 (SPAdes) (version 2) | ecosystem: Environmental > Terrestrial > Deep subsurface > Rock core/Sediment | place: Rifle... | reverse complement strand
CCCTAAGCCCTAAGCCCTAAGCCATTACCGTCTGATAAAGCAGCACGACGTTGAGCAGCAGGATGATAACCGCAATCGTCCAGGCGAGCGCGCGCAGCCACACGGGTGTGACGAAGGCGCCCATCTTGTGCGGATTGCCCGTGAACGCCACGAGCGGGAAGACCGCGAAGGGAAGCTGCAGGCTGAGGATCACCTGGCTGAGGATGAGCAGCGGCCCCGCGCCCTCCTCGCCGTAGATCGCGATGACGATGACCGCCGGGATGATGGCGAGGAGCCGGGTGATGAGGCGCCGCAGCCAGGGACGCAGGCGCAGGTTGATGAAGCCTTCCATCACGATCTGGCCCGCCAGCGTGCCGGTGAGCGTCGCGTTCTGCCCCGAGCAGAGCAGCGCCACCGCGAACAGCACGCCCGCCATCGTCGTCCCCAGGAGCGGGGAGAGCAGGTGATAGGCGTCGCCGATCTCGGCGACGTCCTCGTACGGCGTGCCGTGGAACGTGGCGGCGGCCATGATGAGGATGGCGGCGTTGATGAAGAGCGCGAACATCAGCGCGAAGGACGAGTCGATCGTGGCGAAGCGGATCGCTTCCTTCCTGCTCTCGAACGTGTCGGTGTATTTCCGCGTCTGGACGATGGAGCTGTGGAGGTACAGGTTGTGCGGCATCACCGTGGCGCCGAGGATGCCGATGGCGATGTAGAGCATCGCCTGGTCGCCCAGGATCCCGGTGTGCGGGATGAAGCCGGCGGCGACGCCCGCGAGATCCGGGCGTGCCAGCCACAGCTCCACGGCGAACGATCCCGCGATGAGCAGGATGAGCCCGACGACGAGCGCTTCGACGTAGCGGAAGCCGCGGTGCTGCAGGAAGAGGATGAGAAGCACGTCGAGCGCGGTGAGGACGACGCCCCAGATGAGCGGCAGGCTGATGAGCAGGTTGAGGGCGATGGCCGAGCCGATGACCTCGGCGAGGTCGCAGGCGGCGATGGCGATCTCGCAGAGGATCCAGAGGAGGATCGTGACCGGCCAGGGGTAGCTGTCGCGGCAGGCCTGCGCGAGGTCGCGTCCGCTGGCGATGCCGAGGCGGGCGGCCAGGGACTGGAGGACGATGGCCATGATGTTCGAGATGAGGATGACGCTGAGGAGCGTGTAGCCGTAGCGGGCGCCGCCGGCAAGATCGGTGGCCCAGTTGCCGGGGTCCATGTAGCCGACGGCAACGAGATAGCCCGGTCCGGCGAAGGCAAACATTTTCTTCCAGAAGCCGGCGCCGTGGGGAATCGGGATGGAGGCGTAGATTTCGGGGAGGCTGGCCGAGGGTGAAACGGCGCGCCAGCCTTTCGCGGTAGCGGACGGAATTTCTGTCGCCATTTACACTAAGTTTGAGTCATCAAGATATCCACGATTATACTGTGCACATACCGCAAAGAACCAACTTCTGGCGATCTTGAGGGCTCCGGCCGATAACTCACGTATGTCAAGAAGGTATCTCCTGCCGCTTATTGCGGTCGGGTTAAGCTGCTACGCTGCGACTTCCGCGTCCGCTCAATCCCTACGCCTTAGCGTGCCGCTGGACGGCCCGAGCGTGTTCAAGGCCTATTGCGCCTCCTGTCATGGGGTTGATGGCAAGGGCCACGGTCCTGCGGCGGAAGCCCTGAAGGCCAAACCGATCGATCTCACCCAGATCGCGATCAACAACAAGGGCATGTTCCCGCGGGCCACGATTGAAGATGTGCTCACGAACGGCGGCAAGTGGAAGGCGCACGGATCGAAGGAGATGCCCACTTGGGGACCGATCTTTGCGGACGCGGATAAGAACGACAAGATCGCGACCGCTCACATTCATAATCTCGTCACGTACCTGGAATCAATTCAGGTTAAAGTCGCCTCATCCGGCGCTTCCGTTTCACCGCGTCCTGTCCCGGCGGCTTCGCCTCAAAAGAAATAACCGGAGAACAGCCTGCCCGCCGCGATGTTCCACCTCGCGCTCTGATCCTGCCATTCCCAAGAAATATCAACGCGCGGCGGCGAAGATGGCGAGGCAGGCCCAACCGACGAGAAACGCGACGCCACCGAGCGGTGTCATTGCGCCGAGGCCCGAGGCGCCTGTCAGCGCCAGGGCGTAGAGGCTCCCTGGAAAAAGCACCATGCCGCTAATGAAGGACCAGCCGGCGATGGTGAGCAACCGCGCGTCGCCCGCGCGGCCGATCACGGCCGCCGTCACGAGCAGCGCGAACACGTGATACATCTGATAGCGCACGGCCGTTTCGAACACCGCCAGCATCTCAGGCGACAAACGGCTGCGCAAGCCATGGGCGCCAAATGCGCCCGCCGCCACTCCCAGGAAGCCCGCGAGCGAGCCGATGAACAGAAAGGTATTGGCCATCGGTCGATCCTAGAACGAAAGCGCGGAGGGCGAGCCTAGGTGTATAGTGACCGACTCGGACAGCCAAAATGGCAATCCCGGCCTACATCAGGATGAAGCGATCATAAGGAGGCGATTCGATGAGATCACCTAGACATACATTCGCGCGCTTCGGACTCGCGGTCGCACTCGTCCCGGTCGTGGGGCTCGTGGGGTCGCGCGCCGCGCGCGCCGACGAGATTCCGGCGGGATGGACGGCGAGCAACATGGAGGCCATCGGGTATAGCGGCCTGAACGGCATCGGGGAATCGTTCAAGCTCGCGATCAAGCAGGTGAACGGGCGCTGGTACCTCTACATGGGGCACTTCGCGCATCCGGGCTGGACCATCCTGGACGTGACGGATCCGACCAAGCCAACCGTTGCGAAGTTCATTCCTGGCCCGCCGAACACCACGACCTTCCAGATGGAGCTGCACGACAACATCATGATTACCGCCCTCGGGCGCTCGTCGGCGAACTGGGGCGGCGATGAGAAGAAGCCGCACGCCGAGGGCGTGCTCATCTGGGACATCAGCGATCCGGTCAACCCCAAGCAGCTCTCGCATTGGAAGACGGGAAGCACCGGCGTCCACCGCGTCGGCTATCCGGGCGGCCGGTACGCGAACCTGGCGGCCAACATGCCGGGCTTCCGGGGACAGATCCTGGTGTTCCTCGACATCAGCGATCCGAAAAATCCGAAGGAGGCGGGGCGCTGGTGGATGCCGGGCCAGAAGGAGGGCGAGCCGCCCAACCCACGCAGCACCGGTGGCTTCCATGGTCCCGCCTACATTCAGGGCGACACCGCCTACCTCGGATACGCCAGCTCGGTGGTCATCCTCGACATCAAGGACGTATCCGCACCGAAGCTGGTTGGCCGTCTCGAGGCCGGTCCGCCGTTCAAGATCGGCAGTTCCACGGGCGTGCACGACGTCGTGCTGATGCCCGGTAAACCTGTGCTCTTCGCACACTCGGAGGGCAGCGGGAGCGGCGGCGACAGGCTTGCGGTGCCGCCGTGCTCGGGACCGGTCGATTTCAATGGCATGGTCGATTTCAAGGATCCGACGAAGCCGCGGCTGATGTCGCTGTTCCCGATGCCGGAGCCGCCCAAGGGGCTGCCGTATACGCATTTCTGCGACAAGGGTGGCCGGTTTGGCCCGCACAACGTCAACCTCGAATACCATCTGCCTGACGTGGAAAAGCAGGCCGACCTGATCTATCTCACCTACTTCAATGCCGGGCTGCGTGTCTACGACGTCAAGGACCCGCGGCAACCGAAGGAAGTGGGATGGTTCATCGCGCCGACGCCGACCAAGCGCGGCACACCGATCCCGGAGGGACCCCTGGTGACGCAGACCGAGGATGTGCTGGTCGACACGCGCGGAAACATCTACATCACCGACAAGCAATGGGGAGTGTTTGTCCTTCGCTACAGCGGTCCGGGTCAGCCCGCGCCGACAGCCAAGTAGGCAACTGACACAGGGGACGTATCGGGGTGAGAGACGGTAACAGGAGGCGCGAAATGGAGCGTTCGATGAAGCGATCTCTGCGGCGAATTGTTCTCGGTATCGCCATCTTTGCGGGCGCGGCCCTGGGTGCTCAGGCCCGCGCGTATGCCGGCCAGATTCCGGAGGGGTGGACTGCGAGCAATATGAGGCCGATCGGGTACAGCGATCTGGACGGTCGCGGTGGCGCATTCAAGCTGGCGATCCGGCAGGTGAACGGCCGCTGGTACCTCTACATGGGGCACCTGTGGCATCGCGGCTGGAGCATCGTCGACGTCACGGATCCGGCAAACCCGAAGTTCGTCAAGTTCATCCCTGGCCCGGACAACACCTGGACCATCCAGATGGAGCTTCACGACAACATCATGATCACGGCGCTCCAGAGTTTCTCGCCGAGTTGGGGCGGCGACCCGAGTAAGCCCAACAACGAAGGCGCGCTCATCTGGGATATCAGCGATCCGGTGAACCCGAAGCTGTTGTCACATTGGAGAACGGGAGGCCGTGGCGTCCATCGAGTCGGCTACCCGGGCGGGAAGTACATGAATGTCGCGGCGGGCATGCCCGGCTACACCGGGCAAATCCTGGTGTTCGTGGACATCAGCGATCCGAAGAACCCGAAAGAGGCGGGGCGCTGGTGGCTGCCGGGCCAGAAGGAGGGCGAACCGAGGACTGGCCCAGTGGGGAGCCTCCACGGCCCGGCGTTCATCGACGGCACTAAAGCCTACCTGGGGTACGGGCCCTCGGTGGTCATCCTCGACATCGCGGATATCTCGAGTCCCAAGCTGGTCGGTCGTCTCGACTTCAGCCCACCATTCGGGGGACTTGTGGTGCACGACGTACTGCTGATTCCAGGCAGGAACCTGCTTTACGCGCACGGCGAGGGAACGGGCGATGGGTGCACAGCGCTCTACCTGGATGGCATGGTGGACATCAAGGATCCGAAGGCGCCGCGCTTCCTGTCCCAGTTCCCGCTGCCGGAGCCACCGAAGGATGCGCCGTTCACCAGTTTTTGCGACAAGGGCGGCCGGTTCGGGCCTCACAATACGAACCTTGAGTACCATCTGCCGGACGTGGAGAAGCAGGGCGACCTGATCTACGACACGTACTTTAATGCCGGGCTGCGGATCTACAACATCAAGAACGCGCGGCTGCCGAAAGAAACGGGATGGTTTGTCCCGCCGACTCCGCCCAAGCGGATGGGCCCGATCCCGGAAGGGAAGCTGGTGACCCAGGTCGAGGATGTGCTCGTTGATACGCGCGGCAACATCTATATCACCGACAAGCAGTGGGGGCTGTGGGTGCTTCGCTACACCGGCCCGGGCCAGCCCGCGCCGACGGCCAAGTAGGAGCAGGGCACGGGCGCAGGAAACCGTAGTGAAGGTGACACAGGAGGCGTGAGATGAAGCGTTCAGCGTGGAAGTCTGTTCGACGAATTGTTCTCCGCATCGCCCTCATCGCGGGTGTCGTGGTGCTGGCTGCGCAGCCCACCACCTATGCCGATTCGATTCCGCCGGGTTGGAAAGCGAGCAACATGAGACCGATCGGGTACAGCGGTCTGAACGGCCTCGGCGAGTCGTTCAAGATGGCGATCAAGCAGGTGGGCGGGCGCTGGTACCTCTACATGGGGCACTTCGCGCATCGGGGCTGGACCATCCTGGACGTGACCAACCCGACCAGCCCGAAGGTCGTGAAGTTCATTCCTGGCCCGGCCAATACGTCGACGTTCCAGGTCGATCTTCACGACAACCTCATGCTCACGTCGCTGCAGCGCTCCTCGGCGAACTGGGGCGCGGATCCGGACAAACCATTCTCCGAGGGGGTGATCATCTGGGACATCAGCGATCCGGCGAACCCGAAGCAATTGTCGCATTGGAAGACCGGGAGCACGGGCGTGCACCGCATCGGGTACCCCGGGGGCCGGTACGCGAATCTGGCGGCGAACATGCCGGGCTACACGGGACAGATTCTCGTGTTTCTCGACGTGAGCGATCCGAAGAACCCGAAAGAGGCGGGGCGCTGGTGGGAGCCGGGCCAGAAGGAAGGTGAGAAATCGACCGAACCGTTCGGCAGCTTCCATGGGCCGGCGATCATCGACGGCAACAAAGCGTACCTGGGGTATGGGCCTTCGGTCGTGATCCTCGACATCAGCAACATCTCGAGTCCAAAGCTCGTCGGGCGTCTCAATTTCAGGCCGCCGTTCGGCGGGCTGGTGGTGCACGACGTGCTGCCGATTCCGGGTAAGAACCTGCTCTACGCGCACGGCGAGGGCACCGGTGGAGGCGACACCTTGACCGGACCGCCGACGTGCGCCGCGCCCGCCTACCTGGATGGGATCGTGGACATCAAGGATCCGGCCAGGCCGCGGTTCATCTCGCAGTTCCCGCTGCCGGAGCCGCCGCCGGGTCTGCCGTACACCGATTTCTGCGACAAGGGCGGCCGGTTCGGGCCGCACAACACGAACCTCCAATACCATCTGCCCGACGTGGAGAAGCAGGGTGATTTGATCTACGACACCTACTTCAATGCCGGACTGCGGATCTACAACATCAAGGAACCACGGGTGCCGAAGGAAGTGGGCTGGTTCATTCCACCGACGCCGACCAAGCGCGGCACGCCGATCCCACAAGGCAAGCTGGTGACCCAGACCGAAGACGTGCTGGTGGATACCCGCGGAAACATCTACATCACCGACAAGCAGTGGGGCGTGTTTGTTCTTCGCTACACCGGTCCGGGTCAGCCTGCACCGACGGCCAAGTAGCGGGCTGCGCGATCCCGATTAAGGAGGCGTGACGATGAGATCCAGGACGGTCGGTCATGGCCCGCGAGTGCTTCTCGGGGCCGCGCTCGTTGTCTCTCTCGTGGCGCTCGGCGTCTGGAGCGACGTTGGCGCCGACGCGATTCCGGCAGGCTGGGTCGCTGACCAGATGAAGCCGATCGGGTACAGCGATCTGGGCGGCCACGGCGGCGGCTTCAAGTTGGCGATTCGAGAGGTCAACAACCGCTGGTACCTTTACATGGGGCACATCTGGGAGCAGGGTTGGATCATCGTGGATGTGACCGACCCGACGAACCCCAAGTACCTGAAGTTCATCCCCTGGCCGCAGGACAACACCTGGACCATCCAGGTGACGCTTCACGACAACCTCATGCTGACTGCTCTCGAGCTCGGCGGCGGAGGCGATCCGAAGAAACCGTTCGGAGAGGGCGTGCTGCTCTGGGACATCAGTGATCCGGTAAACCCGAAGCAGCTTTCCCATTGGAAGACAGGGGGCGTGGGCACGCATCGCAACTCATACCCGGGTGGCAGGTACGCATATCTCACGGCCGCCCAACCCGGATTTGAGGGGAAGATCCTGGTTATCCTCGACGTCAGCGATCCCCGCAACCCGAAGGAAGCGGGGCGATGGTGGATGCCCGGCCAGAAGGCGGGCGAAACGGCGACCGAACCCGTTGCCGGCTTCCATGGCCCAGCGGTGATCGAGGGCAATACCGCCTATATGGGGTATGGGCCGGCGGTAGTGATTCTCGATATTTCCGACGTCTCCAAGCCCAGGCTGATTGGCCGGCTGAATATGAGCCCGCCCTTTAAGGGAGGTGTCACGTCGGGCCATAGCGTGATAAAGATTCCCGGCAAGCCTTTGCTGTTCGCCAACTCTGAGGCTGGCGGCGGCGGCGGAGGGTGTACCGAGCCGCTGAACTACGCGGCGATGATCGACATCAAGGACCCGGCCAAGCCACGTATGATGTCGACGTTCCCGGTGCCGGTGCCGCCGAAAGGCGCGCCGTACACCACTTTCTGTGACAACGGCGCGCGGTTCGGGCCCCACAACATCAACCACGAGTACCACTCGCCGGACGTGGAGAAGCAGGGGGATCTCATCTATCTCACCTACTTCAGCGCCGGGCTGCGGATCTTCGATATCAAGGACCCGAGGGTGCCGAAGGAGGTGGGATGGTTCATTCCGCCCACCCCGACCAAGCGTTATGGCCCTCCTTCGACGAACAAGCTGAGCACTCAGACGGAGGAAGTTCTGGTGGATCGGCGCGGCAACATCTACGTCAACGACCGGCAATGGGGACTGTGGATCCTCCGCTATACGGGTCCTGGCCAGCCCTCGTCGACGGCCAAGTAGACGTCAGTTGAAGGGACCTCGAATGTAAGTCCTGCCACGAGATACCGGAGCCTGAAAGTGCAACGAAGGAGTTCGATGAAGCCACATAGCACGATCCACACTCAGCGCGCGATTGTGACGGCGATTCTGGCGACCGCGTTGTTGCTCACGGCGCCGCTCAGCGTGCGTGCCGATGAGATCCCAGCCGGCTGGGCGGCGAGCAACATGACGGCCATCGGGTACAGCGGCCTGAACGGCATTGGCGAGTCGTTCAAGCTCGCCATCAAACAGGTGAACGGGCGCTGGTACCTCTACATGGGGCACTTCGCGCATCCGGGGTGGACGATTCTTGACGTCACCGATCCGACCAAGCCGACCGTCGCGAAGTTCATTCCCGGCCCGCCGAACACCACGACCTTCCAGGTGGACCTCCACGACAACATCATGATCACCGCGCTCGCGCGCTCGTCGGCCAACTGGGGGGGTGACGAGAAGAAGCCGTCGGAGGAAGGGATCTTCATCTGGGACATCAGCAATCCGGTGGACCCGAAGCGGATCACCCACTGGAAGACCGGGAGTGGGGGGACGCATCGCAACGGGTACCCCGGCGGCAAGTACGCGTACCTCACCGCCAGTCAACCGGAATTCCAGGGCCGCATCCTGCTCATCCTCGACATCAGCGATCAGAAGCGCCCGAAAGAGGCAGGGCGCTGGTGGATGCCGGGCCAGAAGAAAGGTGAGACCGCGACAGGACCGGTCGGAGGCCTGCACGGGCCCGCGATGGTTGACGGCTCCCGCGTGTACTTGGGGTGGGGTCGTTCCGTCGTGGTCCTCGATACGAGCGACATCTCGAGCCCAAAGCTGGTCGGCCGGCTTGACTTCCCGGCCTTGAAGGGGGTGCACGACGTGCTCCCGATTCCCGGCAAGCCGATGCTCTTCGCACACTCGGAGGGCATCGCGGGTGATACGCCGGCCTCGACCCCGTGCGACGAGCCGCTCAACTTCTCGGGCATGATCGACATCAAGGATCCGACCAAGCCGCGCTTGATGTCGATGTTCCCGACGCCGGTACCGCCGAAAGGCTTGCCATATTCAAATTTCTGTGACAAGGGCGGCCGGTTTGGACCACATAACACCAATCTCGAATATCACCTGCCCGACGTCGAAAAGACGAGCGACCTGATTTACGTGACCTACTTCAATGCCGGGTTGCGGATCTTTGACATCCAGGATCCGCGGCAGCCCACAGAAGTGGGTTGGTTCATTCCACCGACACCCACCAAACGTGGGACGCCAATTCCATCGGGGACGCTTGTAAACCAGACCGAGGACGTGCTCGTGGACACGCGCGGGAACATCTACATCACCGACAAGCAATGGGGGGTCTTCATCCTTCGCTATACAGGTAAAGGCGCTCCGGCGCCAACGGCGACGGCGTCCGCGCGTTAGAGGGCGAGGTTCTGGGGCACACACTCGGACATTTCGGAGGCCAACCATGAAATCACATCACGATGCGCCGCACCGCCCTATGTTCGCCACCGCACTCGTCATCGCCATCGGACTGATGGCGACCGGGTGCGCCGACCGGATTCCCACCGGCTGGGTCGCCGACCAGATGAAGCCGATCGGATACAGCGATCTGGATGGACGCGGCGGTGCATTCAAAATGGCGATCAAGCAGGTCAACGGGCGTTGGTACCTCTACATGGGACATCTCTGGCACCGTGGCTGGAGCATCGTCGACGTGACCGACCCGGCAAGTCCGAAAGTCGCCAAGTTCGTTCCGGGTCCCGAGAACACCTGGACGATCCAGATGGAGCTGCACGATAACCTCATGCTCACGTCGATCGGCAGCTTTTCGAAAGCGTGGGGCAGCGATCCGGACAAGCCATCCGAGGAGGGCGTGCTGCTTTGGGACATCAGCGACCCGGTGAACCCGAAGCAGCTCTCGCACTGGAAGACGGGCGGCGCGGCCGGCACCCATCGCAACGGGTACCCGGGCGGCCGGTACGCGTATTTGTCTGCGGCCGTGCCGGGCTTCCAATCGAACATCCTGGTGATCCTGGACGTCAGCGATCCCAAGAACCCGAAAGAGGCCGGCCGCTGGTGGCTGCCCGGCCAGAAGGAGGGCGAGACCGCGACCGGACCCGTGGCGGGGGTTCACGGGCCGCCGATCATCGAGGGCAACCTGGCATATGTAGGTTACGGCGGATCGGTTGTCATCCTGGACATCAGCAATGTCGCAGCGCCGAAGCTCGTCGGCCGTCTCGACATGAGCCCGCCGTTCAAGGGCGGGTTCACGGGCGCGCACGACGTGCTGCGGATTCCCGGGAAGCCGTTGTTGTTCACGCACTCGGAAGGAGGCGGGAGCGACGCGGTCGGTGGTCCGACCACATGCGCGGGGCCGCTCAACTCGGCGGCGATGGTGGACATCAAGGATCCAGCCAAGCCGCGCCTGATGTCGTTGTTCCCCGAGCCCGTGCCGCCGAAGGGGTTGCCGTATACGAGCTTCTGCGACAAGGGCGGCCGCTTCGGGCCGCACAATACGAACCTCGAGTACCACCTGCCCGACGTGCAGAAACAGGGGGATTTGATCTATCTCACCTACTTCAACGCGGGGCTGCGGATCTTCGACATCAAGGATCCTCGGCAGCCGAAGGAGGTGGGGTGGTTCATCCCGCCGACGCCACCGGAGCGCGTGGGTCCGATTCCGGCGACGACGGTCGTGACGCAGGTTGAGGACGTCCTGGTCGACACGCGCGGCAATATCTACATCACGGACAAGCAGTGGGGCCTGTTCGTGCTCCGGTACACCGGCGAGGCAGCGTCGACGCCAACGTCGACGCGGTAGGGCGAGGCTTGAGATGGGGATTCCGAGCCCCTTGGTTCGAATCCGAAGGAGAGCGTGATGAGAAGAACGAACGTAATCGTGCTGTTGGCCACGGTGTTCGCCGCAGGATGGTGGAGTGGAAACCAGCAGGCGCTTCGGGCGCAGCCGCACGCGCGAGTCTTCGAAATCCGGACCTACACGGCGAATGAAGGCAAGCTCGCCGATCTGCACGCGATGTTTGGGAACCATGTGTTGAAGCTGTTCGAGAAGCACGGCATGCAGAACGTCGGCTACTGGTCGCCGACCGACGCGCCGCTCTCGCGCAACACGCTCATCTACGTCCTCGCGTTTCCCGATCGTGATGCGGCGCGCAAGTCGTGGGATGGATTCCGAGCCGACCCGGAGTGGCAAGCCGTTCTGAAAGCTGCCGACGCCAACGGCAGGGTGGTCGGCAGTGTCGATTCGGTGTTCGCGGAGCCGACCGGCTATTCGCCCTTGCGATGATGACGCCGGCTCTGCGGCTTGTCGCGTGTGGTGTCGCGTTGCTCGTCGTGACCGCGCCGGATTTGCGCGCGCAGGAGACGTTTTCGTTCACCGAGGGGTACTACCAGCCGTCGGCGACGACTGGGCCGTCATTTCCGGCCTGGTCTCCGGATGGACAACGGCTGGCGTTTGCCATGGAGGGCTCGATCTGGGTCGTTGACGCCGCGGGCGGTGACGCGACGCAAGTCACGACCGCATCCAGCTACGATTCGCAGCCGCAGTGGTCGCCTGACGGCAGGGCGATCGTCTACGTGGCGGACCTGGGAGGGGCCACCGAACTGTTCACCGTCGACGTGGCTTCGCGGCGGGTACAGCGGTTGACCTATCTCGGGCGGGTGACGCTGGATCCGCACTGGGCACCCGATGGGAGAACCCTCGTCTTCACATCGGGCTACACGGGCGCCTGGGCGCAGGGCGGGAACTCGTTCAATATCGCGACGATGCCGGCCGCGGGCGGCACAGCCGTCCAATTGACGCACGATCGGGCGGGCCAGGGATTCAGCGCTGCAACCGAGAACCTCTCGCCGACCTTCTCGCCGGACGGCAAGTCGATTCTGTTCGTGTCCCGGCGCGCCCCAGCCTCTGGAGCGGTCGTGATCGGCAGCGGATGGTTGTGGCAGATGCCGCTGAGCGGTGGAGAGCCGACGCTCGTGCACGCCGAGGAGACGTTGTATCAGGCCCGCCCCGTCATCTCGCCTGATGGATCGCGCATCGCGTACAGCTCGTCCAGGCGGGGCAAGTATGCGATCGCCATCCTGCCCGCCTCCGGCGGCGGGCCGATCTTCATCACGAAGGGCAACGCGGATGCGTTCATGCCGGCCTGGTCGCCCGACAGCGCGCGAATTGCGTTCGTCGACAACAGCGACGGCGGTCGCACCGCGCTGTGGGTGGTCGGCGCCAACGGCGGCGTGCCCCGGCGTGTGGCGATTCGCAGCCGTCGCTACGGCTACCCCGTGGGGCGAGTCCGGGTCGCGATCGTGAATCCGGCAGGAGACACAGCGGCACGGATCTACGTCCGCGCGTCCGATGGCAAGGCGTACTTCCCGACGAGCAGCTTCCATCGCGAACAGTCGGCGACGCGGGATCACTACACCCATGTCGAAGGCGCGTTCGAGGTGACGCTGCCGGCGGGCACCGCCACGATCGAGGCGACAAAGGGATTCGAGTACGCGCCGGTGCGGATCGCCGTGGACGTTCGCCCGAACGAGACCAGGGCGACGACGTTGACGCTACGTCGCCTCGTCGACATGCCGGCGTCCGGGTGGTGGAGCGGTGACAACCACGTTCACGCGTCGTACGGCGGAATGCTCGACATCACGCCTGAGATCGTCGCGTTCATGGAACGCGCAGAGGACCTGAATGTTGTCCACGATCTCATCTGCAATCGCGACAACCGGATCTTCGACATGGAGTACTTCGAAGGGCGGCCGAGCGGCGTGACGCGCCCCAATCGCATCCTCTATTACAGCGAAGAATACCGTCCAAGCTTCTACGGCCATGTGGGGCTGCTCGGCCTGAAGCAGTTCGTCTGGCCGTTCTACAACGGCGCACGCGGGACGGCGTGGGCCCCGAATTTTCCGACCAACGCCGATGCGCTCGACATGGCCCACGCGGCGGGTGGGTACGGCGGCCCCTGGCACATGTTCAATTACGCCGAAGATCCGTCCGAGGTCGATTACGGCAACGGCCGCGAGGTGCCGGTCGACGTCGCGCTCGGCAAAGCAGACTTTGTCGAGATTCTGTCGCTGTGGAGCAACCAGCTGACGAACGCGAAAGTCTGGTACAAGCTCCTGAACGCCGGCTTCAAGGTGCCGATCACCGCCGGCACCGATTCGTTTCCCAACTTCGACCGCAATCCGGCGATTGGCGGCGTGCGCGTCTACACGCACGCCGGGCCGCAGCTCACCTACGACGGATGGATGAAGGCGTTGCTGGCGGGACGGTCGTTCGTAACGAGCGGGCCGCTGCTGCAGTTCACCGTCGACGGCCACGAGCCGGGCGACACCGTTCGGCTCGCTCCGGCCGGCAAGGCCTCGGTCACCGTGCGCGCCCGAGTGGATTCGATCTTTCCGATGAGCACGCTGAGCATCATCCGCAACGGTGAGGTCGTCGCCAGCCTGGATGTCACCCAGGCCGAACAGGGACACGCTGAGCTGACACGGGCCGTCGATGTACCAGAGAGCGGCTGGCTGGCGCTGCGCGTCGACGGCGACGGGAAGCCGCATCATCTCGTTATGAAGAGTGCCGTCTTCGCGCACACCGCGCCGGTGTACGTGATGCGCGGATCAACCCCGACGCGATCCCTTGATTCGGCCCGGTATTTCATCAAGTGGATCGACCGCAGCATCGAGCTGATCGAGGTGGAGCAGACCTGGAACTCGCCGGCCGACAAACAGCACGTGATCGAGGTGTTTCGACGAGGACGACAGGTGTACGAACACATGCTGACCACGACAGGAGGAACGCGATGAGGCCGTCCGCGAGAAACGCCCGTAGCCGGCTCGTCCGCCACTTTCAGCCGTGACCTGCACCTAGACAACGTTCGTAGCGCGATCGTGAGATCGCCCAACCAGGAGGCGTGATGATGAGATTGAGAATAGACGGCAGATGGCGAGGGGTGCTCTTCGCGACCGCGCTCGTTGTCTTGGGCGTCGTGGCGTTCGTCGTCCAGCGCAGCATGCGTGCGGAGCAGATTCCCGCGGGCTGGGCCGCGGACCAGATGAAACCCATCGGATACAGCAGTCTGGACGGGCGCGGCGGCGCGTTCAAGCTCGCGATCAAAGAGGTGAACGGCAAGTGGTACCTCTACATGGGGCACCTCTGGCACCGGGGATGGACAATCGTGGATGTGACCGATCCGGCCGCACCCAAGTTCGTGAAGTTCATTCCGGGGCCGGAGAACACGTGGACGATCCAGATGGACCTGCACGATAACGTGATGCTCACGGCACTCCAGGGATGCTCGAAGGCGTGGGGCTGCGATCCCGACAAACCGCACGACGAAGGCATCATCTTCTGGGACATCAGCGATCCGGTGAACCCGAAGCAGCTCTCGCACTGGAAGACCGGGGGGAACGGCACGCATCGCAACTCATACCCGGGCGGCAGATACGCGTATGCCACGGCCAACATGCCCGGCTTCCGGGGA
>Ga0209751_10003837_pt1 | contig 14528 bp, 11 predicted proteins | sample RifCSP13_1_FD_184019 | JGI IMG/M metagenome (GOLD analysis project Ga0209751, IMG submission 184019) | Soil microbial communities from Rifle, Colorado - Rifle CSP2_sed 13_1 (SPAdes) (version 2) | ecosystem: Environmental > Terrestrial > Deep subsurface > Rock core/Sediment | place: Rifle... | reverse complement strand
TCCCTCTGCTGCTCGTTATCGTCGTGGCATCGATCGTGTTGCTCTCCAAGGGCGCGGATTGGATGATCGACGGTGTCGTCGACCTGGCACAGCGGACCGGTCTTCCCAAGATCGTGATCGGGGCCACAGTGGTATCGCTCGGGACGACCCTCCCCGAGGCCTTCGTCTCCGTCGTGGCCGCCTTTCTCGGCAATCCGGGGTTGGCGCTCGGAAACGCCGTCGGTTCGATCGTCGCCGACACCGGCTTGATCTTCGGTCTGACCTGTGTCCTCGTCGCCGTGCCGGTCAACCGATTCATCCTCAATCGAACCGGTTGGGTGCAGGTCGGTTCGGCCACCTTGCTGGTAATCGTATCGGTGGCGGCCTGGTTCGTGTCCGACGGCGAACCGACCCTCGGTCGGTGGATAGGTGTGTCCTTCCTGGTGCTTCTCGCCGGATACCTTTATGTCACGTATCGCTGGGCCAGGAACAGCGGTGAGGAGGCGTCGGATGCCGGGGTGGTGGTCGAGGAGCCGATGAGCCTCCGTCGGTCCTGGCTGCTGATGGTAGGCGGCCTCGCCTTTATCATCAGCGGCGCCAGGGTGTTGGTGCCTGCTGCCTCCGAGATCGCACAGCGGGTCGGGGTTCCCGAAGATGTGATCGCAGCCACCCTCGTAGCATTAGGCACGTCGCTTCCCGAGTTGATGACGGCGATCGCCGCCATCCGCAAGGGCCACCCGGAGATCACGGTGGGCAACATCGTCGGGGCCGATGTCCTCAACGTGCTGTTCGTGACCGGTGCCGCGGCAACCGCTGCGCCGCTGGCCATTCCGGACAACTTCTATCTATTTCACTTCCCGGCCATGATGATCATCCTGATCTCGTTCCGGGTGTTCATCAGCAAGAACCGCACCAACTTCCGGCGATGGCAGGGAGCGTGGTTGCTCGGGGTATACGGGGTGTATGTGCTCCTTCAGTATGCCTTGAACGTTGGACCGGTAGATTGAAGGTGTAGGACACCCTTCAGGCGAGTCGAGGACCGGGGGGAAGAAGATGAAAGTCCTCATTGCAACCGATGGATCAGAGACCGCAGCGGCCGCGGTCGACTTCGTGGCGAGATTCCCTTTCCCCGCCGACGCCAGCGTCACTCTGTTGAGCGTTGCTTCTCAGATCCACCATCGCGCCGAGGTGCTCGACGGCCGACACCAGGAAGCGCTGGATGCAATTGACAACTTTGCGCTCACTGAAGCCGAAGACATCATCGCCGTCCAGGCAAAGGTCTTCCGCGACGCAGGCCGACCGTGTTCCACTCAGGTGCGCACCGGCCACCCCGCAGAGGAAATCGTGATGGCCGCAGAGGAGACAGGGGCCGACATCATCGTTGTCGGGTCCCATGGTCTCACCGGCGTCAGGCGGTTCCTGATCGGAAGCGTCTCCAGCCAGGTGCTCCAGTCGGCGCATTGCTCCGTGCTGATCGTCAGGCAATCTGAAGAAGCGGGGGAGGGCCGGCACGTAGCACCTTCGCACGGGCGCAGATGGCGGTTGCTGGTGGCGTACGACGATTCTATTCCTGCGAGAAAGGCCGTTGAGTTTTGCGCCTCGCTCCCTCTCGGCGACTCCGCCGAAGTCGAGGTCCTCACCGTATTGCCCCTAGTGACCATGTTCCGTCAGGACATCCGGCAAGAACTGAACGAAACCTGGCGCCAGACGACAGAGACGGCCAAGGCCGCGCTCGCCGATGCCGCGACCCGGGTCGGCCGCGCCACGCCGAACGTTCGCACGGTTTTGGTGGAGAGCGGTGACGTCGGCGATGCGATCATCAATGCGGCCGGCCGCCTCGAATCCGATCTGATCATTATGGGCAATAAGGGCAAGGGAGCCATCGAGCGGTTCCTGATGGGGTCGGTGACGCCGCGGGTCGCATATCACACGGACCGTTCGGTGCTGGCCATCCGTCCCTCGCGCACCTGACAGGCCGCGGACGCTCGTCCCGCCAGCACTCCGATCGCATATCTGCCGGCACGGCACCCGTCGCCTCCATCGGGCCGGCGGATCCCGGACCATCAACCAGCTATTTGATCCATTCGTTCCTGACGAGGGACTCACTTTGAGTTGGTAGTTAGTTGATCCACCGACCACCTTGTCGGTGATGATCTCTGGGTCGGGGTCGACGCCACATGGCCCTTGTAATCATCAAGACCCCGCGCGGAAGTCTTGTGCCGTGGCGAGCCTCGGAGTCCACGTCGGCGATCAGAGGTTGGTGGGGCGAACGCCACCCACCTCCAATCAGCCAAGGCCGCTGCGGCCCACGCCGGAATTCGAACCCGTCCAAGTAGCCGTCGGGGCTTGCCGAATATCCTCGAGGACATGGCAAAAAGCAAACGAGAGGAGGCAGGCCGGCCCCGAGCACCTGCCGTCCCACCGGGCCCGACCACCGTTCCGGCATCGTGGGCGCTGAGGTCTTGGCGGACTATTCGGAGGTGCTGTTCTCCCCGGCGATCCGACCGAAGACAGTTCCGGCGGTCAATCCGGACCCGCCCGGGTAATTGTGATAGAAGAGCCCGCCGACGAGCTCGCCGGCCGCATAGAGTCCTGGGATCGGTGCACCTCCGTGGGCGATCACCTGTGCCTGCTCGTCGATCCGCAGCCCACCAAAAGTGAACGTGATACCGCAGGTTACGGCGTAGGCGGAGTACGGAGGGGTGTCGAGTTTGGTGGCCCAGTTGGACTTGGGGACCTCGAGCCCTGTGGTGCCTTTGCCGTCCTTGATGTTGGGATTGAACGCGACGTCGTCCTGAACGGCCTCATTGTAGGCGCGAACGGTTGCCAGAGCGCCTTCCGGATCGACTCCGTCTAGCTTCTCGACCAGCTCTTCGAGGGTGTCCGCGCGGACCCTGCTGGCCTGCATGATGTGATATTCGTCGCGCAGGAATCCCGTGGTTTTGTCATCGAAGATCTGCCAGGCGAGATTATCGGGCTGGGCGATGATCTCTCGGCCGTATTTAGCATACGTGAAATTGCGGAAATCGGCGCCCTCGTCGACGAATCGGTGCCCGTCGGCGTTCACCATGATGCCGAGGGGGTAGCTGAGCTTAGAGAACTGATCACCAACCCGGAGATCGCCGAACTCGGGGGCATTGAGGTCCCATGGGACGGCATGTGCACCCGACCAATGTCCGGCCGGCGACGCCCCAATGTCGAGAGCCATACGGATCCCGTCTCCCGTGTTACACCAGCTCCCACGGACCCGTGCCAGGTCCCATCCCGAACCCAGATAGCGGGTGCGCCAGTCTGCGTTCGCCTGGAATCCCCCGGCCGCCAGGACCACCGCGCCCGACTCGACGTCGATTGCCTCTCCGTCGTAGGCGACCCGTACCCCTAGGACCCTCTTTTGGTCAAAAAGAAGCTCGACCGCCCTCGTCTCGTAGGCAATCTGGCCACCAGCGTTCTCGAGAGCCTGAAACAGCGCATCGACCAAACCGGGGCCTCCACCGATCGTCTCCAAGACGATTCCACCCCAGAACTTGAAGCGCCCCTCTATCTTGAAAGCCTGCCTTCGGTAGGCCGGAACAAACCGAACACCCTTCTCATGCCAGAAGCGCATCGCGTCGTAGCTGTTACTCACCAGGAGATCGGCGAGCTCGGGATCCGCCCGGAACTTCGTGACCCGGGCTATGTCGTTGAAGAACTCCTCTTTCGGGTAGGTTCCGAAGTCGACGTTTGCCAACTCCTCGGCGGGCATATCGGGGACGAGTTCGGCGAGGTCATCCACACCGTTGAAAGCGAAACGCACTGCACCGGCCGTGAACCGGCTGTTGCCGCCGCGCTCCTCCGCCTTGCCACGCTCCAAAACAAGCACTGAGGCACCCCGATCGACGGCCTCGAGAGCCGCACTGAGACCGGCATTCCCGGCGCCCACAACAATCACGTCGTAGCGCCCATCAAAGCGGCTCAATCGCGTCACTCCCTTTCGGTCAGCTAGGGGTGTCGACCCGCCGGCAACTCACCGACAAGGGCAACAAGGGCTCACCGGCGATCCTAATACAGCAGGGTTGCGCTGGATGCAACCGACGCGGTGACTATTAGAGAACAGCTCGGACGGATGCTCGATTGTGGTCGGGCTCACGAGACTTTGCGGCCCACACCGCCAAAGGAGCCCCTGGCGCTGTTTCGGGCCTCACGGAAGAGCGGCCTCATCCAGGAGTTCGATCACGCCCTCCTCGTGGGCGCCCACCACTTCCGAGATAGCAGGGTCGAGTCGATCGTGACCCTCGCGGCCGCCCTCGTTGCAGTACACGGGGGAAACACGGTGACTGACGTCGAACAGGTTGATCCGCGAGCCGGGCCACTCCCGAGTCCTCCTGTTCGGTTCCGGCATCGATGATGTTGCCGGGTTCATTCACGCCAAGGACCTGCTTGGGCTGCCCCCAGAGGCAGCCGAGCGGCCCTTGCCTCGGGACCTGTTCCGGGACGTGCTCGGAGTCACACCAGACCTTGGGCTCGAGGACCTGCTACTGGCCCATGCGACGCCGGCGACTGCATCTGACCGTCGTTCACGACGCGAAGGGAGGCACACTGGGAATTGTGACACTCGAGAACGTGGTGGAGCAGCTGGTCGGCGACATCCAGGACGCGTACGGCCCGAACCCGGTCGCCTGAATGGGCACCGGCCTCAGTCTGTATGCTCCCTTCACGAAACCGTTGGACCCGACGATTAGCTTTTGGCCATTTTGCGGAGGACGGTGTGGAGGATGCCGCCGTTGCGGTAGTAGTCGACCTCGACGGGGGTGTCGGCCCGGCAGGTGGTTGTGAATTCGATCGTGGAGCCGTCCGGGTGGTCGGCTTTCACCCCGATTTCTTGGCGGGGGTGAAGGTGGTCGTCGATGTCGATGGTGTAGGTTTCGTGGCCGTCGAGGCCGAGGCTGTCGGCGTCTTGGCCGGGTAGGAAGGTGAGTGGTAGGACACCCATGCCGATCAGGTTGCTGCGGTGGATCCGTTCGAGGCTGGCGGTGATGACCGCTCTGACGCCGAGTTGGTGGGTGCCTTTGGCGGCCCAGTCTCGGGATGAGCCCATCCCGTAGTCCTTTCCGGCGAGTATGACCAGGGGGATCCCGGCTGCCCGGTAGTTGAGGCTGGCGGCGTAGATGGTTTTGACTTCCCCGTCGGTGAAATCGGTGGTGTAGCCGCCCTCCGTGCCGGGGGCCAGTTGGTTGCGGACCCGGATGTTGGCGAACGTTCCCCGGGTCATGACCCGATCGTTGCCGCGTCGCGATCCGTAGCTGTTGAATTGATGCGGGTCGACTCCGTGTTCGGTGAGGTATTGGCCGGCTGGTGAGGTTTGGGCGATCGACCCGGCCGGGCTGATGTGGTCGGTGGTTACCGAGTCGCCCAGTTTGGCCAGCACTCGTGCCTTCTGGATTGGCGAGATCGGGGACGGATCGGGTGTCAGCCCCTGGAAGAAGGGTGGCTCCTGCACGTAGGTGCTGTCCTCGTCCCAGGCGTACAGCGCGTCGCCGGCCGTCTCGATCGCTTTCCACTCGGCAGAACCGTCGAATACGTCGGCGTATCGGGTTAGGAACTGTTGGCGGGTCACCGACGAAGCCACGATGTCGTCGATCTCGGACTGTGTCGGCCAGAGGTCGCGCAGGTAAACGTCGGCACCGTTCGGGTCCTTGCCGAGCGGTTCGGTGGTCAGGTCGATGTCGACCGTGCCGGCCAGGGCGTAGGCGACTACCAGGGGGGGAGAAGCGAGGTAGTTGGCCCGCACGTCGGGAGAGATGCGCCCCTCGAAGTTCCGATTGCCCGACAGGACCGAGGTCGCTACCAGGTTGTGCTGGTGGATGGCCCGGCTGATAGGGTCGGGGAGGGGGCCGGAGTTGCCGATACAGGTTGTACATCCGTACCCGACCAGATAGAAACCGGCTGCTTCGAGATCCTCGGTCAGACCGGCCCGATCGAGGTAGTCGGTGACGACCTTGGACCCCGGTGCCAGGGAGGTCTTCACCCAGGGTTGGCGGGTCAAACCCCGCTGGCGGGCTTTCCTGGCGACCAGACCGGCGCCCACCATGACACTCGGGTTGGAGGTGTTGGTACACGACGTGATGGCAGCTATCACCACGTCCCCGTCGGTTAGAGAGAACCGCTGCCCGTCGTAATCGACCAGGACCCGATCGTCCTCCCCAGTCTCGTCACCGACCGGTCCTTTGGCGTCTTCCCACTCCGAGATGGTCCCCACCGCCGCCGGGTTCGCCTTACCGAACGTGTTGACCAGATCTTCTCGCCACTGCGCCTTCATACCCGACAGGTCGATCCGGTCCTGGGGACGCTTCGGGCCGGCCAGAGCAGGCTCCACGGTTGACATGTCCAATTCGAGTGCGGAGCTGTACACGATGCCGTTTGAGTCGTCCCGCCACATGCCCTGGGTCCGGTAGTACTGCTCTACCGTCTCGATGAGGGCTTCGTCGCGTCCGGTCAGCCGCAGATACCTGAGGGTCTGGTCATCGACCGGGAAAAAGCCCATGGTCGCCCCGTATTCGGGAGCCATGTTGGCGATCGTGGCCCGGTTAGCGAGTGGCATGTCGGCCAACCCGGGACCGTGGAACTCGACGAACTTCCCGACCACACCATGCTCGCGCAGCATCTGGGTCACCCGCAGCACCAGGTCGGTTGCGGTCGATCCCTCAGCCAGCCGCCCGGTCAGCTTGAATCCGACTACCTCGGGGATGAGCATGTAGATCGGTTGTCCAACCATCACAGCTTCCGCCTCGATACCACCCACCCCCCAGCCGACCACCCCCAACCCGTTGACCATCGTGGTGTGCGAATCGGTACCGACCAGACTGTCGGGATACAACTCCCGGCCGTTGTCCCACACGACCTTGGCCAGATACTCGAGGTTGACCTGATGCACGATACCGGTGGCGGGCGGGACCACCCGAAAATTAGCGAAAGCCGACTGTCCCCATTTGAGGAACTCGTAGCGTTCACGGTTCCGCTCGAACTCGTACTCGGAGTTGATCTGCAAAGCCATCCCGCTGTTGAAGGCATCCACCTGCACAGAATGGTCGACGACCAGATCGCAAGGCACGAGCGGGTTGACCTTCTGCGCCGAACTCGGATCGCCGGTCATCCGCACCACCGCCGCCCGCATAGCCGCCAGATCGACCACGGCGGGAACACCGGTGAAATCCTGCAAAACGACACGACCGGGCGTAAACGGAATCTCCGTCTCCGCCACCTTACCGGCGTCGTAGCAGGCCAGAGCCCTAACCTCGTCGTCCGCCACCACATGACCGTCGTAGTTACGTAACACGGCTTCGGCCAGCACCTTGATCGAGTAGGGAATCGTGTCGATATCGCCGATATCGCGCAGAGCCCCCAAACGGAAAATGGTCCGTTCACCCAACGGGGTCGAAATCGACGAGCGAGCCCGGAACGGATCAGGAGCGACGCTACTCATGGATGGTCACCTCAAAACAAGACAACAGAACTCAGCACCAGTCTACCGCCAGTGACACCTGCCCCTTCCGGCCGGATCAGCCTTTGAACAGGGGCGGGTCGCCGATTTCCATCAGGTTGCTCCGGCCACACGGTCGGGTTGCCGTTCCCGTGGTCCGGGTCCCCCGTACTTCCATTTCGGGAACCTGATCCTGCTATCGCAGTCCCGAAGTCTTGAATTGGATTGAGGAGCAGCGGATCGATCCATCCTGGTGGAGACTCCGCGTGGAACGATTGGACCAGAATTGGGGATCTAGACTCCCGTGGCACAAGCCGGGGACCGCGTCGGAACCAACAACCGGTAGCAATGGTCCCGGTAGGTGAGAGGAGCTCGGGTGGAGTACACGAACCTCGGCGCCACCGGCATCAAAGTGTCGCCGATTTGTCTTGGAACGATGAGTTTTGGATCGACGGCTTGGCGGTCGTGGGTGCTCAACGAGGCGGAAGCCCGGCCGTTTTTCGAACGTGCGGTGGAGTTGGGAATCAATTTCTTCGATACCGCGGATCGTTACTCGGGAGGAGAGAGCGAAGCAATTCTGGGCCGGGCTCTGCGCGATCTTGGACTGAGCCGGGACAGGGTGGTGGTTTCTACCAAGGTATTTGGGCCTATGGGTGACGATCCCAACCAGCGGGGCTTGTCTCGAAAGCACATCATGCATGCCATCGGGGGTAGCTTGAGTAGGTTGGGCATGGAGTACGTAGACCTCTATCAGATCCATCGGTTCGATCCCGAAGTGCCGATCGAGGAAACGTTGGAAGCACTCTCTGATCTCATACATACCGGCAAGGTTCTTCACGTCGGCGCGTCGAATCTGGCCGCCTGGCAGTTGAGTCGCTATCTGAGTGCTTCAGATAGACATGGCTTCAGCCGCTTCGTCACCGTACAGAACCAGTACAACCTGGTGCATCGGGACCATGAGCGTGAGTTATTCCCTCTGTGTCGGGAGGAGGGCATCGGGGTGGTTCCCTGGAGTCCTCTCGCACGGGGGTTCCTGGCCGGTAACCGGTACCCAGGTGGGAAGGGCGAAACCTTGCGAGGAACCACCGATGAATATGCCCATCGTCTGTACTACCGCGATAGTGACTTTGCCGTCGTAGAGCGCGTTGCGGATGTGGCCAGAAACCGGGGCCGATCGAATACCCAAATCGCCCTGGCCTGGCTGCGCCGGCATCCCTGGGTGACCGCCCTCATCGTTGGCGTCACTCGCCTCGAGCACATCGACGAAGCAGTGGCCGCCCTCGATATCGAGTTGTCCGAAGAGGAGATCCTGACCCTCGAGGAGCCCTATGTACCCCACCGAGCGGAAAGCTTTCCCGGTCTCTGAATCCTGACCGGCACGAGCCGGGAGGCGAGGTGGCTGTTGGGCCATCCAGCCTGGCCTGGCCGGATGGCCCAAGACCGTTCTCCCACCATAATGACAGCTTTGGTTCCTGAGATTCAGCGCACAACGTTCTTTCACAGGGCGTTCGAGCTGAGGGGTTGAGAGAGGTCGACGTCTGGCAGAACATGATCGATCAGTTGCCGAAGCTGCCCGGCGGTGGCTCGATCGATTGATCCGCCCGGATGTCGAACCTGGTTGGAGGTGATCAGTCCCCGAAGCCGGTAGATTTCCTTGCGAATCGCCAGCCCGGGTTGCTGCTCGAACACGATGAGCGGGAGGAAGCGCTCATACAGACTCCGGCCGTACTCCGGCCGTTGCTGTTGGGTTGCATCGACCATCGCGCTCAGCACTTCTGGAAATGCGAAACCCGTCATGAAGCCGTCTGCTCCACGTTCGAGATCGAATAAACCGTAGAGGGCTCCCAGCCCTTGCAGGAGGGTGACTCGACGCCCCGTCATTCCATCGATGAGCGCTGCCAGTTTCTGTGGCGTCGGCGGGTGTTCCTCCTTGATACACCTCACCTGCGGGATTTCGTCGACCAACCGCAGTAGAAGAGAGACGGACATGAAAGTTTGAGTTGATGCAGGGTGATCCTGCACCACGATCGGTACGTCTATTCCGTCGGCGATACTCTTGTAGAATTCGAAAACCTTCTGCTCACTGGGGGTGGGCTCGCGTGAGGGTGCAATCATCACACCTCCGGCGCCGAGGTCCGCTGCTTTTTGGCTCAGCTCGCGACAGGCTCTCGTGCCGGAATGGCTCGTGCCGACGATGACGGGGATGCGACCGGCTGCGGCCTCCACCGCGGCAGCAATGACCCGTTCCTTGTCGGAGTCGGTAAGACGGTCGACCTCGCCGAGAACCCCGAGCACGGTCACGCCGTCCATCCCGGCGTCGACCATGAAGCGCACCACTCGTTTCAGAGATTCGAGGTCCAGGGATTCGTCCGCAGCAAAAGGGGTAACCAGTATCGGAAAGACGCCCTTGAATTCAAAGTTGTCCATACCTCATCCTTTTGCAGGGAGTGTAGTTTCGCGCTTCACCGATCCAACCTGTCGATGATGGGCTTTTCCGTCGTCCCGGGTAGGGTGATCGATGACTCTTCCGGAAGGCTTCCCACGCCGACATTGACACACGATCAACAGGAATGTTGGATTCATTCGATGAGTTACTTGGTGCGGCGATGATCCATCACGAGACGGCGAGGGGTTTGGCCAAATCAGTCATGATCGGCGAGCGAACCAGTCTCGAGATAGTTGAACACTATCTCGCCCGAGCCGACACTTCTGATCTCAATGCCTTCACGTTGATAGACCGGCAGGGAGCCTTGGCCGCCGCGCAAGGCGTCGACGACGCACGGCGGGCGGGTCAAGAACTCGGTGTGTTGGCAGGTGTGCCGGTCGCCGTCAAAGACCTCATCGACCAGCAGGGACGAATCACGACGGCCGGTTCATCGTTCTACCGCAAGGTTCCCGACCACTCGGCAACCGTCATCCGTCGTCTCGACCAAGCCGGCGCCGTTATCATCGGCCGGACGGGATTGCACGAATTCGCTTTCGGGTTCACGAGCGAGAACGACTGGTTCGGGCCGGTTCGTAATCCCTGGGACCCCCGGACCTCGCCGGGTGGGTCTTCGGGTGGCTCGGCGGTAGCGACTGCGGCAGGCTTGGCATCCGTGACTCTTGGAACCGATACGGGTGGGTCGGTACGGGGGCCGGCGGCTTTGTGCGGGGTGGTCGGGCTCAAACCCACGCATGGTCGGGTCCCATTGACCGGCGTTTTCCCTTTGGCACCGTCGCTAGATACTGCCGGTCCGATCGCCCGGTCGGTTGGCGACGCCGCGCAGCTTTATCAGGTAATCGCCGGGTTCGATGCTTCCGATCCGTGGTCGGAAAGTCGACACGTACGGGAACCGGGTCCGGCTGCGGATCCGGCCCGACTTCGCATTGGTGTGCCTCAGCCATGGGTGAGCAAGGGGCCTGTGCAGAAGGCGGTTCGGGATTCGTTCTGGTTGGCGGTCGATCGTCTTGAAAGCGTCGGCGCCCGGGTTGAGGAGTTCGCATCCGACCAACTGCAGCCGGCGCCGGAGCTGACTCCGTCGGTCGCTGGGGAGGTAGCTTCGGTGCATCGAGAATTCCGTAGCAATCCCAACAACCGGTATGGGGCCGTTGTCGAGGCGCGCATGCGGATTGCCGATGCAGTTACCCTTGACGAATACATCGCGGCGCTGGAGTGGAGAGCTCGTCTCCGGCAGGCTTTTGCCGGTGCTTTTGAAGCCTACGACCTGCTCATCACGCCCGCCGTCGGTGCGCGCGAGAAAGTCATCGGCGAGGACGAGATCGACATCGACGGCCAACCTCAGCACTTCCGCTTTGTTCTGTCCTGGTTTTCGGCGCTCGTGAACCACGCCGGTCTTCCTGCCCTGGTTCTTCCGCTGCAAACTTCGGCGCCGGGCGTACCGCCGGCGATCCAATTCATTGCACCGTGGTGGCAGGAGCACACTCTGTTGGAGGTTGGCTTGATGATGGAGCAGAGTGGGCTGTCTGCCGTTGTTGCTCCGCCTGGTTTTTGAACAGTGCCGGGCCCGTTAGGCTGACAGACAGGAGATGAGCACATGACCCGTGAATGTCATATCGTCTGCGGATATCTCCGGACCCCCGAAGGAGAGGCGGCTCTCCACGAGGCGATCCGAGAAGCCCAGTTCCGCCGGGCTCACCTGACCGTTCTGCACTCCCGGGCGACGTCCACGGAGAATTTAGCCGACGGTACCGGTTTCGTTGAGCACGAACTGATCGAGCCGGCTGATCGCCCAGAATCGCTTGCCCCTCCGGAGGCGGGTTTCTACGAAGAGGAACTGGCCTGGCTCGATCGCGTTCTCAGCAGCCGGGGGGTCTCGCACACCGTGAAAGAAGTCCCAACCGGGCACTCTGCCGGCGAGGATATCGTTCGTGTCGCACATGAGGAGGGTGCAGACCTGATCGTTATCGGCATTCGCCGTCGTTCTCGTATCGGGAAGCTCCTACTCGGGAGCGACGCTCAGACCATCTTGCTCGAGGCATCGTGTCCCGTGCTTGCGGTGAGGCCAAAGTAAATGCAAAGGGGCGTCAGTTGTATTGAGGTAGGACGTGAACCTGATATCCATGGCGGATAGTCCGCCCCAACACGGGATCTTCCATCTCAAAGTCAAAGGCTTCGCCAAAAGCGAGGCCGGTCAGCGTCGCCGGCGTACCGGAGAACAGCACGAAACCTTCGGTGGTCAGCCCGTCGCCGGTCGGTAGCTGGTCGAGTAGTTCGTCGGGGTTCAAGATGGTGGCGAGCGCTGCCTCCTGATAAAGGGTGCGGATTCCGTTCGTCCAACTCCAGGAACGGACGATGATCCTGTCCCAGTGACCTTGGGCCTCCGCGTAAGGCCAGACCGCCGGTGCGACGACCTTGGCGTACATCTGCTTCGAAGCGGGAATGGAGTACTTCTCGAAGCCGCGATCCGTGTGGTCACTACCGACTCCGAGGTACACACGGTCTCCGTCCTTGAGGACGACGTACTCGACCTCGCCGGAGGACTCAGAACTCACCACGTCGACCGCATCCGAGGTGGTCACCAAATACGGAGAGAAGTTCATGAAGATCGGGATCCGGGTCGGCGGGGGAACTCCGTGTTCGGCGAGTTCATCGATGTGCTCTTGCAGGGCCACCGGATCCCGTCCCACCCAGCCAGAGCAGATGAGCCTCCGAATCGGGAATGCCAGATCTTGCGTAGCTTGGGCCGATTCGGCCGATTCGACCGTGACCTTGAGCTGCGGGTAGTTCATCGACCCTCCTTATTGGGTTCCCCAACGCTTCGGACGCCAGATCCTCGGGCCGCTAGATCGACATCCCTCCGTCGATCATTTGGATGGTCCCCGTGACGTACCCGGACTCATCCGAGGCAAGATAAACAGCCAACGCGGCGACCTCCTCCGGCCGCCCGAACCGGCCGATCGGCTGGCGCGACAGGATGGCCTCACGGGTCGCCTCCGGATCGGCCGATGCCGAGATCCGCTCGGCAAGGGAAGGGGTCTCTATCGTGGCCGCTCCAATCGCATTGCACCTGATTCCGTCACGGATGAAGTCGGCCGCTACCGATTTGGTGAGACCGATAACCGCCGCTTTTGCGGCTCCGTACGCGAAACGCCTGGGCACGCCTCGCAGGCTGGAGACGGCCGACGCCATGTTGATGATGCTGCCCCCCCCGGCTGCGAGCATTCCGGGCAAGAAGGCTTGGATTGTGTGAAACATCGACTTTGCGTTGAGATCCATGGCGAAGTCCCACTCCTCTGCCGTGCAGTCGAGAATCGAGCCATCATGGACGTATCCGGCACAATTGAACAGCACGTCGATCGGGCTGATCTCGGCAGACAGTGCCTTGACCGCCAATCCGTCGGTCACATCCACGGTTCTCGTACGGATGTTCGGGTGCTCGGAGGCAAGAGAGGGGAGGGCCGCGGCGTTGATATCTGCTGCCCACACTGTGGCGCCCTCATTGGCGAAAGCCAACGCAGAAGTTCGACCAATGCCCTGGCCGGCGCCTGTGATCACCGCTGATTTGCCGTCCAGCCTTCCGCTCATGCAACCCTCCCAAGTCGGTGCGGCTGACGGTCATCTCGGTAGCCACTTCTGCACGTTCCGACGAGTTTACTCTACGCGGCCGTCGCGCCTCCCGCGCCCGAGTCTGGGACGGCCTCGTAGCGGCGTAGCGCAGGATTGCGGAGGGCGATCAAGCCCGTCACGATCAACGCACCTATCCCACCGCTCACCACGGCAAAGGTGGGAGACGTGAGCGCGGCCACAAAACCCGATTCGGCAAGGCCAAGCTGATTGGAGGCGCCGATGAAGACCATCTGCACGGAACTCACCCGGCCACGCAGGTGATCGGGAGTCGAAAGCTGGATTGCCGTGTTGCGCGTGACAACGCTCACGAAGTCGGCCATTCCGGCGGCCATGTAGGCAACCATCGACAATGCAAAAGAGCGGGACAGCCCGAAAACGATGGTGGCGGCACCGAAAACACCAATGGCCACGAGCAGCGCCCGCCCGGTCCGCTTGAACGGTGGCGCGAGGATGAGCACCAGCGCCATGATCGCCGCGCCGATCTCCAATGCGGACGCCAGTATGCCGTAGCCACGAGCACCGACGCCGAGGATGTCGGTGGCATAGACCGGTAGCAAGGCGACCGCCCCCCCAAATAACACTGCAAACATGTCCAGGATCATGGAACCGAGGACCACTCGCTCGCGTCGAACAAAGGAAAGGCCCTCCCGGATGGCCTTGACGCTTATGGCTGTTCTCTCTCCTGAATCGTAGGTGGGTCGCACCCGCGAGAGGACCGCGAGCGAGGCCACCAGCAGAGCGGCATGTAAGGCGTACGGAGCCCAGACTCCTTGGGCGTCGATGAGGAACCCCACAATCACCGGACCGGTCATCAACGCAAACATGTGAACGGCCCCATTGACCGTGACCGCCCGGGGAAAAATGTCGCGGGGAACCAATTGGGGAAGCATTGAATGTCGAGCGGGGACCTCGAAGGCAGAAGCCCCCGCAATCAGAATCACCATCAGGTAGATCAGCGGAAGGCCAATTGCACCTTGGAGGGTGAACCAGGCAAGGACTCCGGTACCCAAGGCGGGGATCGTC
>Ga0209751_10003834_pt1 | contig 14531 bp, 12 predicted proteins | sample RifCSP13_1_FD_184019 | JGI IMG/M metagenome (GOLD analysis project Ga0209751, IMG submission 184019) | Soil microbial communities from Rifle, Colorado - Rifle CSP2_sed 13_1 (SPAdes) (version 2) | ecosystem: Environmental > Terrestrial > Deep subsurface > Rock core/Sediment | place: Rifle... | reverse complement strand
GGCGGACAGGTGCTGCTCACCCAAGTCATAGGTGACCTGGGTGAGCAGCACCTGTCCGCCGTGCGCCGCGGTGATCAGACGCGCGACGCGATTGAGCACCGGCCCCACATAGTCGTCGCCGCGCTCCTCGGCCACGCCGGTGTGCAGCGCCATGCGCACCCGGAGGGGCGTTTCCCCCCACGCTTCGGCGTGCAGCGCGCGTTGGGCGGCGCAGGCGGCGGCGAGGGCGGCGGGGGCGGTGGCGAAGGCGACCTGGAACGCATCGCCGATCATCTTGTAGGCGTAGCCGCCGTGCGCGGCCACCGCCTCACGCAGGATAGCCTCGTGCCGCGCGAAGGCGCGCGGCATCCACTCAGGGTATTGTTCCCAGAGGTGGGTGCTGCCCTCAATGTCGGTGAAGAGGAAGGTGACGGTCCCGGTAGGCCGGGGGAGCGCAGATTCTCCCCTGGTCATTCGGGTTTCTTCCTTGCGGAGGCGCTCGTAAAGCGCCGTCGTCTCCGGCTGAGGCTCCGCACCCAGTTCCTCACGCAGCAGGCGCGCGCATTCCTGATACTGACGCAGCGCAGCATTGTGCTGACCGGCCTGCTCGTAGACGAGCATCAACTGGAGGTGCGCAGCCTCGTTCAATGGGTCAAGCGCCAGCCAGCGGCGCGCAAACGGAATAGCATCGTCCGCCCGGCGCTGTTCCAACTGGCAACGCACCAGCCTCTCCAGCGCCTGCGCCAGGTCACGGCGCAGGCTCTCCGCCTGAAAGAAAGCCCACTCGTCGAAGCCCGGTGCATCCTTCAGGCCAAACCCGGATAAGAAGTGATCCTGGTAGAGCGCGGCGGCCTCGGTCAGCAAAGGCAGGCAGGCCGCACAATTCCCACCGGCCTCACGGCGCCTGGCCAACAATTCTTGGAACTGCGCCACGTCCAGCCGCCAATCAGCGTCCGGGTTCAGGCTCACCGTCTCGCGGTCGGCCAGCACCCACCCCTCCCCCACCGCTTGATTGACTTCCCACAAGGCGCGGCGCAGATAGGCATACGCCCGACTCGGCTCTCGCTCTGGCCAGAACAACGCGGCCAGCGCCTCGCGGGTGTGGCTCTGGCGGGTGACGGCCAGATACGCCAACAGCGCCAGGGCTTTGCGGCGGTCGGTTTCCACCTGCACGCCGTCCAGTTCCAGGCGAGGTGGGCCGAATAGGTGCAGAGTCAGGCGAGGCACAGAGCGAAACTCTCCTTTGGAGGCGATTATAGCCCCAAAATTCCTCCGAAACGCCTTCCGAAACGGCTTCCGAAACGAGCGCGCAACGCGCGAGGGCTATAGTGGAGTCAAATTCAAGGCAGGAGGTATGACGAAATGTTCAACGATTACCTGGCGAACGCGGAAGCCAAGCAGCACATTGAGCGGCGCGTGCAAGAGGCGGAGGCCTACCGGGTCCATCAAAGGATCGGGGCCGCCGACTCGGGGATCACTCGGTGGGCAGTGGCCCTGCTGGCGCTGATGGGCCTAGCGGTGGCCTTCGGGTCCCTCTTCTAAACAAATGGCATATTGAGTTGCTGTACGCCGTGTGACGCAGGCAGTGTCATGAACCGTTCGGCAGACGCCGAACTTTCAGGCGAAAACCGTCGATCCCGACGACCTGCACCGGCGTGCCCTCCTTGACCTCCCCCTCTTCGGCGATGGCCTGCCAACGCTCGCCGTGCACGAACACGAGGCCTGCCGGCGTCAGGTCATTTCGGGCGACGCCGGCTGCTCCGAGCAACCCCTCGACGCCCGTGACCGGCTTTGCGCGCTGCGCATGCAGCCCCTTGGCCGCAATGAACAAGAAGAACAGCGCCGTGCCCAGGCCGAGCGCAATGACCAGCGGGATTGACAGCCGACCGAACTCCTCGACGCCGGGTTCGCTGAACAGCACAAGCAGTCCGGTGATCAGGGTGAGCGCGCCGACGATCGTCAGCGCGCCATGGGTCGGCGCTTTAATATCCAGCACAAACAGCACGAAGGCGATGGCGATCAGGACCAACCCGAACCAGTCCACCGGCAGAATGCCCAGACCGTAGATCGCCAACGCCAGGCACACGACGCCGATGAAGCCGGCCACCCAGCCGCCTGGACTGCCTAGTTCGATCAGGACCGCCTGCGCGCCGATGAACAGCAACAGCGCCAGTATGTTCGGATCGGCGATCCGGGTCAGGATTTGCTCAATCAGCGACATCTCGATGGGGCGGACCGAAGCCGTCGTGGTCGCCAGCGTCACCGGGTGGCCGGCGACCTCAACCGTGAAGCCGTCGAGCTGTCGGAGCAGATCGGCCAGATCGGACGCGACGAAATCAATCAATCCGGCCGCGAGCGCTTCCGTCGCCGACACGGCCCGCGCTTCTTCGATCATCACCTCGGCCAGTCGGGTGGCTTCTTCGCCGCGCTGCTCTGTCAGCCCGCGCGCCAGCGCGCGAATGTCTTCTTTGGCTTTGCGCTCCATCGTTTCGCCCAGGTCTGCGCCCTCGCCTCCGACCGGGCTCGCGGCGCCGATGGTCGTTTCGGGAGCCATAGCCGCCGCGTGGCCGGCGAGCGTGATCAGCGTACCCGCCGAGGCCGCTGCCGCGCCGCGCGGCGATACGTACACGACCACTGGCACGTGGCTGGCACGGATGGCTGCGACGATTTGCTGCATCCAGTCAAGGCGGCCGCCGGGGGTGTTGAGTGTGAGGATCAAGGCTTCGGCGCTCTCGCGCTCGGCCATGTCAATGCCGCGCTGCACGTAGGCGACCGAGACGGGTGTGAGCGGGCCTTCGACGGTGATTTGCAATATCTCACGCGATCCCTCAGCCGTCACCGGAAGGATTGACGATAGCACGACTAGCAGGCCAACGGCCCAACTCCAGCGATGCCTTCTTAACATAGCCAACCTCGCTCATTGTTCATTATACCCCTCCGTTTCCGTCCAGCGCCTCCCCTGTTGACTCACGTTGCGTCGTGGCGCACGCTTCACGTCCGACTGCGCGCCGGGCACGTTCTTCGACTTCGCTGCGCTCAGGACAGCTACATAAGGTGAGTTCGGGTAATGGTACTATAATAAAGCCTTGAGAAGCCTTTGGGATACTTCGAAATGCAAAGCTTACTATCATGATGTCAAGTCCTTTCCGACAAAATCCTGAATGAGCGCGAGGATGCGCCTCTCAAAAAGCAGTTTTCTGGAGTCACAGATTGAGCTATGCACCGCAACCATTCAATCAACCGCCTGGGGTCACGACCGGTGCCGAGTGTCAGCGACCAGCGATGAGCTGGCGGGCGCTGAGGCCCTATCCTGGTATGCGAGCGTGCCGCGAGGGTAGCTCCCCTTACGTTATCCAGGGTGTCAGCGCCACGGTTCGGGGGCAGGCCAAGCTTAATGACGAGGGCGAGCCTCAAGGAGGCAACCGGCAGGCCCCCGAACCGCCTGACACGTAGTGCATCGGCGTGCAACAGGAAGGCTGGTGAGTGGATGCAGGAGATGACCTGCGACGCAGTGAAAGGGGGTGGTTTACATTTCAGCACCTTTACAACAGATCAGTGTGTTGGAGGATTGATCCCGCAGGACTGCCCACAGGATGCCGTTGGTCTTACGAGCGGTGGCCACGCGGGCAACGGGCGCCGGTTTAGTGGTTTGGAGCTTTTGGTCATAGCGGCGCAAGACGGGCTGGTGCAGGATGAGGGTTGCCATAGCGCTCATCAGGGCACGGCGGAGATAGACATCGCCAGCTTTGATCACATGATTGCCCTGGCCTTTGCGCTGGCGGTTGCCGGAGTCGTTGCGACCGCTGACCAGGCCGGAACGGCGGAAGATTTGAGCGGCGTCGGTGTAGTTGGCGGGGTCGCCGATGGCGGCTGCCAGGCTGGCAACCTGGACGGCGCTCAAGCCCTTGAGTTTGGTCCAGACCTGGTAGGGTGTCTGGGCGACCAGGGCGACCAGACGTTGTTCGAGAGTGGTGAGGTGGTTCTGCACCGTTTCGAGCAGGGCCAGGTCGTGTTGCAGCAGTTCGCAGCGGATAGCCGCCCATTCCGGGTCAGGCAAGAGCGTTTTGTGGGCCTGGGCGATGATTTTGGCGGCGGTGGCCGGCCCGAGACGGCGCTGTTGGGCGTGGAAAGCCTGCACCAGTTGTTGCGGCGACATCCTGACCAGATCATGCGGGTTGAGACACACCCGGATCAGGTCTTGCAGGGTTTGGCATTGCCAGAAATCGGTAGTGAACAGCGGCGGGTAGCGTTGTTTGGCGGCGGCGTCTAAAAGCACCAAACCCGGAAAGATGCGATCCAGGTGACCGATGATCTGGTTCTTGAGCATGCGCTCGATCTTGACCTTGCCCAGACGAACCCGGTCAAGCTGCTGCAATTGCAGGTAGATACCCGTAGGCGGTTTGTACGGCGTTCCTTCGCCGCGGCGCAGCAAGTCGCCGATGGCGGCCACGTCAATCTGGTCGGTCTTCTCCCGACGCATGAGCTGCTGCTCACGGTTCTGCTTGACGGCAAAGCTGTTGATCAGCTTCACCGACTGCTGGCACATCAGCAGGTGACGCGCCAGGTTCTCGAAGTAGTGGCTGGTGGGTTCCATGCCGACCAGCACCACCTGAGCCTGTGTGCGGGTCTTGGCGTGCTCAATCGCCCGACACAACTGATCGAACCCGCTCTGGTAGATGTCCACCTCGAAGGTTGGCGTCACGATCTCGCCCAAGCCATTGTGGATCATCGCCACGTGAAAGTATTTGCTGATGTCCAGAGAGACGCACAAGAGTTGCTCCGACGGAACACCTCGGATGAGATCGGCAAAAGCCTGACCGCGCTCGCCGCGCAGATGGGTAGAACGGTTCTTGCTCATGGAAAATACCTCCTGTCTGTGAGTGTCCCCACCAACGAGGCCAGAGCAGGCAAAGAGAAGTGTGCGTCTCCCGTTGATAGCAATGAGACCTGGCCTCGCCACTCGATGGGGCAGAGGTACTTTATCTCACAAATCGGTGGCTCCGGTATCGGCCACCTGTAAATTTCATGATACCAGGAGGCAAACACATGTTAGAACTGCTGCAATTCCTCGCCGGCTCGTTGGGAACCACCGCGTTGGCGCTCGCCATCTTGCTCTTCGTCATCCTCAGTGCGGCGATCAAGGTGCTCAAAGAGTGGGAACGAGGCGTGATCTTGCGCCTGGGCCGCCTGCGGCCCATCAAGGGGCCCGGCCTGATCTTCATCATCCCCATCATTGATCGCGTGTTCCGCGTCGATCTGCGCGTCGTCACGCTGGATATTCCGGCGCAGAAGGTCATCACGCGTGACAACGTGACGGTCGAGGTGGACGCTGTGGTGTTCTATCGCGTCGTAGACCCGTCCAAGTCGGTCGTCGCCGTTGAAGACTACAGGCGCGCGTCGTTCTTCATCACCCAGACGACGCTGCGGAACGTCGTCGGCCAGTCGGAACTCGACGAATTGCTGGCGCACCGCGAGCGCGTTAATGCGAAGCTGCAGTTGATCATTGACGAAGTCACGGAGCCATGGGGAATCAAAGTGGGCATGGTCGAAGTGCGGGATGTCCGGCTGCCCGATACGATGCAGCGCGCCATGGCCAAGCAGGCCGAGGCGGAGCGCGAGAAGCGGGCCAAGGTCATCCATGCTGAGGGTGAGCTGCAGGCTGCCCAGCAACTGGCCGAGGCGGCCAGCCTTCTGGCCCAGCAACCTGTCGCGATTCAACTGCGTTACCTGCAAACGCTCACCGAGATCGCCGTAGAGAAAAACTCGACGATCCTGTTCCCCATTCCCATCGAGTTCGTCAAAGGCCTGGCCGATCTGCTCGCTAAACATTCTCAGTGAAATCCACCCGATCGCCTACTCTCTCGCGTTTGGCCCGTTGGAGACGCTCCGTTCATTCCGCCGATCCGTGTTCTCCACTCAGCGCGTACTCCATCGCCTGCTCCATCGTCAGCGCCTGGCCCTCGGCCCATTCCATTGCAAAGGTCTTCTCGTCGAGCTGGGCGCGCACAGCGGCCACATCACGCTCGTAGTCAACCCGAGCGCCCGGGGATAAAGCGGCGCCGATCGTCCGGCGCAAGGTCCCGGCCGCCCCAAACAACCGCGCCGCTCTGCGAAGTTGCCTCTGAGCGTAAGCCGCACCTGCCAGGCCCTCCAGGCACTGGACGATCTCTAGCCGGGCGCCCCGCTCACGCGCGGTGGTCAGGCCCTCCGCAAACAATGCCTGCGCCCGCGCATAGTCGCCTTGACGGCGCGTGACCATCCCCAATCCGTGCAGCGCGCGGGCGATGCCCACGCCGTCGTCTATTTCCCGAAGCGTGGGCAGGCTTGCCTGCAATAGCGCAGAGGCCTGCTCATAGTCACCCCGATAATAGGCGACCAGACCCAAATATATGCGCGCGCTCGCACTGTGTTCCCCATGACCTCCGGCCTGGAACAGGTCCAGGCTCTCCTGCATCAGCGTTGCGGCTTGCTCGTGATCGCCCTGATAGAATGCGATCAACCCCAAATCCAGGATGGCCCACTCGGCTTCCGGGTCTCCCAACTCAAGGAACAATTCTAAAGCAGCCTTGAGCAAGGGCACAGCTCGCTCATAGTCCCCCTGTTGCAAGGCCATGACGCCCGCCCTGTGCATCACGTCCGCTCGAATCGCTGGCGAAGCCCCCAGGCTGAGGGTTAACGCGCGTTCCAGCCACTGCTGCCCCTCGGCAAAATCGGAGCGCACATACCAGAACCACACCAATGCCCTGGTCAACCGCAGCCCCTCCTCGGCTTCGCCGTGTTGCATAGACCACTCCAGCGCCGCCCGCAGGTTGTCGCGCTCGGTTTCGAATTGATTCAATACGGCCACGTTCACCGATCCCCATAGGCCGGCGGGCGCTGCCCGTTCTGCGAACTCCAAATACCAGTCCCGATGTCTTCGCCGTAGAGTCTCAGTTTCTCCCGCCTCGGACAATTTGTCGAGCGCATACTGCCGCACCAGTTCGTGCATATCGTATCGCCCCTGAGCGTTTCGCCGCAAGAGCGATTTGTCCATCAGCGCGGATAGAAGCAGCAGAGAGGCGCCGGTTGCCTGCTCGGCGGCCTCGCGCCCGAACCCGCCCCGGAAGACGGACAGGTTCCGAAAGGCGCGGCGCTCCTCTTCGGAGAGGAACTTCCAGGAATGATCGAACGTCGCCCGCAGGCTGCGGCGCCGTTCCGGCGCATCCCGGAACGAGGCGGCGAGAAAACTCAGGCTGTGCTCAATCTCTACAGCAATCTCCCGGCACGCGAGTGTCCGGACGTGGGCGGCGGCTAACTCGATCCCGAGCGGCATCCCGCCCACCAACTGGCAGATGCGTACGACGTGCGGTTTTTCCGTTTCTGAAAGCGTGAAGCCCGCCCAGACCCGGCGGGCGCTCTGGAGAAACAACTGCACGACGCTGTAGTCTTCTGTCCCCTCGGTCTGTCCACGCTCCGGGACGCTCATCCCTTCGACTTCAAATAGCCATTCTCCCAACAGATTCAGCCGCTCACGAGAAGTGACCAGGAATTTGACGCCGGGCGCAGATGTCAGACACTCCGCCAGAAAACCTGCCCCTTCAAGGACATGCTCAAAGTTGTCCATCACCAGGAGCATCTGCCGGTCGCCCAGGTAGTTGAGGAGTTGGACTCTTGGATCTTGCGGCCCATAGAAGGCGAAACGAAGCGCGCCGCTGACCACCGAAACTAGAAATTCAGCCGAGCTTATCGGCGCAAGGGAGACAAATAAGACTCCGTGGGGAAAGGCCCCGATGTGCAGTTGATGGGCCGCGGCCTCAAGCGCCAAGCGGGTCTTTCCGATGCCGCCCGGCCCGATCAGGGTCAACAGACGGCAGGCAGTGTCTTCGAGGTGGGCGGCAATCGCCGCCAGTTCTTGCTCTCGGCCAATGAAAGGTGTGGGTTGAGTCGGGAGGTTGTTTGGAACTTGGTGCGCGCCCTCACGAGGCATTGCAGGTGTGGGAGGGCGCTGCAATGCTCCCTGCGTGACAAGTCTCTCGTACAGAGTTCGAGTCTCTTCCGCTGGCTCGACGCTGAGCTCCGTCCGCAGTGCTTCGGCGCACCGCCGAAAAACAGCCGCCGTGCTGGAGATGTCCCCCAGGCTGGCGTGGGCGACCATCAGCGCGCGGTAGGCCGGTTCGGGGATGTGCCCCAGCGCGATCCAGCGTTCGCCCCACTCCAGGACCTCCGTCCACCGCTGCTCCTGGATGAGGCGATCCAAGAGCAGCGTCATCCGGCGTTCAAAGGCTGCTCGCAGTCGTTCCCGCTCCAGGGAAGCCCATTCGTCATAAAAACCCGGCAGCAATTCGCCCTGATAGACAGACAGATAACCGATTAATTCATCTACCGACGGCGAAGCCCCTTCAGTGGTCCCCCCCATATGTTCCAGGGCAGATACGTCAAGCCAGTATCGTGAGTTAGCGTCAAAGGCGATGGAGATGTCGTCAGCCAGCAGGAAGTGACGCCCACCGGCTTCGAGCGCCTTACGGACGTGCCACAGGGCCTTGCGGAGATAGCTGCGGGCGTTGGCCTCACTCGCCTCGGGCCACAGAAGCCCGGCCAGCCTTTCGCGCCGATGGGCGATGCCGGGGCTTAGCACCAGATAAGCCAGGAGCGCCTGCGCCGGGCGCGATGGAATCTCGATGGGCGCGCCATCCTGGCGGACTTCGAACTGCCCCAACAACCTGATTTCGAGCATAACCACTACCGCGGCCGATGTGTCAGGGAGGCAAACCAGGGCGACTCTGTTCGACAGATCACAAAGGCAATGGACAGTATAGCACGCCGGGGGCGTAAATCAAACAATTTTTCTGAAGATACGCTGAATAACGCCGCCGCACACGGCTGGGAACGCCGTCCGGCTAAAGTGGGGACAAAGATCGGGATGCAGGAGCACGACCATTCACCCGGTCGAGGAGTCCAAAATGTTCAACAGTCGTTCTCTCACGCAACACCGTTCGATCACCGTCCTTGCCGCCGTCGCCGCGCTGGTCGCCATCATGCTCGCCGCCCGCATGCTGGCCGCCCCACAGCCGGTCAAAGTGGCGCTGCCCGGTGAGGCGCTCGTTCCGGACCTCCCGCGTGCCGCAGAGGCCTACGCCGCGCGTTACGAGGGCCTGGCGCAAGAGCATGCTGCCCAAAGGGCCCTGGACGCAGAGGCAGCGCGCTGGATTGGCCTGGCCCAGGCCTACCGGGCCGCGATGAAAGACGTCCAGGCCGCGAATGCCTATGCCGCGCGCTATGAGGCATTGGCCCAAACATTCGCGCAGCCGACGGGCTATGAGCCTCAGCGCGCGCTGAATGCCTACGCCGCGCGGTGGTCAGGCCTGGCTCAAATGTTGGCGACGGCGGAACCGTGATGAGTGCGAGGCCAGCCTGCAAACAGGTCTGTTGAGGTGATCTGCCGCTCATCACACCAGCCTGGCTGCGCAAGCACGAACCTGCGCCAGAGAGAACCTCCGGCGCAGGTTCTTTTTGTCATAGAGCAGATTCCTGATTGATTTACGGGCGAGAAACCTGGTTTCAGACAAAGGGATATAGGAGGGCGATTAGCGAGCCGCAAAGGGCAATGCGCCGAAGACAAATCCGAGGTAGATCAGGTACGTCCCACAAGTGACGATCATCCACTTGTATGCCGCGTCGGTGATCCACTTGCGCCCGCGGCCCACCACCCCGGAGAGGATGCAGTCCCACAGGTAATCCCCGGCGATATGGCCGAAGTAGAAGACCAGTAATCCGGCGAGGCCAAGCACCTGTACCTGTGGAAACGCCATGTAGGTCGTGCCTACGGTGACCCACCACGCATACCAAAACGGGTTGACGAGCGTCGCGCCGACCCCCAGGGCGAGCAGTTGCCAGTTGTTGAGCAACTTCACCTCCGCGCCGGGCCTGGGCAAAACGAGCTTGCCTTTGACCGCGCCCCAGACCATGCTCCCACCCATCCATAGGAGGAGCGCGCCGCCCAGGAGTGCGATCACCGTAATAACCGTCGGCGTGTTCAACCCGGCAGCCAGGCCGAGGGCCAGCAGCATGACCATCATGAATTCCAACGCCACGTGACCGGTGGCCACCAGCGGCCCGACGATGAACCCGCGCCGCGCGCTCTCAGAGACGATGGCGGTGGACACCGGGCCGGGCGTCACCACGGCCCCGAAACCCACCACGAATGAAAATGCAAACAACACAGGGAGAGTCATCGTTTTCAGGCGGGAATTATAGACCCAAGCGTATTACAAGCAACCCAATTCGTTGGGATTTCGTTTATCCTGTAAACTCTCAGGGACGAAACCCGATCCAAAGCGCGTGCTGGGAGAAGGAGACGGCGACCGTGGAGCGGAATAGATAATATGACGGAATGGGAGCGCGCCTTCATCGCGGATCGCCGGGTCGCGCGGCTGGCGACCGTGGATGCCCGGAGCCGGCCACACGTTGTCCCCGTGGTCTACGCCTTCGATGGGGCTCGTCTGTACACGCCGGTGGATGGCAAGCCTAAGCGCGTCGGCGCGCGCCAACTCCAGCGCATTCGCAACCTGCAGGCGAATGCGCACGTATCGCTGGTGATTGACGATTACGCCGAGGACTGGCGGCGGCTGGCTTGGGTGCAGATTCACGGCCGCGCCGAAATCGCCGCTGAAGGCCCATCGTATGAGGTCGGGGTAACAGAACTGCGGCGTAAGTACCCGCAGTATGAGACGCTCTCAATCGCGCTGGTCATAGTCGTCACACCGACGCGCGTCATCAGCTGGCGTGCAGCGAGCACCTGACGATTTAGTTGGGTGATTTGGGTTATAATCAACGCAGGTTTGCCACAGACGCTTTGCCGGCAGCCATGCAAACGACTGCCGCCTGCGTCTCCGAGGTTTTCGCACAGGTTCCCTGCGATGCCGCTCAACCAGCACCGATGTATTTTCTACGAAGGCGCAGATGATTGGTGGGACTTAGTTGTTCCCTTGATTGAAGATAGCGCGCGGGCTGGTTTCAAATGGCTGTACGTCGCCGACGAGCACGACTTCCACGGTGTTCTGTCTGCCCTGAAGAGCCGCCTTCAGCCTGCGCCGGCCGGCGAGGTGGTCAATGCCGACGCGTTGAGCCTCCTCGACACGCCCATCGCGATCAATACCATCATCGGCCGGCTACGGGCTCAGGCTCAAGCGGCCCTGGACGAGGGTTTCTACGGGTTGTTTCTGCTCACCGAGATGACGTGGTCAATGCGCACGTCGTTTGGCGTGGCTTACTTGAGCGAATTTGAGGGCCGGCTGCACGAGTTGTTGAGCGCCACGTCTATGCGCGCGGCGTGTTTGTACAATCGCCGGGTATTCCCGGAGACGATGATCCTCGAGGCGCTGCGCACGCATCCGGGCGTCCACGCCGCCGATGGGGTGCACCGCAACCCGCACTTCCTGCCGCCGTCAGCGCTGCTGGGCGGGGATGTGCGCGTCCAACTGCAATACTGGTTGAGGGCGATCAGCCCGGCGTTGGCCGATGCCTGGAATCCGGGGAACGGTGCGTCCGAACCGGGTTACTCGGCTCTGTCAACACCTCACCCTGCGAGCGCAACCTTCAAAGCGCCGATCTACAACCTCGAATCGCCGGTTCCGCTCACGGCCTCGCATGCCGGTCAACAACGCTGGAAGATTCACTGCCTGGGTGAATTGCAGGTCTACCGCCAGGATGTCACGCCGGTGCGGTGGAACATGGTGCACGGCGCGACGCTCAAGACGAAAACCCTGTTCGCCTACCTTCTGCATTGCGGGCAGCGCGGCGCCACGGCCGAGAAGCTCGCCGACTTGCTCTGGCCGGAGGCGAACTCGACGGATCAGGGCCTCAATCGGCTGTATCACACGGTCCATTGTCTGCGGATGGCGCTCAGCCCGGAACTGGCCTCCAGCCGCGACTCGCCCTTTGTCCGCAACGACGACCAGTGCTATTACCTGGCCCTGCCAGAGGGCACGTGGATTGACATCCCGATGTTCGAGCAACTCTGTTACAAAGCCGAGAGATTGTTGCGCGAGAATAAGGACGAGGAGTCGCTCATCTGCCACCTGGCAGCAGAAAGCCTTTACCGCGGCGCTTTGCTGGCGGACATCCCAGCGCAATACGCCGAGAACGTGGATAAGGATTGGTGTTGGAGCCGCCGCTATTGGCTGCAAGAGATGTATCTGAAGATGCTGACCTACATGGCCGGCACCTACCGGCGCCGCAACGATAGTCCTCGTGCTCTGGCTTACTGCGGGAAGGTGTTGAATATTGACCCCTGTTCCGAACGGGCGCATCAGGAGATGATGCGCATATTTCACGTCACCGGACGGCGGGATGCATTGGAGCGGCAATACCGGTTATGCGTCCAGGCGTTGGAGCGGTACGATGGGCGCGCACCGTCGCCGACGACGCAGGCACTCTATCAATCGCTGATGGCCACACTGTAGCCTCTGGCTCCCTCGCTGATTCTTCTCCGCGGCTGACCCCGTTTCAACCGTCAATTCGTTGTGCGTCGCTAAAGATAGACTAAAGGTCTTCAGCGTAGCTTTAGCACAACATTTGCCTTAGCCAAAGGAGGCACATCCTAATGAAACTCGGAGTCTTTCTCCCCGTCTCGGGCCGGGCGGCGGTCCCGGAAGTCCTGGCCGATGCGGCCCGCCAGGCTGAGACCCTGGGGTTCGATTCGGTCTGGGCGGCGGAACGCCTCGTCAATCCCTGGATCATGACAACCACCTACCCGTACAAAGCAGACCAGCAGTGGTTCGTCTCCCCCGATAGTCCTTTTCTGGAGCCACTCACCTGCCTGACCTTCCTGGCCGGCGTCACCGAGCGGGTTTCGCTCGGCATCAGCGTCGCCGTCATGCCCTATCGTCACCCGCTTTACACGGCCAGGGTCGCCACCTCGATTGACACCCTCTCCAAAGGACGACTGATTCTCGGGGTGGGGATCGGCTGGATGGTCGAAGAGTTCGAGGCATTGGGGATCCCCTTCAAGGACAGGGCAGGGATGTCCAACGAGCAACTTCAGATCTTCAACCTTCTGTGGAAAGAAGAGCGGCCGCGCTTCGAGGGGCGGTATTACCGTTTCCCCGAGGTGGCCGTTAGCCCTAAGCCGGTTCAGAAGCCTCGCTTCCCGATCTGGGTGGGTGGGGAAAGTGAGGCTGCCCAAAAGCGAGCGGGCAAGTATGGCGATGCGTGGTTCTCCTACTTCGTGAAGATCACGCCTCAGGATTTGGCCGCCCGATTTGCCAATGTGCGGAAATGGGCCGCCGAGGCGGGCCGAGACCCGTCTGAGGTTCACCTCTGCTGTTGCCGCCCCATTGACATCACCACAGAGCCGGAGCCTCAGGAGGAGGGCTCTCTCAAAGGCACGCCTGAGCAGCTCATCGCCGCGCTGAAACGCTTCGAGGAGATCGGCGTGGAGCACATGGCCCTTCAGTTCATGGTGGGTCGCTGGCCGGAGCGGAAGGAGAAAATTGAGCGTTTCGGCAAAGAGGTTATCCCGGCCCTTCGGGGTTAGCACGGCGCAGAACGACACAGCGCGGTGAGGAAAGCAGCATGGCGGATTCATTGACAGGCCGAGTCGCGCTCGTCACTGGCGGCAGCAAAGGTATTGGCCGCGCCGTGGCGCTGGCGCTGGCGGAAGCGGGCGCGGACGTGGCAATCTGCGCGCGGAAGATGGCCGAGTTGGAAGCGGTGGCGGAAGAGATACGGGCGAAAGGCCGCCGCGCTTTTGCTACGGTGTGTGACGTGACGGACCCTGAACAGGTCAATCGCCTGCCTGCGGCGGTGAACGAAGCGTTGGGGCCGATTGACATTTTGGTGAACAACGCGGGCGCTGCCGAGAGTCACAAGTTCGTGGGGCATCCCGACGAGCTCTGGGCGCGCATGTTGGAGATCAACCTGACGAGCGTGTACCGGGTCTGCAAGGCGGTCGTGCCGGGCATGATGGAGCGCAAGTGGGGGCGCATTATCACCATCGCTTCCATTTCCAGCAAGGTCGGGGCGCGCTACGTGGCCGCCTACACAGCGTCCAAGCATGGCGTGCTGGGGTTGATGCGCGCGCTCGCCGTCGAACTCAACCCGTACCACATCACCGTCAACGCCATCTGTCCCGGCTACGTGGACACGCCCATGACCGACGCCAACGTCGCCAACATGATGGCACGGACGGGCAAATCCGAAGCCGAGGTGCGGAAAATCCTGGAAGTCACCAGCCCGCAGAACCGGCTGATTACGCCGGGAGAAGTGGCGGCTGTGGCCGTCATGCTGGCTGGTGAGGGCGCGCGCGGCATCACCGCGCAGGCGATCAACGTAGATGGGGGAGCGCTCGTGTTTTGAGATGGAGCGAAGGAGGTGATGCCTGCCAGAAGACCTCCAGAAGCGAATTGCCCCAGCAACCTTCATCTACCTTGTTCTCAGTACCGGAGGAGGCAACCATGGCCATCACCACGCAGACCATGACTGACGAGCAACGCAAGTCAGTCGCACTGGAATACCTCAAAGCATTTGACAACGGCGGCGTCACATCGTCGGGCGGCGCGATCCTCGATCTGTTC
>Ga0209751_10003831_pt1 | contig 14538 bp, 12 predicted proteins | sample RifCSP13_1_FD_184019 | JGI IMG/M metagenome (GOLD analysis project Ga0209751, IMG submission 184019) | Soil microbial communities from Rifle, Colorado - Rifle CSP2_sed 13_1 (SPAdes) (version 2) | ecosystem: Environmental > Terrestrial > Deep subsurface > Rock core/Sediment | place: Rifle... | reverse complement strand
CGATGCGCGACCCGCAGCTCCTGCACCTGAACGAAGTGGCCGCGGTGCAGGAGCTGCGGGTCGCGCATCGCGTCGGTGCTGTTGGTTTGTGCGTGAGCGGGCACACCGCGGGCCTGCAGGGCCTCCTGCACTTCCGACGCACCGTGCTGCTGTGTCCACGCGCTGATGATTTCGTCGAGCTCATCCCGGCTGGCGAGTCGCGCCTCGATTGTCGCGAAGCACTGGTCCGTGGCGAGTTCGATTCGGCCGAGAACATCGCACAACGAGCGCCACTGCTCGTCATTGGCAACCGCGACGGCAACCCAGCGGTCGTCCCCGGCGGCTGGATAGACACCATGCGGCGCCATGTGCGGATCGCGGTTGCCGGCCCGGCCCTGCACGCGGCCGTTGACCGCATAGTCGAGCAGGGCCGGAGTCAGGAAGTGCAGCGACGCCTCAGCCTGGGAAAAGTCGATGTATTGACCCTGGCCGGTGCGGTCTCGGTGGTCGAGCGCGGCGAGGATGGAAGCGATCGCGAATCGCGGCGAGACGTAATCCGTGTAGGCGCCGACCATCGCCGGCTCGCGGTCCGGCCAGCCGATCACGCTGTTGAAGCCGGCGACAGCAGCTCCCATGGTGCCGAAGCCGGCAAGCATCGAAAGTGGCCCGGTCTGACCCATCAAACAGGAGCTGAGCATGACCAAGTCCGGCTTTAGCTGTCGCAGGGAATCGTAGTCCAGGCCCCAGGCGCGCATCGCTTTCGGCGAGAAGGACTCGGTCACGACATCAGCCCAGCGCACCAAGTCGCGCACGACCGCGCGGCCCTCTTCGCTCGCTACATTGAGCGTCAGCCCCAGCTTACCCGCGTTCAGGTTCATGAAACACGCGGAGTTTTCGGCGCCTCTCTGGCCGTTCTGGAAAGGAGCGAGGCTGCGTGCGGCGTCGATGCTGGTGGTGGATTCTACGCGCACCACCGTAGCGCCATAGTCGGCCAGGACACGCGTCGCTGCTGGGCCAGCCATAACCCACATGAAGTCGAGGATCTTCACGTCCTCGAGCGCGCTTCCATCCGGCTCGCCCCGCAAGCCCGAGGGCTCGGGAGATCTCCTGCGCTCGCGAATATCTCCGAGCACCTCGGCGTTGTGCTGGCCCATCGTTGGCGCGCCGAGACGGTACTGGATAGGCGTTTCGCTGAACTTCGCGAACGGTCCCGGGTAGCGGGCGGGACCTGGCTGCTCGAGGTCGCGCCAGTAGTCACGGGCAGCGAACTGCTCGCTGGCCACGAGTTCGTCTATCGTCGCCATAGGCGTGATCAGAAGACGCCGCTTCAGCGCCTCCGCCATCAATTCGGCTTTTGTCTTTGTCCTGGTGAATTCGCGGATCAGTCCCAGCACGCGCATGTACTCGGCGACAGACTCGGCCCCGCTTCCCAGGAGCTCGGCGTATCGAATCCAGTCTTTGTCGCGTGTTGACTCGTCGCAGAAGTCCTCCTCGTGCAGCCACTCCATGAGACGGCGCGAGAAAGGACCGAACGAATTGCCGAACAGAAACAGGAGCGAGACGTGGCCGTCTGCGGCCGGCCACACGAGTGGGAGGGTGAGGCCCCCGAAGACGGTGCCCCCGGTAACGCGTTTCATCTCTTCGTCGCCCACTGAGGCTGCAAGGATACCCGACTGCCACGTCTGTGCAAGCGCCTGTTGCGCCGAGACGTCCACGTGCTGGCCGCGACTGGACCGTTGGCGCTCACGGTGAGCAATGAGCGCCGCGCCTGCCGCCTCTGCGCCCGCGTGCAGATATGCCTGGGGCACACTGAACCGGAGAGGAGCCCTGTCGCCGTCGCCCACGTCCGGACCACCTGCGGCGCTAACGATGAGGTCGCTCTCCACGTATTTTGCCTTTGGCCCGGTCTGCCCGAAGGCGCTGATCGACACGTAAACCAGTGCCGGGTTGACAACAGCGACGTCCTCGTAAGCGAGCCCCAGCTCGGCCATTCTTCCCGGCGGCTCAGACTCGATCAGAAAGTCCGCGCCCAGGGCAAGCCGCAGAAGCTGTTCTCGTCCCTGCTTCGTGGCGATGTCGAGTGTGACGCTGCGTTTGTTCCGGCCGTAGGCCCACCAGTAAAGCGACCGCTCGGGGCCCGGCTCGTCGCCGGCGAAGGGACCGAGGCGTCGGGCCGAGTTGCCCTCCGGGGGCTCGACGGCGATCACGTCAGCACCGAGGTCGGCCAGTACCTGGCCACAGAGCAGGCCGCGTTCGTTGGTGAGATCGAGGACTCTGTACGGACTAAGCATTAGGCTACCTCTCCGTGGTGGTGGTACCTGTTTCACGCGGTCCCGCGCGGCGGCTATTCGTCGTCTTCGTCTTCGGACGTTGGGGACATGGAGGCGGCGGGTAGGACGGCCTCCGCCTTCTCTTCGGCGCGCTTGCCGCGGGGCGGGAGGGCGGCGATGCGCTCGCGCAGCCCTTCGAGCTTGCCAATGGCGGCGGAGTCGACGATGACGCCTGCGACGCCGCTTTCGCGAAGGGCCTGGAGGTGTCCGGGGGCGGCGTCCGGGCGCACGGAAGTGAGGAGGGGTGTGCGCGCGAGGGCGGCGACGCGGCGCAGCTTGAGCAGGTCCCGGATGGTCAACGGGCCGTCGGGAGAGGTGACGACGAGGGCCTCCGGGCCGAGGTCGCCGAGCAGGCGGAGGGTGGTGTCGTCGCAATCGCCGTCTATGGAGAGGACGATGCCGATCTTCTCCTCGAGGAGGGCGTCGGCCATGGCGGATGCGAGGTCGAAGACGGCGAATTCGGCGCCGGCGTCGCGCAGGGCGGCGATGCGCTCGCGCTCGGCGCCGGCGGCGCCGATGCCGAGGACGGCTTCGCCGGCCTTGGCCTTCGGTTCCTTGAGCCTGGCGGGGTCGACGCCGTCGAGAATGACCGCGTCGGCGCCCTTCTTCGCTGCTTCCTCGACCCTGCCGGCGTCTCCCTGTGAGAGGCGCACGAGGCAGAGCAGCGTCGGTGCGGTACGGCGGGCAGCGGCCGCGGCGAAGCCCAGTGGCGCGGGCTCTACCTTGCTGACCTTGCGAATGCGGTCTGCGAGTTTACTCATGGCGCTCCAGCGTTCAGCTATCAGCTATCAGCGATCAGCTATCAGTTGTCAGTGGTCAGTTGTCAGTTGCCGGTACCACCCACTCTGCACTATCCCGCAATGAGAGACAAGCCATACGATAGACGCCGAACGAGGACGGTCAGGTTGAAACCTGACCCCCCCCCCGTGCGCGGTCAGGTTTAAGGGTGACCCCCTGGCGTATGGCCGAAGGAGGAGTCATGAGGCTGGAAGGTAAGACGGCGCTCGTCACCGGTGCGGGCTCGGGCATCGGCAAGGCGATCGCGACGATCTACGCTCGCGAGGGCGCGAAGGTGATGGCGTCGGACATCAACGAGGAGAGCGCGAAGCAGGTGGCGGCGACTATTGAAGACGCCGGGGGCGAAGCACGAGCGCTGCGCACGGACACGACGAAGGAAGAGGAGGTTAAGGCGGCGATCGAGGCGACGGCGGAGGCCTGGGGGCGCGTCGACATCGTCGTGAACAACGCCGGTATCGGCGGGCAGCAGTACTCCTACGAACAGGTGATAGCCGTCAACGAGCACGGCGTGTACTACGGCTGCCTGCACGCGCTGGAGCAGATGATGAAGCAGGGCGGCGGCGGCGCGATCGTGAACCTGTCATCGATGATGGGGCTGATCGGCTGGCAAGTGGCGCCCGGCATCCCCGGCGGCGCTGGCCACGCGTACCACGCCTCGAAGCACGCGGTCATCGGGCTGACGCGCCAGTTCGGGCTGGACGGGGCCGCGCACAACGTCCGCGTCAATGCGATCTGCCCCGGTTGGATCGACACCCCGCTCCTCGCCCCTGTGCACACGCTGCCGCAGCTGCTCGAAGCGCTGGTGCAGCAGACGCCTATGGGGCGGCTGGGCCAGCCCGAGGAGATCGCGAAAGGAGCGCTGTTCCTGGCGAGCGAGGACTCCTCGTTCATGACCGGGACGTACCTCGTCGTAGATGGCGGCTGGACAGCGAAGTAACGCGTTACAATCGCCACGTGAACGAACAGGCGATCGAAGTCCGTGGGCTGCGCAAAGCGTACGGGGAAATAGAGGCGCTCAAGGGGATAGACCTCAGCGTTCGGCGCGGAGAGGTGTTCTGCCTGCTCGGCCCCAACGGCGCGGGGAAGACGACCGCCGTCGAGATCATGGAGGGCCATCGCCCATACGACGCGGGCGAGGTGCTGGTGCTGGGGCACGACCCGGCGCGATCGGAGACGGCGCTGCGCGAGCGCGTCGGGATCGTCCTCCAGCAGGCCGGGGTGGACCCATTTCTCACCGTCGAGGAAGAGGTCGAGCTTTTCCGCGGATACTACCCCCGACCCCTCCCCCTCGATGGTGTGCTCCATATGGTGGAACTCACGGATAAGCGGAAGAGCCTTGTGCGGCGGCTCTCCAGCGGCCAGCGACGCCGTCTCGATGTGGCCGTCGCGCTCGCCGGCGATCCTGAACTCCTGTTTCTCGATGAGCCAACAACGGGATTTGACCCCGTCGCGCGTCGCGGCGCCTGGGAGATGGTCGGGGGCCTTCGAGGCCTGGGGAAGACAATCGTTCTGACGACGCACTACCTGGAGGAGGCCGAGCATCTCGCCGACCGGGTGGCGGTCATAGTGGCGGGGGAGATACGAGCCGAAGGCACCCTGGAGGAGCTGCGCCGGCGGCACGCCGGCACGGTGATTTCCTTCCGGCAGCCCGCGGGCTGGGAGCCCCTGGAGGGCTCCGGGGTTGTCCAGAAGTGTTTCGACGGTGTCGTCACCGTCGAAACACTGGAACCGACTCGCGCCCTTCACGAGCTCACCCGCATGGCTCTAGACCATGGTGTGGAGCTGGACGGTCTTCGCGTGCGGCCCCGCTCGCTGGAGGACATCTACCTGGAGATTGTGGGCCCCGAGGATAGCGGATGAGCAGCCTCGGGCTGGCGGTGCGGCAGGTACGCTACGAGAATAAGGCGTTCTGGCGGAACCCGGCGGCCGCATTCTTCACATTTGTCCTGCCTCTGATCTTTCTGGTCATTCTCAACGCCCTGCTGGGTGACGAGGAAACGACGGTTGAGGGTGGCCGGGTCGAACTGTCCAACTTCTACGTCCCGGCGATGGCCGCGCTATCCATCGTCAACGCCTGCTACACGAATATCGTGATGATGGTGTCCATCGCGCGGGACGACGGCAGGCTAAAGCGGCTGCGGGGCACGCCGCTTCCCGGCTGGGCGTTCATCTTCGGCCGGATTGCCCACGCCACGCTCGTCGCCCTGCTTCTCGTTGTCATCGTGATGGCCTTCGGCGCCGTGTTCTACGGCGTGGACGTGCCCGGCGAGACGATGCCCGCGTTTGCGCTCACGATCGCGGTGGGCGCGGCCACATTCTGCGCCCTTGGCCTGGCGGTCTCCTCGCTGGTGCCGAATGCGCAGGCGGCCTCGGCGATAGCGAACGGGACGGTGCTGCCGGTTCTATTCATCTCGGACGTCTTCGTTCGCCTGGGGGACGACCCGCCTGCGTGGATAGACGTGGCCGGCGACATCTTCCCGATCAAGCACCTCTCAGAGGCTTGCCTCGCCGCCTTCAACCCGTACGAGACCGGGGCCGGCTTCGAGTGGTTGGACCTCGGGGTGATCGCGGTGTGGGGAATCGCCGGCGCCATGCTCGCCGCGCGATACTTCCGCTGGGAGCCGCGGGAGTAGCGCTACGCCCTGTGGCGGAGGGGGCGGGATTCGTCCGGACGGACGCCTGAAGGGCGAACCCCGCGAGGGCGCTGGCGGAGGGGGCGGGATTCGAACCCGCGAGGGCCTTGCGACCCTAACGGTTTTCAAGACCGTCGCATTAAACCGCTCTGCCACCCCTCCTTGTTCATCTTATCCCGCGCTCCGGCCTCTGCGCTTTCAGCGAGACGTTGCTTGAGGGCGCCACCGTTAGGTGTGCTGAAGTATCGTAACCGGTCCAACACCGTGTCGCCCAGCCGCCGGGTGATGCAAAGTGCGCAATGTTCGGCGAGCTATTCAGACGGCGTCCTTTCTCAGTTGGTCGGAGATCTGGCGCGCCACACTCGCGGCACCCTCTAGGTCCCCGAGTCGGAGGGACGGTAGATCGCTGAACTGCTCAGGAACCCAGTCCTCGGACCCAATTAACACTCGGGTGACGGGAATTTGCTTACTTTGAATCGCCTCAATCTCTCCCGCTAACCAGGGACTTTGTTTATCGGAAACGACAATGACAGCCGCGTCCGCGCTGTCTAATAGAGAGTCAAATGCCATTCGAACAGGTTGCCCGGCATTGATGTCGTCGGGTGTCAGGACATCGACGCCAGCTTCAGAGAAGGCGTCGCGAAGAGCGGCGGCGACAGGCGCGTCGGCAATCCCGCTCGATATGAGCACAGTGAGGCGATCGGGCCGTTCTTCGGTTGGCAGCTTCGATTGCGCGTTCAGCTTGAGCCAGTGCGTGAGCTTCAACACCTGTCCATCCTTGCGCCCTACCTGAACATAGATCATGAACTCGCCCCAGCCGATGGCGTTCAGCCGGAACTTCTTATCGCGATCCTCCGTCCGTTGCACCGGCTCTGGAAACGTAGGGTGCAGGGTGTATTCTACGTACTCCACCTGATCGAGCTCCGCCGCGGGACCGTCCACCCAAACGGACCATCGCCACCGGCGCTCGCCCACATACTTCGACTGCTGTCTAGCTCTTAAGCTCATGCGGTCTCCCCTTGTTGATCAAGTTCACGCGCATCCATTGTGAGGTGGCTGGTGACTGCCAGAGACTGCCCGGACCCTCCACCTTAACTTCTATCAAGGCGTCGTCGGCCACGCCGTCAACGTAGAGGAATGTACCTCCCTCCTCTACCCGTGGAGTTATCTCCCGCCAAAGCGTTGGTCTGCCCTCTACGAGGAAGCGAGAGAAGCAGGCGAACGTCCCGTTTTGGCTGATCGCCACGGAGATGTCTTGAGGCAGGATTTGAACCTTGATGATTCTTCCCGCCTGGCCTTTCCAGATTCCAATGGTCTCCGAAAGCGCAAGAAAGGCTTCAAAGGGATTTCCCCGATCGAGGCGGATCCACTCGTGTTCGGCGTACGCGAAGCCCGAATCAATGCCCTCCTCAATCAGAGCGATCGTGCGGATATTCTTATCACGCGCGTGGTTCAATTCGTATTGAACCGACTGACGTGTGGTCCAGCCCGCATCCTGTATCTTCTTCTCCCGGGTGACTAATGCTACCAGTCCGTCCGACTGATCGATGAGCGACTTCACTTCTTCGGTAAGCGCGCCTCCGCCCAAACGCTTTCCCGTTACCGATCGAATATTGTGGCTCGCAAGGAGTTGTTCAACTGCCTTGGCGAGATCACTGTCCTGCTGAAAGAAGAACGAAACGAATATCTTCTTCATCTATCTGCAACTCGAGGCTGCGTTGAATAGCACCATAATATTAGCGCCTTGGCTATACAACGATCCTGTGACCCGGATGCGCCAGGTAATCCACAAGGTTTTCCGGGCGGTAATTGGCATCGCTGTTGTGCCTGTTGACGGCGGCCACGTGTACGCCCTGATTGGCGTAGCGCTCTTGCCCTATCTGCCTCGTTATCCCTCTGGTTAGCCGGTAGAGACCCGTCATGGAATCGTGCAGGACCCCGAACTCATCAGGATGAACGAATCCATTGATATACCGTCGATCGAAGGCCAGGCCACAAGCTTCGGCCTTCCCCTTCATCCACGCAAACGCGATATCTGAGAGGCCTGATTCCTCGCAGCCGCCGCCGACATCGCTGTGCACTCCCGCGAACCAGGCTTGCTCGATTAACTGACCTTCTTTCTGCTTGCTCTCCCACAGAGTCGGCGTGAACGGTCCGCGTCGTTCGTCGATAGCCAGGGCCTGGTAGGCGTTCTTTACGATCCGGCTCAACTCCACATCGTGGAACTCGTAACGCCGCCTTGTGAGGAATCTCAGGCCTCGGACGGGAATCCCCAACGCCCCGACCGTGTCCCAGACTCCAATGAAGTGGATCACAACTTCTCGCGAGAACTCTGCCCTGAAGCGTTTGGCTTCCTCGGCGTCTACCGCCACGTCCCGGCGACGATAGAGTCGGTATGCTTCCTGGAACCTCATCGAGTGTCGCTTCTCAAGCAGACCGGCCTTGCGAATGAGACCTACGGTGCTCCTGACCGTGTACGCCCCGCGGCTGAACCCACAGTAGAAGATATGGTCGCCGTCATCGTAGTTGTTCACCAGGAACCGGTAAGCATCTGCGATGTTCTGGTCTAACCCGCTGCCGAATGCTCCTCCCGTCACGCGGTCCAACAGGTTTCCGGTTCCGACGCCCTGGTCGTAACCAACGATTTGACTTACGCCATCGGGCGCGGTCGGCGCCACAGCAAGCGCAAGCTTGGCTACGTTCGTTGGGGAACGCTGGTCGGGCCGGTTCCACGTCCCGTCCGAGCAGATTATGATTCGCTTGGTCATGGAGCTGCCCCGGCCACCAACTGGGTCGTCGCCATTTGAACACCGCACCGATGGCTGGGGTGCGGACTAGCGGTTCCTAAGGCTTGGCGTGGCAAATGTGCCGATTCATAAGCCTGCGTCCGGCGAAAGTAAAAGATCTCACTCCGCCACTCGTAGTAGCTCCACAGCCTCTCCGGCTTCGTGATCGAACTCGAGCGGCTTCAAGGTAGAGATCACGCATGAATCACCGTCCTCCTCGGAACGAACCACGATGACAGACTCATCGGTCTCGCCTCCACGATTCAAGTGAGCCAAGGGGGCGGAACATTGGCTGCCGCCACTCAGCGTGACGACGATTACTGAATCAATTGCCCGTTCTAGAGTTCCGCTTCCTACGACCTCAAAGACAGGCTCATCCGCCGCGCCTCCGAACAGATCCGTGAATAGATCCGGCCACAAAAGGGCGACAGCGATGAATAGGGGAAATCCTACTACCCAGAGTGCTCTTATCACGTTGAGGATCCTGTCCCATCCGGTGTCGCTTTTGTCATTCCAGGTCGCATTTGATTGCTTGATGGGCTCAACTAATCGATCGTGAGTCAGTTCGTACCACCGAGCGCCCGAACGCCATTCAGCTCGTATAAGATGCTCGCTCTCTAGAGCATCAACAGAAGCATTCGGTATCCCGGCCGTTTTCGTCTTGTCTCGGAATACAATTCCCCGAGTACCTGCTGGCGTGATAAGGTCTGTCTCGAACCAAGAACGGAGCTGTTTCTGAGTCGCGCGAGACGCCCGCGCTGCCTTGTGGATGCATCTCTCGTAGAACGTCGAAAGTGCTTGGTCCACATCACCGAACGATCGTAGGTTGTCCTTGCTGATCTCTGTTACATCCGGGGGTAAATCACGCCATAGAGTCTCGCATACTAGTTGAAGTTGCACCGGCTCCACGAACTCCCCGGGCACTTGCACAGTCTCTCCTGATGATGTCACAGTTCGAACTTTCATCAGTTCGTCAACAAGTTCCTCAGCAACACCCGGTTGAAATTTCCGAGTCGTATCCGCAAGAGGCCCGGTCACGGCGGATAGGGCTGGCTCGGTCCGAAGCAGCTCCAGACGAAATCGCGCCCTCACCTTGTCCGGCAGTATTGAAGTGTACGGGTCAAGTTGGGCGATATGGTCCTCGCGCATGACGAGGACAACCCGGGTGAGATCGTCAGCGTCTAGTAGATCACGAATCTCCTCGAAGAATCCCTCTCTCTTCGGCCAGTGCTCTGGATAGGAAGTAAACAGTTCCTCGAACTGATCGAAGATGGCGACTCGGGGCGAGGGCAGGCCCTCAGCACCCGTGGGATGCGGTCGAAGGACCAGGAAATCGGCTAGGCTTGATTGATCGCTCTCCACTCCCGCCCAACTGGTTAGCGTGTGGAAGACATATACGTTCGGGATGCTAGCGACCTCCGTGTCCTGGGGACCCCGCACTCGCGCAACTGGTAGCACTTCAAATCCAGTTTCTTGCATTGCGGGAATCAATCCCGCGTTTATGAGCGAGGTCTTCCCAGCCCCTGACTGGGCGTAGACTAGAAGTACACGGTGGGCAGTCGCAAGCGATAGAATGTCGGCGATCTCGCGATCTCTGCCGAAAAAGAGGTCTCGGTGCTCAGGCTCGAAGGGCCGTGGGCCGACATAAGGCTGAGGTGTTTTGATCTCACGTATCACTGAGGAATTTCCTCCAGCGCTCGTGCAGCTCCGCCAGAAACCCTCGCGCCGTTCCCCAGTACACTCTGACATCCATCTTGCCGAAATACTGTGATAAGTAAGCTTGTGCTGATGCGGCCGAATCCCCAGCGCGCGGCAGCTGGACTGTGAGACTGACCCGGCGGAGACTCGCCTCTGTGCTGCTGACCAAGCCTCGAAACAGCACTCTGAAGCTCCAGTCCTCCATGCCGTAGCCGATGAATAGCAGAGACGATCCCGTCATAGACCGCTGAATTCGCGGAGGCAACAGTGTTCCGTCTCGAGAGACGTTGACCAGAAAATCGAGATAATCGTCTTGTGTGAGCACTAGCGACTCGTCAACCTCAGTGTGTCCATGAAGATGAAACACTACAGGATTGGTGTCGTTGGGTGAGTAATCGGTGCTGAAGACAGACTCTTGGTTTCTTAGTTTACTATTCCATCTGCACAGCTCACGCCGAGGAACTTTCCCCTTGTTTTGAAGAGCGCGGATCATGAAGTCGTCGTAGTTCGTGGTTATATATACCGGTAGTGGGAGTTCCGCCAGGATCCCATGAGGTTCACCACCCTCGTCAAACTCCGGTGGGCCAAGGCCGGCGAACCTCTTCCGAATCTGTTCCTTCGGGAACATCGGGTCGATGGTCACCGCAAGGAACTGAGCTACTCGAGCGAGGTCGTGGGTATCCGTTAGGGGGTATGCATACTTCTTTGCCCACTCCCGCGCGATATCTGATCCGAGAGGAAGCACCCCGTCGCAGGCACCCGCACCAAGAAAGGGAGTACATTTGCCTTCCTTAATTCTGTTCAGGAGCAGCTCCCAGTCGGTGTCGTCAAGTCTCTTCGAGGTGAGTCCATTCCCTTTGCCGGTTGCTACCATCGCGTCCACCTCACGCAATCGTCAGCGTCACGGTGTTCGATATCCCGCCCCCGGGCTCCGGGTTGAGCACAGTCACTTGCGCTTCGCCAGGGGATGCTCTATCCGCAGCGAGAATTCGTACAGTCAACCTGTTAGCGCTGATCAATGACGTGGGGCGGTCCGCGCCGTTCAGTCTGACGGCCGACTCGTTCACGAAGTTGGCACCCTCGACTCCGAGCTCGAAATCGTCGGCTCCGACAGCAAGTGACTCGGGTTCCAGCCTCGTGATCGTCGGCGCTGGGCTCTGAACGCCTGGCTCCTCCTCGGTTCCGACCAAAGCATCTAGGTGCTGGGTCGTCTTGGGCGCCACTACGTCGAAGACCTGGGCCATCTTCTCTGCGGCCCGGTCGGAGAACATGCCAACGATCCCAGCAATTGCGGCAACACCATACGGGCTGATGTCGGCCGCTTCAGAACCCGTTGAGAGGAGGCCCGCTCGTACCGCGAAATAAAAGACTGCGGCGAGCGCCAGGCCGATGAACGGTTTTAGGACGTACCACCAAACCCAACTGGTATATATCTTTCGATTGCCGCTGAAGTCAGAAAACGACTTAGCTGCGTGAATGCAAGCGCCGAGTGCGCCAACCACCATCGCTACGAGGATAAGCCTCACCTCGGCGTCCAGATCGTTGAACTCGACGAGCCCGCCGAAGAGAGAGATGTCGGCATCAGGGATCTTGCCTTCAGCATCCGCCGTTGGCCAGAGTTTGTAGACCATGTACGCCAGGAGCAATGGGAGAGCTACGAGGTAACCCCCCAATATCAGCTTCCATGTCCCTTTCAAGGGCGTCGGATCGGGGGGTTTAGGCACCGAGTTACCTCCTTTAATATCGCGGACGGTCCCGCCAGCTAAGCCGCCAGCATCTTGCGCACTGCGTCTGTCGCCCCCTTGAGATCCTTAGGGGTTACAACGATGTTTTCGTCCAACACCTTCGAGAGCCAGACCGTGATGAACGCATCCCGCTCTGTCGTCGTTATTCCGAAACGCGCTTTCACGCCGTTGTTCGTCTGGCGTGCAAGGCTGGTTTCGATTTCGAGCTGCTTGTTGTAGACGGCGATGAGGCGCCGATTGTCCCCCGGCTGTGAACCCGCGCCGTCACAAAGCATGTGCCACACCTCCTCGAGCCTGTCACGGGCTGCTTGGTCAAACATGTCATCCTCCTCGAAGAAAGCTTGATCGAACACGTTCAGGTCCACAGTGACGGAACGCCCGCCGGGGGTAGCCAGAGTGGTTGTGCCGGCGAGTTGCTTCCCTATGATGTCGGCTTGTGTCCATGGGCCCCAGGGGTTGTTCCAGTCGATGTTCTTCGAACCATCGTAGTCGGCGTTCCATATCTTGTGGTTGTTCAGCCACTGCCACTTGGGATTGCCGAGATGCCCGACCCAGAACCAATTTGCGCTATAGATGTACGGGGTGCGTCCGGAGGCCTCAAGGAGCTCACACGTCTGCTTGATGTGAGCCTCAGGCGTCGAGTCTATCTCGACGTCCACAGCGACGATCCGAAGCTTGGACCACATGCTGCCGGCGCTGCGTGCTGCCTCATCGATGGCCACGCGGCCGTCAAACCACGGCGACGCATTCGTGTAGGCGGATAAGGCGAAGCCAGCGGCTTCTGCGTCTTTCAGGTTGGCCTCAGCCACCGCCCTGATGCCGGGGGCGCCGGCATATCCACCGCACCAGAGGCACTGGCAGAACACCCTGTAGCCCAAACTCCAAAGATGTTGAAAGTCTGGCACTGTGATCCGGCTGAAGCTGGCGTCGATACCATCTATCCAGGTCATGTTTCCGTTCCTACTAAGTAAGCGTCAGGAAGGACCCTGGCGTCACCCACGCGCCCGATAATAATGGGCCCGCGAGACCTTGTCATGGGGATAAATGCCCAATCTTTTGGCGATCGAGGAAAATTCTGCTCAGGCTGCGGCGGACCTTCGCCGATCGCCCACCATTCGCCCACCCCTTCGCGGCGAAAGTCTCGCAGCGCGGCTGATGAAACCGGCACACCAGAGTCAGTTGTTTGGATACAGGATCGTGCGAAATGAGGCGATTTCCGGGAGGCTCGAGGCTGAGGACTCGAATGCTAAGACCGTCGCATTAAACCGCTCTGCCATCCTTCCGGAGTTATATTGGCAAGGCCAGGCACTGCCGGGAGCGGCGCTGCGGTTGTTATTTATGGACATTGAGTTTCTCGCGAAAGGGCTTGTCATCGGCCTGTCTGTCGCGGCGCCGGTGGGACCGATCGGCGTCCTCTGCATCCGGCGGACGCTGGCGAATGGGCGCGCCTCCGGATTCGTCACGGGGTTGGGCGCGGCGACAGCGGACGCGTCTTACGGCGCGATCGCGGCGTTCGGCCTGACCGCGATCTCAGACGCGCTGGTTGAGAACGGGTCGTGGTTCAGGCTGACCGGTGGTGTGGCGCTGCTCTATCTGGGGCTGCGGACGTTCCGGTCACGGCCCGCAGATTCGACTTCGGCGAGGGAGCGGGGCGACCTGGCGCGCGACTACGCCTCGTCGCTGGGGCTGACGTTGACGAATCCGGCGACGATCCTTTCCTTCGCGGCGATATTTGCCGGCCTGGGGTTAGCAGACGAGGGCGCGGACTACGGATCGGCGGGTGCGATGGTTGCCGGGGTGCTGGCTGGTTCGGCGTCCTGGTGGTTCATTCTGAGCGTGAGCGTGAGCCTGACGCGCTCGCGGCTGGACCCGTATCTCTCGCACGTGAACAGGCTCTCCGGCCTGGTGATCGGGGGGTTCGGCCTGGCGGCGCTCGCGAGTCTTGTGGTCTGACGGAGGACACATAACCCAGAAGCCGTCGTGAACGATGAGGCGCGGTCGGGATGGCAGAGATTGGGTTGTCGCGCTTGACAGAGTGCCCGTTCGGTCGTATACCTGAAGGTGTTAATAGCGAGCGCTCGCTATACATGGCCCCGTAACTGGAGGCGCCATGCCCAAGCTCAAGCCGGAAGAAGTCGAAACGCGTAACCGCGAGATCATCGAGGCGGCGCGAGCCTGTTTCCTGCGCAAAGGGTTCCATGGTACTTCCACCGACGACATTTGCCGCGAGGCCAGTATCACGCCGGGCGGCTTGTACCACTACTTTGGGAGCAAAGAGGACCTGATCACGGCGGTTATCGAGGACGCGAGCAGGCAGGCTGTCCAGAATCTCTCCGCCCTGGCCGAGGAAGCAGCAAACACGCGTTCCTCTGTCCGCGCTCTGTCCGCTCTCTTCTCGCAGTCCGCCCGCAGCCCGGAAACGGACGAGCAAACTCGCCTTCAACTAGACATCTGGGCGGAGTCGCTGCGGAACCAGCGATTGGCCGACACGACGCAGGAGGGGTGGCGGCTACGGCGGGGGTGGCTTCAATCGCTGATTGAGAAGGGTGTAGCGGAAGGGGTCTACAGC
>Ga0209751_10003830_pt1 | contig 14538 bp, 16 predicted proteins | sample RifCSP13_1_FD_184019 | JGI IMG/M metagenome (GOLD analysis project Ga0209751, IMG submission 184019) | Soil microbial communities from Rifle, Colorado - Rifle CSP2_sed 13_1 (SPAdes) (version 2) | ecosystem: Environmental > Terrestrial > Deep subsurface > Rock core/Sediment | place: Rifle... | reverse complement strand
TAAGACGTTCTATTGTGCTTTTCATAGAAGCTGACAAAGGTTTTCCAGTTACATCCTTGTTTGCATGACCAATTATTGTAGCAAGTCCCATGTCATGCATTGCAAGCGAAGTTGGTGAACCTGTTCTGCTTCTATCATCGTATTCATCTTTTGAAAATGAACGCCACTCAGGACCTGATTCCTCAATGCGTTCAGAAATAACAAAACCGCATCCCCCACAAAACCTTTCACCAGTCGTATTATCAGTCAACATCGAATTTTTCCCACAACGTGCACAGCGACTGCCTATGCTGAAAGTTTGTAAAACCATACAATATCCAACATATGCTAGTTTGTCTGCTAATAAAAACTAGAGCATTTCATGATTTTTCTCTTTTTATGCTTCTTGGCGGTTTTTGACTTGCTTTTGCCATGAGAAGTGAATCTTTGTATTGCTATTAAGGTGATGAAATGATTCAATCATCAAATCAGTGATGCTAATTTTTGTATTGTAGGCGCAATTTACATCCATTCTTATTGGGACATAATCACATCAATAAATAAGAAAGGAGGTGCAACGATGAGTTATAACGACGGCGGTTTTGGAAGATCGAATAGAGGGTATGGACGAGATAGAGGATATGGCGGCAACAGACGATTTGACGATGGACCAAAACCAGTAGAAACAGGAAAGGAATACGACGTTTCCATAACGGAAATTAGTAGAAAAGGAGACGGTATCGCAAGAGTAGAAGGCTTTGTGATATTTGTTAAAGACGGAAAGGCGGGTCAGAATGCAAAAGTAAAGATCACCCAAGTGGGTCAACGATTTGCTTCTGCCGAAATAGTAGGTTCTTCACAACCTGCAGCTGTGTAAAGAGGTTTTGTCAAAATCCAAAAAACTAATTTTCCCCCTAATTTTTCTTCTTAAAATTTGAAAAATGTAACACTGCTTAATGGTCTTTCTTTGGACCAACCATTTCGTCACTTTTGACGTCTTGATCCCACCTGCCACGCACACCTTTGATCAATGCTATGATGCCTCCTCCAATTAAAACAAAGACTACTCCAAACAAGATTGCTTTGTTTCCTAGTATCGAATTACAGTCTACAGGTATAGCACGCCCGTCTTCGGTGTAATCAAAACAGTCACCAAATTCATTTGCTTGAATTGTAAATTCAAAAAATGGTCTACCAAATATACCTAAGATAAGAAAGCCGGCAAATACAAGAACTAAACCTATCATTATAAAACGAGTATCACTCATGGAATAATTTGCATAACGTAATATTTAACATTGTAAATCTACTATGCGAATAGGTAAAGTATGGATGGTTTTTGGTTGGGGTAAGAAAAAAGTAACAAATGAAGCTATTGAATCTAGGGTATTAGAAAAACAAGTTGCTTTCTCAGAAATAAATGACATTATAAAAGAAAATCAAGTCCAACGTCTTAAAAAAATTACAGAAAATGCAAAATCAATTAAAGACGTAGTAGAAATCGAACGTAAAAACATTATACAAATAATTTCACAACTTGAAAGTGATACGTTAAAAGTTGATGATGTTGATAAACATCTAAAACTGCTTATCGAGAGAGGTAAAGAATCGGTAATTTTGGGGCTAAGAAAAGAAACCGCAGTTAACTTATCAAGTACAGAAAAGTATTCAGATATTGTAAATTTAAACAGCGAGATTGGACAGATGCTCAAAAGAATAGGGGATATTTTAGGAGTAAATACTAAAGTAATGCACATTTTTGCAAGAAAATATGCAGACAAGTTAAAAGAACATCTATCTGAAGTAGCAACTAAGAAAGCAGGATTACAAAAGCTTGTCGATGAGCATACTAAATTTGAGTCCACTGTAGCAACCATTTTACAAATGTATGAAAAAATAAAAGGATCACAAAAAGAAGTTGAAGAAAAAAATAAGGAACTTTCTAAGATCAAAGAAGATATAAAAAACTATGATAAAATGATACAGAGCACAGAACTAGGAATTCAAAATTCAAAGTCTAAAAGTGAGTATCAAGAATTTCTAAAAATTAGAAAAGAGACGGATGCTCTTGTTTTAGAAGAGGATAAGATAAAGCATGAAATAGATTTACAGTTTTCAAAGATATCTAGACCCCTTGGTAAATACAGCTACATTTCATCGCTTGAGAAACCTCTCAAAAGGATTATGGAGGAATTGATCACAAATCCCTCGAAAGTACTTATCCAAGGAAACAAAGATTCTATCGTCGAGGTATTACATGCAGTAATAAAGGCGGTAGTTACAGGAAGTGTTTCAGTCAAAGATACCACCAAGGCTGTTCAACAAATTGAAGAAACTATTAACAGACTTGATGAATTCCTAAAGATGAAATCTGACCTTTCACAAAAAAGAGACTCTTTTGAAAATAGGCTTGGCATTTTTAACATCAATGAGTTAGAAGAAAAGGAGGGGGAGCTAATTAAGACTAGAGACAAAAAGAGGCACGCTGAATCTGTTGCCAAGAATTTGGAAAATTCAGTTAATGATGTTATAATGCACATACCACAGCTTGTACAGGATATTGAAATTAAACTAAAAGAAATTTCAGGAACTAGAATAACCTTAAAGATTTAATGGCGAAGTTGTACCCATATTTGTATGATTTTCAAAAAGACTAATTTTCAGCGTACAGTTACCATAAAAAAAGAGGTACGCGACAGTATCTTATCATATTGTAAAATGAATCACCCAAACGAAGGAATTCTGATTCTTCGTGGAAAATCAAAAAAAGGCCATGTTGTTGTTGATGGCCTAGTCATACCGCCTTTTTCACATGGTGGACCTACTTTTGCAGGGTTTCCACATTCCTTTTTGCCTTTTGACCCCAGCTATGTTGGGACCGTCCATTCTCATCCGATTGGTTCTGCCAACCCTTCAGTTACAGATCTGCACAACTTTTTTGGGTTTGTCTCAATAATTGTAAAATCACCATATGAGGATAATGACATCTTTGCATATGACAGAGATGGCAACAGTATCCCGATTACTGTTAGCACAAATTATGACAAAAACTTATAAGCTTTTTGGAACAAAGTTTAGTGTGATAAATTATAAAACTTATTTGATTTTCCTGTTTGGATCACTTGCCATCAGTATTGGTCTGCAGATGCTTTTACCATGGCCGTTTGGTTTGATTACAGCTCTGGCAATCTTCATAGTCTTTCCCTTATTCCTTAGAAAGCGAGCCCTAAGAAGGATGGGAGGATTTGGTGACGGCGGTGGATTTTTTGGACAGAGTCAGGGTATAAAGTACATTTGCCTTACCTGCAGCAACAAGTTCAAGGGTGGTGCATGTCCAAGATGTGGCTCCAAGATGAAAAGAGCAGATTTTTAGTAGATTAGATTTCAAAAAATAACATGACTCTAGAAGATCTTCGAAAAAAAGCATTATTTCAAAATACAATTGATGCATGGATAATGGCATGTGAAGAAACTCATTCAGAGTGGTTTTCTCCTGAGAATTACAAAAAATTCATAGATCATCTTACAAAAAGCGGTCTGAAGATGCAAAAGTTTCCGCTCTGTATAAAAGAATCTGGAGGCATGTACGAAAGAGGAAAAGACAAGACACAGTTTGCAGAGATGTTGTCACAAGATACTGAACCAAACGCAGCTGCGTATACCTTGAGGCTAAATGATGACACAATAAAAATAATTCGTCAGTTCAAGCCCTAGCGCTTTAGTTTTGGATTAACTATTGTATCCATTGCATTACCTATAAAGACAAACGCAAGGCCTGTAAGAGCAATCATAACTCCAGGCGGTACAATCCACCACCAAAGACCACGTGCTGCTGCACCAAAGGTGTTTGCATCATGTAGGATTTGACCCCATGTAGGAAAAGTTGGATCACCAAGACCCAAGAAGCTGAGACCTGCCTCTGTTGTGATTGCCGCAGGCACGGAGATTGCAATGCTTGCAAAAGTGTAGGGTAAAAGCTGAGGCAAGATGTGTTTGAAAATTACTTTAATGTCGTTTTGCCCCATTATCTTTGCAGCTTCTACGTATTGCAGCGTTTTAATCTGCATTGCCATACTTCTTGAGACCTTTGCAATTCCAACCCAGCCAAAGATCATCAGAAATCCCACAATCAGAAAGATGCTGTTACCGATGGTTACCGCTAAAATGATCAAAAGTGGAAGTGCTGGCATGGCATAAATTACATCATTAAAACGCATCAGTGCTTCGTCAGTCTTTTTCCCCTTGTAGCCAGCAAAAACACCGTAGATTAATCCAATTACTACAGACCCAACAGCCACAGCAATTCCAATGAACAACGCAAGTGGGGTGCCCCAAAGCAAACCAACTGCCAGATCACGTCTAAGCGCATCTGTTCCTATCAGACCATATATTTTGCCACCTAGAATGAATTTTGAATCTTTGATGACAGTTTGTGAGTCAACATTATAGAGGTTTACCTGAAACACATAATGTCCTTTCAATACTTTGTTTGTATCAGTTGTAGAAAAGACAATATCTTCAGCAGACAATAGATCAAGTGGAAATGTAAAATGTTCCGCATTCTTTCTAAGGTTTTTTTTCACAGAATCATCGGTTGAAAAGATAAGCTGGTGATAACTAGTTTCACTTGATGATTTTGGAAGAGAGACGGACGTTAATTGAAGTTCAAGTCCGTCAGGACGAATCACTGAAATTTGCAAGAGTGGAGCGCCGGTATATTTTGCTGTATATTCGTAGATAAAGTCGCTTGGAAATGCATCGTACTCATAATCAACTACAAAGCCATTGGAGAGAATTGATATTTCTCCTACTGTCTGAGACGTGGTTTGTGGATTTTTTAGTATCTTGTGTTCAGGTATTTTTTCATTCAGAAAAAAGTTTACCCATGCAGGAAGTGATGATTTTGGGAAGGTTATCCAGCTGGCTGGATTATTCCATTCTTTAAAGGTCTCTACTGGAATAGTTACTGCAGCAACCGCTGACATTGCAAAGAGTAGTATTATTATTCCAATACCAACAAGGCCTATCTTGTTTTGTAAAAACTCATGCCAGATCTCATTTGAAGAAAGACTCATCCAGTTCTCACCCGTGGATCAAAATAGCCATACAGTATATCAGCCAGAAAGATGCTTGCAAGAAAGAATGCAGTCAAAACATACGTTGCTCCAATTATTACAGGCAAGTCAAGAACACTTATTGCCTCAAAGTACAATCGTCCCATTCCTGGCCAATCAAAGACAGCCTCTGTTATCACCGCACCACCAAGTGATCCTGAAAGACTTAGTGCAAGCACGGTTACAATTGGAGGGGCTGCATTTTTGAGCGCATGTGTATAGATTATCTTTCTTTCTGGAATACCTGCAGCTCTTTTTGCCATGATAAAGTCTTCTTGTAAAATTCCAATCAGAAAGTTTCTGACAAGGTATGCCCATGAACCAAATCCTATGAGAACTAGTGTGACAAGTGGCAGCGTCATGTGATACAAAAGAGCTCCAACATATCCGGGATCTGTTACAGGAATCAATGGTGTTGCTCTAGCCGGAAATATCTGATACACAAATGCAAAGACAAAGATCATCAGCATTCCTATCCACCATACTGGAAAACTACTACTTACCACAGCAAAAGTTGAAGTCATTCTGTCAAGCTTGGAGTTTATCTTGCTTCCTGAGAGTGCTCCAAGAAATATTCCAAGTAAAGAGATAATCACGGTTGCTGTGGTAAAAAGTAAAATTGTACGTGGAAGCTTTTCAAGCAAAATGTCTTTTACGTTAGTAGAACCAGAATCGCTTGTAAGAAATGTTGCGTGCCCAAAATCAAGTACTAAGATCTTGTACATTGTAAGCCCAAGTCGTGGTGGCGAGTACCAAGGCTCATCAAGCCCTAGGGCTTTTATTCTCTGATCAATTTGTGTTGTTATAAACGAATCTAGCTCGTCAGGATTTTTGAAACTCTCAACCAGAACATTGTTGTCAGTTATCTGTTGCCTTATTTCAAAGGCAACACTTTGTTTTAGTATATTATCCATGTTAGAGCCAACAAGTGCTATTGTGACCAAAAGCGTAGCCATAAGCACACCAAACATCGTAGTGACTCGAGTCAGAATATATTGCTTAAAACTCATTTTCTTTCACTTGTGAAATTGAGTTAATAACATTAGGGTGTTTCATTTTTCTTTTCAATACGATGGCAGCGCCTACTGCGGCTACACCCAAGATTGCACCTATCACATAATAGTCTGATTTACTAGATGCAGTTTCAGAGCTATACACAAATTCTGGAATGATTTGGTTTTCACCCTTTATTGCCAAAAAGCTAGTATGAATTATATCTGGTCGTAGAGCTGATTCTGACACTGCAAATATCTTCAGATCGTTTGCACCGACACTAAAAAGAGATGTCTGTTCCTCTGTTAATATAATATCAGCCTTACTAGGTGTCGATTTTTGTATACCAGAAGATACTACCTTCCCGTCAGAATTTGTAAAATAATAATAGATTGTCAAGTCCGTATCAACAGAAACTGGTATGGTCAGCTTTTTACCTATAGTAATAGTGGTAGGCACATCAACGCTATTTATTTTTGCAATTGTGACATCTTCAAACTTTTTCCAGTAGCCAGCTTCAAATGGATATATTAAATCGTCAAAAGATCTCGTTGTTATTGTTCTTGCCTCAGGAGAATAACTCTCAAGATAGAATGGTCCGTTACTAATTATTGCATGATTATTTCTTACTATCCATGAGACTGATGAATCATATCTAGAATCATAGTATTGTTGGTCGGACTCAAATTGTGCTAATGCAGCTGGAATAAAGGAAGTTTTTTTGAATTCCTCTAGGTTTGATTTTATTATGTATGCATCATTTGGAACAAGCAAGGAAAGCCATCCTATGTTTTTGCCGATTGCACTTGATCGAGAAAATGCAACTTTTCCATCAATCACAGCTTTTTCCATGGCAGAATATATCTCCCAAGGCATAATGGCCCAAACTCCCGCAGAATCTGCAATTTCTGCATCGTCAAAGTGCCAATAATCTTGATAGACCTCTATGGTGTCTTTGTCAATAACTCTAATTGCAATTAATGTCTGAGCTGCTTGATTTGCTTTTGGGGAATACTCTGAATCAAATGTCTTGTCATTTTCCTGCTGTTCTGAGCCCCACTCATACAAAAAGTAAAGTGAGTACAGCACGTCATTCATATCCATAGGTTGTTTGTTGTGCCAGTTGCTGAATTTTAGATCAAATGTAACTTTGCTTGTGGCTTGTTTGCCATTGCCAACTTGGCTCCACTTTTGTTGCTGTGTGTCCCATCTTATTGCATCTTCTGGAACAACCAACTTTCCAGTAGGCCCTGCAGTATCAACTTTCCATTCACATCGAATTGGAATGCTAACGCCTGTGTATGGGTGCCTGAAAATTGCTGGATCAGAAACTGTGTCCCATATTACCCTGCTATATAAGTCGGTCATTCCCCCTACCGGATTCCATGCTCCTTGATAGATCTGCTTTACGCCTATTGTTATTGAGTCTGAATTACCTCTTATATTGATTGGAGTAAATCTGCTTGGAACACCTGCTCCAAAATCATTTACTATGCCTTCAATTTTTTCGTTTGAAACGTACTGATCTATTTTACTTGCAAGAAAAATCCTGACTGATTCTTTTACACCTTCTCTTACTGCCTTTTTTAAAAGTTCGGTTCTTTCCTCTGCAGAAGTAAAGTTTCCTAGAAATATATTCATTGAAATAGAATCCATGTAATCGTTTTTGTAATTCCAGTATGACGGATTGTTAAATCCAGGCATGTTAGAAAACCACGGAGAGTACATTTGAGCAGAAACAATTGAATCATATTTTACAAATCCACCTCTGCCTGCCCATCCTTCTGTGTACAGGTTCCATTTGAGATCAGAAGGATTTGAGCCATATACCACAGAAAATGCCTTGTTTAGATCTCCAAACTCTTTTTTGACAGAAAATCCAACTTTTTCCAGTTGTGGTGAAAGAATTTCGCCAATTGATTTTCTAATCTGATCATCGCTTCTGATGAAAATTATAACCTCGATTTGTTCTGAATCATAGTACCATTTGCCGTCTATTTTTTGTGCTCCTGCATCAAGTAAAGAGTTTGAGATCATTTCTTCAGCAAGAGCAGGATTGTATCTAAAGTTAAATGACTCGAGCTCATCTAAAATCAAAAGATAATCAGGATCAAATGTACCATAGGCTGAAATCATTGGTACACCATATCCTCCAAGAAGCTCATTTACAATCAATTCTCTGTCTATGAGATAGTTGAGCGCAAACCTCACATCTCTTATAGAAAACGGATTGAATTTTTCAGTCTGAGCTGGATTCACAAGAAGGCTGTAAGAGCCTCCTGTAGATTGAAAGATCTTCAAGCCTTCGCGCGACTCGGGATTTTCAATCCTGTCAGATGGAATGGTAGAATAATATATGTCCAAATTTCCATTTTTTACTTCTTCAAGTGCGGTGTTCTCATCTAGATACTGTACAAACTGTACTTTATCCACAAAAGTTCCCTTGTCAGCAAAAGCAAAAACAGAGCCAAAAGTAAAAACAGCTAGTATGGATACTAGCACTAACTTCATAACTTGTTTTGCTTAAAACTGTATATAAATAACGCAAATTGAATTAAACTCATTGAATCTTCAAACTCTAGTAAGAGGAATAAATGGAATAATTCCTGGCGGCATGTCAGTCAAGGATTTTGCAGTAGTAACAAAAACCGACGAGGATACAGCAAGGATGATACTTGATAATTTCTTACAAAATGGAGTGGGAAGGTATGAGGATCATCAAATCTTCTTTGATGAAAATGACAGACTAAAGACTTGCCTGCTAGCAATACAGTTTGGTGCTGCTATTGATGAAGTTTCAAGATCACTTGGTTGGAAGGATTTTGAATCTCTTGCTGCAGAGATTCTAAACTCTAATGATTTTGAAATAACTAGAAATCTAATTCTTACAAAACCACGTATGGAAATTGATGTAGTTGGTGTAAAATCAGGTGTAGCCATATTGATTGATTGTAAACATTGGAAAAGAACAAGTCAGTCAGCCATACAAAAAGCAGTAAAAAAACAGATAGAGAGAACTAAACATTATCTTACAAAAGAAAAAGTTCAAGTGGCAATTCCTGCAATTGTTACCTTATACCAAGAGGAAGTAAGATTTGTAGATAAAGTTCCAATCATACCGATTTTTCAGCTTGGTTCGTTTTGCGAGGGATTTTATGGAAACTTGGACGATCTTAATACGTTAGAACATAGTCAAAAAGAAGAAGATGGTAGTACCTATCAAAAACAGCTGGGTGATTCTCATGGTGCGGTCTAGCGATTTCGAATAATCCTCAAGTAATGTAGTTCCCATCACTTTGACATCTGTTTGATGTTGTAATGCTTCAAAAGAAGCCAAAGAAAGATTCTGTTCAGCCCTTTTTGCCAGATCTAGGTACCAAGATGCAGCCTCATCAGGTGTTGATAAGCTACCAAAGGTAAAGTATCCGTGCTTATTTCTAGCCTCTCTTGTTTTGTAATGAGTGTCTGAAGTACACATCTCAAGTAAATTATATCCATGTTTTGAAAGGTGGTTTACAATTTCTTCTCTGAACCCATTTTGCATATTGTTAGAGTCAGACCATCCAAGGAAAAATTTCTCTTCACCAATTTTCATGCAAAGGATTCCAATTCCACCAGGTCCAAGGTCATCTGTCAAAATTTTTTGGTTTTCCAAATTTGCATATCCTATTTCAAATGGAAAAGATTCTTTTGTTATCAATGTATCAAGATTTGATTTTGCCGCCTTGAAGAGATCATCAGCATCGTTTGGCAAGATTTCTTCTCCCATGGCGTTGTGACTGTCTACTATTAAGATTCGATCAAATCCACGATTTTTTGCATATTGCTCAAGCTCATTTTTTACATATAGTGGGACGTCCTCCATGCCATGTGGTGAAAGTGACAAAACTAGAACAGCTGTCTTGTCGAAAAGAAAACCGACAGTTCTTGCCTTGTTCACTTGCACCGTGACTGGCATTGTGCATATTTGACCCTGTTGTATGATTGAACTTTTAGCAAAACTTGCAAGATATGCATCCACTTGTGATTTTGATGGCAGGTTAAGCGAGTGATCAGAAATGCTGTGCATTACCATTGCAGACGAATTCAGGTTCTTGTATATCTGATATGGAATGTTACTTCCCCCTATTGGATGAAATGGTCCAGGATGTACATCAGGAAGGACCAGAGTAAATTCGTTATTTTTTGTCTTAAATTTAATTTGAAACGTAGATACTTTAGATGGCTGGGAGCGTTCCTCCATCAAACGTTCCATCTCAGAAGGATCGTTTTTTGTCCGTGCTTTGATATAAGCCTGCAATATCTTGTGAGTACTTGGAATTTTTGGTCCACCAGCTCTATCTGTGATAACACTCCAAACTGTTCCTACTACCAGAAACACAATACCGTATGCAATTGTCTGCAAGTCCGTAAGCATTGGAATCCAGAATTGCCATGGAACAATTGCCAAAAAAATTGCAAGTGGCTGAATCAGACAAAGTGCCCAAGCTATCTTGACCTTTGCACCAATTACAGATGTAAAAATTCCAATTCTAAAGCTTGCAAACAAAAACATTCCTTCTGTCAGATATATTGGTAATAGCTCTGGTTTTGAAAATACTGGTACTGATATCAAACCTCCTAATGCAGTAACAAACCAAAGAAGATTTCCAAATCCAGAGATGTGACGAATCTTGGAAAGATCGGTATGTAAGACACGATAATCAATTATTTGTGTAACAAGTAGTACACCGATTGCCAGTGGTAGATGAAAGGAAAGCTTGGCATATGTATCAAAGTAAGCAAATGCCGCAAGTATGACAATTGTAGATGCAGCAAATACAGACACGATTAGTGATAGATAAGGAGATGATGGGGCAAGTAGTGTTAGTGAATACCTCTTGTGAATACGAGATACGTTATTGGGGTTTTCTGTCATGGTAGAAAGAAAATTTTCAGAATCCACGAGATTGCGATTAGGCTACTTGGAATAGCTACCACTATCTCTGGCCTTATGCGATATCCCTTTGTCTCATCCTCAAAGAACCTTAAAAGACCAGCGCTGGATGCAGGCAACGGCGCAGACTTTTTCTTACTACTCATGGTTATCTTTGACAGGATCGATTTTTACATAAAAACTTTTGTTATCTTACTTTTTTAGCTTATCTATAATTGTAGCTAATTCACTTATTGATTTTAGGATCTTCTGTTGTTTTTCGTGATCTTTTTCCTGTTCAAGCTCTTTAGCTAGATCTTGTAGTTTTTGTTCAAATTTTGTAAGAGCCAGATTCACATCTGGTTTTTTCTCTTCTATGATTACTGGAACTTTTTCATCTTTTGCTTCTCTGCCACAATTTACACATAGTGCATGTCCATCCTTTATGACACGTACGCCTTTACAGTAGGGGCAAGGGTCACTTACCAATGTTGCACCCTTTAGAAGCATCTCTACAGCTTTTTTGGTAAGATCCTTTGACATAAACCTATTTTACAAATCTAAGTAAAAAACATAGAGACGGACAAGGCTTAATAGTAGGAAAGCAAACTTTTACTTTGAATGGCGGTAATCTGCAATACATGCGGACTTCCTAATGATTTATGCGCCTGTGGTGAACTTGAAAAAGATTCTACTCAAATTGTTGTTCGTGTAGAGGAAAGACGTTTCAAAAAGAAAGGTACTATGATAGAGGGAGTTAATCCCAAGATGAATGACCTTGGGAAAGTTGTTAGAGAGCTAAAAGCAAAGTATGCTTGCGGGGGTACAGTAAAAGATGGCTACATTCTTCTTCAAGGCGACCACAGGGATACAATCAAAGGAACTCTAGTAAAACTCGGATTTTCTGAATCAAGTATAGAAGTACATTAAAGAAGACTTGCTAAAAACTGACAACTTCTTAAGAATTCTTGCGATTCCGTATTCTGCACTGGTAGCAGTGATTTTTGGAATTATGCTTCTGTCTTTTCCTATTGGCGCATATGTGATTTTTAATTCTGATGTTGGAAAGGAGATAAATTTTGAATATCCTCTTGATGGATTAAATGTTTTTCTTGGCGGGCTAAGTTTTAAGCTCCCACTCAAGTTTGAGATTGGTGAAGCTTTTGTTGTACTATGGTGCGTTTACATAATTTTGTTTTCCATTTCTATTGTAGGGCCTAATAGGAATTTTAAGAAAGCCCTTGCCTCATTGATGGCTGAAGGATGGCAAAACATCAAAAAGAATTCTTTTCTTAGTATGATAACATGGTTTTCAATTTTGATTGTGTTTTCTGTAATTATTGATTCTATACAGCAGATATTTGGTGTAAAAACTGAGCCACCAGAATTTCAAAATGCATTAATACAGTTCTTTTATGTTAGTGTATCTCCGCTAATAGAGGAGATAGGTTTTCGTGTGTTGTTAATTGGTCTTCCACTTTATATGATGTTTTCTCACAAAGCTTCATTGAGGTATTTTTTCAAATCTCTTTGGCATCCTTCAAAAAATCTTGAAATCACAAACCAAAAGAAGGCAGTAATTTTGATTGTAATAGTAGGGATATTTTTTGGAGCAGCTCACATAATTTCAGGTTCACCTTGGAGTACCGGTAAGTTTGCCCAAGCAACTGTAGCAGGAGTGATAATAGGTTGGGTTTATTTCAGGTACGGTTTGGTACCGGCAATTTTGATCCACTGGGCAACAAACTATTTCGTATTTTCTTATGTTTTATTCATGTCTGACATAAACCAAACCTCAATTGTAAATGAGTTTTCAAATCCATTTCTTAATACAGTCGAAGTTCTGCTTTTGAGCACAGGTGCATTAGCCATAGCTATGGTTGTTCTAAACTACATCAAGTCAAAAAAAGAGTCTACAGCTTTAATGCAAGCTTAAGCCCTTTGTACCTGTTTCGGATTGTTACTTCGGTAACACTGGCAGCTTCAGCGACGTCTTTTTGCGTTTTGTTTTCACCGTGTAGTACACATGCTACATAGAGTGCGGCAGCTGCAAACCCCATTGGGTCTTTACCAGCAGAAATTTTTATCTCCTCTGCATCTTTCAAAATTGATAATGCTTTGCGTTTTGTTTTTTCGCTCAGGCTTGCCTTACTTGCTATTCGTGCAACACACTTTACAGGATCAACTACAGGCATTTTTAAATCAAGTTCACGTATTAGTAACCTGTAACACCGAGCAACATCCTTTTTCTTTATGTTACTTGTAGCTGCAATGTCCTTTAAAGTCCTAGGTGTTTCGGTATCTCTACATGCAGCATAAAGTGCAGAGGCAATCAATGCAGAAATTGATCTTCCTCTAACAAGTCCTTTCTCCAATGCCTTTCTGTATAGGTATGCTGACTTTTCTATTACTGCATCACCTACGGTAAGCTTATCTTTTAGTCTACCAAGTTCGCTGAATGCTTGTCTAAAGTTTCTATCTACTGGTTCATGAACTTGACTTCGACTGTCCCACGTTCTTAAACGCTCAATTGTACTTTTCATAGATGCTGAAAGTGGTTTTCCTGTAGCGTCTTTATCCGTAGGACCAATTATTGTTGCAAGTCCCATGTCATGCATTGCAAGTGAAGTTGGCACTCCCGTTCTGCTTCTGTCTTCATGTTCTTCTTTTGAAAAGGAACGCCACTCTGGACCTGATTCTTCTAATCTGTCAGTCATAACTAGTCCACAGCTACCACAAAATGTCTCTCCAGTGTTATTATCAGTAACCAAGTGGCCCTTTCCACATCTTGGGCACCTCCCTGCATGGCTTTGTATGTCTTTAACCAATGTTATCACACAAAAATTGTTTTTTGATCTCCTTTTGTTTGTGCATTAATGATACAAATCTATTATGTGTTATGCTCAAGTCAGAAAAACGAGTTTGGGTTTCTATAACGATTTTTTCAGTGTTTCTGAAACGGAATAATTTGTGTTTTTTAAAATAAAAGGAAGATCTTCAGGCTCATCTATATCAAGCATTATCCTTCTTATCAAAACAAGTGCCGTTGAGGCTGTTTTGCTTTCTGCGGTAGTAAGATGTATCTTATAGCTGTCCTCGTCGTAATGAGTTTCCATAAGATTTGCTGGTGCTCTAAATAATGCGTTTGTTCCATCAAACTTTCTAGATGGAACAACCAAAGCACACCTTGGCATTATGTGAAAATCTAAAAGCGTTTGTATGTCTTCTGGCTGAATGAGTGGGATATCTTGAGGAAAGACTATAGTTGCATCAAAGTCTTCGTCTCGAAAATACCTATCAGCAATGGATACTGCGTTATTTACTCCCGATTCTTTTTCGTCGTAAATTTCTATAGCACAAAACTTTTTTCCAATCTTAAATGCACTTTCATCCTTGGTAACAATTGCAATTTTTTTGATTTGTTCTGATTGTGAAATTGCATGTAAAACGTCATTTAGCATCACTTTACATAGGTCTTCAGTCTTTTCAGAAGACAAATTTAGTCGTGTTTTAGCTTTGGAAAAGGTCTTTACGGGA
>Ga0209751_10003827_pt1 | contig 14547 bp, 12 predicted proteins | sample RifCSP13_1_FD_184019 | JGI IMG/M metagenome (GOLD analysis project Ga0209751, IMG submission 184019) | Soil microbial communities from Rifle, Colorado - Rifle CSP2_sed 13_1 (SPAdes) (version 2) | ecosystem: Environmental > Terrestrial > Deep subsurface > Rock core/Sediment | place: Rifle... | reverse complement strand
TGCGCCAAGGCTGAGGCGTTGGTTATCCCACCCACCCGCCCAAAATCCTTTTAGGAGTACCTAAAACCTAGCAGAGGGCAGAGTCCTCTGCACTCCCGCAAGGTTTGGCGGCCGCCTCCTTAGCCTGCCGCTTCCACCATCAGTGCCCGGAGGAGCCCGGCTATGTCTCGGTGCAGGGAGACGATGGTCTGGGGGAACGCCTGTTGCGCCAGAAGGCGGAGCGGCTCGGCCTGCCCGGGGTCCAGCTCCATGAAGAGCGCCCCGCCCGCGCGCAGGTACGTCGGCGCTGTCTGGATGAGGCGACGCTGAAGGTCAAGGCCGGTCGGCCCGGCGAAGAGGGCCAGCCGCGGCTCGTGCTCGCGTATCTCCGGCGCAAGGCTCTGAGCTTCGCTCTCGGCGACGTACGGCAGGTTGGCGACGATGGCATCCACAGGGTCGAGGAGTGGCTCCAGAAGGTCGCCCCTCCGCAGATCGATCCGCTCCAGCAGGCCGTGCCGCTGCGCGTTCTGAAGGGCCACATCTAGCGCATCGCGGGACCGGTCGGTGGCGATGATGCGCCCTCGTGGCAGGTGGACCGCCAGAGCGACGGCGATGCAGCCGGAGCCTGTGCCGATGTCGGCCAGGGTGAGGCCATAGCCATCCGACGAACGGCGACGCGCCCAGGCCAGGGCGAGGTCAACGAGCGTCTCCGTCTCGGGGCGGGGAATGAGGACACGCCGGTCCACGATGAAGGCGAGGCCATAAAACTCGCGCTCGCCGAGGATGTACGCCAGCGGCTCTCGGGCGAGGCGTCGCTCGGTCAGGCGCTCCAGAATGGCGCGCTCATCAGCGGTGAGATGGCGATCGCCATCTCTGAAGAAGGCGGCACGGTCGAGGCCGCTCGCGTGGCGCACGAGCAGCTCGGCCTCGAGGGCGGCGTCGGGTATGCCGGCGGCCGCTAGGCGGCGGGCGAGGGCGGTACGGGCTTCTGGGAGAGTCAGCTGACGGCTAGGGGTCGAATGTGAAGGCCGGACCCGGAACGGGGGTGCAGGTGCCGGCCGAGATGAACACTCGCCACTGTGGGTCGGACAACGCGTCGGCGCCAGTGAAGCTTGTAGCGCTAGACACCTGTTGGGTGGTCCACCCCTTGCCTTTCTGACGCTGCACTGTGTATTCGCTCGCGCCGTCAATAGGATTCCAGGCGAACGAGACCGTTCCGCCGCGCGAAGCGTTGCTATCAGAGCTGCTGACAATGATTGGAGCGGTGCAAGTCAACGTCGTCGCGGTGACCGTGACGGTGACCGTGACGGTGGCGACATTGCTGCTGGCAGTTCCGTCGCTGGCCGTGTAAGTGAACGTGTCAGTACCGGTGAACGCGCTGCTGGGCGTGTAGGAGATTGTGTTCCCGTTGTTTGTGGCCATGCCGTTGGCCGGTGGAGTCAAGCTGCTTACGGTAAGCGGATTCCCGTCCACGTCCGTGTCGTTGGCTAAGGCACTTATGGTGACGGGGGTATTCTGCGAAGTAATAGCGGTGTCGTTGTTCGCGACCGGCGCGTCGTTCACGAGGTTGACGGTGATGGTCACAGTGGCAGTGTTACTGTTCGCGCTGCCGTCGTACGCCCTGTATGTGAACGAGTCGGAGCCATTGGTGTTCAGGTTAGGATTGTAGGTCAGCGAGGCCCTGTCGGTGTTGGGAGAGCCAGGGGTACAAGCAGCACCGCTTAGGGCGCTCAGGTTGCCTTTGGTCGGGTTCGTGAGGACGGAAAAACTGAGCTCGCACTGCTCCGTGTCTGTGGCAGTCAACGTGACTATTGCTGCGGTGTCTTCGTTGGTTGAGACTGCGTTGTTCAGGGCGGTAGGTGAAGTATTGCCCGCCGCCGGCTGGGCCGCCTGGACGGCGGCGGCGGCGTTGACCAGGCCATTGCCGGAGGGCCAGCCCAGGTTGAGGCGGTCGGCCGTATTCTGCAGAATGTCGCGTGTGGCGTCGGCGCTGAGGGACGGGTTGAGGCCGCGCACGAGGGCGGCAACACCGGCGACGTGAGGAGAGGCCATGGAGGTGCCGGCGAGGAAGTAGTAGGCCCAGTTGGAGGCGACGTCCGGGTTGCTCCCGAGGGCGAACGTCTGCTGAACGACCCCGTCAGTGTAGCCGTCGCCGTTCTTGTCGGGGTCGATCCCGAGGAAGAGGCAGAGAATCCAGTTGTCGCCGGAGCAGTCGTCTCCGCCCGGGGCAACCAGGTCGATCTCGGTGCTGGCGTTGGAGTACCAGGTGTACTCCTCGTCGATGGTGGTGGCACCGACGGCGATGACAGAGGGATACTTGGCTGGGTAGGCGATGTCGTTCGGCGAGCCGTCGTTGCCAGCCGCGGCAACGACAACCACATCCTGGCTATTTGCACAGTCGAGTGCATCCGCTAGGCCCGGCAGTTGGTCGAGCGTGGTGCCGACCGGCCAGCCGAGGCTCATGTTGATGACGCGTGCATGTGGTGGGCCCTGCGGGTTGCACGGTGCTGTGGCGTTGATGGCCAAATAGATGCCCTCGATGACCTCGACCTCTGTGCCTTCGCCGGTGTTGTTCAGCACCTTGATCGGCACAATCGTTGCACCGGAGGCGACGCCGGCCACGCCGTTAGCAGGTGTGGAATGGGTTCTCTGCGCGATGGTGCCCGCGACATGTGTGCCATGGCCGTGGTCATCAGTTGGATTTGGATCGTTGTTGTTGAAGACGTCGGCCCCGGGCAGAATCAGGAATGACTGTCCTTGGAGGTCGGTGGCGTTCGGGTTGTCCCAGGCGACGCCGGTGTCGATGATGGCCACGGTCACGCCAGTCCCCTTGGGCGGATCGGGCCGCTCCCAAACGTCCTGCCAGTTGATGCCGTTCCAGGTAGGAGAAGTGTTGCCCTGGTAATCCAGGTGCCACTGCAGGCCGTAGAGCGGGTCGTTGGGGCCGCCGAAGGCCCGGGCGATGACGTTGGGAGCAGCCTCAGCCACCTCGGGACGCGACCGGTAAGCAGCAAGGGAGGTCTCCACATCTGCACCCGCCGGAAGCTTGACGCGAATCAGGCCCGAGCGAGCGCCTACTCTGACAGTCGTGGCGCCAAGGTTGCGGTTGAAAGCGTCAATGGCTTGGGCAGGGAGTCCACCACGCAGTCGCACAACGATCTCACCTGGTACGAACACCGGCCCTGCTCCGGCCTTTATCCAGGCGTTGCCGCCTTCGCGGACGTCGGGCTCCTCAGCCTGAACCGGCGTCGGCGTATCGAGGACGCGGCCAACGCCAAGGGCGAGCACGATCAGCGCTGCGGCGATCGATAGCCAACGTAAGCGCATCACCCACCACCTAGGTGAACTCGCGGCCCGGCGTGGTGAGCCGATTCTAGACCCGACGCTGCGCAGCGCACAAGCAATAGGGGCGGGTTCGCGGCGTGTTTACCGTATTCTGACGCGATTCTTACAGTTTTGGCCTCAGTTGACGGCCCACTGGCACTCTTCGCAGCGCCCGTTGCGGGCGATGGGGTTGCGCTCGCAGGAGGGGCAGAGGAGGGCGGCGGGGAGGTTCGGGTGGAGCGGCTCGTCGGTGGTGGCAAGCTCGATGGCGCGCTCCACGGCACGCTGACGCCACTCGCGGCGGTCCATCGGCTGGCCCCACCACCCGGGATCGGCGCCGGGACGACGCCTGCGCGAGCCGCCGGCCCGGTAGGCGCGGTTCCCCGGCGCGCCGAAGTCGAGCAACTCTTCGCCGCAGGCCTGGCAAACGACGTAGGAGCGTTGCTCGCGCGGGTCGGCGACGATCTCGAGTGAGGGGTGTTCGCAGTCGGCCATGTGCTGCCAGCTATTCTGTTGGGTTAGGGCGCCGGTAGTCAAGGGCGGTCCGGCCGGGGCCGGCGAGGGCCATGGCCTGGGCAACGAGGTCGGCCATGCTCTTGAGCGTGTCGCGATCGTCCGGAGAGTATGGCCGACCGTTTCGACGCTCGCCCAGCGAAAGCAGGCCCAGTTGGACGGTGTCGCACTCTAGAGGGACGCTCAGCGTCGCGGTGGCGGCTGGCGGCTGCTCCGACCACACGCCACGCGCATGGAAGGGTAGCAGTTGATCGTTCTCCCGCAGGTACACCGCGCCGCCTGTGGCGTCGAAGGCGCGAACCGCCTCATCCAGCAGGCGGCTCGTGATCTGCCGCGCATCGATGACCTCGACGACTGACCGAACGTGATCGCGGAACGCTCTTGCTCCCTTGGTCGGGTCCGGAGCTTCCTTGAAGCGCTGGTCGACGAAGCCCTGCAGGCGGGTCTTGACCGGGGTGAAGGCGGAGGCGACGACAAGCGTCGTCAGGACGACGGCGGCGTCCGACTTGCTGCCGGTCAGCGCGACGAAAAGCCGCTGCGAGAGGCCGATGGAGGCGACGTATGCACCCGCCAGGACCGCGGTGAGCGGGCCGTAGACGAGGGTGCGGTTGATAATGAGGTCGATGTCGTAGAGGCGATACCTGAGGATGGCGATGCCCACGGCTACGACAACGGCTCCTATGGACAGGATGGCGAGGACCTCGATCGCGTCGGCCCAACGGGCCTCGATGCGTAACATGTTGGGGAAGAAGCTGGCGGTGAGGGTGACGACCGCCAGTGCCACGGTGTAGGCGAACCACTTGAGTTGCGCACGTTCCTCACCCGTGGCCAGTTGCGTGCGGCGGACGACAGAACCGCTCGAAAGGATCATGGATGCGACGAAGAGCAGGCCACCCACAGCTAGGACCGCAATCGGGACAGGCCCGGGCAAGGCGTACGGGTTTGCCAAGCCGGCAATGTTCTCGATAGGGCCGGGCGAGAACCCCAAGCCGAGGATAAAGGCGACGATAGAAGTGATTGCCAGCCACGCGACTGGTCGCCACTTGAGTGAGAGCAATCGACCGCTCGGAAACAGGAGAGGCAGAAAGGTCATGAACGGGCCGACGGCGAGCATCCAAATCCAGTTCTGCACCCACGCCACCACGAGCCCGCCTGGCAGTGAGCCAGGGCGAGCCACGAGGGCGTAGATGGCATATTCCTCGGCGAGCAGTTGCAGCCCGCTCTCCATGCCTAGTCCGACAAAGAGCCAGCCGATGGGGTTCTTGGGCTGGCGTGAGGCGATCAGCGCCCCGACGCTTGAACAAGTAAGCGCGAAGAACGCCTCAAAGCCGCGGAAGCCCCAGCTCTGCGGGACCGGGATGGCACGGTCGAGCCAGAGCAGCCAGAGGCTGATCGCGGCGAGGGCTACGGCCAGCGCCCAGAGCGACCAGGCAAGGCGAGAGGCGGTACGGGCGCTCATGGCGCTAATCAGCTACGTTGGTACGGGCGACCGATGTACAGAGTTCCAGATCATGTCGGCATCATGCCGGCGGCATTATATCGCAGAAGGCGAGCAGACGCGGCGCTACCGGCCCGCTTCCGCGACTGCCTCGAGCTGGCGCGTTTGCTCGGCGAGGGCCACGGCGTCGATGAGCGAGTCGAGGTCTCCCTCCAGGACGGATGGGAGGTTGTGGAGGGTGATGTCGGCGCGATGGTCGGTGACCCGGTTCTGGGGGAAGTTGTACGTCCGCACCTTCTCCGACCGCTCACCTGTGCCCACCTGGGCCCGCCGGGCCTGCGAAAGCTCCTCCTGACGCCGCTCTATCTCGCGCTCGAGGAGTCGCGACCGCAGCACGGCGAGCGCCCGCTCCTTGTTGCGGAGCTGCGAACGCTCGTCCTGGCAGACCACGACGAGGCCGGTCGGGATATGGAAGACTCGGACCGCCGTCGCCACCTTCTGGACGTTCTGGCCGCCGTGGCCGGAGGCGTGGAAGATGTCGATACGGAGCTCGGCCGGGTCTATGGTGACATCCGCCTCCTCGGCCTTCGGGAGGACAGCGACAGTGGCTGTGGAGGTATGGATGCGTCCGCTGGCCTCGGTGACCGGGACGCGCTGCACGCGGTGGACGCCCGACTCGTACTTGAGGCGGCTGTAGGCGCCGCGGCCGTGCACTTCGACGATGATCTCCTTGAAGCCGCCGCGGCCGATCTCGCTGCTGCTGACGACGTCGGCCTGCCAGCCCTTCTGCTGCGCATAGCGGGCGTACATACGGAACAGGTCGGCGGCGAAGAGAGCGGCCTCGTCCCCGCCGGTGCCAGCCCTGACTTCGATGAAGACGTCGCGCTCGTCGTTGGGGTCGCTGGGCAACAGGGTGAGTTGGAGCCGCTGCAGGAGTGCCTCCCGCTGTGGCTCCAGGCGACTCACCTCCTCGCGGCCCATCTCCGCGATGAGCGGGTCGGCGTCGCGGGCGAGGGCCTGGGCGTCCTCGAGCTCACGTGTGAGACGGCGATGGCTGCGCGCCAGCATCACGGTAGGCTCGAGCCCCGCCTGTTCGCGGGCGAGGGCCTTCAGGCTGGCCTGATCGGCGATGACGTCGGGGTCGGCGAGCAGCAGGGAGACCGCCTCGTAGCGTTCCTCGAGGCTATTGAGTTTTTGTGAGAGGGTGGTTTCGTCCATAGCAACATCATTATAGCGCACGCGTTCTCGTCGCTTTGACGCATGGCTGACGCCACGCCTACGATGAGGTCATGGCAGCACCCCGATCGCGGTCCGCTGTGAGCCGCCGACAGGGCTCGCGTAGTAGGGGCGACCGGCCGGTCGCCCCTACACTGATTGGGCCGCTGTTTGTCTTGATCGTGGCGGCGGTGGCTTTCTGGTGGCTGCGGAACGCCGGCATTGTCGAGGCGCCCGTCGCGCCCGCGACGGTCACGCAAGCGCAGCCAACCTCAGCGCCGCCGGCGCTGAGCGCCGAAGAGCGGGCGCTCATGGCGCGCGTTGATAAGGAACGCGCGCTGGCGGCGGACTACGTGCCGCCGGACCTGGTGCCCGTGACGGGCATCGGCCAGGCGCTGCCGGGGCAACAGATGCGTACCGTGGCGCTCACCGCGCTGCAGCGCCTGGCGGCCGAGGCGCAAGCCCAGGGGCATGTCCTCTCGGTGCGCTCTGGGTACCGGTCGTACGCCGAGCAGGAGGCGACCTACACCTACTGGGTCGCGCAGATGGGTGAGGCGGAGGCGGCGCGGGTCAGCGCGCGCGCGGGCCACAGCGAGCACCAGCTCGGCACGGCGGTGGACCTGACCAGTGCCGCAGTGGGCTACGACCTGGTCGAGTCGTTTGGGACGACGCCCGAGGGGCTCTGGCTGGCGGCGAACGGCCACCGCTTCGGCTTCACGCTGAGCTATCCGGCGGAGAAGGAAGCGGTCACCGGCTACGCCTACGAGCCGTGGCACTGGCGCTATGTGGGCGAGGCGATGGCGACCTGGCTCCGCGACCGCGGCCTCACCCTGACGGAGTGGCTGCGGGAGGGAGGCTAGACTGTGGCGGCCTACCTCTGCTCGAGGTCTCGCTCCGTGAAGCCAAGGTCTCGCAGGATGGTATGAAGAGTCCCTCGTGGCACTTCGCCACGGTGGCGAGGAATCAGCGTACGGCGGCCCGTGCTCGGATTCCACCAAACTTCATGTCTTGCAGCTTCGCGACGCAGAACAATGCCAAGCTGTCTCAACCGGCGTTTCAGCTCCCCATAGGTCACTTGCCCCTGCCGACCGTCTTCGCCTTGGGCTGCACACGGCGAAATGGATGTTCTTCGATTAGGACAGGCAGGGATGCCTTGGCAGGACTACCTTCGACGAGACGCACGCTTGAGGGAAGAGTGCCTCCTTCCTCTAAATGAAGGTCGGCCACCATGACGACCACATCCTGGATCTCTGCGAGGGCTTGAGCGAGGGTCTTCGCATCGACCCGGCATCCTTGAAGTCCAGGCACTTCGACGCGCCACAACTCGTCTTCCGTCCGACTGATGCGCAGATCGATTTCGTACATGTGTGTCATTGCTGGCTTTTCTCCTTGGACACCTCATCGGTAACGGCCGACCATGCTACTTCACGCTGCTCTCCCGTCCCCATGTCCCGCAGGGTAACCGTTCCCTCCGCCATCTCCGTCTCGCCGAGGATGGCGGCGTAGCGGGCGCCGAGGGCGTTGGCGCTGCGGAGGTGGGCGCGCAGGCTGCGGTCGCCCACGCCCAGGACCGCCGAGACGCCATGGGCGCGGAGCTGCGCCGCCAGGCGCATGGCCGCGTCGCGGGCTGCGGTCCCGATCGGCGCAACGTACACGCTGGGTCGCTCTGCCTCGGGCAGCGCGACCTCCTGCTGGCGGAGCATCTGGAGGGTGCGCTCGATACCCAAAGCGAAGCCGACGCCCGGCGTGGCCCGCCCGCCGAGCGCTTCCATGAGCCCGTCGTAGCGCCCGCCGCCGCCGAGGGCCGACTGAGAGCCCGCAGGCTTCGGCTCCACCTCCCAGATGGTGCGCGTGTAGTAGTCGAGGCCGCGGACCAGACGGTGGCTCTCGACGAAGGGGATGGCTAGTGTGGCCAAGTAGCCACGCAGCATATCGTAGTGGGCCTGGCAGTCGGCGCAGAGGTAGTCGGCGCTGTGCGGCGCCTCGGCGATGATGGGCTGGCAGCGTTCCTCCTTGCAGTCGAGCAGGCGTAGGACGTTCCGCTCGTAGCGCTCGCGACAGGTGGCGCAGACCTCCTCCAGGTGGCCGGCGTAGTACGCCGAGAGTGCCTGCAGGTAGCCAGGGCGGCAGGCCGGATCGCCGATGGAGTTGAGGACTAAGGTGAGCTCGCGCAGCCCAAGCTCGCTGTAGACGCGCCAGTGCAGGTCGATGGCCTCGGCGTCGAGGGCGGCATCCGCCTCGCCGACAGCCTCGATGCCGAACTGGTGGAACTGGCGATAGCGGCCGGCCTGAGGGCGGTCGTAGCGGAACTGCGGGCCCAGGTAGTAGAGCTTCACCGGCTGCGGCCAGGAGGCCATGCCGTGCTCCAAGTAGGCGCGGCAGACGCCGGCCGTCCCCTCTGGCCGCAGGGCGAGGGAGTTGCGGCCGCGGTCCTCGAAGACGTACATCTCCTTGTCGACGATGTCGGTGCCTTGGCCGACGCTGCGGGCAAACAGGCCGGTGTCTTCAAAGATGGGCGTGTCGATGCGCGCGTACCCGTAGCGCTGCGCGATAGTCTCGGCCGTGCGGAGGACGTGGCCCCAGGCGGCTTGGTCCTGAGGGAGGATGTCGGTCGTGCCTCGCGGCGCGCGGTACATGGGGAATCACTGTACACGGAGGAGCGGGAGTCATGCAAAGCCGCAGCGGCCCTTCAAGAAGCGGGTCGAAAGCGGGACGCCATGGTAGTATACTGCTTTTGATTATGGTTACCATCCCACAGATTCTAGGCCTCGAGACGCTGCGCCAAGCGGTGAGCTACCTGCCGGCGGACCGGTGGCCGCTGATAGAGACGGCGTACCGTTTCGCCGAGGAGGCACACGCCGGCCAGATGCGGCTTTCGGGCGAGCCGTATGTGCAGCACCCGCTGCACGCCGCGCTCGAGACGGCGCGCCTGCAGATGGACGCGGTGACCATAGCGGCCGCGCTCCTCCATGACGTGGTCGAGGACTGTAATGTCTCCCTGGAGACCATCGAGGCGCGCTTCGGGCCAGAAGTGCGGCGTCTCGTCGATGGCGTGACGAAGCTGTCGCGCATCACCTTCGGCCCGACCGATGAGACGAAACGCCGCAGCATGGATGACCAGGCTTGGTTGGAGAGCCTGCGCAAGATGTTCGTGGCCATGGCCGAGGACCTGCGCGTCGTAGTCATCAAGCTGGCCGACCGCCTCCACAACATGGAGACGCTGTCGGCGATGGAGCCAGCCAAACAGCGCGTGATCGCGCAGGAGACACGCGATATCTACGCCCCGCTAGCGAGCCGTCTCAATGTCTGGGACTTCTACAGCCGCCTGGAGGACCTGGCGTTCCGCTATCTGGAGCCTGAGCGCTACGCGGAAGTGGAGCGTTTGGTGGCCCAACGGCGAGCGCCGGAGGAGGCGTACATCCTGCGGGCGACGGCGGCCTTGCACCAGGCGCTCGGCGAGGCCGATCTGAAGGTGGTTGAGGTCTCAGGAAGGGCGAAGCACCTGTACAGCGTCTGGCAGAAAGTGCAGCGCTACGCGGCGCAAGGGAAAGGCTTCGAGGACATCTACGACCTGGTGGCGGTGAGGGTGATCGTCGGCACGGTTGGCGATTGCTACGCCGCCCTGGGCGTCATCCACCAGCTTTGGCCGCCGCTGCCAGGCCAGTTCGACGACTATATTGCAACGCCGAGGAACGGCCTTTATCGGTCCCTGCACACCGCCGTCATCGCGCTCGAGGGGCATCCGCTCGAGATCCAGATCCGTACCCAGGAGATGCACCGGGTCGCCGAGTATGGCGTGGCGGCGCACTGGGCCTACAAGGATGGCGTGCGGCCAGAGGAGCGGGTCGCGTGGCTGCGCCAGCTCCTGGAGTGGCAGCGCGACCTCTCGGGGTCCGATGAGTTCCTGGAATCGGTGAAGGAGGACATCTTCGCCGACCAGGTGTTCGTCTACACGCCAAGGGGTGACATCAAGGAGCTGCCTGCCGGCTCGACGCCTATCGACTTCGCCTACCGCGTCCACACGGAACTGGGCCACCGCTGCATCGGCGCCAAGGTCAGCGGCCGGTTGGTCCCGCTCAATTACAAGCTGCAGAACGGCGATGTTGTGGAGATCCTCGCTGCAAAGGGCGAGCGTGGTCCCAGCCGCGACTGGCTCAATCCCCACCAGGGCTACATCGCCACCACGAGCGCCCGCACCAAGGTCCGGCAGTGGTTCCGTCGGATGGCGCGCGCGGAGAACGTTTCGCTAGGGAAATCGATGTTGGAGAAGGAGCTACGCCGCCTCAGCGTCCCCTTCGGCCGCATGGAGGAACTGGCGAAGCTGTTCAAGTACGAGCATCTCGACGAGTTCTATGAGGCGATCGGCATCGGTGAGGTCAGCACGGCCCAGATAGGGCATCGCTTGGCGCCGCCTGAGCGGCCCCCGGAGCCTGAAAGGGCCCCGGTGCTCCCCAAGGCTGGTGCGCCTGAGATGCGGGTCCTTGGTGTCGGCGACCTGCTGACGCGCCTCGCGCGTTGCTGCATCCCGGTACCGGGCGACCCAATCGTCGGCTTCATCACGCGGGGACGGGGCGTCACCATTCACCGGAGCGACTGCCCTAACGTGGGAAGGGGCGATGAGGAAGAGCGGCTAACAACGGTGGCCTGGGGCGAATCGACCGAGCATTACGTGGTGCCGGTGCGCATCGAGGCCTGGGACCGCGTGGGCCTCCTGCGCGACGTGACGAACATCATCGCAGCCGAGGCAGTGAACCTGCGGCAGGCGGTGACGCGAGTGCATCCGAACCAGACCGCGACCGTCGTCGCCACCCTGGACGTGAAGGACCTGCAGCAGTTGGAACGGATCCTCGCGCGGCTGCAGGGGTTGCGCTCGGTGATCGAGGTGAGCCGCTCGGTGTCCGTAGGGGGGCGGGGAAGCTCTTAGGACTGCTGCCCCGGCTGTAAGGCCGCTGATGTCGGACCTGCTGGGCGCTGCAGGCCGACATCAGCGACCCAGGCCGCCCCTAGTCGTCGGCTGGTTCGGGCGTCTTGGTGGGTGAGGGCGTTCTGGTGACGGCTGGCGTTCGGGTGGTCGTGGGTGAAGCCACGGGTGTCGGCGTGCGCGTGGGCGTGCTCGTCACCGTTGGGGTCGGTGTGCGGGTCGGCGTTGGCGTCCTGGTCGCCGTAGGCGCGGGCGAAGACAGGCTGCTGGAGCGCTCGCCGTGGCGCTGGTCAGCGTCATCATCTCGATCGTCGTCGCGGTCATCATCGTCATCATTGCGCATATCGGTGTCGTCGTCCCCGTTATCGTTGTCCGCTCCGGGTTCGCCCACCTCTATCTCACGGGCCAAGATGGTGTTAGCGCTCTGAAAGATGCCCTTCACGCCGATGGTCTTGCCGGCTAGGTCGGTGCAAAGGAGCGGCTTGTCGTCGGGCCCCTCGATCGTGCTGGCGCCGTCGAGGTTGACGGTGTGGGTCGCGCCATCGCTCAGGACGACGAGGCTGGTGGGGCAGCTGAGGCTCTGGACCGTCCCTTTGATCTCAACAGTCGTGGCTTGGACCAGAACGGTCGCGGTAGCTTGGGGTGTCTGGGTAGGCAGCACGCGAACCTCGCGGGCGAGGATTGTGCCATTGGGTTGGAGGGAGCCCTCGATCTTCACTGAGAGGTTCGGCACAAGGTCGGCACACGCTAATTTCTGGTCGTTGGGCCCCTCGACTTCGGTGCTGGCAGCGAGCACGACCGTGCGCGAAGTGCCATTGCTCACGACGACGAGGGCGTTGCCCGCACAGGCGGTGCTGATGGTGCCTGCTACTTCGATCTCGGCTGCTGAGGTTGAGGTCTCCGGGGTTGGTGACGGGTTGCCCACGGAGGATGGCGAGAAGGGGATGGGGAACCCCGACGACAGCGGCGACCAGCCGCCGAAGGCCCCGGCCAGCGCAAGGCCGCTGCCGCTCAGCAGTATGAGCGCGAGGGCGAGCGTCGCCGCTCGAGCGACCAGCGCTGACCGTGCCCACCAACGCGTGAAGGCGCTCGCGATGAGGCTGCCAAAGCCGATCTGCGCCGGCGGAGCGAACGGCGCCTCGCGGACAGCGTACAGCAGATGGGAGAGTCCGGCTTCATAGGACGAAGCTGCGGCTGGTGCGGCGGGCACCGCGCTCAGACGGGCGGCGGCGGACAGCAAAGGCCGCAGCGCGTCGGCCTGTCCTGGGTAGCGGGCCAAGCAGCCCTCGATGTCGAGACCCTCTTCACGCATGAGCTGCAGGCAGTCGTCGAGGGGGGTCGTCAAATCGCGCTGGTTCATGAGGTGCTCCCATCATCCCGCAGGAGTCGTCGTAGGCCGTTCAAGGCACGGTACTGCAGCGCTTTCACCGCCTGGTCCGACTTCCCTATGCTCTCGGCAACCTCGTGTGTGCTGAGGCCCTGGACGAAGCGCAAGAGCAACACCTGTCGCTGCTCGTCGTGCAACTGACGGAGTGCCTGTCGCAGCTCTGCCACGTCCTGGCTGCGGGCGAGCGCCTCCTCAGGGTCGCCGTCGTTCCGCTGGGACGGCATCTCCGTGATCTCGACGGTTGGGCGGGGCGCGCGCCGGAAGTGGTCGATCGCCACATGGTGACCGATCCGGTAGAGCCAAGGGGCGAGCGAGAACCCACGGAACTGAAAGCCGCCGATGCTCCGGACGGCCCGTAAGAACACCTCGGCCGCGAGGTCTTCGGCGACGGCTGAGTTGTTGGTCTGGATGAGCATGTATCGATAGATCTTCGCGTGGTGGCGTTCGTACAGCGTCGACCAGGCATCGCTGTCCAGGGCACGTGCGCGCTCGATCAGCTCCTCTTCATCTTGCTGGGTGGTGGCGGAGGTCTCCACGACATCCGTGCTCGTAGCCAATAGCGCTTCCCCATGGACAGGTTGTTGTGCTGCCATGCCTTACAATTCTATAAGCGTTGCTTCAGTGAAAAAGACTCGCTGCAGGGCTAGAGCGTGAGGGATGGGTGTGAGGAACACCCGAAATGGCGGGCGACCTACGCTCCCCCCGTCTCCATTGGCGTGTCGGTGAGCCACTTGCCGACGATGCGGAAGCCCCAGCGTTGCCGGTCGAAGCCGAACCGGCCGTAGAGGTTGTGGGCCCTTTGGTTGTCGGACTGGGTGTTGAGGCCGACGTTACGTCCGCCCTCTCGCTCCATGCGCTGCATGATCATGATAAGGAGATCGGCGCCGTAGCCCCTGCCCTGGAAGTCGGGGTCTATGGCGATGCGGTCGATGTGCCCGCGCCCTTCTCGCAACGTGTACGAGACGTAGCCGACTAAGTCTTCTCCATGCCAGGTAGTGAAGGCGTGGACGTCAGGCAGTCGGCAGTATTGCAGGAAGTCTTGGGGGTCGTTCCACCAGAGCCAGCGGAAGGCGCGGCGGTCGATATTGGTGACGCTCGCCAGGTCGTCGGGCATGAACGGGCGCAGGGTGAGCTGTGGCCGCTCATCGGACTCGACGTGGCAGGAGTGGCGCTCGTACTGCACCATCTCTTCGAGCACCGGCCATCCCAGGCCGAGGTAGAAGCGCTCGGCGCGGTCTACTTCTGGGTCGGACAGGACCATCGCAAGGGAGCCGCACTCGGCGAAGGCCTCTGCCTGCCGTTGAACGAGGGCGGTCTTCACGACGTTATTGCCCGTCGCCTCCGCCAAGAGACCCACCTCAGGTCGGCCCCGCCAGAAACCGCCGAGGATATAGTCGCGCGTGTTGGGTGACCAGAAGGCGAACTGCGGGTACTTGGTGACGCGCTCCCGCACCTGGTCGATGGCCCAGGACCCGGCGAAGGGCAGCCGCAGGGAGTCGACCTGAGCGAGGGAGAGCGGTTGGATGAGGGGACTGGACGTGGAGGTCATGCCGCGCCCTGCCCGCGCGTCGTGAGCGTCGCCTGCGCCTCCAGGCGTGGTCGGGCAGGCCGCGGGACCGCCGCGGGAGCCGTTTCCGGGCGCGAGGCGGAGAGGAGCAAGCCGACGAGGACCATGTTGGTGATGAGGCTGCTCCCGCCGTACGAGAGGAAAGGAAGCGTGAGGCCGGTCAGCGGCAGTAGGCCGAGATTGCCGCCGAGGATGATCAGCGC
>Ga0209751_10003826_pt1 | contig 14547 bp, 11 predicted proteins | sample RifCSP13_1_FD_184019 | JGI IMG/M metagenome (GOLD analysis project Ga0209751, IMG submission 184019) | Soil microbial communities from Rifle, Colorado - Rifle CSP2_sed 13_1 (SPAdes) (version 2) | ecosystem: Environmental > Terrestrial > Deep subsurface > Rock core/Sediment | place: Rifle... | reverse complement strand
TCCACAGAGCACACGCGTATCTGAATCTCGCCAACGGCATCCCCGCCCCGCACTCAGGTTCGATCGCCCGGAACGGTGTGACGGTGGCGGAACAATGCGGCGGGCAGATCTTCTCCGATCTGTGGGGCCTGATCGTGCCGGATGATCCTGGGCGCGCCGCCGACTATGCCGCGCGGGCGAGCAGTGTCACACATGACGGTGAAGGCGTCCTGGGGGGGCGGTTCATCGCCGCGCTGACGAGCGCAGCATTCTCCACCGCCGACCCGGCGGCGCTCGTGGAGATCGGGCTGGGGGTCATCCCGGCGGGCAGCGAATACGCACGCGCGACGCGTGAGGTAGTCAAGCTCTACCGGGCCCACCCCGGCGATTGGCGGGCAGGCTACCAGCAGGTGATGCGGGACTTCGGAAACCGGCGCTATCCCGGTCCCTGGCACGTCATCCCCAACGCCGCCGTCGTGGTCATGGCCCTCCTCTACGGAGAGGGCAACTTCGCCCGGACGGTGCGTATCGCCGCCAGCGCCGGCTGGGACACGGACTGCAACGCGGGCAACGCCGGCGCGATCACGGGCGTCGCGGTCAGGCTGCCGGGGATCGCATTCCACTGGCGCGCGGCCATAAACGACGTGCTGGTCGCCGCGAGCCTCACCGGCGCACGGAACCTCTGGAGCATCCCAGCCTGCGCGGACCTGTTTGTCGCTCTCGGCAGACGGGTCGCCGGACAGGCGGACGGCGAGGAGCTGCCGCGGTTCCATTTCGACTATCCCGGCTCGACCCACGGGTTCCACGCCTCCACGTTCTCGACCTACGGCTCCTCGCCGGAGGCGCGCGGCGCGGAGGTGATCGATCTACGCCAGGTCGTCCCCAGCGCGCTGCAGGTGACGCTGCGGGGAGTCGGCAAGAAGGCGGAAGCGCGTGTCGCGGTTCACACCTACCTGCGGCCGGCGGCGCTGTCCGCGAACTACTATGGTGCGAGCTTCTCCCCTCAGGTCTACCCGGGCCAGACGATCACCGCGCGGCTGTCCGTGTCCACCGATGCGTCCCGGGGGTTACTCGCTGCGGCGTTTGTCTGGGATGACAACAACGGCATGGTGCATCAGTCGCCAGGCACAGAGCTGGTTCCAGGCCGATGGTGCTCGCTGTCGTTTCAGATTCCGCGCCTGGAGAACGCCCTGTTGTCGCAGACCGGGATCGTCCTCCGGAACCTCGGTGAGATGTGGCACGGGCCCCTGCTGATCGATTCGTTCGATTGGTCGGGGCCGCCTGACTTCAGCTGTGACTTCAGCAAAGAACGGCCGGAATACGGCGCGATCAGTCAGTGGACGTTCCTGCGCGGATCCTGGCGGCTCGAAACGGGAGCGTATCACGGGAGCGGGGCGTCCGTGAGCGAGAGCTACACTGGCGATCCGGCCTGGCGCGATGTGTCGCTCGAAGTTGACCTGGTGCCCCTGGCCGGCAGTTCCCACAACATCAACGTGCGGGTGCAGGGTGCGCGCCGTTCGTACGCCGTCGGATTGGCGCCGGACGATCGGGTGGTGGTCTACAAGAATGCGCGAGGGTATCGTCCGGTTGCCGAAGCGGGCTTCGCATGGCAACTCGGCAAACGGTATCATCTGCGGGTGGAGACAATCGGCCCCGCGCTCAGGGCGACCGTGGACGGGCGGACGTTGATCGCCTGGACCGATCCGGATGAGCCATACTTGAGCGGACAGATCGGACTCTCCAACTTCGCCGGCCACACGCGGTATGAGCGCATGCGGGTCTGCGGGAGCACCCTCAATGTGCCCACGAACCGTACGGAGTTTGGGGGAAAAGGCACTAGGAGGTGAGCAGTCATGGCGACCAGCGCGAAGCTGATGGAGCATATGGAGCAACATTTGAAGTGGCCCGCCACCAAGAAAGAGCTGATGGAGACCTGCAACATGCATCGCGACGACATGTCGTTCCGCGCCGATGAGCGGGAGAAGATGATCAAGGCCATCGAGGCACTGCCGAACGATCCAAATAAGCGGTACACACTTGCAGAGTTCCGGCAGAAGATGGCTGCGTAGAGCAGATCGTGCGGACCTAGAGAAGCCCGCAGAACGCTCCCGCATTGCCGAGGGGCATCGCGGGGCGAAGGAAGAAATGAGGGACGCGGCCAAAACCCGCGTCCCTATGTCATCTGCTCAAAGCTGGATCCCCCGAAGGAAGCTTCGCCACTCCCCACGGCATCAGGTAGGAGAACTGGATCGCAGTCTGCAGACTGGCCCTCGCGGGGACTGGGGCATTGTCTCTGGAGGAGTGCCAAAAGAGCCCGGCATGGACATTGCGATCAGTAATCTCAGGCAAACAGACGATGGGTTCGTCACTGCATCGGCCGCGATCCGCGACGGGGAACTCACGCACACGGTGTGGTATCGATCTGCCTACCAGGATCTTTCCGGGGGCGAGGAGGCATTCGTTATCGCCAGCCTCCTCCCCGCCATGGTGCAGGGCCTTCCTCTCAAGTCAAACCGCCCCGTGTCACCGCGCCTTCTCGGGGCGATCCCGGCAATTCAAGAGATCTTCCATGTGTGGGATGAGAAATTCCGCCAGATCGAACTCGTGGTTCCCGCTCGGTCGACTCCTCCGGGCATCAGCGGCGATCGCGTGGGAGCGTTCTTTTCCGGTGGTGTCGACTCATTCTACACACTGCTCAAGCATCAGGAGGAGATCACGGACCTCATTCTGGTTCGCGGATTTGACATTCGACTTGAAGATCAGGCCCTGTGGACGGATACATCGGCACGGATGCGCGATGTGGCCCGACGGTTCGGCAAGCGGTTGATCGAGGTAGAGACCAATGTGACTGAATTCTCAGACCGGTACGTCATCTGGGATTTCTATTACGGCGCCGGACTCGCCAGCGTGGTCGCATTGCTGAGCCCACGGTTTCGAAAGGTATACATCCCCTCCGGCCACTCGTACCTGCTCATCATCCCGAATGGTTCGCACCCGTTGGTCGATTCGCTGTGGAGCACGGAGACAACCGAGATCGTCCATGATGGGTGTGAGGCTACCCGAGCCGAAAAGGTGCTCAGGATTGCCTCTAACACAGTGGTGCACGATCATCTTCGCGTCTGCTGGAAGAATGCCGGCGGTGCGTACAATTGCGGCAAGTGTGAGAAGTGCCTTCGGACGATGGTGAGTCTCCGGATTGCGGGTGTGTTGGAGCGATGCACGACATTTCCCCAGCCGCTGGACCTGGGCGCCGTCGCGCGTGTGCGCACGCGCGATGCGTACGTCAGGTTCTGCGCTGAGACGAATCTCCGCGCCGCGGAGGCTGCGGGACGTGATCCCAAGTTGATCCAGGCGCTTACCGCAAGCCTCGACGGTCTCTACTACCGGCGGAGCCGGCGCTTGATGCGGGCGACGCGCCGGCTGCCGGTCCGACTGTGGCGATTCGTGGTGCCGGCGGCATGGAGACGATACCTCCGTCGCCTTCTCGAGTACGTGCAGGCCTGGGGTGCTTGCCGCCTGCCGCCGTAGCCGCCGGTTGATCCGGTCGCTCTGGAGGTGGAGTATCTCGTGAAGAAGGGTGCTGTCGGGGAAGTGTCCGCCGACGCGCCTTCAACTGGCGGCCAAAGTGTCGGCGGGATCCGCGGCAAGAATCAGTGGTTGAGACCCGCTCCCTGTCTACTTCGTATGGTGGAGACGAGGGGATTCGAACCCCTGACCCCCTGCGTGCAAAGCAGGTGCTCTCCCACTGAGCTACGTCCCCGCGCTTCTGTCCTATTATAGTCGAAAGGCTGGAGTGAAGGGAAAATGAGAAGGGCGTAGGCAGTCAAGCCCTACGCCCTCATCGACTTGCGGTTTCTTACCGGATCGCCGGAACCTTCGTCGCCGGAGCCAGCCCGAGTTGCTGCAACATGCCGAGCTGGTCTTCGACTCCCCAATGCTCCACGACTTTGCCGTTGAGCAGACGGATGATGTGGATCTCCGACCAGGTGGCCAGCTTGCCCGTCGCGGGAACGCCCTGGAACTCGCCCTTCTGCGTGCCTCGCGCCGAAAGACGATGAACGAGCTTGTCCCCTGCCATGATCTCGTCCTCAATCGTGTAGCGGAAGTCCGGGAAGGCGGCCCGGAAGCTGGTCAGGCCCTGCTTGACGCCCTCCCGATCCGGGGTTGTCCCGGGAAATGGACTCCGGTCAACGTAGCTTGAGGCGAGCACTTCGTCGAAAATGGACAGGTTACCAGTATTGATGCCCTCTATGAGACGGCGGCCAAGAGCCTTGGTGTCTTCCGATGACATGCGGTTCTCTTGCAGTGACATTGTGGTTCTCCTTTGGAGCATTCCTCACGCTCGTTGCGATGAACGAGGGTGGGCAGCCATCCCGGCGATTCGCTTATCCCGGTGGACCGTAACTACTTGATTTATCTCCAGGGGGACTGAACCGAAGAATGGAGCGTGCTGGCTAGCGATCGCGACTGCTGCAGCAATCGTGTGGCTACTCATACACTATGTCACGGATTGTCCGCTAGCGCAATCACCAAATGTGCTCAGCGACGACGCACAGAGAAGATTCCCTTGACAATCAGCGGTTATAGCCGTCCCGCTTAGTGCGTGCGCGGCGTCCTACGCGGTTCCCCCGGCTCCGCCGTGAGGCGATGGGCCAGCAGGATCGGGATGAACGTCACCGCGATCACGAACAGGGCGACGATGTTCGTCACCGGCCGCTGGCGGGGTCTGGTTAACTGGTTGAAGACCCAGATCGGCAGTGTCTCCTGCTGGCCCGCGGTGAACGTCGTGACGATGATCTCGTCGAAGGAGAGCGCAAAGGCGAGCATCCCGCCGGCGACCAGCGCTGTGGCGATGTGGGGGAGCACGATGTAGCGGAACGTTTGAAACGACGACGCGCCGAGATCCATGGAGGCCTCGACCAGCGATGGACTGCTGCGGCGCAATCGCGCCAGCACGTTGTTGTACACGACGACCACGCAGAAGGTGGCGTGCCCGATGACGATCGTCCAGAGACTGAACGGGATGTCGAGCAGGCTGATCGCGGAGCGGAGCGAGATCCCCGTGACGATCCCCGGCAGGGCGATTGGCAGGATGACGAGGAACGAGATGGTCTCCCGTCCGAAGAACCGGCTGCGGTGTACGGCAACGGCCGCCATCGTCCCCAGCAGGAGCGCCGCCGCGGTGGTGAGCGACGCTACGCGGACGGACAGGCCCAGGGCGTCCCAGATGTCCGTGCGGTGCCAGGCGACGTTGAACCACTGCGCCGTCAGGCCGGGCGGCGGAAACCGGAAGAGCGTGTCGTCCGTGGTGAAGCAGAACAGCAGGATGACGAGCATGGGCAGGTGGAGGAAGAGCAGCACCGCCACCGTGGCGAGGCGCACCCCCAGCGGGGCCCGGCCCACCGTGTTAGAGGGCATCGAACGCTCCGGCGCGCTTCGCCGCCAGGAGGTACCCGCCCATGATGACCATGGGCACGACGGTGAACGCCGCGGCCAGCGGGATGTTTCCGGCCGTGCCCTGATGGGCCAGCACCGCCTGGCCGATGAAGAGCGCGGAGTTGCCTAGTACGTAGGGGACGATGAAGTCCCCCAGCGTGAGGGAGAAGGTAAAGATGGATCCCGCCACTACCCCGGGCAACGCCAGCGGCAGGACGACCCGCCGGAACGTCTCCACCGGCCGCGCGCCGAGGTCGCCGCTGGCCTCGATCAGGGACTCCGGCACGCGTTCGAGGGCGGCCTCGATCGGCAGAATCATGTACGGCAGCCAGACGTAGACGAACACGATGAACATCCCCAGCAGCGACACCGACAGCGACGGCCCGCCGATGCCGGGGATGGCCAGCGCCCACTGCACCGCGCTGTCGAGCCGCAGGTGCGTGACGAACCAGTTCAGGATGCCCTCCTTGGCCAGGATCAACTTCCAGGAATATACGCGCACGAGGTAGCTGGACCACAGGGGCAAGAGGACGGCGAGATAGAGGAGCGCCTTCTTCCGCGGGGAGGCGTAGCGGGCCATGTAGTAGGCGATGGGGAAGGCGGCGCCGGCCGCGGCGACGGTGACCGCCGCGGCCATGCCGCTCGTGCGCAGGATGATGTCCACGTTGGCGGGGGTGAAGAGGTCGCGGTAGGTGCTCAGGGTGAAGCGGCGCACGACCTGTCCGGTGAAGCCGTCGAGCGAGAAGAAGCTCTGCACCAGCAGCGAGAACAAGGAGCCGAGGTAGACGACGCCGAGCCAGATCAACGGCGGAGCCAGCAGGAGGGCTAAGGCCAGGGCGGGGCGCCGGTACAGATAGGTCGAGATCCGCCGAGTCACCGGGGGAGCAGGCGCAGCGCTGATCACGGCGTCCCTCACGGCCGCGTGGTCACCGGGCGATTGTGTGCGCGTTGCCAGAGCAGGCGTACCGGCCGGTCGCGTGCCGCCTGGACGTCGAGCGACGTCGCCTCCACGTTCTGCTGCGTGACGGTCAGCTCGCCGCCCTGGGCCAGGGCCACCCGGTAGCGCGTGTGCGCGCCGAGGTAGACGACGTCCTGGATGCGGCCGTCGGCCGCGCACATCCCGTCGTAGACGGTGGTGCCGGCGTCGCCGATGAGGATCTTCTCGGGACGGATGGTGAACGTCTCGGGCGACCCGGTGATCGCCGCCGCCGTCGCGCCGCTGACCAAGTTGGACACGCCCACGAAGCCGGCCACGAAGTCGGTGGCCGGGTGCTCGTACACGGCGGCCGGCGCGCCGACCTGCTCGAGGCGGCCGGCGTTGAACACGCCGAGGCGGTCGCTCATCGTGAGCGCCTCCTCCTGGTCATGCGTGACGTACACAAACGTGATGCCGACCTGCTGCTGGATCGCCTTCAGCTCCAGCTGCATCTGCTGCCGCAGTTTCAGGTCGAGCGCTCCCAGCGGTTCATCCAGCAGGAGCACCCGGGGATGATTGACGAGCGCGCGGGCCAGGGCGACGCGCTGGCGCTGGCCCCCGGACAGCTGCGCGGGCCGGCGGTCGCCCAACCCCGGGAGCTGGACCAGCGAGAGCATCTCCGCGACGCGGGCGGCGCGTTCGTGCGGCGGGACGCGCTTGATCATCAGGCCGTACGCGACGTTCTGGGCGACGCTCATGTGCGGGAAGAGGGCGTAATCCTGAAAGACGGTGTTCACGTCGCGCTCGTAGGGCGGCAGGCCGGAGACCTCCACGCCGTGCAGCTCGATCCGCCCGGAGGTGGGATGGTCGAATCCTGCGATCAGGCGCAGGCAGGTGGTCTTCCCCGATCCCGACGGCCCGAGCAGGGTGAAGAACTCCCCGTCCAGGATGTCCAGGCTGACGTCGTCCACGGCCCGAACGTCGCCGAAGGAGCGGCTGACGCGGCTGAAGCGCACCGCCGGAATCGAGACGGTCATCGCTGGAAGGAATGGCCGAAGGCCCGGGGTGAGTCCGGGCCTCCAGCCGGAGAAACGGTCACGGCGCGGGTCCCGAGCGCTAGCGGCCTCCGATCACCGCGATGTAGTTCGTGACCCACTCGTGATAGGGGACGCATTCACGCCCGCCGCCGCAGTTTGCCACGGGCGTCTTCCAGTAGCGGATCCGGCTGAAGTTCTTGAATCCGTTGGTATCGCAGCCGGTGGGCCCGAGGAGCTTGTTGCCCTGGCAGGCCGCGGGCACCGCGGGAACCGACCCGAACCAGGCGGCCAGATCGCCCTGGATCTTCGGCGTGATGGAGTGCTGGAGCCACAGGTAGGCGCAGTTCGGATGCGGGGCGTTGGCGTGCATCATCGTCGTGTCGGCCCAGCCCGTGGCACCCTCCTGGGGGATGACGCTGGCGATCGGCTGCTTCTTGGCCTGCAGCAGATTCACCTGGAACGGCCAGGAAGCCGAGGCCACGACGCCCTCGTTTGTGAAGTCCTCGATCTGGATGAACGCATCGTGCCAGTAGCGGTGGACGATCTTGCGCTGATCGCGCAGCAGGTCGAGGGCCGCGTTGAACTGCTTGCGGTCGAGCGCGTAGGGGTCTTTGATCCCGAGGGCCGGCTTGTGGTAGGCGAGGTAGAGCGCCGCGTCGGCCACGTAGATCGCTCCGTCATACGCCTGCACGCGGCCCTTGTTGGAGCGCCCGTCGGGCAGCCGCTGCTGGCGGAAGATCACACCCCAGCTCTTGGGCGGCGTCTTGAAGACCCGCGTGTTGTACATCAGGACGTTGGGGCCCCACTGGTAGGGGACGCCGTAGTGCTTCCCGCCGACGGTGTGCCAGGGCGCGTTGCGCACGCGTTCATCCACCGTGTTGTAGGCGGGGATGAGCGAGAGGTTGACCTCCTGCACTCGTCCGCCGGAGATCAGGCGGGTGCTGGCATCGCCCGACGCGGTGACCAGGTCGAACCCACCACCCTCGTTCATCAGGGCGACCATCTCATCCGAGGTCGCGGCGGTTTTGACGCGGACTTTGCAGCTGGTTTGCTTCTCGAAGGCGGTGACCCAGTCGTAGTTCTTGTCGGTCTCGCCGCGCTCGATGTATCCGGCCCAGGCGATGATCGAAACGGATCCCTCGCCGGGCCCGATGGCCGTCATCATCTTCCCCTGACCCAGCGCCGGGCCGACCGATGGTACCACCAGCACGAGCATGACAATACTGGCGACCGCCCCTACCGTCACTCGCATACGGTGCCTCCCCCCTGGAATGGACCTGCCACCTGTGCACTTCCCCCGTGGACTTTGAGTGACAACCGTTCTCGCTGGCGGAAAGGAGTCCTCCAACAGCGGGCGGAACCATGAGCGCAATACTCCGACGTGATCCAGAGCGAATTCCAGCAGTCCGGAGGGGTGCCGATGCAGCCCCGTGTGCTCTCCCGAACGGATAGTCTCCTCGCGCGCCGGGCCGCCGCCGTGCCGCGCGGCGTGTTCAATGTGGCGCCGATCTTCACGGAGTGGGCGGAGGGGGCCCGCCTCCGCGACGCGGACGGGCGAGAGTACCTGGACTTCGCCGGCGGTCTGGGCGTCCTCGCCGTGGGGCACCGTCATCCCGCGGTGGTCGAGGCGATCCGCGCGCAGCTCGACCACTACCTGCACACCTGCTTCCACGTCGCGATGTACGAGCCGTACGTGGCCCTCGCCGAGCGCCTGAACGCGCTCGCTCCGGGCCGCGACTCGAAGAAGACGATGTTCACGAACAGCGGCGCCGAGGCGGTGGAGAACGCCGTGAAGATCGCCCGCGCGGCGACAGGGCGCACGGCCGTGCTGTGCTTCGAGCACGCGTTTCACGGCCGCACCCTGTTTGGGTTGTCCCTTACCAGCAAGGTCGCCCCGTACAAGACCGGCTTCGGGCCGTTCGCCGCCGAGGTCTACCGTGTGCCGTATCCCTATCCCTACCGCTGCGTCATCGGGCACGCCGGCAGCTGCACCGGTCACATCATCGCCGGAATCGAGGAGGCGTTTCGGGTGCTCGTCGATCCGGCCGACGTGGCCGCGGTCGTGGTCGAGCCGGTGACGGGGGAGGGCGGGTTCATCGTGCCGCCTCCGGACTTCCTGCCGGCCCTGGCCGCGCTGTGCCGCCGGCACGGGATCCTCCTCATCGCCGACGAGGTGCAGACGGGATTCGGCCGCACCGGCCGGTTCTACGCCGTGGAGCACGCCGGGGTCGAGCCGGATCTCCTCGTCACCGGGAAGTCGCTGGCCGCGGGGCTGCCCCTCGCCGCGGTGACCGGCCGGGCGGAGCTGATGGATGCGCCCCAGGTGGGCGGCCTCGGCGGCACGTACGGCGGCAATCCCCTGGCCTGCGCCGCGGCGCTGGCGGTCCTCGACGTGATGGAGGGCGAAGGTCTCGTCGCCCGTGCCCGCGAGATCGGGGACGTGATCATGGGGCGCTTCCGCCGCTGGCAGGAGCGGTTCCCCGCGATCGGGGATGCCCGCGGGCTTGGAGCGATGTGCGGGATGGAGCTGGTCGAGGACCGGGAGAGCAGAGCGCCGGCGCGGACACTCACCGCGGCGGTGCTGACCGCCGCTCTGGAACGGGGGTTGCTGATCTTGAAGTCGGGCGTTTACGACAACGTCATCCGTGTGCTGCTGCCCCTGGTCATCTCCGTTCAGGATCTGGACCGCGGGCTCGATATCCTGGGGGACGCGCTGGTGTCGGCGCGCAGCTGAGCGGGCGGCGGAGGGGACATGGAACGGCAGCGCATGTTCATCGGCGGCGAGTGGGTCGAGTCTCTCAGCGGCGAGCGCGAACCGATCCTCAACCCTGCCACAGGGGAGGTCATCGCCGAGGTTCCCCGCGGCTCTCGCGACGACGTGGATCGCGCCGTGGGCGCGGCCCGGACGGCGTTTGGGACCTGGAAGGACACCACACCCGGGGAGCGCATGGCAATGCTGCTCCGCCTGGCCGACGCGATCGACGCCCATGCCGAGGAGCTGGCGCAGATCGAGTCGCGCAATGTCGGGAAACCGATCACGGTCGCCCGCGCCGACCTGCCGTTCATCTCCGACAACCTGCGGTTCTTTGCCGGCGCCGCGCGGCTGCTCGAGGGGCGGTCCACCGGTGAGTACGTGCGCGGGATGACGAGCTGGACGCGGCGGGAGCCGCTCGGCGTCGTCGCCCAGATCGCGCCCTGGAACTATCCGCTGATGATGGCGATCTGGAAGATCGGACCGGCCCTGGCCGCCGGGAACTGCGTCATCCTGAAGCCGTCAGAGTGGACGCCCCTGACCTCGCTCCGGCTGGCGGAGCTGGCCGCGGACATCCTGCCGGATGGGGTCCTGAACGTCATCACCGGCGACGGCGTCCCCGTGGGCTCCGGCCTCGTCGAGCACCCGGACGTGGCAATGGTGTCTCTGACGGGCGACGTTTCCACCGGGAAGATCGTGGCGAAGACGGCGGCGGATTCCCTGAAGAAGGTGCACCTCGAGTTGGGCGGGAAGGCGCCGGTCATCGTGTTCGACGACGCTGGCGTGGATGCTGTGGTGAGCATGGTGAAGTTCGCCGGGTACGCGAACACAGGGCAGGACTGCACGTCGGCGACGAGGCTGCTGGCGGGGCCGGCAATTTACGACACGCTGCTCCGCGCCCTCGTTCCTGCTGTCGAGTCGATCAAGGTCGGTGATCCACGGGACGAGCAGGTTGAGGTGGGACCGCTGGTCTCCCGGCAGCAGCTCGAGCGGGTGACCGGGTTCGTGAGCCGGGCGCGCTCCGCGGGTGCCCGGGTGCTGACCGGCGGGGAGCCGCTCGGGGGTAAGGGCTTCTTCTACAAGCCGAGCGTCGTGGCGGACGTCACCCAGGACGCGGAGATCATCCAGCGCGAGGTCTTCGGACCGGTGGTGACGGTCCAGCGATTCGACGGCGACGAGGAGGCCATCGCCTGGGCGAACAGCGTGGACTACGGTCTCGCCGCCTCGGTGTGGACGCGTGACATCGGCCGTGCGCTGCGGGCCGCCCGGCAGCTGCAATTCGGGACGGTCTGGATCAACACCCACTTCGGCCTGGCCTCCGAGATGCCGCACGGCGGGTTCAAGCACAGTGGGTACGGCAAGGACATGTCGGCGTATGCCGTCGAGGAGTACACGCAGGTCAAGCACGTGATGGCCGCGCTGGACTGACGGGTCTCGCAGTCAGAAGCATCCCGCGGGCCGGGAAGTGCGCGAGCCCGGCCGATCGCCGGGCCCGCGCCTGCATGAGAACGTAGTTGAGGGGATCTAGCCGATCGGTCGGACGCGAGTGGCCTGCGGCCCTTTCTGCCCCTGTCCCTCGGTGTACTCGACCTTCTGCCCCTCGTTGAGGGACTTGTAGCCTTCGCCCTCGATCGCGCTGTAGTGCACGAACAGGTCCTTCGACCCGTCCTCCGGGGTGATGAAGCCGTACCCCTTCTCACTGTTGAACCACTTTACGGTGCCAGTTGCCACGTTCTTCCCACCTTGTACCTGCGTACTATCACAGACGAACCCGCTTCTGCGACGCATGTGTAGTGTCTCATGGATCCACCTCGCGCGCAATGAGGAAACGGGCGGGAGTCTGGATCGTGAGTTTAGACAATACACATTGACAAAACCAAGAAGGGTACAATACTGTCTGGAAAGTATCTGTTGACACTTCTCAGGACACCTGTCATGCTGTTAGTGCGGTGGCTGCTCAGCCCCCGATCAACGCATGACGGTTCGTACTGAGACGATCGGAGGGATCCCCAATGTTCAAGCCTGAGATGATTAGGGACCACTGGACCACGCTGCAGCCCAAGCTGCGCACGGTCTGGCCGAATCTCTCGGAACAGGATGTACAGGCCATCAATGGAGACGCGGAACTTCTCGTGACCAAGGTTCGTGAGAAGTACGAGATCAACCGTGAAGATATCTTCAGCAAGCTGGCTCAGTACCTCCCGGTTCAGCCTGTGACAGCCGCGCGATAGCGCGAGTCAGGTGTGGGAGTAAGCGGGAGGTGGGCGTTCATGCCCACCTCTTTCGCTTTTTCCGTTCAATCGGCGGGGGTCTCCAGCCCATCCCGCCCTCTTCCCATCACCACGTGGACCTGGTGGACCATGCCGTCGTCCACGAACGGGACCGCGGAGGGGTTTACGGTGCGCCCGTCAAGAGTCGCCGCGCCGATGCCGCGTGCCAGCCGGTCGGGGTTCACTACCGTGATGTCGTAACGCGCGTCCCCCAGCCGCACCGTCATCGTAAAGCCGGGCCACGAGGTCGGGATGCACGGATCAAGGGCCAGGGTGACGCCGCGGCGGGTCAGGCCCAGGATCGACTCGAGCCCCAGACGATAAAGCCACCCGGCCGATCCCGTGTACCACGTCCAGCCTCCCCGACCGATGTGCTGCGGGTGCGCGTAGACGTCCGCGGCAACCACGTAGGGTTCCACCTTGTAGCGAGCCACCTCCTGCGGAGAGCGTGCGTGGTTGGTGGGGTTGAGCATATGGAAGAGCTCGACGGCTTCATCTCCGTTACCGAGCTTCGCGACAGCCATGGCGGTCCAGATGGCGGCATGGGTGTACTGGCCGCCGTTCTCGCGGATCCCCGGCAGGTAGCCTTTGATGTATCCCGGGTCGTGCGATGAGACGTCGAACGGGGGCGTGAGCATCAAAATGACCTGCGCGTGACGCTGGAGCAGCAGGGTTCGAACCGCGTCGATCGCCCGCTCCGCCCGGCGGTGCATGGTGGGGGCTCCGGACAGGACCGCCCAGGATTGGGCGACGGCGTCGATTCTGCATTCCTCACTCTGTACCGATCCCAGTGGCATGCCCTCGTCGTAGTACCCGCGGAGGTACCAATCGCCGTCCCAGGCGAGTTCAAGCACCTTGGCGAGGCGGTCAGCCTCGCCCCTGTACAGGGCGGCGCGGCCACCATCGGCGCGCGCCTCGCACAGCGGCGCGAAGCGGGTGAGCACCGAGTACAGGAACCAGCCGAGCCACGTGCTCTCCCCTCGGCCCAGGTGCCCCACGCGGTTCATCCCATCGTTCCAATCCCCCGTACCGATGAGCGGCAGTCCACGGACGCCGGCCGTCAGCCCTCGATCGATCGCCCTCACGCAGTGCTCGTACATCGTCCCGATTTCCGCGGCGGTCCGGGGGCTGCCGTAGGCTTCGGCCTGTCCGGGTTCGAGGGGGGGCGCTTCGAGGAACGGCACCGGCGCGTCAAGGACGGCCTGGTCTCCCGTCGTCTCCACGTAGAGAGCGGCGGCGTACGGCAGCCACAGCAGATCATCCGAGCACCGCGTCCGCATGCCGACGCCGGTCCCCGGGTGCCACCAGTGCTGGACGTCGCCTTCGATGAATTGCCTCGCGGCCGCCCGGAGGAGGTGCTCTCTGGTGAGGTCGGGTCGGGTGAAAGTGAGCGCGAGCACGTCCTGGAGTTGATCGCGGAATCCGTACGCCCCGCCGGACTGGTAGTAGCCGGAGCGCGCCCAGAGCCGGCTGCTCAGGTCCTGGTACAGGAGCCAGCGATTCATGATCAGGTCGAAGGAGTCGTCGGGGGTGCGCACTTGTACGGCATCGAGCAGCGCATCCCACCGTGCCCGTACGTCGCCGGCGGCGGATGCGGCGGCGGCCGCCGTTCCGTGGCGCTGCAGCAACTCCTCGGCGTGGGCGCGATCCTGTCCCTCGCCCAGGAGCACGAGCACGCGGCGTGTCTGGCCCGGCTCCAGCTCGATCTTCAGATGCAGCGCAGCGCACGGATCCAAGCCTGCCCCACAGCGCCCAGAAAGCCTGTCACGGCGGAGGGCGGCAGGATTCGCCGGCGATCCGTTGCGGCCGAGGAATTCCAGTCGATCGCCGCAGGCCGAGGTCAGTTCCTCGCTGACTCCGGCGAAGGCGATCCGGTTCCCCGGGGGTTGACTGTAGGGATTGCGTGCCAGGACGGCGCGCCGCAAGGGATCGATCTCGGTGATCACGTGGAGGTGTTCGCCGGCCCGCGGCGGCCCCAATGCCCACTCATTGTACGCGTAGACACCCAGCGTCACGCGCCGGCGGGTATGGTTCGTGAGCGACAACAGGGAGAACTTGACCGGGTCGTCGGGATGGACGAAGATCTCGAGCTCCTGGGTCACCCCATGCCCCGCGTGCGAAAACCGGGTCATGCCGGCGGAGTGCCGCACCACCCAC
>Ga0209751_10003825_pt1 | contig 14548 bp, 18 predicted proteins | sample RifCSP13_1_FD_184019 | JGI IMG/M metagenome (GOLD analysis project Ga0209751, IMG submission 184019) | Soil microbial communities from Rifle, Colorado - Rifle CSP2_sed 13_1 (SPAdes) (version 2) | ecosystem: Environmental > Terrestrial > Deep subsurface > Rock core/Sediment | place: Rifle... | reverse complement strand
AGAGCGAAGTCCCGCTCCAATTGGCCCCGTCGCTCGCGGATGCCGTCGCGCTGGCGCTGCTTCGCCTGTGATTCCGCCTCGTTGCCGCGGTAACGGTCGCGCGCTGACTCGCCCTCCTTCTGATAGCTCTCTTGGAGCTCATGTCGATGGGCGTCGTCCAAGGGCTGCTGGCAGACCGGACAGACGGCGCCCTCTTGCTGCAGCAGGTCGAGCCTCTCGCGATGGCCCTCCATCTCCTTCCGCAGGCTCTCGTTTTCGGCCTGCAGATGGACGATCTCCTCGCTGAGCGCCTCTTCGCGCTCTCGCAGTGCCTGGAGGTTCGCCCCCCAGCGCCCCATCTCTATGAGCTTGTCCTTCGTAAGGAGCAGCTCCTGGTTCAGCGGCGCTTGGGTTGCGGCCTTGAGATCGAGCTCCTGCGCCCAGCCTTCGAGCAGCGTGCGACGCCCGTCCAGGTCGTGGCGCGCTGCCTCTATGCTCTGCTCTGCCGCCTGCTGCCGTTGCTGGAGACGGAGGTGCTGCTGGAGCGCCTGCGTCAGCGCCGTGTCGCGGTCGCGGGCTGCCTGAAGGCGCGTGCTGCCGTCCGTGATAGCGCCGCTCCGTGCCCGGACCGCTGCATATGCCGCGAGTCGGGCCTGCCGCGCTGTCACCTCCGTCTCGGCCGCCTGGCCCTGGTGCTCCGCGTCGCTTCGTCGTGCCTCCAACTCCGCCTGCTGCGCCTGCTGGACCTCCAGCTCCGCCAGCCGGCGCTGCGCCTCTTCGAGCGCCCGTTGCTGGGCCACGAGGGATCTGGTGATGTCGGCCAGCGAGGCCTCGTAGGTCTCGCGTTCGGCTTCGACCTCCGGGCGGCGCTTGACCTCGTCCTCAGCTTCCGCGATCTCTCGGTGGCGCTGGCCCGCCTCCACACGGCGGCGCTGGCCTTCGTCTCGCGCACGGCGGGCCAAGGTGTCATACACCTCCAGGCCCAGCATCTCGCCGAGGAGACGCTTACGCTCCGTCGGCTTTAGGTCAGACGTGAACACGTCGTCGTGCCCTTGCAAGAGGAAGGCGCTGCTTTTGAATGTGTCGTAGTCGATACGCACGATGTCGCGGAGGATCCGTTCCGTCTCTCGGACTGTGCTGCCAGCGATGGAACGGAAGCCGTCCGGCCCTTCGATCTGGAGGTCGAGGATGGTCTGGCCCGGACGCCGCGGCGTTGCTCGTGAGTGCTTGCGGATGACCCGATAGCGCTGCTCCCTCGCCGCGAAGTCCAGCTCCACCTCCATGTCGGACGCGCCGACAAAGATGAGGTCGTCGTCGAGGTCTTTGCGCCCGCGTGCGGCGCCCCAGAGGGCCCAGGTCATCGCTTCGAGGAGGGCCGTCTTGCCGTTGCCGTTCTCCCCGGAGAGGCAGGCCACGGGGATGCCCTCCAGCTCGAGCACGGGGACCTCCTCGCGGTAGCACATAAAGTTGCGCAGACGCAGCCGCAGCGGGACCATGCGCGACTAAACGCCTGTCAGTCGCAGGGGCGAGGCCTGCCCTGAGCGAAGCCGAAGGATTTCCTCGCCCTCCGTAGGCTCCGCGCCCTCCGCGGTGAGTTGCCGAGCCAATGCGAGCAGCCGCTCCCGCCGGGCCTGATCGGTATTATTGAGCTCCAGGTACCTGTCGAGGGCCTGCATGGTCGTCCACGATTCCACCGGCTGGCCACCGAGGCGCGCGCGAACCGCCTGATCGTCGGGCGCTTGGCGTGAGACGATGTGCCAGGCGGCGCCTGGTGCACCGTCGTCAGAGGGGCCAAGGACGCGCCGCACGGCCTGCTCGTTGAAATGGGGCATGAGGGTCTGTGGCAGGGTGACGACCACCTTCACGATCGCCCCTTCCCAGTTGGGGCGCTGCGACTCCAAGGTGCGGCAGACGGTGCCCGTTGGGTCGAGGTCGCCCTCATCTATCGTGAGCCGCAGCGTGAGGAAGGGACGCGTCGGCACGGGATGGAAGGCCCAGTCCGTCAGCCGCTGCCCGGGCGCGCCGCCCGGTTCAACCGTGAGCAGGCAATAGCCCTTCTTTTCGCCCTCCTCGCCGAAGTCCACCGGCTGCAGAGAGCCGCTGTAGACCACCCAAGGCAGGCCATTAGGGTGACCGGCCAGCTTTTGGTGCTTGTGGTAGTGCCCCAGAGCGACGTAGTCGAAGGCGCTGTTCTGGAGATACCCGCGCAGTAGCATTGGGTCTTGCCCAACCACCATCCGACCCTCCGAGCCGATCTCGGCACCCGATACCGCAACATGTGCCGCCAGCACGGTCGGTGTCTCCGGCGTCAAGCGCGCGGCCAGATCCTCGACCTTATCAGCCATGAAATTCTCTAGTTTGGTTCTGATGTCGTCTGGTGATAAACCTCGAAGCTCCTCATTGGTCAGCAGGTCGCCGCGGCGCGGCCAGGGCAACGCCGCGACTTGGAGCGGGCCGCTGCGCGTCTGGATTCGGTAGACGTCGGGCCGCTGCGCCACGGTCACCTTCTCCGTCCCCAGCGTATCGAAGATCTCGATGGCGGTAGCGCGGCCCAGGGCATTGGGCATGTCGTGGTTGCCGGCGAGCAGGAAGACGGCGACGCCGCCGCGTGCCAGGCGGGCGATGCGCTTCGCGAACTCGCGCTGGTGCGTCGGCGAGGGCTCGCGGCTCTTGTAGGCGTCGCCGCAGAAGAGGACCGCGTCCACTTGCTGTGCCAACGCCTCCTCCACGAGGGCGTCGAAGGCCGCCAGGAAGTCCGTTAGGCGCGAGGAGAGGCCCGTCGCCGGGTCCGGTCGCCCGTACGACTCGACGCCGATGTGCAGGTCGGCGGTGTGGATGAGGCGCATGGGCTAGGTCTGCTCCAGCGGGGGCATGGCTTTCGCCAGTTCCGTCCCGAGCGCGGGCAGATCCTCCGTCACAGTCTGCCACAGGATATCGAGGTTAATATCAAAGTATGCATGAATCAGGCGGTTGCGCATGCCGGCGATGTCTAGCCATGGGATTGCCGAGTGTTCGGCGCGAGTTTCGCCGCTGACCTTCGTCGATGCCTCGCCGATGATCTCAATGTCCTTGACCAGAGCAAGCATCAGCATGCGATCCTGATCCAAGTCAGTCCTAGACTTGCCTCGTGCGAACCCTATCGCCTCTTTTGTTGCATCAAGCATGTGCCGTAGTCGGATGATGTCATCCGCGCGCATAGAGCACTTCGGCACTCGCTACTACGTCATCGCGGAAGTAGCGGCTCAGGTCCTCCGGAGTGCGCAGGTCTACCCTCCGACCACCCAAGAGCTCTGATAGCTCTCGCTCCATCCGCGCGATTCGAAGGAGTCCGGGCACGTGCGCTACCTCGAACTCCACGAGCACGTCGATATCGCTGTCGGGACGGAAGTCCTCCCGCAGGACAGAGCCGAACAAGGCCAGCTTGCGGATGTGGTTTCGTTGGCAGAAGACAGCCATTTCTGCAGGATCGACGGCTACGCGCGCCATGTTAGTATCTTAGCCCGTCAGCGCAAGCCCCGCTCCGGGGCGTGGCTGGGTGGTAGAGGTGAGACGCATGGTCACGTTAGGAAGGCCCGCACCCGCCGTAAGGTACGAGTCACAGGGTCGACAGCCAACCGGAAGGCCTCCAGCGAATGCGCCCCAAGCAGCGGACGCGCCTCCTCGTGGCCAAAGGAGATGAGCACCGGCACACGCTCGGCAAAGCCCTCGATTTCCATCATGGCGAGGCCCGCAGGCACGGTCTCGACTTGGCCTGTCGCGTACTGCGTCTCGACCTGGAGCTGCTCCTGGACGCCCAAACGCCGCAGCGCGCTGGCCGGGAGCAGCGAGAACGTGGCGCCGGTGTCCACAAGCATGGCGGTCTCTTCCTGGAGCGAGCCGTCCAGGGAGGAGATGCGAACGCGGACGTCAAAGGTGCCCATTTGAATTCGGCGGCAGTGCCGTCAGGCCTCCCTGACCCTCTCCTCTATCGTCGCCACCAGCTCCCCTATCCCCACCCGCACCTGCGTCATGCTGTCCCGGTCGCTGTCACAAGTCACGGTAGGCATCTCTCCGATGGCGAACGTAGTGGACCCTGATGAGTTGGCGCTCTAAGTCCACCTCATATACAACTCGATATACTCCAGCTCTTAGCCGATGCATCTCTTCCGCTCCCGATAGCTTCAGCGACTGCCGTGGAAACGGTTCCTCTCGCAGAGACTCTATCCTTTGTATGATGTTGGGAACAAGACTCGCACTAATGCGGCGAATGTCACGCTCAGCGGACGCCTTGAACTCAAGACGGAAGGAGGCCATCCCCTCGCAGCCTGCGCTTCAGCTCGTCCAGGCCGATCGTGGGCTCATCGCGACGCTCAGCCACAACTGCCAGGTCATGCAGGTCTTCCAACAGTCGCTGATAGTCCTTCATCTCAAGAATGACCGCAGTCTTCTTCCCACCCTCATCTACGATGTATCTCTCTTTCGCCTTAGCCATCGTCGCTCCTCCGTGGCAAGCTTATCCCTATTCCCCCAACCGCTCCCGCAGCGCCGCCACCAGCTCCCCTATCCATGCCCGCACCTGCATCATGCTGTCCCTGCCACGTCAGAAACCTTGTTACCCGAGCTTGCTGAGGCTCGGCCGGCCCAAGGTAATGTCCTCCAACATCACAGAGCGGAACGTCTCCGGCCCGCCGAGCTGATGGCGCACATCGAGGATTTCGATGCCTGCCAGGTGACCCTCCTCGTCGTAATCGACAGCGAGGTCCTGATCCAGATGCTTGGTCGTTACCTTGGCCTCACGGAAGCGGATATAGAGCGCGTCGGCCTCTGCATCGTATGTTATACGCATGGCTCACCCCTGTGTGTAGTACGTATAGACAGTGATCACAACGATCTCAGTTTCCTCTTCCACGAAGATCGGGCGGACCTGCTTCCTAGCATACCATGTGCCACGCCACTCTTCTTCAAAAGGGAAATCCTTTCGGCAGTCGAATCGCCCTGCCTCCGCGGATGTCCACGGAGCCGTGCGGATAGCGTCTTCCAACTCCTCGAGCAAAGCGCCACGGAAAAGGGCCTTGGTCACGCGCATCGCCGGTCAGCCGGATCGGCTTTCCGGTGGTCTCCCTAGACAGGCGCACCGCTCCGCATGAGACTCCTCAGCTTACTTCCCCCAACCGCTCACGCAGCGCAGCAACCAGCTCCCCTATCCCCACCCGCACCTGGGTCATGCTGTCCCGGTCGCGGATGGTGACAGCGCGGTCGTCCAGTGTCTCGAAGTCGATGGTGACGCACAGCGGCGTGCCGATCTCGTCCTGGCGCCGGTAGCGCCGGCCGATGCTCTGCGCGTCGTCGTACTGCGTCATGAAGTGCGGCCGTAGCATACGGTACACCTCTTGCGCCGTCGGCGCTAGACGCTCGTTACGCGAGAGCGGCAGCACCGCCACCTTGATGGGCGCCAGCGCCGGGTGCAGCTTGAGCAGCACGCGCGTCTCCGTGCCGCCGCTGCCGGTCGGCGCCTCCTCCTCGCGGTACGCCTCGCACAGGAAGGCGAGGACGGCGCGGTCGACGCCCGCTGCCGGCTCGACGACGTAGGGGATGAGGCGCTCGCTTAACTCCTCGTCGAAGTAGCTCAGGTCCCGCCCGCTGTGCTGCGTATGCTGCCGCAGGTCGAAGTCGGTGCGGTTGGCGATGCCCTCCAGCTCCGAGAAGCCGGCGAAAGGGAAGTTGTAGTCGATGTCGTAGGTGTCCTTGGCGTAGTGCGAGAGCTCTTCCTTTGCGTGCTGACGCAGGCGCAGGTTCCCCCGGCTGAGGCCGTAGCGCAGCCACCAGTTCAGCCGCTCTTCCACCCAGTGCTTGTGCCACTCCTCGTCGGTGCCGGGTTTGACGAAGTACTCGACTTCCATTGCCTCGAACTCCCGGTCGCGGAAGATGAAGTTTCCCGGGGTGATCTCATTGCGGAAGACCTTGCCGATCTGGGCAATGCCGAACGGCAGCTTGCGGCGCATCGCCTGCATCACGTTGTCGAAGTTGACGAAGATGCCTTGCGCCGTCTCCGGCCGCAGATAGGCGGCGGCGGCGTCCTCCTCCACGGGGCCAACGTGGGTCTTGAACATCAGGTTGAACATGCGTGCCTCGGTGAACTGGTCGCGCGCGCCGCATTCGGGGCAGACGTCGCTCTCAAGCTGGTCCGCGCGGAAGCGCTTCTTGCAGACCTTGCAGTCCACCATGGGGTCGGTGAAGGTGGCGACGTGGCCGCTTGCCTCCCAGACGCGCGGGTTCATGATGATGGCGGCATCAATGCCGACGACGTCGTCCCGCTCCTGGACCATCGCCTTCCACCAGGCGCGCTTGATGTTGTTCTTGAGCTCCACGCCCAGGGGCCCGTAGTCCCAGAAGCCGCCGATGCCGCCGTAGATCTCGCTGCTCTGAAAGACGAAGCCTCGTCGCTTGCACAACGATACCAGCTTCTCCATGGTCACTTGGCTGCTCATGTGGCTCCCCTCCGAGCACAATCGATGGCTTCGATGTGCTTCTCACAAGCTAAGGTGCACAGACGCGCTTGTCAAAGGTGCGAGCAACCTGAGCAATGCGGCAACGTCGGGCGCAGCACGCTGCGCCCCTACTGTCCTTGCCTTATGGAGCGTGAGCTAGATAAACAGCGGCGCTAACACCAGCGTGATCGTGCTCAGCAGCTTGACCAGCACGTGCAGCGACGGCCCGGCGGTGTCCTTGAACGGGTCGCCCACCGTGTCGCCGACCACGGCCGCCTTGTGTGCATCGCTCCCCTTCCCCAACACCTCGCCGGTGTCCGCGTCGCGCAGGTTGCCAGCCTCGATGAACTTCTTTGCGTTGTCCCAGGCGCCGCCGCCGTTGTTCAGCACTGTCGCCAGCATGACGCCGCCGATCGTGCCGACCATTAGGAGGCCAGCCACCGATTCCCACCCTGTATCGCCGCCCCGAGTAACCCTGAAAATGACCCCTACGACGATCGGCATACCCACCGCCAGGAGGCCTGGCGCAATCATCTCGCGCAGAGCAGCACGGGCAGTCATATCAACCGTTCGCGCGTAGTCGGGCCTCGAGGTGCCTGCCATGATGCCAGGATCTTCCCGGAACTGCCGCCGCACTTCCTCGATGATATCGCCGGCGGCTCGGCCAACCGCTTGAATCGCCAGGCTGCTGAACAGGTAAACCAGCATGACGCCTAGCAGACCGCCAACGAATACCTCGACCTTTGACAAGTCCACCGGCAGATGGTCCGTCAGTTCCCAGATTCGGCCGGTAAGTGGATTGATCCGCCCAGCTTCGTGGAAGGTCTCTTTCACTTTATCGAGGAACGCCGAAAAGAGAAGGAAAGCCGCCAGTGCTGCTGAGCCAACTGCGTACCCCTTCGTCAGCGCCTTCGTCGTGTTGCCGACTGCGTCCAGTGAATCCGTGATCTCGCGCGCCTCGGCGGGAGCGCCCGCCATCTCATTGATGCCGCCGGCGTTGTCTGTGATAGGGCCAAACGTGTCCATGGCCAGAATGTAGGCCGCTGACATGAGCATGCCCATTGTGGCCACCGCTGTGCCGAAGATGCCGCCGTTCGGCAAGCCTGTCGCGTGGCCGATGACGAACGAGAGGACCAGCGCAACGCCCACAGAAATCGCCGTCACCGCGGTCGTTTCAAAGCCAACCGCTGTGCCGATGATAATGTTGGTAGCGGGTCCGGTCCGAGATGCCCTAGCGATGTCCTGAACGGGTCGCCAGGCGCCTGCTGTGTAGTACTGGGTGATGAAGACGAACGCCAGCCCTGTAGCGATGCCGATGACGCCGCACCAGAAGTAGTTGAGCCAATGCACATCCATCATCTGGTTGGTCACGAAGGCTAACGATGCGATGGAGATCGCAGTAGCGAGATAGTAGCCGTAGTTCAGTGGCTGCATCGGGTCGCCACGATGCCCCCTCGAGAACCATGTCACGGAGGTAATGCCGATAATCGTGGCGATGATGCCGAAGGAGCGCAGCACCAGCGGGAAAAGGATCCACTCTATTTTTCCGGTGTACTGAAAGATAGCGACGCCCAGGATCATTGCGCCGATGTTCTCAGCCGACATCGACTCAAACAAGTCAGCGCCGCGACCGGCGCAGTCGCCCACGTTGTCGCCTACTTGGTCCGCGATGACGCCTGCATTACGAGGGTCGTCCTCAGGAATACCGGCCTCGATCTTGCCCACGAGGTCGGCTCCCACGTCCGCCGCCTTCGTAAAGATGCCACCACCCAGCTGCGCGAACAGCGCCACGAAGGAGGCGCCAAAGCCGAAGCCCACAATCAGGAACGGCGTTTTTTCTATCGGGTTGCCGAGCAAAGTGTTGTATGAATAAAAGATTCCCGCCACTCCCAGCAGGCTAAGGGCAACGACGAGGAAGCCCGAGACGGCGCCGCCCCGCAGGGATACCTCGATCGCCTCGCCGAGGCTACGTTGCGCCGCGCTCGCAGTACGTATGTTGGAGCGTACGGAGATGTACATGCCGATGTAGCCGGAAAGGGCGGACGCGACCGCGCCCACGATGAAAGCGATCCCTGTGAGCACGCCTATGTTCACGTCCTTCTCGAAAGTGCCCACGATCACCGAGATAATGATCGCGGTTACCGCCGCGAGCCAGGCGATGGTGCGGTACTGTCGTTGCAGGAAGGCCATCGCCCCTTCAAAGATCATGTCCGCGATCTCCTTCATACGGGGCGTGCCGGTGTCGCGCCGCAGCACATCGTTCGCCAGGTAAACGGCGAAAACCACCGCCATGAGGCCCGCGATGGGCACGATCCAGAACAGTTGCATAGACGGCGCCTCCTCAGATGGAGTCGGGTTGTGAGAAGTTCCTAAGTGGGGGAGTCTAGCAGGCGCGCTCAGGTGGGTCAAGGCGAACGACTTACCTGTTGCTCCTGGACTGCAGAGGTCGCCGCGCGGCGACCTCTGCTAGGTTCTAGGTATTCCTAGACTTCACCGGGTGGGTGGATACATAACGTCTTCTAGCTTTCCTCCAGCTTCGCCAGGCGCTGCTCCAGGGCATGCTGGCGCAGGGCCATGGTGAGGTCACCGCGCGTCCGTTCGAGGACGCCGCGCAGCATATCGGTGGTGCGCTTCAAGCCGCCGGTGATGGCGTCGGGGAAGTCGAAGGCCATGAGGCCGGTGTAGATGTCCTCCATGCGGTCGAGGAGCTCCTCGCAGCGTGCCAGGTCGCCATGGCGGATGGCGTCCAGGATGTAGCGCCGCAGCTCCTGCGCGGCCTCGCCCAGCCCGTTGAGGTAGGCCGAGGCGTTCACGCCCAGTGCCTCCGGCGAAGGCGGTGGCTCGCCACGCACCAGCGCCGCCGTGGCCTGCGCCTCCGCGAATTCCTTGAGGGCGTCCTGGACGTATCCCGCGTGCCGGAACTCCGGATGCCGCTCCAGCGAGGCGGCGATCTGCTGGAGGAGACTCGCCGCGGCGTGCAGCGAGGCCTCGGCAACCGCGGCGTCGCCGCGGTGGACCGCCCGGATCGCGTTTGCCGCGTGCTGCACAACCTCGCGAGACAGACGCAAGGCCTGTTCGCGGGCCCGGTGCGCGCTCTCCAGGCTCTCTCTGATCTGGCCGAAAAGGGCGTCGAGATCTCGCTGGCTGTGTTCGGTGCGCATTATCGCCTCTACCTGCCGGGGAGGCTCGCCGCGTCCGCGCCGATGAAGTCTTCGCCGGTGATCTCGGCCGGATGTAGGCCAAGGATGAGCCGCAGCGACTCCCGGCGGGATAGTCCGTGGGCAAGCCCCTGCTGAAACACCCGGAGGCCGATCAAGAACGGCATGGCGATGCTGGTGATGAGCAGGCTCCGCGTCTCGCCCTGCCACAGCGCGAGGAACGGTATGCTGCCAAAGCCAAGGGCTACGGCTGCTTTCGGCCGGCGCGTGACGGCGATGATGCCCATCAGACCGGCAATCGCGGTGATGGTGAGCATGGGCATCGCCGCCAGCAGGGCGCCCCCGCCGGTCGCGACGCCGCCGCCGCCTCGGAAGCGCAGGAATACCGGCCAGGCGTGGCCCGCCACGGCCGCCAGCATCATGGCGCCCATCACTCCTGTCGGTACCTCGAAAAACCTCGCCAGGCCGACTGCCACGATGCCCTTAGCGATGTCCACGGCGGCCACGAACAGGCCCACCAGGGGATGGACGGCCTGCCAAACGTTGCCGGCGCCGACGTTGCGATCGCCGAGGGCGCGGATGTCCCGGCCGTATCGCCATCTCGTTACCACGTAGGCTGTCGGGAACGAACCAACCAAATAGCCACCGGTGACGGCCGCGAGCACCTGCAACATGCTATGTCCTTGCCTAAGTCTCCACGAGCTTATGCGTCTTGCATCGGCGCCGCGAGGCGGCGTGCCGCCTCCTGCACGTCCGCGGCGCCGGTAACGGCGCTGATCACGGCTATCGCGTCGGCCCCCGCAGTGCGTACCGACGCTGCGTTCGACTCGTTGATGCCGCCGATAGCCACCAGCGGCCGGTCGCTCACTGCGGCGCGCACCCGGCGCAGCGTCTCCAGCCCCGCCGGACGGGTCCGCTGCTTGGAGTTCGTCGCGAACATGGCGCCGACGGCGATGTAGTCGGCGCCCTCGTCTCGTGCCGCCAGCGCCTCTTCCAGCAGGGCCGTTGAGACGCCGATGATCGCCTCCGCCGGGAGCAGGCGTCGCGCTTCGGCCGGCGGCAGGTCGTGCTGGCCCAGATGCACGCCGTCTGCCTCAGCAAGAATGGCGACGTCCACGTGGTCGTTCACGATGAACAGCGCCCCGCGTTCCCGGCAGAGCTCCGCCATCTCCCGTGCGAGCGGCAGGACGTACCCCTTGTCGCGCTTGTCCCGCAACTGGATGACCCGCGCGCCGCCCTCCAGCGCCCAGCGGGCGATGTCGATGGGGTCGTGTCCATTTGTCTGCTCCGGGTCAACGATGACGTAGAGCCCCCGTACCTGCGCTCGGCGCTGGGCCCGAAGAGCCGGCGGCGTCATGGAAACAAGACTAGCCACGTCGACTAGAACCCGTCGTCGTCCCCGAGGCCAAGCGAGTCCATGCCGCCCCCGCCGTCAGGAGCTAAGTCCTCCGGGTTCTCTCCAGCTTCCATACGCTCGACCATCTCGTCGAACTCCGGCCCCATATCCTCGCCGATCTCGCGCCCCATCTGGCGCATCATGCGGGCCACGCTGCGCGGGTCGTTCTCGTCCAACTCGCCGAAGCGGTTCATGTCCTCCAAGTCCTCCAGCCGGCGATCCTCGGAGCGCACGATGGCGAACGTGGAGAAGACGCGGGTCGCGCCGTCGTTGCCACAGTGCTGGCAGGCGATCTGTTCCGGCGCGGCGTAGGAGCGCACGAAGAGGCTACTGCGGCGGCGACAGCGGCTACAGCGGTACTCGTAGATAGGCATGGCGGGCTATTCGGAGGAGGGGGCAGCCTCGCTCCCGGAATTGTCGGCCTCCGCCTCTCTCCTCCGCTTGTCTAGTTCGTACCTCAGGGTCACGCCGGGGTCGATCCGCTCCGAGGCATCCTGTCCCGCCTCCATTTTCTCGGCCAGGGAAGTGAAGCGCCCGCCCATGTCCTCGCCCAGCTCCTGGCTCATGCGCCGCGACCAGCGCGCGAACGAGCCCTTGTCGCGCCAATCGACATCGGCGAGCGCCCGGTCCGCGTCGAACTCGCTGATGCGCTGCGCCTCAGGCTTTAGCAGGGCGACGCGGGAGATGAGGCGCTCCATCTGCTCGCTGCCACAGGCGGGGCAAAGCGGAGCGGCCGTCACGGCCATGCTACGGAAGAACAGGCTGTGCAGGCGGCTACACGTAGTGCAACGGTACTCGTAGATTGGCATCGCTAAGCTCACCCGAACGACTCTCAAGCCGCATTCTCGCAAAACCACCCGCTAGAGGCAAGCGCGGTCATTTTGCTGGGCGTGCGATGGTAACAACGCGCGCTCGTAGCGCCCCGATGGCCCGGCGTCCCAGCGCCAGCGCCGCGCGGCCCAGCAACCGAGCGGAGCGTCCCACCCGCGCGAGGTCCTCGTCGAGCACGTCCCAGGTAAGCCCAACGTCGGCAAGGTGCTGTGCGGCGACGGCGTGCGGAGCGGCCTTCAGCGTGCCCTTCAACGACAGGAGCACGATCGCGAGGTCGTCAAGCTGTCCGACGCCGGGGATGAACCCCGGCACGAGGTCGATCGGCGAGAGCAGGTAGCCGAGGCCGCCCAAGAGCAGGGCCCTATATGGTCGTCGCACCCGCGAGTCCCTGAGCAGACGCCATGCCAGCCGCGAGTACGCGGGCAGCCGCTGCAGGACCGGCAGCATCTCCTGGCGCAGTTGGCTTGCGGTCGACATCGCCTCAGGCATCCAAAGGCGGCTCTTCCACGGCGCTCTTGTGGTGACGCAGCCGGCTCAGCGACCCGTCTCGCGATAGCTCCAGAGCGATGAGGTCGATGCGCCACGGGGCTTCGGCCTGGCCGTGCGCTTCGAGGTACGTCTGTGCCGCGAGCGCCAGGTGGCGGGCCTTGGCCCGCGTGATCGACTCCTCGGGCGTGCCCGCCGCGCTGCCCCGCCGCGCTCGTACTTCGAGGAAGACGAGCGTCTCGCCGTCGACTAGGACGGCGTCCACCTCTCCCACCGGACAGCGGTAGTTCCGCTCAAGCAGCTGGTAGCCTTGCTGCTGCAAATGGGCCACAGCGGTGGCCTCGCCTTGTGCCCCCAGGCGCTGTCGTCGGTTCATGAGGGTGTCTACCCTTTCCCTTGACGGGAGAGGGTTAGGGTGAGGGTGCTCACTCAATCAACCTTGGCTGACCGACGAAGCCGTCGAGGACGCGCCGCACGGTGATGAACGAGCGCCGGTGCACCGGCGAGGGACCCAAGCGCGCCAGCGCTTCTCGGTGTGTCTGCGTCGCATATCCCTTGTGCTGGCCGAGCCCGTAGCCGGGGAAGAGCTCCTCGAGCTCGCTCATCGTGCGGTCGCGGGCTACCTTGGCGATGACCGAGGCCATGGCAATGGAGTAGCAGTGGGCGTCGCCGTCGATGATCGCGCGATGCGGCTGCCCCAGCAGGGGCAACGGGCGCCCGTCCAACAAGATGAGCCGCGGCGCCGCCGGCAGAACAGCGATGGCCCTGCGTATGGCGCACATCAGCGCCTCGCTCATGCCCCAGCGGTCGATCTCCTCCACTGTGGCCTCGCCGGTGCCCCAGGCGAGGACTGACGCCTGCACCTCGCCGGCGAGTCGCTCCCGCTGGCGGGCGCTCAGTTGCTTGCTGTCGCGCACCAGTTCGAGCCACGGCGCCTCGAAATGGGGCGGCACCGCTACGGCCGCCGCCAGCAATGGCCCCGCCAGCGGCCCGCGCCCCACCTCGTCGATCCCCACGGCGACCAGCCCCTGGGCCCAGGCTGTCTCCTCCTCCCGCCAATCAGGATTGATCCGCGCCATGGTCTCCGCCTGTGACAGCGTCGCGCCCATTGTAGCCGACGGGGTCGGGCCGACAAGCGGCCGTCGCCCGCAGGGCGCCGCAGCGCTTTCGCCGGCGGGGGCGCGCGAGTAGGATAGCGAAAGGCTCGAGGTCTGCAATGAGAGAAAGGAGAGCGTCATGTGGTTCTTAGGTCTCATCGCCCTGTTCGCCGGCTTCGTTCTTCGGGCGGCGTCGCAGCGCCAGCTCGCGGGAAGGGCCGCCGCCTTCGCCGCGCCGCTGATCGTCCTGGGCGTCGTCCTGCTCGTGGCCAGCCCCATCGTCGCCACGGCCGTGCAGGTCCCGGCGGGGCATCGGGGCGTCGTGACGCGCTTCGGCAGCGTGCAGGACCGCGTGCTCGCCGAGGGACTCAACTTCGTGATCCCGTTCGCGGAGCGGGCCATCCTGGTCGACGTGCGAGTCCAGCCGCACAATTTCCGGGCCATTGAGGCGGCGAGCTTGGAATACCAGACCGTGAGGCTGACGGGCACGATGAACTTCCACCTCGACCCCGCCTTCGTCAACGACCTCTACCAGCGCGTGGGCCTGGACTTCGCGGACAAGGTCATTGACCCTGCCTTCGAGGACTTCATCAAAGAGGTCATGCCGTCGTACCCTATCGTCGAGATCCTGCCGAAGCGTGACGAGATCCGTAGGAGAGCGGTGGGCAAGCTCGCGGAGAACCTCGGCCGTTATCACATCATCATTGACGACATCTACATCGCCAACATCGCGTTCTCGACGCAGTACTCGCAGGCCATCGAGGACAAGCAGACGCAGCAGCAGCGTGTGGAGACGGAGCGGCAGATCCTGGCCCAGCGCGAGATCCAGGCGCAGCAGCTAGTGGCCCAGGCCAAGGGAGAGGCCGACTCCGCGGTCGTGCGCGCCGTCGCCCAGGCCGAGGCGAACCGTCAGCTTGCGGCCTCGCTCTCGCCCCAGATCATCCAGTGGGAGTACGTAAAGAAGCTCACCGACAAGGTGCAGGTGATGCTGGTGCCCAGCGGCCAGGGATTCCTCTTCGACACGCGTGGGCTTTTGGGGCAGTAGCCGTAGGGGGCGGTCCGGGGCGGCTCGTGGTTCCCCTCCCTCTGGGAGAGGGTTAGGGTGAGGGCATGCCGTGCCCCGACAACAGGTAG
>Ga0209751_10003823_pt1 | contig 14552 bp, 8 predicted proteins | sample RifCSP13_1_FD_184019 | JGI IMG/M metagenome (GOLD analysis project Ga0209751, IMG submission 184019) | Soil microbial communities from Rifle, Colorado - Rifle CSP2_sed 13_1 (SPAdes) (version 2) | ecosystem: Environmental > Terrestrial > Deep subsurface > Rock core/Sediment | place: Rifle... | reverse complement strand
CCGCGGTCCTCGCGCTTGTCGAGGCCTGGGTCGAGCGGCACCGCTCCCTGTTCACGGGCCCGGGCATCTCGATCGGTCTCACCGACCGCGACCGGACGATCGGGACGCTCACGCTCGGCGAGGCCTCGCGCGGGATGCCTCTGACGCCCGACCACCTGTTCCCGATCGCATCGGTGAGCAAGTCGTTCACGGCTGCCCTGGTGATGCGCGAACGCGAGGCGGGGCGCATCGACCTGCAAGAACCGGTGCAGAGGTTCCTGCCGTGGTTCCGACCGCCGTCGCGGTTCGGACCGATCACCGTGCACCACCTCCTGTCGCACACGTCGGGTCTCGCGAGGGGGCAGGACGCGACCGGGGAGGCTGTGGGTGAGCTGCTCGCGCTCTCCGAACAGGAGCCGGGGTTCGCGCCAGGGGAGCAGTTCGCCTACTCCAACAGCGGGTACAAGGCGCTCGGTCTGATCCTCGAGGTGGTCACGGGGCGACCATGGTGGGAGTCGGCGAGCGAGCGGATCCTCGGTCCGCTCGGCATGCACGCCACCGAGCCCACGATGACCTTCGACGTCCGGCCGCGGGTAGCGCCTGGCCACGTGTCCCCTTTCGACGATCGCCCGTGGCACTCGAGCTACGGGCTCGTGGAGGCGCCGTGGTACGAGAGCGGAACCGCGGACGGCACGATCTGCTCGAACGCGACCGACATGTGTGCCTACCTGCGGATGCTGCTCGCCCGGGGCGGCGACGTGATGTCCGAGGAAGGCTACGGCCTCATGACGTCGCGACACGCGTCCGACCCGGAGGAAGACCTCGGGTACGGCTACGGCTTGTGGACCCGCGACGTCGACGGCGTAACACACGTAGGGCATTCGGGCTCGATCCATGGCTATGTCGCCTTCCTCACCCTCGATCCCGAAGCGGGGTTCGGGGCCGTGGTGCTCTCGAACGGTGAGGGCGGCTGGCGGCTCCGACGCGACCTGCTGGCGTTCGCGCTCGCCTCGTTGCGGAGTGCGGCCTCCGGTCTCGCGCCCCCCGCGCTGCCTCCCACCAAGAGCCTCGAGTCCGTACCGGATGCCGAGTCCTACGCCGGCACCTACGGCGAGATCCGGTTCACCGCCCAGGGCGATCGCTTGGTCTTGGCGGCCGAAGGGACGCGGACGCCGCTCGAGACCGCCGGACCTGATGGGTTCGTGGCTCCCCTTCCGGCGTTCGCTAGGTTCCCCCTGGCGTTCGAGCGCCGCGACGGCGACGTCGTCGCCGTCGCCCACGGTCCCGAGTGGTTCGCGCGCGATGGCCTGGACGCTCCGGCCCCGGCTGTCCCGGACGCTGCCTGGGAAGGCCTGGTCGGTCACTACCGGGCCTACGGTGCGTTCCCCTTGAACGCGTACGTCGTCGTGCGCCGAGGGCGGCTGAGGATGTCCGATCCGGTCGGGCGGACCGACGACGAACTCGTGCCTCTGCCCGCTGGTGGGTTCCGTCTGGGCGCCGAACCGTGGGCCCCAGGCCGGGTGGGCTTCGACACCTCGATCGGCGGTCGAGCGATGAGGGCGGTCATCGACGGCGCGCCGTATTTCCGGCGGTTCGGGCTCTAGCCCCACCCGGACCCGTCCCGGACTACCGCCGTCTACGGCGACCTCTACGCACCACCTACTGCGTTTGCCCCGTGACGGCACATGCCCTCTGGCTGAATCTCCCCTGAAGCCCGGCGTCGTACTCGATATCGAGAGGGGAGAACCCGGATTGGTAGTAACCCTTGGCCTGACGCGGGCTCGTCGGCATGCCCAGGCCGCCGTCCGACTCCGGCCGGTGAGCGCGACACCCGCAGGGTGTGTCGACGCTACGACCTCGACCACGCGAGGAGGTCATCGCTCATGATGCGTTGGATCATCGGTTCGAGCCTGAAGGCTCGGCGCCTGGTCGTCGCCCTTGCGGCGGGGTTGTTGCTCTTCGGCATCGTCCAGGTCCGGAACATGCCCGAGGACGTCCTGCCAGAGTTCGCGCCGCCGACGGTGGAGCTCCAGACCGAGGCCCTCGGGCTGTCGGCGGTCGAGGTCGAGCAGCTGATCACCACTCCGCTCGAGCAGGACCTGCTGAACGGCGTGGCGTTCCTCGACGAGATCCGGTCCGCGTCGGTGCCCGGTCTGTCCTCGATCCAGATGATCTTCGAACCGGGGACCGACCTGCTGGACGCACGACAGGTGGTGCAGGAGCGGCTGACCCAAGCGCACGCCCTGCCCAACGTATCGAAGCCTCCGCAGATGCTGCAGCCGCTCTCCTCGACCAGCCGGGTCATGATGATCAGCCTCACCTCGGACGAGCTGTCCACGATCGACATGTCGATCCTGGCTCGATGGACGATCGGACCGCGACTGCTGGGCGTGCCCGGCGTGGCGAACGTGGCGGTCTGGGGCAACCAGGACCGACAGCTTCAGGTCCTGGTCGATCCGGAGCGCCTGCGCGCCAACGGCGTGACGCTCCAGCAGATCATCGAAACGACGGCGAACGCGCAATTCGTCTGCCCGCTCAGCTTCGTCGAGTGCTCGACGCCCGGTACCGGCGGGATCATCGAGACCGCCAACCAGCGGTTCGGGATCCAGCACGAGCCGGTCTTCGCTACGCCCGAGGACCTGGCCCAGGTGCCGATCGAGGATGTCGAGGGTCGACAGCTCGTCCTGGGGGACGTGGCCGACGTCGTCGTCGACCACCAGCCGCTGATCGGCGATTCCGTCGGTCCCAACCTGCTGCTCGTGGTCGAGAAGTTCCCGTCGGCCAACACGCTGGACGTGACGAGTGGGGTCGAAGGGGTCCTCGACACCCTGCAGGCCGGGCTGTCCGGCGTGCAGATCGACACCACCCTGTACCGGCCAGCGACCTACATCGAAACCGCCGGCGGGAACCTCATCACCGCGCTCCTGATCGGCGCCTTCCTAGCCCTGCTCGTCCTGGGGGCGTTCCTCTTCGATTGGCGCACGGCATCGATCGGCGTGATCTCGATCCTCGTCTCTCTCGCGACGGCAGGGCTCGTCCTGTCGCTCACCGACGCGACGCTCAACGCGATGGTCGTGGCCGGGCTTGTGCTGGGGCTCATCATCATCGTGGATGACGCGGTCATGGACGCGGAGAACTTCGGGCGACGGGTCCGCGAACAGCGGGAGGGCAACGGGGCGACGACCGCCAGGGTCGTCCTCGGCGCAGCGCTCGAGATGCGTGGCGCGGCCTCCTGCGCGGCGGTCATCATCCTCGTCTCGCTGGTTCCGGTCTTCTTCGCGGGAGGCACGTTCGGTGCGTTCTTCCCGTCGATCGCGTTCTCGTATGCGGTGGCCGTCATTGCGTCGATTCTGGTCGCCTTGATGATCACGCCGGGCCTGGCGCTCCTGATGTCGAAGGCGTCTCCAGGACGGCGCCAGTCCCCGATCGCCCGATGGCTCCAGCCGAGGTACGCGAAGGGTCTCACCCGCGTCATCGGGTCGGCGCGACCCGCGTACCTCGTGACGGGGCTCGTGCTCGTGACGGGGCTGGTCGTGGCGCCCTTCCTCACCAGACCGCAGGATCCGACCTTCGAGGACTCGAACGTGCTGGTGCACCTGAACGGGGCGCCCGGAATGTCCCTGCCCGAGATGCAGCGCGTCTCCGCGCTCGTGAGCGACGAGCTGGGGTCGATCCCGGGTGTCGCCGAGGTCGGCGCCCACGTGGGCCGCGCCATCCTCTCGGACCAGGTGGTGGGATCCGACGCCGGGCAGCTGTGGGTCACTATCGATCCCGGTGCCGAATACGGTGCCACCGTTGCCGCGGTCGAGGACGTGGTCGCCGGCTACCCCGGACTCGACACCGAGGTGACGACCTATCCGAAGGAGCGGATCGGCGAGGTGCTTCCGGCTCTCGGCGCGCCCGTCGTGGTCCGCCTCTTCGGCCAGGATCTCGACATCTTGCAACGGGAAGCCGAGCGGGTGCGCCAGATCCTCTCCGAGACTCAGGGGGTCGTCGATCCGCGCCTGGAGCTCCCACCGCTAGAGCCCGCGATGGAGATCGAGGTGGATCTCGACGCCGCTCAGGAGGAGAACATCAAGCCCGGGGACGTTCGGCGCGCGTCAACCACGCTCATCTCGGGGATCGTGGTCGGCAGCCTGTTCGAAGAGCAGAAGGTGTTCGAGGTCGTCGTCTGGGGGGCGCCCGGAACCCGAAGCAACCTAACGAACATCAACCAGATCTTGATCGACACCCCGGACGGAGAGCACGTGCGGCTCGGCGATGTGGCCGAGGTGCGTATCGCACCGTCCCCGACCGCGGTCCGACACGAGGCCGTCTCGCGGTACATCGACGTCGTCGCCGGCGTGTCGGGACGAGAGGTCGGCGACGTGCTCACCGAGGTCGACGACCGACTCGCCTCGGTGCAGTTCCCGCTCGAGTATCACGCGGAGGTTCTCCAGGACTCGGTCGAGCGCCAGGCCACCGACCGTCGGGTGATCGGTCTTGCGTTGGGAGCCGTGCTAGTGATCTTCCTCGTCCTCCAGGCCGGGGTCGGGAGCTGGCGGGTGGCGGCCCTCGCTTTCGTGATGCTGCCGCTCGCGCTCGTGGGTGCCGAGGTGGGCGCCTTGTTCGCCGGAGGCGTCCTTTCGCTCGGGGCTATCGCGGGCGCCTTCGCTGTGCTGGGGATCGCCGCCCGCCAGATCCTCGTCATGATCCGGCATCTCCAGCACCTCGAGCGTAGGGAGGGGGCAACCTTCGGTCCGGAGCTCGTCCTGCGCGGCGCGAACGAGAGACTGACGCCGATCCTCACGACGGCGTTCGCCACGGTGGCGGCCTTCCTCCCCGTCGTGATCGCGGGAAGCATCGCCGGCTTGGAGATCGTCCACCCGATGGCCCTGGTCATGATCGGGGGTCTCGCAGCGTCGACGCTGCTCACACTGTTCGTCGTTCCGAGCCTGTTCCTGCGATTCGGGGAGATCCGAGAGGCAGAGAAGACCGAGGTGTCCATGGAGCGCCTGATCGACCTGACGCGGTACGAGATCGCAGACCGTGACGGGCACGAGGAGCGCGAAGAGAAGGAACTCATCGGAGGAGGCAGGTAGATGCGCTCTCGGCGGATGATCCTGGGGTTGATCGCGATCGGCCTGCTCGTCCCGGCGTGCAAGGAAGTTGAGGCGTCGGAGGACTCGACGTATCAGGAACCCTCGACGCTCGTGGCCATCGACGGGTCGGACGTGAGCCAGGTGATCCTGACGGCCAAGGCAGCCGAGCGGATCGGCCTGGAGACGGCCTCGGTCGAGGCGGCTACGGACGGATCCACGATCATCCCGCACGCCGCGGTGTTCTACGGCCTGAACGGCGAGACCTGGACCTACACCAGTCCCGAGCCGCTGACCTTCGTCCGTGAGCCCATCACCGTCCGGGCGATCGATGGGGACACCGCGTACCTGTCGGCAGGTCCGGCGGCGGGCACCGCGGTGGTGACGGTCGGAGCGGCCGAGCTGTTCGGCGTCGAATCGGGCGTCGGGCACTGACCGAGGAAGGACGGCTCCCACCATGATGCGTTGGATCGTCGGGACGAGCCTGAAGTACCGGTTCATCGTCCTCGCGGTCGCGGGCTCGATGATGTTCCTCGGTGCGGGCCAGCTCCAGGACATGCCGGTGGACGTCTTCCCGGAGTTCGCGCCACCGAAGGTCGAGATCCAGACGATCTCCTGGGGCCTCAACTCGGCCGAGGTGGAGTCCCTCATCACCGTCCCGCTGGAGGAGGCGCTGAACGGAGTGCCGGGCCTCGACGTGATCCGCTCGAAGTCGGTGCCCGACCTGTCGTCGGTCGTGCTCTACTTCAAGCCCGGTAGCGACGTGCTGGAGGCACGCCAGTTGGTCGCGGAGCGCGTCGCGGCCGTTACGCCGAGCCTGCCGACGTGGGCGAGCCCACCCGTCATGATCCAGCCGCTTTCGGCGACGAGTCGCGTCATGAAGATCGGGCTTACCTCGGATGAGGTCTCGCTCACCGACATGTCGACGATCGCGTACTGGACGATCCGCGCCCGGCTGCTGCGGGTACCTGGGGTCGCGAACGTGCCGATCTGGGGCGAGCGGCTTCCCCAGCGACACGTCCAGGTCGATCCCGCCCTCCTGGCGGAACACGGGGTAACGCTGAGCCAGGTCATGAAGGCGACCGCCGACGCCCTGGACGCGGGGTTGCTGCAGTTCTCGGACGGTGCGGTGATCGGGACCGGCGGCTTCCTCGAGACCTCGAACCAGCGGCTCACGGTCCGTCACGTCCTGCCGATCCTTTCTCCCAGCGAGCTGTCCAAGGTCGTGGTCGTCGAACGCAAGGACGAGACGATCCTCCTCCGCGACGTGGCCACGGTCGAGCAGACCCAGCAGTCGCTGATCGGCGATGCCGTCATCAACGATGGCCCGGGGCTCATGCTGATCGTAGAGAAGCTCCCCTGGGGAAACACGCTCGAGATCACGGAAGGGGTCGAGGCTGCGCTCGAGGAGCTGGCCCCAGGGCTTCCCGGCATCACGATCGACTCGAGCATCTTCCGACCGGCGACCTTCGTCGAGGTGGCGATCGACAACCTGTCGAACTCGCTCCTGCTGGGCGTCCTGCTCATGGTCGTGGTGCTCTTCCTCTTCCTGTTCGACTGGCGCAGCGCCTTGATCAGCGCCGTGACGATCCCGCTGTCGCTCACCGCGGCTGGGCTCGTCCTGTACTGGCGGGGCACGACGATCAATACGATGGTGCTGGCCGGGTTGGTGATCGCCTTGGGTGCCGTCGTGGACGATGCGATCGTCGACGTAGAGAACATCGTCAGGCGGCTACGCCTGCACCGCCGGTCCAGTGACGATCGCACCATCGCGACGACGGCCAGGGTCGTGTTCGACGCGTCGCTCGAGGTGCGTGGTGCGGTCGTGTACGCCTCGCTCATCGAGGCCCTCGCGCTGCTGCCGATCTTCTTCCTCACGGGCCTGACCGGCTCGTTCTTCAGACCGCTCGCCATGTCCTACGCGCTCGCGGTGCTCGTGTCCCTCGTTGTGGCCCTTATCTGGACGCCGGCGATGGCGCTGATCCTGCTGCGCAAGGCTCCACTCGATCGGCGCGAGTCGCCCGTGGTCCGGGGGCTCCAGCGAGGCTACGACCGCCTACTGACGCCGATCATCCGCACGCCGCGCCCCGCCTACGTGACCGTCGGTGCGCTGATGGTGGCCGGCGCCCTCGTGGTACCGGCGCTCGGCCAGTCATTACTTCCCGATTTCAAAGAGCGTGACTTCCTGATGCACTGGTTGACCCCACCGGGCACTTCGCTCACGGAGGAGGTCCGGGTGAGCACGCTCGCCAACCGCGAGTTGCTCACGATCCCGGGGGTTCGCAACGCCGGATCCCACATCGGCCAGGCGTTCCTGATGGACGAGGTCGTCGGGGTCGACTTCGGCGAGAACTGGATCAGTGTCGACCCGGCGGTCGACTACGACCAGACCGTGGCCCGCATCAAGGAGGTGGTCAACGGCTATCCGGGGCTCTACCGGGACGTCCTTACCTACCTGCGCGAGCGGATCAAGGAGGTCCTGACCGGCGCGTCCGAGACCGTCGTCGTGCGGCTGTTCGGGCCCGATCTGGAGGTGCTTCGGACGAAGGCGGACGAGGTGGTGGAGATCCTCGCGAAGACCGATGGCGTCATCGACGCGCACGTCGACCTCGACGTCGATGTGCCCCAGGCTCAGATCGCGGTCGATCTGGCTGCCGCCCGCGAGTACGGGATCAAGCCGGGAGACGTTCGACGCGCGACGGCTACGATGCTGGCCAGCGAGGAGGTCGGCGATATCTTCGTGGGCGGCAAGGCCTACGACGTGCACGTGTGGACCACCCCCGAGTCGCGCGACAGCCTGAACGACATCCAGGTGTTGCCGATCGACATCCCGGGCGGCGGACAGGTGCTCCTCGGCGAGATCGCGGACGTGAGCATGGTCCCGATCCCGAACGTGATCCACCACGAGTCCCAGTCGCGGAGCCTGGACGTCGGCGCCAACCTGGATGGGACCCGGGACCTCGGGTCGGTCGTGAGCGAGATCGGGCAGGGCCTCGAAGATGTCGAGTTCCCGCGTGAATACCACGCCGAGATGCTCGGTGAGTTCGCCGAGCGGCAGGCCGCCCAGCGACGGCTCCAGACCTTCGCGGTCATCACAGTGATAGGGATCTTCCTGATCCTTATGACATCCCTAGGCAATGTGCGCCTTGCGACGCTCGCCTTCGTGACGATGCCGATGGCGATGGTGGGCGGCGTGCTCGCGGCGTACTTCAGTGACGGCGTGATCTCGCTGGGCTCGCTCGTCGGATTCTTCACGGTGCTGGGGATCGTCGCACGCAACGGCATCATGATGATCAGTCACTATCAGTACCTCGAGGAGTATGAGGGCGAGATCTTCGGCCCCGAGCTAGTGGCCCGCGGCTCGCGGGAGCGGCTCGCGCCGATCCTGATGACGGCACTCACGACGGGGCTGGCCCTGGTCCCGCTCGTGATCTCCGGCAACGTCCCGGGTCAGGAGATCGAGTACCCGATGGCGTTCGTGATCCTCGGTGGCCTGATCACCTCGACGCTGCTCAACCTGTTCGTCGTCCCGTCCCTCTACCTCCGGTTCGGCAAGTCCAGGCGTGACGCCGCTCGGGTCGCGGCCTCCGGCTGATGGAAGAGAGGCGGGGGGTTAGGACCACGGACATGGGTCGGGTGCGATCTCCGACGCAGGGGCCGGGAGGGATGATGCGCCTCCCGATCGCCTGGACTCTGCTGGCCGTGGTCCTCATGCAGGTGGTATCGGCGTGTACCGACGGATCCACCGGCGACGGTGACGGCGGCGGTCTGGTCTCCGCGCCCCCAACGGTCGGGGCGACACCATCACCCGTCGAGGTGACCGGGAGCGATGGATCGGGGATCATCACGGCGAGGGACTTCGATGTGGCCAACTTCGACGAACCGACCACCATCGACAACAAGTACTTCCCGCTGGAACCGGGGATGCGGTTCGTCTACGAGGGAGCGGCGGAAGAAGGGAAGCAGCAGATCGTCCGCCGCGTGGTGATGAGCGTCACGGGCCTCACGAAGGAGATCCTCGGGGCGCGCAACGTCGTGATCTGGGAGCGAGACTACAGCGACGGTAAGCTGACCGAAAGCGAGCTCGCCTTTTTCGCTCAAGACAACGACGGGAACGTGTGGCACTTCGGCGAGTACCCCGAGGAGTATGAGAACGGTGAGATCGTCGGTACGCCCACCTGGTTCGCCGGCCTCGCGGGCGCGCGGGCGGGGATCACCGTGAAGGCGGACCCGCAGCTGGGAACCCCGAGCTACGCTCAGGGATTCGCCCCACCCCCTGTCAACTGGGCCGACCGAGGGAGGGTATACCGGATGGGCCGCCAGACCTGCGTGCCCGCGGCCTGTTACCAGGACGTCCTTGTCACCGAGGAGTTCGAGCGCTCTAAGCCGGGTGCCTTCCAGCTGAAGTTCTACGCGCCGGGCGTCGGGATCGTGCGGGTCGGCTGGAGGGGCAAGAACGAGAAGGAGCAGGAGACTTTGGTGCTGGTCAAAGTGGCGCGTCTCAGCCCGGAGCAGCTGGCGAGCATGAACGAGCAGGCTCTGGCGATAGAAGCGCGCGCCTACGCGATCAGCCCGGACGTGTACGGCCAGACGATCCCTCTGGAGGCGCCCTAACCCGTGACGCAGACGCTGGAGCCCACACCCCCCGCCGACGCGCGATCGTCGGACAGGGTCACGCCGAGATCTCCCACGACATGGACGGGGCCCAAGCTGCTCATCGCCGTCACGGCGGCTGCCCTCATCCTCTCGGCGTGTGGTGGGGCTTCCGGCTCGAACGGTGAGGCGTCACTTCCCGGTATCAAGGAGTTCGGTCTCACCGAAGAGGAGTTCGCCGAACATGTGGAGAAGACGCAGACCCTGATCGCGGAGTGCATGGCCGCTGCGGGCTTCGAGTACATCCCCGTCGACGTCAAGACGATCGAGGCGGCGCAGGCGCGGGTACGCAAGGAACCCGGCTACACCCGACGGACGTACAAGGAGCGATGGGGGCTCGCGGTAACGACACGCTTCGACAACCCCATCCGCGACACGGGTCTCGGACCGAACCTCGCGATCTACAACGGCCTCCCCGAGAAGGACCAGGTCGCCTACTTCCGGACCCTCTTCGGCAAGGACCCCAACGCGGACTTCGCCTTCACCCTCGACGAGGAGGACTTCTCGTCGACGGGGGGGTGCACCCGGGAGGCGGTCTCTCAGGTCTTCACGCCTGCGCAGCTCGAGGGCACCTACGTCAACCCGAAGGACGTGTTGATCGACGCCGACCCTCGGATCATCGAGGCGCACCGCAACTGGTCGAAGTGCATGCACGAGTTCGGCTACGAGTACGAGTCCGACCAGGACGAGATCATCGAGGAGTACCAAGAGCGCCTCGAGGAGCTGACCGAGGGAGAGGACCCTCGCACGCTGACCGGCGCCCGGGCGGAGGCGCTGCGCAAGCTCCAGGAAGAGGAGATCGCGGTCTCCCTCGCCGATCTGGAGTGCCAGATCAAGTACACCGACAGCATCTACCACGAGGTCGAGACCGAGGTGTACGGACAGCCGCTGGGATGAGGTCACAGGGCCAGGGACGATCGCTGCTCGTGGAGGGCAACCACTCGCGATCATGCTCGGCCGGAGGGGAGTTCCCGAGATGAAGCGACGGACGCTCGTGATAACGGTGGTCGCCGTGGTGATCGTATCGTCGATCACCACCTGGATCGCCAAGGAATGGATCCGCTCACCCGCAGAGATCGCTGCCCAAACCGCTCCACCGGCCGCCGCGCCGATCCTCGTCCCGGTCGTTGAACAGGTCCTGGCGACCAAGGTCGTGACCCGAGGGACTGGGCGTTACGGCTCACCTCGCGAGATCTCCGTCACACCCTCTGCGCTGAAGACGGGACCCCGCGTCGTCACCAGGCTTCCGAGGGTCGGTTCCCAGATCAGCGAAGGCGATGTGCTGCTGACGATCTCCGGTCGTCCGGTCTTCGTCCTTGACGGAACGCAACCCTCGTACCGGGATCTCGGCCCCGGCATGTCGGGCAAGGACGTCGAGCAGCTCGAGAAGTCTCTTGAGCGGATCGGCCTGGACCCCGGACAGGTCGACACGTTGTACGACGCCGCGACCGAAGGGGCGATCGAGGAACTCTACCGCCGGCACGGGTTCCAGCCCGTCGTGGCCACCGACACGCAGCTGGCTGCGGCGCGCCCTCTCGAGGCCGAGCTCGTCGACGGGGGCTCCCCATCGAGCGGCGTCCAGCTGCCTGCCGATGAAGTGATCTACGTGCCCACAACCCCCCTGCGGGTCAGCGCTCTGCCCTCTGGTCTCGGCGAGTCGCCCTCCGGTCCCCTGGTCACGGTCACGTCCTCCGACGTCGTCATCGACGGCCTCGTCCCGGTGGAGCAGGCCGGGTTGATCCACACGGGCGCGGAGGTTCTGATCGACGAGCCGGATCTCGGTATCAGCGCTCCCGGCCGGGTCACCCTGGTGGCTGAGCGGCCCGGAACGCACGGAGCCGACGGCTTCCACGTGTACTTCCGGGTGGCGGTGGAAGGGGACGCTCCGGCCGGCGTCATCGGCTCATCGCTCCGGCTGACGATCCCGGTCGAATCAACGGGGAGCGCGGAGCTCACCGTCCCGCTGAGCGCCGTCTCGCTCGGGCCGGACGGGGGGTCCCGGGTGCAGCGGTCCTCCGGTGACGCGTTCGAGATAGTGGCCGTCCGGACCGGTCTCTCGGCGGACGGCTACGTCACCGTGACGCCGCTCGGGGGGGTGCTCGCAGACGGCGACCTCGTCGTGGTGGGCTTCGAGGAGGGTGGCCCGAGCGGTGGCTGAGGTGATGACCCGCCCGATCGTCGCACTGGCCGAGGTCGGCCGAACGTTCGGCTCGATCGCCCCGGTGGTGGCGCTCCGCGAGGTCGACCTAGAGGTCGACGTCGGGGAGTGGGTGGCCGTCGTCGGTGCGTCGGGGTCCGGCAAGACCACGCTGCTCAACATCATCGGCTGCCTGGATCGGCCGACAACCGGCTCGTACCGGCTCGACGGGATGGATGTCGCGGATCTGAGCGACCCGCAGCGAGCCGGGCTGCGCAGCCGGGACTTCGGGTTCATCTTCCAGTCCTTCCATCTGTTGTCCTACCGGACGGTCCTGGAGAGCGTCATGCTCGCCGAGGTCTACAGACGTCGCCCGCGCGCCGGCCGGAGGGACCGGGCTCTCGCGGCCCTCGAGGCAGTGGGTCTCGAGGGCCGCGATGAGTTCCTGCCCACCCAGCTTTCAGGTGGTCAACGTCAGCGGGTCGCGATAGCCCGCGCCCTCGTCAACGGTCCCCGCCTGCTCTTGTGCGACGAGCCGACGGGGAACCTGGATTCGATCTCAGCCAAAGGCATACTCGAGCTGATCCGTGGACTGCACAGCCAGGGATTGACGATCATGATGATCACCCACGATCCCGGCGTCGCGGCCTGGGCGCAAAGGAAAGTCACGATCGCCGACGGCCAACTGCAGGGTTGACCGATGAAGATGCTGACCAGGGAAGCAGCCGAAGTGCGGACCGCGGAAGGCGTCCAGCCATCGCGGATGTGGTTCAGCGACCTGATCTTCGAAGCGTTCGCCGGCATCTTCGCACGTCCGGGGCGCATGTTCATGACGATCTTGGGGACGATGATCGGGCTGACCGCACTCGTAGCCACGCTCGGCCTCTCCCGGACCGCGAACGCCCAGATCATCAGCAGGTTCGACGAGCTCGCCGCCACCGAGATCACCGTCTCCTCCCGCCCGGCGGGCGAGGGACAGCCCGCGAACGAGCTGCCCTGGGACGCGTCGGAACGGATCCACCGTCTCAACGGGGTCGTAGCGGTCGGCACCCTGAGCGCCGTGGATGTCAAGGACGCGCTGGTCAGCGCGTCGCCGTTCGTCGAGCCCGGGCATCGCTCCGAGTTCAAGCTTCCGGTCGAGGCGGCCTCGCCCGAGCTGTTCACCGCCGTCCGCGCCCGCGTGCGCTCCGGCCGGCTCCCGGACGAGGGTCATTCCCAGAGAGCCGATAAGGTGGCGGTCCTTGGGCCGAACGCTGCGGAGCAGCTCGGGATCAACGGCGTCGCGAACCTGGAGTCGATCAGCATCGGCGACGAGGTCTTCCTGGTCATCGGGATCTTGGAGGGCGTCGAGCGCAAGCACACGCTGCTGAGCTCGGTCATCATCCCGGAGGGGACGGCTCGTGACCTGTACGGGCTGCGCGCGCCGCAGTCGGTCATCATGGAGACGGATGTAGGCGCCACGCCGCTCCTCTCGCGCCAGGTCGCACACGCGCTCCGACCCGACGCTCCGCTCGGTCTGAAGGTGACCTCTCCCCAGCAGCCGCAGCCCGTACGTTCGGGCGTCCAGAGCGACCTCGAGGTGCTCTTCCTCATGCTCGGCGGCCTCTCGCTGATCGTCGGCGCTATCGGGATCGCCAACGTGACCCTGGTGGCGGTCATGGAACGCGTCGGCGAGATCGGCCTCCGGCGGGCGCTGGGCGCGACGCGTCGTCACATCGCGTCCCAGTTCCTTCTGGAGAGCGCGACCTTGGGCCTAGTCAGCGGCGTTCTCGGCGCCTGTGTAGGCATGCTTATCGTGGTCGCCGTGGCTGCCTACCAGACGTGGACACCGGTGATGGACCCTATGGTGCCGATCCTGGCACCCCTGATCGGTGGTCTAACTGGCCTGTTGGCCGGCTTCTACCCGGCCCTGCGAGCGGCACGTCTGGAGCCGGTTGATGCGCTACGGGCTGGGATGTGAGGATCTCGTCACGCCGACGGCTGGGTACCGGTTGGCCGCGATGAGGTTGAGCTAGCGGGACCCGTTGCTGAGGTGATCGGGTCGCCCAGCGGAGCAACGACGGTCGCCGCGTCATCCGGATCCATGTCGCCGGCCGTGGGCAGAAGACGTCCAGCGCGGGGTGGTCCGGTATCCTCGCTCCCGCGAACGATCCGAGTGTTCAGGGGATCCCTTGCCCGTGGGAAGCGGATGGCGTTACGTGATGGCCTTGACCCTCGCGGCAGGCATGGCGGCGTCCGCGTGCAGTCCAGACAGCTTCGAGGATCTGATGGACGTCAGCGTGTGCGATCCGGGCTCGACGGCATTCTCACTGGAGATCGACAACCCGTTCTTCCCACTGCGTGTGGGACAGCGGACCGTGTTGGAGGGCGAGGAATCCGGGCAGCGCCTCCTGGTACGGGTCACGGTCATGGACGAGACCGAGACCGTGGCGGGAGTGGAGACGCGCATCATCGAGGAGTACGAGGCCAAGGACGGTCAGGTCGTCGAGATCTCGAGGAACTACTTCGCTCAGGCCGAGGATGGAACGGTCTGCTACTTCGGTGAGGAGGTCGACATCTACGGCGCCGACGGGGCGGTGGCGTCCCATGTCGGCGCGTGGCGGGCCGGCGAGGACGGCAACCAGCCCGGGATCTTCATGCCGCCCTCGCCGGAGGTGGGCCAGGCCTTCCAGCAGGAGATCGCACCGGGGATCGCTGAGGACCAG
>Ga0209751_10003821_pt1 | contig 14557 bp, 9 predicted proteins | sample RifCSP13_1_FD_184019 | JGI IMG/M metagenome (GOLD analysis project Ga0209751, IMG submission 184019) | Soil microbial communities from Rifle, Colorado - Rifle CSP2_sed 13_1 (SPAdes) (version 2) | ecosystem: Environmental > Terrestrial > Deep subsurface > Rock core/Sediment | place: Rifle... | reverse complement strand
AGCTTTGATCGGTGTCAGGTCAAGAGGCTTTCCATCTTCTCCTAATTGCAGTTCTACTATGTCTCCTTCAGGGACTGGTATGCCAAGTTCAAGTGCTTTAGTCCGAATGTTGTGTTTATAGTTAGCATATTCTACTATTTTTGCATTTCTTGCAGATATATGAACCTTCCTGCCTAGTATTGTTTCCAAAATGGCCGCTAATTTGAATTCTTTGGGTGATGCGATGTAAGGGTTTAAAACAATTTTTTTATTTTGTTTGACTAGTTTTCGAATAGTTAAAAGTGCTTCCTGGTTACTCATTAATGAATCTGATAGATTTGCATTATCATTCTGATAAAGGCATTTTGATGCTTGAATAACATTTCCATTTCTAGGACCAACTCCTAGGCTAGACAGGAATTGAAGATATTGATTGTCAACCCTTTCTAATACACACACAATATCATCTGTTCTAGCAACCAAAAGAGACCTTTCAGGGTATTTTTCAAATCCGGGAAGCGCTGTTGCAAGTTCAGTTTCTTTCCCTAGAGATGCAACGCTATGTATGAATATTTGAGTGATATCGGTACCACCAAGTGTTTCAATGATTGAACTTATTCTATTCTCTCGGTCGAATTTGGTTTGATATTCCGCTGACATCGTGCTCATCTTGTGGTTCTCAATGTGGTTCATCGTCATGTCTACCAGCAGATTGTGGTACGGCAGTATATGGGTGATCCCAATCAATTCCGTCGTAAGCAGACTTCACCAACGAACGCGAAACCCGGAATTTACCATTAGGTTCGAGTATAATCTCTGGAACAAGCGTCACCCTAAACTCAACATCCTGCCCAAGTATGGCGGTTACAGACTTTTCAAGTTGGACTAATTCCTGGTTAGTGGGAGTCGTATTCGGTACTACCCACAAGATTACCCGATCTACTTGTTCTTGAATCAATTGGTATTGGCGGATCCACGAGACTGCACCAAGCAGGTGAGTCCCTGTAATTTCATATGGATGCATCATGCGTCCTCCAGGGAGCGGAAAGTAGTCAAGCATGCGCCCCTGAACCGTCCGTATAGTCGAAAACGGCTGTCCGCACCTACACGTCTCAAATCCTTTTGTGACGATGTCTCCGAGTTGGTATCGGATAAATGGCATCGCAAATGAGTGCAGGCTTGTTCCCACCACCTCGCCCCTCTCGCCCGTCGCTGCAGGGCGTCCGTCCTTGAGAACCTCAACAATCATAAAGTCGTCGCAGGTATGCAATTCACCCGTCTCCTTGCATTCAGATGCGACCAGGTTGAATTCATGACTCCCATACACTTCAAAAACAGGAGTTTCAAACGCTTTAGTGAGTTGATGTCTCATTAGCGGGGTAAGCACCTCTGCACCAACAACGAGGAATCTGGGACGTATTACCTGGCGATCGTTATCGTTCATTATCTGCGATAAATACGAAATCACTCCCGAGAAACCGGTCAAAACGTCGGGACGGAAATGCCGCAATGCGCGCACGATGTTTTCAGGGGGTAGTAGGCAATCAATCTGCAACTTGCGATAAAGTCCTAGCGCCTGGAGTATTCGCAGGGGAAGCTGGTAATCGTGAGGGTGCGTCGGTCGAACGAGAGCTATGCTGGCCGTTCTGTCCCTGACTCGTAAGCCGAGGTAATGTAGGGCACGAAGCCTCAAAGCTCCTAAGAGGCGTTCTTCAAGCCAGGTGCGTAGAATTGTGAACGGTTCACCCGATGAGCCACTGGTTCTGTGTGAAATTAGATGTTCGGGATCTACACCATGTGCTACGACCTCTTCTGCAGGTAGAGATTGGAGATCTTTCTTAGACGTGATTGGGATGGCAGAAAGGTCTGCTACATTTCGGATATCGCCGGGCTTAAGGCCGTTCTGATCGAACAACCTTCGGTAGTACGGTACATTATTATAGGCGTGAGTGATCAGGTGACGCAATTGTCTATTCTGGAAGGCGACGATCTCCTCCCGTGCGACATGAGGATGACGGAAAAGTGAATACATCGTTTCGAGTCTATTCAATCCAGAAATCATAGTGCTAATTTGTCCGACAACCTTCTATGAAATAGATTAACGGAATTGGATCAACGGAACTTCTATGAGCTGCTTTACGTTATTGGAGCATCGGGCTCTTAATTGGATATCGAGTGGAGATCAAACTCTGGCCGTAGCTCCTCACATAGATCACACACAATCCTTTTGTAGCATTTTGTTTTCCAGCATCCTATGGTACCGAGTTGAGCGAAGAAGACTCTTGAGAGATGATCTGTACCTCGCCCTTTTAACAGCACGAAATCTCCAGTGCGAAGCTCTGATTTCAGATAGAGAGTAGCCCTATGAAGGTCTGTAAAACTGAGTACACATCCCGGCTTCATTCCCGACGCAATAGCCTCCTTTACGGCATGATGTCCATACTCACCAATGAATACTGCTAGTTCGGCTGTTTGAGAAGCCATTTTTCCTAGCTCTCTAAGGCGAACACGAGGTCTTTCGCGAGAATCAGAAACATCGCTAATGACTAGTACATGGCGCACCGCATCGGACTCTTTTAAGACTTGCAGTGCCACTCTTAATGTATCGGGCGAGCCGTTCTCTTCATCGCGGAGAATGGTGGCCCCATTGGGTAGAAGTACTGGTTGCATTCGTGCCGTGAACGGCTTAACTCGTTCAAGCTCCCTAGCGGCAGCTTTTAGAGGAATCCCACATGATTGTGCTGTTAAAAGTGCAGCCAGAACCGAGTTCACCCAGTGCTCACCAACCAAATTTGTCTTGACGAACTGCGTCTCAGATCCCGTGTGCACCCGAAGAGTCAGCCGAGCAGGCCACTTCGACGAGACTTCATCAGCCCAGAGATCAAGCCCTGCGGACCGTCCAAATGTTTTCACTCTGCATCTACAACTGTCAGCCATTTTTTGTACCCGCGGATCGTCGGCGTTAAGGATTGCCAATCCCTCAGGCAATAGCGCCTCGAGTATGTGTGCTTTCTCTGTGGCAGTATCGTCGAGGGTCAAGAAGATGTTGGTGTGGGTTCTTGCAACTGTAAGTACGATGGCAATATCAGGGCTCAGCAACCGAGCCGATCTACTGATCAAACCCGGTCGGTCTGTCCCAATTTCAACCACGGCAAAGCGATGCCAAGGTCTTATTCGTAAAATGGTACGAGGAACTCCATAGAGGTCGTTTTGATTGTAAAGTGTCTTTGCGGTAGGGAAATGAGATGAAAGGATGGCGGCGATACACTCTTTGTTAGTTGTTTTTCCTACACTACCAGTTATGGCTATGAAGGTAGTTCGAAAAAGCAGGCGTCGCCATATGTACGCGAGTAAATACAAGAGTTGTAGGCGGCACCATCGTAGAAAGGCCTTTCTGTTGTCTCTCCGACTAAGTATTCTCATGCAGCATAGTCCGTTCTAAAAACGATTTTCGAAATGCCTAAGATTACTTTTATCTTTTGTTATAGAGCAATGCTGAGGAAACTCACTGCTGGTTTTGAACCCATACACCTTCAGAGCTTTTGCCTTTTTCAAAGTTTCATGCCACTGGAGGTCGGCAATCCTTCATAAAAAGATGATCCCAGAGTTGGACCCCAAGAACACCCATCAATTCTCTTCCGTAATCAGCCTTGCTGGCTCGGTGTTGCTCGACCATGTGAACTACAAATTTAGGATTGAAATATCCTTTCTCACGGAGTTGAGTTTCTGACAACAGCTCCACAGCAAATTCAGGTAGATCACGAGTCCATTGCACATAGGGGGCAGATAGTCCACGCTTTTTTCTCCTAAGGATTTCCGGTGGTAAGACATCACGCATCGCTAGGCGGAGTATGTGTTTTTCTTGAAGCCCACGCATTTTCAAAGCAGGCGGAATCTGAGCGCAAAACTCGACAAATTCATGATCAAGGAACGGAACGCGCACCTCCAGTGAGTAAGCCATAGAAGCTGCATCTAAGTGCCTCGTAATGTAGTTTGGAAGGCGCACTTTCATTTCAAAGTATTGCAGTTGAACAAAGGGATGCCACTTATCGAAGTTTTGAGGAAGAATTGGTATATCCTGAGGATCGCCATCGTTTATGAGCTTTTCCCTTAGGTCATCTGAGAAGATGTGATCATCAAACTCCGAACTTGCGGAATCAAGTATTTGTTTATAACGCGCAAGATTCATCTCATCGGGGGCTTTAAGTATTCTGCTCCCTCGTGGCCATCTTCTCTTGATGGTTGGCAAATGTGCAATAAATCGCCGAATGCTAAGAGGCAGTTTTGTGAAAGGCCGTATTAACTTATCTGTTCTGAACCACGCATAGCCGCCAAATACCTCGTCGGAGCCTTCCCCGGTCAATACCACTTTGACTTTTTTAGATGCCAGTTGCGAGAGAAGCATTCGAGGTATCTCAATACCCGAAGTGAAGGGATCTTCACAGTGCCAAGCCGCTTTGGGAAGAAGTTCAAAGTCTTTGGTCATGCAGACTGTTTGCTGATTAGAGAGGTCATAGCCTGCGAAATCCTTTAGAATCTTTTGTCGGCTCACCTCATCAAACCTAGGATTCTCAAAGGCGAGGGTAAAAGTCTCTATATGACAACCGTTAAGCCTTGTCATAAGGCTTACGACTGAACTTGAATCGACTCCAGCACTAAGCCACGCCCCTACAGGAACATCGCTCCTAAGGTGGATTCTCACTGACTCCTCAAGCTTTGTTCTGAGGGCTTCGGCCCACTCCTCTGTGCTTCTTTTAGGCGTATCTTCATAACTTACTGGGAAGCGCAGGTCCCAGTATTGGTGAATAGAGAGGGTCCCGTCCTGATAAAGTAGGTAGTGTCCTGGCAGTAGCCGGCGAATCTTAGTAAAAAGGGTCTTTGGCGCAAGGACAAACCCTATCGTGAACACGTCTTTCAACGCGTGAATATCAATCTGTCTTTCAATGCCGCCACTCATTAAGATCGACTTCAATTCCGATCCGAAGAAAAGACCATTATCTTCTAATGCGTATAACAAGGGTTTAATACCAAGGCGATCCCGGGCTAGCATAAGTCGGCGAAGTCGTGCGTCCCACAAAGCGAATCCAAACATACCCCGTAGATAATTTACACATTGGTCACCGTAGTCTTCATAGAGGTGAACAATGACCTCCACATCTGAGCGGGTTCTAAAGCGGTGACCAGCCGCAATTAGCTGCTGTCTCAGTTCCTGGAAATTATATATTTCCCCATTGCAAACGACAGTGACAGTTCCATCTTCGTTAGAGATAGGTTGGTCGCCTGTCTCAAGGTCAATTATGCTGAGACGCCTGATGCCTAATCCAATGCCTGGCGCAACGTAGAAACCGTGGCTGTCAGGTCCGCGATGGTGCATAATATCTGTCATCTGCCGCAGCATTTCCCTGTTAACTGGTCTCTCAGGATGCGAATAAACTACACCGCAAATTCCACACATTTGTATCTTCGTCCTATTTATTTTTGAACGAGTATATTAGCATTTATTCAAGCCTAGGGAGCTGATTACAAATAGTAAGCAATGTTGAAGGATCAAAATTACTAGAGGTTGTGGCGTCGACCAGGTGTGTTTGTGGTGGGTTGCTAACGTCTGGCTGCCATCCAGAAGTAGAGACTATATAGAGTCTGTGAAGCCCTGGTATCCACATGGAACGGTGAATTTCTATCGCTTCGCTCTGCATTACAGGCTCGTCATGGTTAATTATGTATATCGCTGATAATCCGTGGTGGTTTCGAAAAATCAGAGGAGTATTTGAAAGAAAAGAAATTACCGACTTATTGGAGCGGTTCCAATACACCAAAAAGTCATAGTAGTTATCGTGCTTGGTGATCAGGCTCATCCCCCATTTTCGCTTATAGCGAAGCAGACCATCGTTTAGTAATGGATGGCAACCTCCAAAGTCAATGAGTTTACATCCGAGACCATGTGCATGCTTAATAATAAAAAGATATAGCGCGGCGATGGCGCCTGCTTTTACAGGCGCCCACTCCCCATTAACTGTGCCTAGAACCCAAAAGTGTAGGATATGATTCTTCTTTTGAAAAATAACACCTGCTATTGGCTGCCCGCTTCGCATTACCCAGAGCAGTCCACCTCGATAGAAGATTCGACGGATTCGGTAAATATCATGAACAACGGCTTGTTGCCCGTGACGCTTGAGAACGAAAGGAACATACATTGTATGGTAAAACAAATCGAAGTCTTTCTCCGCATGAGTAACTTCAGGTGTCAAACCATTACGGCGCACGATTCGAAAGTCTTCCTCTAGGCTATGGCTTCTCTTGGCGAGCTTTAATGGATCTTCTGGCACCACTAGCCTTGACCCTATCCATTCGGGAACTAAGAGATAATCAGCACCGAAAAACAAACGTGCCGAGAGCTGATCTAGGCGGGCAATTGTGAGATCGGCTGAAATCCGCAAGCGTTTTAAGGTACTAGCTAATGTCCACAACGGCACCTTGCCTATTGATTCCCGTTTTGGTTGATCTTCAAATAAACCCCAAAGAAGATAGTCAACCTCATGTAAAGAACCAGCAACAATTACAGTTCCTGGATGGCCATCTGGGCGAGTAGGACCACGCAAAATTGCGATAGGTATGCGGAGGCTTTTAAATGGTAAAACATACGGAAACCGCCATTTTAGGACGTCATCTACCGGGCCTGGTAAGTAGTGATACAAACGCCAGGCCAATTCTTTCCACCAACTTGATCTCTGATCAGATTGAATCATATTTCGCGAGCACCTGCTGTTATGTGAAGATGTGAATAAAAGCCGACAGTCACCGATGAAGGTTCATCAAACAATCTTTAATCCGGAGGCACGGAACCTTTTTAAATCTTCTAGAGACGGACCCTTGTAATAAGGGGCATCCTTTGGAACCAAAGGAAAATCAAAGATGGCTTTTTTCTCAATCAAATCTAACGACTCGAGTATGACGTCTGAATAAAGTTCATGAGCTAAAGCGTAATTATCCATTAAACTATATTTTTTTGAGATTGAAAACTCCTTTTGACATATGATGGCTCCTTTGTCAATCTCCTTGGTCATGGTGTGTGTTGTCACACCAATGGTATCATCCCTATGAATCATCGCCGCGAATATGGGCCATAATCCTCGATACCTAGGTAGTTTTGATGGATGGCAATTTATACAAGTGATTTTTGCAACCTTAAGCAGCTCCTCAGAAAAAATCTGACGTTGACAAGAAAGAATAATATCAGGCTTTAAAGATGAGAGACGTCCAATGAAGTGCGGATCATTCACGTCATAAATATACTCATAAGGAACTTTAAAAAAAGAACAAACATTTTTATTGCTCAGCCTGCTTCTAATGAATGATGGCAGTGGCAAATGCTTAACAATTCTTAAGAAACGATTATAAATCCCTAGTACGAGAAAACCTTTTATGCCCAAGAATTGAATATCCGTTGGTTGTTTATTCCTTTTTGTCTTCCTGTATCCGACTTCTGCAACACCGCAAACGTCACTACCTCTTCTCTGTAGTATTCGGCAAAGAACCCTTGGCTTAAATATGACATCGTCCGACACAATGATGTATATCTTCATTTACAATTCCTCCGATCTTACAATTATCTAGGCACAGGGAAAGGAATTCACCAAAGGATTAACTCAATATACTCTAACTTGATAATTCCCTGCAGCTTGCTGAAGGGTTCTTCATTTATTGTTGAAAACGTTTTCTTTGCTTTTATTAATAGATTTATTATCAAGTATTAAAACCACCTCTATTCCACGTAAGCTCCTTACTTAAGGGTCGCTCTCAATATTTAACCATAGCTTGTGGTATGCTGAGATTACAGTCTCTTTCTCGTATTAGATCAATCAAGACCGTTTTTGGCGGACTATCGTGAACGGTCTTCCAGCCGGAAGCGGAAACAAGATAAAGGCGCTTCAGTCCAGGTATCCACATGGAACGATGAAGCTTCTCTGTCTCAGTCTTAGTTAATGGCACGTCACTATCAATTACTTTTATGGCCGATAATCCGCCGTCATCTCTAAAAATCAGTGGTGTGTGTGACAGGAAAGAATTTACTGGCTCACTGAAGCTATTCCAATACACCAAAAAGTCATAATAGATGTCGCGCTTATCTATCAGGTTCACTGCCCATTTACGTTTATATCGTAACACACCGTCGTTGAGGGATGGACGTGAACCGCCAAAGTCAATCACTTTACAGCCGAGTTTTTTAGCGTGTGTAACGATAAAGAGGTCCGTCGCAATTTTAGCACCTACTTTTACAAGTTCCCATACCCCATTTGCCGTGCCCATGGCAAAGGACTGAAGCATATGACCCCGCCGTCGGAAGAGGAGGCCAGAGATTCTCAGGCTGCCTAGCAGAATCCAGATAAGTCCGCCCTGACGGAAGGCTCGACGCATCCAGTAAACATTACGAATAAACGCTTGTTTACCGTGGCGCTTTCGGGTAAAAGGAACATGCATTTTGTAATAAAACTCCTCGAAGTCCTCTTCGGCTCTGGTAACCTCGTACGTCAGACCATTGCGATGCACAATCCGCAAATCCGACTTTAAGCTCGGGTTGCCGCGGGTCAGTTTTGTAATATCATCTGGTACCGTCAGAGTTGATCCGACCCATTCAGGGACAGCTAGGTAATCAGCGCCAAAGAACAGCCGAGCGGAAAGCCTATCAACACGGGCAATTGTCAGGTCGGCTGATGTTCGCAGGTGTTTCAAGGTGCGAGCAAGTTTCCACAACGGCACCTTGCCTACCATCTCTCGTTGATATTCGCCATCAAAGAAGCGGTTAATAATATAGTCAACCCCTTGTTCAGTACCCGCAACGAGAAGAGTTCCCTGATGACCGTCAGGACGAGTCGTGCCACGTAAGATCACTATTGGGACGTAGAGACCTTTAAACGGCAAGATATATTGAAAGCACCTTTTAAGAAAATCTTCTGCCGGTACTGGCAAATATTCGTATACACGCCAAGCCAGCTTGTTCCATAATTTTAGTTTAGGATCAGATTGAATCCTGACTTCATTTGTTCTATAGAAATTCCGGTGCCACGGTCCTATCTTTATGTAACCTATAACGCCGAAGGGCTTAAACCCGACTTTCCCAAAGGCCTGTAGACTGGGTTTGTTTTCTGGAACAACCTCACAAATTATTCTTAGGTAGCCAGCGGCACGGAAATGTCGAATCATCTCTTCTAGTATGGCAGGTAAGACAGACTTGCCTCGAAAATCCGGTCTAGTAAACGCATCATAGAAGTAGACTTCACCCTGAGCCAGCCGAAGCTTATAGTACAGACGGGAAAACCGAACATGGTGGATAGATGCCCAGCAGTCGGAAATAATTTCTCCTCCATGTCTAGCTACGAAACTCCAATGCCCGGCGTTGAGCCGATCGGCAATCTTGTATGGATCATTCTCAATCTGAATAAGATCATTTTTTGAGCGGAATGTGGCATATTCATCCAGTTCCGTTTTCTTCAGCAGTTCTATATTTACTGTAACAAGAGGCTTTATTTCCGGAATCGGGGCCTCTAATGATCGCTCAAGCAGAATTAATCTTCGGTAGTACCCTATTTCGCTAAGTAATTTAAACCAAAAGCTCTTTATGCCCTCTTCCTGAAGCACTGTGAGTGCTCGCCTCAGCTTTCGCTGCCACCTTGTGTTACTTTTTATCCATCCTGAATTTGTCATAGTTTTTTATAAATATTAGCATTAAGGTCGCTGTAAATCGGAGCTGGGTAGCTTTGAAATGAAGGTTCTGAATTTCAGCTTTCCCTCCTGAATGAAATCAACAATTTGGATGTCAAACCTGACGGGCTCATCTAGATAGCTCAAACATTGAGACCGGATTTTATCAAGCAGTTCCTGGTTTGGCATTTCTTTGAATACAAGTTGTAATACAAATTGATCGTAACCTTTTTGTATAATGCGGAACTGATCAATATTGCGGATATTTTTTAGGATTGACTGGAATGGTAACGGGGATAAGACCCTGCCACTTGGGAGACTTACCATATCCTCTTCCCTCCCGTGGGGCTGGCTGATAAGAGGAAAGGATGAGCCGCATGAGCATTTGTTATTAATAAAAGTACAAATGTCCCCTAGACGGTAACGGATGAATGGCATAGTAAAAGCGTTTAAGGCGGTAACGACGGCAGTACCTGAGCTCCCCAATTCAGCAGTCTTATAACCATCTAGGCTTTCTAGAATCACGTGGTCAACATTTATATGAAGCCCTTCATGTGTCCGGCACTCCCCGGCTATTATCCGGACTTCAGTTGCCCCATAGAGGTTGAATATCTCAATATTTAGGTCGCTCAGAATCCTCTCCCTCATCACGTCATCAAAGACCTCCCCTGCGGTGATTAATATCCTCGGACGTATGAACTTGCTCAGTCTATATTCAATCCTATGTAGCAGAACCCTGAGCAAGGTTGGGTATACCCAGAGGACTGTGGGTTGAATGCTTTGTAGGCATTGGATTTGATCCTCTACCGGAAGAAAGTGGGATATTTTCCAACTCTGATAGAATCCAAGGTGTTGGTGGAGGCGGGTATGGTGCGGCTCACGGTATCCGAGTACAGCAAGCCTATCAGGTGAGTTGAAGCCTATTGAGAGAAGGGTTCTAAATTGAACCAGTCGTCGTGTCCTTTCTTCGTCTCTGGTGAGGTAAATGGTAAGAGACTTTCCGGTGGTACCACTCGTATTTGTTGTGATGCAGGAAGAAAGATCTATTCCCTTTGCTGTGATTCTTTCTGCATCAGCGGCTCTTAGATCATCTTTCGTGGTTATTGGTATGTGTTTCAGGTCTTCAGTCGTGCGTATATCTTCAGGAGAAAGTCCAACTGAACTGAAAAGTGAGCGGTAGTAGGGTACATTTTCATAGGCGTGCCGAATGATAGTAAGAAGCTTTCGATTCTGAAGTTCCCGAAGAGCATCGGAGGAAAGCTTGCGGTTTTTAAGTAATCTTCTAAACTCTAGGATCTCACCAATCATGGAGACACCCCACATAGCGATATGACAGGTCTGAACTTGCCGCTACCCTGTCTCTCCAACTCCTCATAGTATCCAGATTCAATTATGGCAGATTCTCCAAGCAGATGTCGTAAGTCGGAAAGAATCCCATTTATGACGTTCTGGTGGATTTTACTATCAACCGTGACGAGCCTAAGCTCAAATCGTTCCTGCTCATGCTGGATTAATTGATATTGCAGTATCTCATTCCTTTCTTTAAAAACTTCCCATACTGCTCTCGGATGTACAAACTCTCCGTTTGGGAGAAATATAATATCTTCGACTCTTCCCTCAAGCTCCATTAGCAGGGGAAGCGTTCTACCGCAGGAGCATTTCTGGCTCGAAATGGATGCAATGTCCCCAAGACGGTAGTTCAGAAGAATAGTTCCTCGATTTATAAGGTTGGAAATTACAACCTCTCCTTTTTCTCCGTTTGCCACCCTTTGTCCGCTTGCATCAATTATCTTTACATGACATAAGTCCTCATGGAGATGGAATCCTTTTCGCTTTTCACAAAAGAAGCCAATCTTGAAGGCTTCTACTGCGTTGTATATTGAGAGAACAGGAATACCAAATTTCTCCTCAATTAACCTTCTTCCTTTTCCTGTCATTGAATCACCACCATATATTAGCACTTGGGGAAGATGGATCCGAATTCCTTGCAGATTCAGTATCTTGAAAAACGTTTCCAGATACGAACCGTAGCTGAGGATGATATTAGGTCCGAAACGGTTGATCTCTCTTATAATGTGCTCAACTGGCTCTATGACGGAAAGGGTTAGTCGTTCCGGGCGAAGGGGGATAAAAGTCCACTGCCGGTAAACATCCCAGACTTTTCGTATCGTAGACGTTGAGTAGCCGATAAAGAGCTCCTTATACCCGTATTTGTCTCCACAAAATCTTGTGATAACGTCTCTCTCCCTCTCACCAAAGGCGATGTTAGCAAGCAAAGACTTTGGGTCATGATATATCTCTAGAGGCTTGCCAGTTGTACCGCTAGTGATAAATGAGATGGACTTTTGCCCATTCCGTGATGTGGATACAAAAAGATGTGGGCTCTTACAGACTGTGTCCTTATCAAGGAGAGGAAGACGGTCAAGGTCCTCAACTCTCTTAATTACGTGAGGATCTATCCCTCTTTCTTTAAAAAGGCTGCGGTAGTAAGGCACAGTTTCCGCCGCGTATTTCACGATCTCTTTTAGCCTGGCATCACGAAGCTCGCCTAATTTCTCTTCTGGGAGATATGGAACACGACTCTGTCCTCGCAAGTTGGCAAATACCAGAGCGTTTCCGTAGAATTTATTGAGAAGCTTTCTTATCATTTAATCCATACGTTGGCAGTGCTCAACCAATGCTTCGAGAGTGAGCTCAGTGTGTGGAGAAGTGATCAACGTAGTGCCAGCTTCGGCACTTTTCTGGAAATCTTCTAATGTATGATTCCAATAAGCCTGCATACTGAGCAATACTATTTTCCAGTCCGCGTTCTCTATCAACATCCGTTTCTATTTGAATTGGGTGGTCTATGATTAAACTTGCTTTACCATTTCTCTCCTGGATGCAAAATATCGGCAGAATCGGTGCGCCGGATATTTTTGCCAGACTGACCATTCCTGTTGCAAAAAGTTTGGTGCGACCAAGGAATCGTTGGGGAATCAGTTTTTGTCCAAATCCGACATCACCTGTAATACATATAATCGAATTTTGTTTCAATCTATACAGAAGGACTCTTGTAAAAGCAAGGGAATTCGAATTAGGCAGATATATAATCTCTTCCACAAATTGCTTTTCACACTTCTCGAAAAGGGGTCTGATGATATGACGTTGCACCCAGGTTATGGAGCCCCTATCATTCTGGAATCCTCCGAGATGGTGCTTCATGTGCACCTGATATATCGAAAATCCATTTTCATGCAACATCTGTTTTGCCAGCGTCCTTCTGCCAAAAAAAACACTCTCCCATAGAATGACACCCATTCCATTTTTCAGTGCTCCATGCAAATGCTCCACGCCACGAATTTCAGCTTCTATGATTGCGCCTCTCTCTACGCTTGAAAGCGACAACGAAAAAGTATCTTTCCAGAATTCATAAAAAGCTCCTTTGACGATTTCTCGTCTTTGGTCTTCACTCAGTTTATCGTTAAAAGTTTCGGAGAGATTTTTCTCGCCGAGTCGTCTTTTATTCCTTGAAAATCGGTACGCAGCAGAAGCGATGAAGCTAACGACAAACTCTTTTAATTTAGGTGAAGAAAACCAACTTGTTATCATTATTAGCATAATTACAGAAAGAAAATAAAAGTCTTTGATTCTTACAAATTTCATTCTCGATACATTACTCATACATCAACATTTTTCTTCTGATTTTTCCGGTCGGACTTTTCGGAAGGCTGTCTTTAAATTCAAGTACACTCGGGATTTTAAAGTCAGCAATCTTCCCCCGACAGTATTCTATAATCTCTTCCTCCGTGCAAGAAGTGTTTGGTACGATCACAGCTTTCACCCTTTCATCTCCATAAGACGTAGGAACGCCGATGACGACTACCTCATGGACTTTAGGGTGACTCTCCAGTAGTTCCTCTATCTCGTGCGGGTTAATTTTGTAGCCACCTTTATTTATGAAAAATTTCTTTCTCCCCACGAGGTAAAGAATCCCGTCTTTATCCCTTCTTCCAAGGTCCCCAGTTAAGAAATAACCGTTTCTAAAAACTTCTTTGTTCACTTCGTCTAAACCTTCGTAGCCCATAATTGCCGCCGGACTTTTTACGGCAAATTCTCCAATTTCGCCTACATTTGCAACCTTCCCCTCTTCTGTGAATACCTCTACTTCAACACCACGAATTGGTGTACCAACGGATTCCAGTGACTCATCGATGTTCGAGTATAAATTTACGCTTATCGTTCCTGTTTCGGTCGAGCCGTATAGTTGCCGAACGTAAATTCCAAAGTTGTTGTAGAATTCCTGATTAAGCTTCTTTGGCATTGGGGCACTGGCAGAGACACAAAGGTGTAAGGATGAGAAATCTGGACGTCTATTGAAGGTGGTTTGGGCAAGCATGCTGAACATAAAAGGCACGGCAATAAATATCGAGATTCTGTATTTCTCTATTGCTTCTGCAACGGTGCGGCGCTCGAATTTAGGAAGCGGATAAAGGGTGGCTCCGGCTCGAATGCTTGCCATCATACTTCGCATTAGGCCGTTTACATGAGAAAATGGTGCAACGCCCAAGAATCGGTCTTCATTGGTTATACTCAGGGTTTGAATGAAACTATCGAGTTCGAAAAGCAAGTTGGCGTGCGTGCGAGCAATTCGCTTAGGTCTCCCGGTTGAACCTGATGAAAATTGATACATTACAGGCGAATCTGGGTAAACTTCAATCTTGAAATCACCAAGTAATCCTACTTCTTCTTCCAAGTCCTCTACCCAATCCTCCACAACAAATAGTTTGCACGGGAATTGGCGAACCGAGATCACTCGGTGAGATAATTCGGCAAAATCCCGTGAGGTTATAAGTAGTGAAACACCGCACTCTTCGAGGAAGTAAAGTAGTTCATTCTC
>Ga0209751_10003817_pt1 | contig 14563 bp, 6 predicted proteins | sample RifCSP13_1_FD_184019 | JGI IMG/M metagenome (GOLD analysis project Ga0209751, IMG submission 184019) | Soil microbial communities from Rifle, Colorado - Rifle CSP2_sed 13_1 (SPAdes) (version 2) | ecosystem: Environmental > Terrestrial > Deep subsurface > Rock core/Sediment | place: Rifle... | reverse complement strand
CAGCACCATCCCGCCGATGCGGCCCGTGTGTCCGCCGGCCTCGTGCCCCTGCGCGATGACGACGTCCACGCCATTCGCCGCGTGGTCGCGCGCCTGCTTGATGTTGCCGCAGAGGGCCATGACCTTGATGCCGAGCCGGTGGGCCTGGCCGGTGACGGGGCCGGGATTGCCGAGGCCGGCGATGAGCACCGGCACGCGCTCCTCGAGGGTCACGTCTATCCAGCCCTTGACCTGGTCGGTGAAGCGCTCCACCTCGTCGCCGGCAGCGCGGATCGTCGCGAAGAGGACGTCCACGCCGAACGGCTTGTCGGTGAGATCGCGCACGCGGTGGATCTCCTCGCGGAGATCGTCGGGGCTGCCGTGGACCGCGGCGATGACGCCGAGCCCGCCCGCCGCGGAGACGGCTGCCGCCAGCGACGAGCGGGCGACCCAGCCCATGCCGGCCTGGCAGATCGGGTAGCGGATGCCGAGGAGGTCGCAGAGCGGCGTGTGAAGCGCAGCGCGTGTCTTCGTGGCCATGGTCGTGTCCCCCCCGCGGTTGGCGTGCGGTGGCCACTATCGCACGCGGCGCTGCCGGCGGCAATCGGGGAGGTTGTAGGAGCCGGACCGCTCAGCCCTTCAGCAGCTCCTCCGCGATCCGCTTGACGTCGCCGGCCTCGACCTGGCCCTTGTGGGTCTTCATGATGTCACCGACGAGGCGGCCGACCTGCTTGGGGTCAGCAATGCCGAGCGTGGCGAGCCGCTCCCTGACGAGCGCGCGCATGGCCGCCGCGTCCATGCCCTTCGGCAGGTAGCCCTCGCAGAACTCCTGCTCGAAGCGGAGCTGGGCGGCATGCGCGGCCCCGCGCTCGCCCAGCTTTTCGTACTCCGCGATGGCCTTCTGGAGCTGCTTGCGGTAGGCGCCGATGACGTCCAGGACGAGCGCGTCGTCGACCTGGCCGGAGAAGCCCTTGGCGGTGCGGCGCTCCTGGAGCCGGGTCTTGAGCATGCGCACCACATCGGCGGTGCGCCCGTCCTTACCCTTGATGGCCTGGGTCAGCCGGTTCGTCAGCTCCTGTTCGAGCGCCATAGGATCCGCCGGTTGCGAGATCTCAGTCCGCTACCGCCATCGCGCCCTTGACCCGGAAGGCGGCGACGAGGGTCACGATGGTTCTGTTCTCCTCGTGTGGGCCTCGGGCGTCGACCGGGCGGGAGTATAGCACTTCCACTGGACGCCTACGGCAGCGGGGGTTGGGTGTCCCCGGTGACGTATTTGCGGACATCGTCGCCACCCGCTGTCACGCTACAGATAGTCGGGTTAAGCGTTCTTCAGTTTACCGTACCTTTTCAGGGGCTTAGCGATCAGTCCTCTATGGCACAGAAGTTGCTGCTTGTTTATGGTCGTAATGCTCAGCCTCCAGCCCACGACCAATCCCCCAGGCTCAACCGGCGTAAGGCGATGGGGACCGCTTCTCGTAGTCACGGCCGTCGTTCTCGGTGCTTGCGCAAGCAGCCAGCCATACGGGAAATCGGAAGCCCCGCCGACGAACAACGATTTCACTCACGTGGGTCCCCTCCGCGTGCTGCTTCGTCCACAGCCAGAAGTGGAATTTATGTGTCGGCTGCACGCGCAACGCCAAGCGAGGCCCAACGGACGAATTCTAGGTTGCTACGTGCCGCGCGAGCAGGCGATCATTTCCACGCCTGATGCTGATGTGTTGCTACACGAGTTCAAGCACTACTTCGATGGCTCCTTTCACGACTAACCCGCTCGCCCGCTCCTAGTTCTGCTCGCTCCTCGCGGCCGGACCCCAAGCTCACTCCCGGTATTAGTCGTTGACACCCCCTCTGCATTCAGCCACTATCCCCACTCAGCGCTAGGCGTCCACTACCCAAACGCGTCTGTCCTGAGCTGTGGGGAGGGAGCATGTCAACTCTTCGCGCGAGCCATCCCGTAGCCGTCCTCCTGCTCTTCGTGCTATGGCCCACCCTGGGGCTCGCCCAGTCCGCTCCCCCCGCTGGAATCGTCACCCAGCTGCAAGGCAAGGCAACCATCGCGCGTCCGGTGGTGACGCAGCCTATCTCGTTGAAATTCAAGGACGATGTCTTCTTTCGGGACCAGGTGGCGACCGGCGAGCGCTCGCTCGTGAGGGTGCTGCTCGGGGGTAAGGCTCTTGTCACGGTCCGGGAGTTGTCCACGCTCACCTTCATCGATGAGCCCAAGCGGGCGGCGGTGGACCTGAAAAACGGCAAGCTGGCAGTGGGGGTGGCCAAGACCCTCCTCGGGCACGACGAGGAGATCCAGGTCCGCACGCCTAACGCCATAGCGAGCATCCGGGGAAGCCTCCTCATTGTGAGTGTCGTGACCTCAGGCGGCGTGTCGCAGAGTTTCTTCACCGCTCTCGATGCCTCGGTGCCAATCACGGTCACGCCGATCGGCGTGACGGGCGGGTCCGTGACGCTCGGGGTAAACCAGGCTGTAGGGGTCTCCGGCAGCGGCACAACCACTATTGTCGGGCCCGTGCAGAACATCACGCCAGATGTGGCGCGGCGCGAGGCGCAAACTGCCTCAGCCTCGCCAGGGGGCGACCAGACCCTCACTTCTCCGATGGCGGGCGAAATCAGCCAGGCCAAGTTCCAGCAGGCCACCGCCCTCGCTACCCTCATCGCGCCACCCCCGACTAGTACGACTCAGCCGCCTCCGCCGTCGGATTCCTCTCTGACCTCCGCCACGCAAACCCAACTTCTTCAGGAGTCAGGCTCGACGCTCAACGCTACGTCGCAGACTGTGGTCAGCTCTACGCCGCCTCCACCATCGACTGCGAGCCTGGGAGTCAATGCGGCGTCCGCGGCCCAGGCGCCCGAGACGAGCGACGGCGCACCGGCGCCTGTCCCACCCCTGCCCGTCCCACCCCCGCCCGTCCCGTCAGTGGTGATTTCGGGCCAGAATCTGGTACTGGGTCCGAACGACACTCTCAAGACCTTCACCGGGATTACGAATAGTACGGACACCTCGCCAGCTGTCACGGTCACTAATTCGACGGTGAGCGGGCCAGACAATCTCATTAAGGTCGAGTCCGGGGCGAACGCGAGCCTGGCCGGCCAACTGCTTACAGTTAGCGGCCCTGCATTGACGCCCAGCGCGCTGTCGGCCAACTCGAGCGTAGTGGACATCCGCGGGGCCATTTCGAGCACAAGCGCGAACGCTTTCATCAGCGTTGATCCCACCATCTTCACCACCGTCGATTTCCTCCGGATCGTGGGTGGAAGCCTCACGGTCGCCGGACCGCTCCTGACGGACCTCCAGGGGCTCTACGCCGTGGCCGGTGATTTCCTCTCGATCTCGGGTGGCGGCAGCCTGACCGGCTCCTCGCCGTCGACCCTTCTCCAGTTCGCGGGAACCAAGATCTTCGTCGGCGCACCGTCTGCCGAGACTGCGAGCCGATTCTTTGCCCTGGATGGGACCGGTTCCAACGCCAATCTGGGGGGCTCTCTGGCCGGTCTAAGCAGCGGCAGCGTGCTCGCCGTCAACGGGGCTGCCGGGTCCGCGGTCTTGGAACTAGGACCTGGTGCCACGCTGATGAGCCCCTCGGCCTCGCCGGTGTTGAGCCTGTCTGGCAGCACGCTCTCTCTGGGCGCTGGAGTGAAGGGGTTCCTGGCCAGTGGCGGAACGGCCACGGTGGGTGGGGCGCTCCTCAGGGCCAGCGGGGGATCGACCGTGCTCGCCGATCAAACGATCCCGTTCGTGGACCTCTCGAACGCAACGGTGAATGTGAACGGCGCCCTGATCCGGCTCGAGGGCGGCAGCACGCTTCAGAGCGGGGCCGTCAAGGTATCCGGCGGCTCGCTGACGGCCGATTCGCTGCTGTCCAGAGACGGAGCTGGCAACACGGCTGCGGTGACCGGGACGGTCCTCGACCTCAGCAACACTGCCGCGACGCTACGGACGCCCGAGGACAAGCCCGTCGTTGACAACGACACGACGTCGCTTATCTTGGGTCTGAATCAACCGGCGTATCGGCTGTCGAGTAGCGCCCTGACCCTCACGGGTGCGGGCGAGCGGCTGATCAAGTTCGGGGCGTCAGTGGGTCCTGTCCCGACCGAGCCGGGGATCGCCCTGATCGCGACCGGGACCGCGAGCGCGCCAAGTACCATCAACCTCAAGGGTACGCTGCTCGACCTCGCCGCCGTCAACTCGACGGCGACCCAGGCCCTGGTCCAGCTTGACCTTACTACTGTCAACCAGACGGCCACGAGCGACGCACTGATCTCTGCCCTCGTTCCGTCCGAGCTGACGACGACAATGGCAGGACCCATGCTCACTGGCGTGAGCACCGTCATCAACGCACCCGGTAACCTCTTCCACCTGGCCGGAGGCAGCCTCACGAGCAACGTTATGCTGCCCTTCTTCTCTTTTAATCCGAGCGCGGTCAACACTGGGCAGCAGGTGGTGCTCGTGGACAACGCCGCCCTCCTGAATCTCAAGGGTGCCCTGCTGTCCGCGCAGAGCACGACGTTTAAGGTAGGTGACCCGGCGATCAACGCCTACAGTCTCGTGAATATCCTCGACGGAGCCACGGTCGCGAGCACTGGCACCTCGCCACTGCTGGCTTTCGATGCTTCGAGTTTCGATGGTGGGCCCATCCTGAGCGTCCGTCGGTCGCCCTTGACGAGCGCGCCGAGCACGCTCACCCTGTCGGGTCCCCTCTTCTCGGCCGTGAACGGGAGCTTCTTCGACACTTCAAGCCTCGGCCTGGGCTCGACACTCGGAACGGCGGGCGGCGCCTGCTGCTCGCTCGTCAGCGTCACGCAAGGCGGCCAGCTTTCCAGTACCACCACCGCGCCGCTGATCGAAATGACGAACTCGACCGTCAAGGCCGGGCCCGACGCCCAGTCTGGCGGCTCGGTCTTCAACCTCTCCGATACCTTCGGCAGTGCGCCGGTAACCGAGTTGGTAGCACGCTCGACGGTCACGCTGGCAGGCCCACTGCTGAGCGCCACCGGCGGTGCGTTGAGTGCGCTCTTCAGCTTGCTCTCTGTCGCGAGGTCGGATTTCAGCAGCAGCGGCGTCGACCCTCTGATTCAGCTCAACGGAACGATGGTGACCCTCGGCGGGTTTGACCCGATCGCCGACGTCCCCACCAGGGGTCGGGTCCTCACCCTCTTCGCGTCGGCCACCACCCCCGCCAGCCTCACCCTCCTGGGGCAGGGCCCGCTCTTCGCGGCCACGAACGCGACCGTGTCGAGCACCGACACCATGTTCGGTTTCTTTGACGGCAGTACGTTTTCCAGCTCCACGGCGAGCCCGTTGATCTCTTTCTCCGGCGGTTCGGCCACAGCCGGCGCCGGAGCTCTCACCGTGGCCTCCGGGCTCGGCCTCTCGCCGACCGTGAGCCTCGCGGGACCGCTTCTCAGTGCCAGCAACACGACTCTGAAGAATGGAGACCCGACGAAGAACGCTTTCTCGTTTCTGTTCATCGGCGATAGCAGTAAGTTCACCAGTACCACCACAGCTCCGCTCCTGTCCTTCGACAACGCCAGCCTGGATAGCTCCGGAGGCGTGCTCACCCTGGATCGCTCGCTCTCGACGACGGACCCAACCAGGCTCACGCTGTCCGGGCCGCTGTTCTCGGCAGTCAACCAGAGCAGCTTCAATACGTCGAGCCTCGGCCTCGGCGCGCCCAACGCATGCTGCGACACGTTCTTCATCGCGCAGGGCGCTCAGCTCTCGAGCACGACCGCCCTGCCGTTGATCCAGCTCACCAACTCGACGCTCAGCGCCGGCCCGGATCTCCAGTCCGGCGGTAGCGTGATCGGAATCGTCGACACCTTTACCACTGCTCCGCCGAACGAGCTCGTGGCGCCGGCGAAGGTGACACTGTCTGGACCGCTCCTGAGCGCGACCGGGGGCACGATGAGCGCCCTCTTCAGTTTGTTGAACGTGAGGCGGTCGAGCCTCGTCAGCACCAGCACTGAACCGCTCGTCCAGCTCTTGAGCACCAGCATCAACCTGGGCGGGACTAATCCCTTCACCATGTCTCCGACCTTTGGCTTTTTGTTAGTCGAGAATAGCGCGACCGGCGGCTCGAATGCCCCCACGATCGTTTCCCTCGAGGGCCCGTTCCTTCAGGCGGTCAATTCCACCCTCACGACCTCGGCTGCCGGCATCGGCGTCTTCAACGGTGCGAGCCTGGAGAGCAGCACGGCGTCTCCGTTCGTCCTGCTCGACAATACGTCGCTCACGACGGGAGCGGGGGCCGGAGGCGACTTCCTCAACGTCAGTGGCCTGGGCGGACCCACGGGGACCACGACGTCGTCCGCCAGCTTCAATGGCCCGCTTCTCCTGGTGTCGAACGGGAGCGACGTCATTCTCCAGCGCGACGTGATCATTGGGTCGAACAACGCCACCATCACCGGGACCGGCTCTGCGCCGTTCATCCAGGTCATTGGAGGTAGCCTGACGGCGGGTCCCAACGGCGCGGTGGCCGGCCTATTCAATGGGACCAAGCTGAATCTGGCGGGACCCCTCCTGAGCGTGGCCAGCACCCTAACCGCACCCGGCGGTCTGGCCAATATCTCGAACGGTGGTCAGCTCACGGTGACGGGTTCGACCGACCCCTTAGTCTCCTTCTCGGGCGGGAGTGCAACCGTCGCCGGCGATTCCGGCTCGTCTATGTTCAACCTGCTGAGCACCGCCACGGCGGTGGATGCGGAGAGCGGGTTGACCCTGGGGACCGACCGGCCGATCCAGGGACCGCTCCAGCCGGACGCGACCCGGCCAGTTCTGACGTCGCTGCTGGAGAGCTCCGGGGCCACCGTGGCGGGTCAGCGGGTCATGAACATTGACACGGCGCTCCTCGAGGCGACGGCGCCGTTGCTGAACCTGAAGGCGGGGAGCGTGATGACCTCGAGCGTGGACGCCATCAACCTGAACAGCAGGGCGAACGTTTCACTCTCGGGCAGCGACCTGATCCGGCTCGACAACAGTATTCTCAACGTCAACGGCGGTTCGCTGGTCAACGTCAACGCGAGTAAGCTCGCGGTGGGCGGAGATCTCGTCAATCTGCTCAACGGCGCGACACTCACCGTCTTCAACGGGCCACTGATCACGGTAAGTGGCAACGGTTTCGTCAACATCACCGGCAGCCTCATCAACTTCGGCGGGACGGGTGGAAACAAGGTCAACATTATGAACAGTCTTTGCCCCTGTTCACTCTTCGGAGGGGTTCCGGTGGCGTTGCAGAACGGGGCGCTGGCGGCAAACGTTCAGATTTCGAATCCGATCAAGAACACGACCCTGGGTCAGCTGACCCTATCGCCGACCGCCGCGCTGGCCGTAGTGAACGGTGGCGGAAGCAAGTTGACGGTCAAGGGCCAATGACCTCCGCGCCCGACCGGCGAGGAGCCGAGCCGTACGGGGGGCTGGACTAGTAGTTCCAGCCCAGGATGGCTGAGACGAAATTCCGACGGTACTGGAAGACGTCCAGATTCGAGTTGGCGAAGGTCGTCTGGTAACTGACGGTGAAGGTCAGGTTGTATGGCAGGGGCGTCACCACCGCGAAGACGTTCGTGTACTCCGTGTCGCGCCGCCGGATCGTGTTTGGGGCTTGGCTCGGGAGGAAGGCGTTCGTGTGCAGGTATTCGCGAAGGTGGACATCGAAGTCGTCCGTGAGACGAATACCGTACCATGGGAGCGTGTACTGTCCGCCCGCGAGCACCCGGCTGCCGTAATAACTGAGGTCGCGGCCCCGGCCGCGCGGCCCGTCGAGGTCATCGAAATCCCACTGGTAGCCGATCTTGATTTGATGCTGGTCATTCGAGAAACGGAAGGCGTGAGTGAGACCGACCATGTAGTTGTCCCCATCACGCTTCTCGGGTCCCGGGGTGTTCGTCTCCTTGCCGTACCCCTTGTCCTGGTACCGGAGCTGCAGCGCGTCGAGGTTCCAGGAGTTGGGCAGGACGACGAGGCTGGGCACGACCGTATGGCGCTGGACGAATTTGTCTCCGCCCAGCGTGAGGTAGTCATAGCTGTACTGCAGAGCCGCCTGGTAGGGCACACCGCTGACTATCCCACGGTAGCTGGTACCGAGCCCGCCCAGGTAGTCCACGATGTTGAACTTGGTGATGTCGTTGTTGTAGGTCGAAAAGATCGAGGCAGTCGCCGTGGCATCCCAGCCGCCTTGGCGAAGGAAGGTGTAGTCGAGGCGGAGGGAACCCAGCTCGCCCAGGCTGGCTTGCCGGCGATTCCGCAGCAGGCCCACGAGTGGGTCCCGACCCTGCTCCGGGTTCACGACAACGTTGTCGTCGTAGAAGAAGCCCAGCCGGACCTCGGCCTTCAAGCGACGCTCGCCTTCGCGGGCGGCCACGACCGCCCCACGAAGTCTTTCGGCCGGGCCGGTCAAAGGCGAGGCCGGCTGGAGCCGGAGGGCCTCGTCGAGTTCCGCGGTGGCCTGCTCCGGCAGCCCTAGAATCCCCAGCGCGAGCCCACTGTAGAAACGCGTGACCTGCTGAATATTAGGATCGGACGACGTCCCAGCCCGGAAGGCGCGCACAGCTCCCTGGTAGTCCTTGTTTCGATAGCGCATGAACCCGACGTAGTAGCCGAGGCTGTCGAGGCGGGGGTTGGCCGCAAAAACCTGCTCGAGGAGCGGTTGAGCCTTATCGTACTGTTCCATTCCGAAGTAGAGGGCGCCGAGCTGGAAGGCAATAGCCTGGTCGCGCGACTCGCGTTTGCGGGCTTGCTCGAGCGCCTCCACCGCCTGGTCATAGCGCTTGAGGGCAATGTTGCTGAGGCCGGCGTAATACAGCGCCTCGACATTGTTCGGGTCGAGCTGGAGAGCTTGGCGGAAGCTCGTGAGCGCGTCCTCGTAGCGCTTCTCGTCGTAGGCCAGGCTGCCGCGAGCGACAAAAACGGAGGCCTCGCCCTCCTGAGCCCAGGCCGAAGTGGTCAGGTATGTGAGAAGGACGAGGGAACACAGTACGGCCAGGGCCAGGCCGGTCGATTGACGTCGGAGGTCCCTCGTTCCTTGCAGCTGCTGGCGCTGCATGGCCCCCCCAAAAACGGTTAGATAATCAGAGACGAATAAAGATCGAGCGCATAGCCTCTTTCACGTATCAGCCGGCTTCCAGATTGTCAAGATATTCGTGCGCCTACCTCCCTTGACCCCGGGCTGGCCAAGTCTTACACTCGGGCGGCTCATTATCCCCGTCCTCCAAGGCCCAGCCAGCGGGAGGTCCGGACATGACGTGCGCTCGGTGCCAGAAGAACAACCCCCTCGGCGCGCGATTCTGCGGTGCTTGCGGCACCCGGCTTGATGAACCCTGCCCAGCCTGCGGGCTTGCGAATCCGCCCGAGAATCGGTTCTGTCATGCGTGCGGCCTCTCGTTGGCGACCGGGGAGGTGAGGACGCGGGATGTCTCCCCTCGTTCCTACACCCCTCAGCACCTCGCCGAGAAGATCCTCAGCACGCGCGCAGCGCTCGAGGGCGAACACAAGCAGGTGACCGTGCTATTCGCAGACATCGAGGACTTCACCGGGCTTGCCGGGCGTCTGGACCCCGAAGACGTGCACCTCCTCATGGATGAGGTCTTCTCGGTCCTGCTGGAATGCGTCCATCGCTACGAGGGCACCGTTAATCAATTTCTGGGCGACGGGATCATGGCGCTGTTTGGCGCGCCCGTAGCTCTCGAGGATCATGCGGTGCGAGCGGTGGGGGCAGCGCTCGACATCCACGACACGATTACGGCGCGAGCTGACGACTTCCGGACGCGCTTCGGTCACAGCCCGGCGCTCCGCATCGGCCTCAACTCCGGCCGCGTCGTGGTAGGGAAGATCGGCGATGACTTACGTATGGACTACACAGCACAGGGCGACACGGTCAATCTGGCCGCGCGTCTTCAGCAACTAGCCGAGGTGGGGACGGTGACCATGGGACCGGCGACCCAAAGGCTGGTGGCTGATTCGGTCGAATGCGTTTCACTCGGCGCTTTCGCAGTAAAGGGCAGGGCGACGCTAATCGAGGTCTTCCGACCCATTCAGATGCTCGAACGGGGAGCCCTCTTGAGCATCTCACCGACATCCGGATTGTCGCCGTTTGTGGGCCGGGAGGAAGAGTTGGCCGTCCTCCTCGAGATGTTCAATGCGGTGCGCGGGGGAGACTTCCAGACCGCCATCGTGACCGGCGAGGCGGGTGGCGGCAAGTCGCGACTCTTGCACGAATTCAGGCGCCGGATTGACCACCCGGGGCTGCGGTGGTTCGTGGGACACTGTGTGCCGTACGGGCGGTCGACTCCGTATCGGCCCATTGTGAAGATGCTCCGTGCAGCATGCGGCTTCCGTGAGAACGACTCGCCGGAGGCGGCTGCCCGAGCATTGGGCACGCTGCTGACTCCGTTGGGCGAGCGGCGCCAGCAGGTCGAGGCTGTGCTCCGGTACGTGCTCGGTCTCCAATCCGCGGACACCGAGTTGGCCCCCCTGTCCGCCGTTGACCGCCGGACGGCCATCACCAGGGCGCTGGACGCGGTTATCGAGGTGCTCGGAGCGGCGGGCCCGCTGGTCCTCGTGCTGGAGGACTGCCAGTGGCTCGACCCGGTTAGCGCGGAGTATCTCGCGCTGATCTCGCAGCGCTTGCCTCCTGGCCCGATCCTCTTCGTCCTGACCTTCCGCCCGGACGAGGCGACGGGACTGGTGGGACGTGCCGTCGGCGAGCACGTCTTACTGCGGCCCTTGAGTCCCCCCCAGGCCCAGACGCTCACCACCAGTCTGGCCGGAGGACAGTTGTCGCCCGAATTAGTCACCCTCGTCGTGGATCGCGCGGGCGGCAATCCGCTCTTCATCGAAGAGGTGACGCGCTCACTAGTGGAGTCCGGCGCGGAGAGCATACCACCCACCGTTGAGGCCCTTCTCAAGGCTCGCATTGACCGGCTTGCCCCCAATCTCAAAACGGCGCTGTGCACAGCCGCCGTGATCGGTCAGGAGTTCTCGAAGGCGCTGCTGGAGCGGGTGCTGGACGACCCCAGCGACCTCGGAGCGACGATGCAGGAGCTCGTCAGCCTCGGGCTGATTACGGAGTCAGAGAGAACGACCGATGTCTTCCGGTTCCGCCAGCCGCTGCTCCAGGAGGTGGCCTACGAGGGCTGGCTCACGCATCGCCGCAATGCACTGCACAAGCTGATCGGTGAGACGATCGAGCGGATCTACCCGCATCGGCTGTTCGAGTACCTTGAGAAACTGGCGCGGCACTTTACACGCTCGGAACAGTGGGATCGAGCCGTCCACTACGACCGGGCATCCGGGCGGAAGGCCACCACGCTGTGCGCGAATCGGGAAGCGATTCGGCGCTTCGAGCGAGCGAGCGAGATGCTCCAGCGGCTGCCAGAGAGCCTGGAACGGGCCGGCCAGGCCATCGATATCCGCCTGGACCTGTGTTCCCCGAACCTCCAGCTCGGACGACTTGACGAGGTGTTGCGCCTCTGCCGGGAAGCGGAGCCGCTGGCTAAGGCGCTGGGCGACCAACCGAGGCTCGCCCACGTGTACTCGCATTTGAGCAACTACCACTATCTCAAGGGCGAGCCCGACACGGCCACCGAGTACGGGCAGTTGTGCCTCACTATGTCCGGCGGCGCAAGCAACCCGTCGGTGCCGCACGCGCCCCGGCAGTATCTGGGAACGAGCTACCACGTTCTTGGGCGGTTTCAGGAAGCCACGGCGATTCTCAAGGAGCACATCGAGGCCATAGAGCATGGAGAGGAGTTCAAGCGTTTCGGACCCGACAATCTCTCCTATGTCTCCTCGTGCGGGTGGCTGGCCTTCACGCTCTCAGAGCTCGGGGACTTTCCGCGGGCCCACGAGATGGCCGCACGAGGCCACCAGGTCGCCATCATGGCCAGGCACGCGTACGTGCAGGCCATCGCCACGACCTTCGCCGGCCTCGTCTGGCACAGTCAGGGAGACATCGGCCGGGCTTTCCCGATTCTCAGGCAAAGTCTCAACATCTGCCTTGACCACCAGCTGGTCGTGTGGCGCCCTATCGCGGGCGCGCTGCTGGGGCATGCCTCCGTGCTGCTTGGCCAGGTTTCAGATGGGCTCGACCTGCTCACCGAAGCGGCTGCGGTGACGGAGCAGTTGCAGGTCCGAGCATACCAGGCCCTCTGGGCTGGGCGCCTGGCGGAGGCGCTTTTAGTAGCGGGTCAGATCCCGAAGGCCCACGAGACTGCCCGCCGTGCGCTGGAACTGGCCGTGCAGCACAAGGAAGCAGGCAACCACGCCCGCGCGCTCGTCGTCCTCGGGACAATCTGTCTGCGACTTGGCCCGGCCACTTTTGGCCAGGCTCGCGACTACCTCCAGCAAGGGCTCATTGAGGCCGAGCAGCTCCACATGCGCCCGCTTCTCGCGCGCTGCTACGACATCCTGGGGCGGCTGGCAAGAGAACGGGGTGATTCCGTGGCGGCCTCGCCGTTCCACGAAAGGTCGATCACAATCCAGAGGGAGCTAGGTTTGAATGCGTGGTGGGCGGCGCTCCTGATTCCGCCTCTATCGGTGGAGAAGCGGCCGGCAGATCTACGGCGATACCCGCGAACCGTCGTTGCGTGGCCGGTCACGGTTAAAACGGACCAACGAAGCTTCCACCTTTTGACAGCGAACGTGAGCCAGCTTGGAGCAAAGGTTCCATTTGGCGAGCCTCTGGAAGTTGGCACCCCGGCCCAGCTTCACTTCCAACCTCCCGACGGGCGACCACTTGATGTGCAGGCCAGGGTGTCGCGCGCAGACTCTGACGGGCTGGTTTTTGCCTTCGCCAGCGCTCTGGGCGAAGGAGCCTTGCTCTCCTCGGAGCCCCCCTCGAGCGGCGCGGTGGTGGGGTGAGAACTGCTGGGGACAGTTTTTTTAAAGGAGAGTGACGTGCGCGAGAACACGCTCAGAACGATCTGGAAGCGCGGCGAGGCCGCCGTCAACGGGTGGCTGTCCATTCCCTCGGGATTCTCGGCCGAGGTGATGGCCCACCAGGGCTTCGACTCGCTGACCGTGGACATGCAGCATGGCGTGGTGGACTACCAGGTCGGCGTGAACATGCTCCAGGGCATCTCGACCACCGGCGTCATCCCGCTGGCGCGCGTGCCGTGGAACGACCCGGCTCGCATCATGAAGATCCTGGACGCGGGCGCCTACGGCGTCATCTGTCCCATGGTCAACACCCGCGAGCAGGCCGAGGCCCTTGTCCAGGCGTGCAGGTACCCGCCGCGCGGCTACCGCAGCTGGGGCCCGGTGCGCGCGAGCCTGTACATGGGCGCCGACTACGGCGACCGCGCCAACGACGAGATCATCGTGATGCCGATGATCGAGACGGCCGAGGCGATGAAGAACCTGGACGACATCCTGAGCGTGCCGGGCGTGGACGCCGTCTACGTCGGACCGTCGGACCTCTCGCTGGCGTTCGGCTGCAAGCCGCGGCTCGACCAGACGGACGCGCCGGTCGTGGAGGCGCAGCAGGTGATCGCCAAGGCGTGCAAGAAGCACGGCGTCATCGCCGGCATACACAACGCGACCGCCGCCTACGCGGTCAAGATGATCGCCGAGGGCTACCGGTTCGTCACGCTCGCCAGCGACAGCCGCTTCATGGCCGCCAAGGCCGCCGAGGAAGTCGGAGTCGTCAGAAAGACAGGAACACAGGGCGGGAAGCTTCCGGCGTACTAGATCGTGCGCTTCGATCTGGCGCTGCTCGAGAGGGCGCGCGCGAATCTTGCCGCCTTCGACCGGCGGGCCGTGGCTGTCGAGGGGCGCAAGGCCGCCGCAGTGGCCGTGGTCCTGCTTCCCGATCACGAGGGGCGCGGCTGCTTCCTGCTGACCAAGCGCGCGCCGACGCTTCGCGCCCACAAAGGGCAGTGGGCGCTGCCGGGCGGACGGGTGGACGCCGGGGAGAGCCCGGAAGGCGCGGCGCTCCGCGAGCTCGACGAGGAAGTCGGGCTCAAGCTCGGCGCGGGGACGGCGCTCGGGCTCCTCGACGACTACCCGACGCGCTCGGGGTTCCTCATCACGCCTGTCGTCTTCTGGGCCGATGATCCCGGCGAGCTCGCGCCGAACCCCGCCGAGGTGGCGCGCGTGCACCTGGTCCCGCTCGAGGACCTCGATGCCCCGGACATGCCGCGCTTCGTCAGCATCCCAGAGAGCGACCGGCCGGTCATCCAGCTGCCCCTCCTCGGCAGCCTCATTCACGCGCCCACGGCGGCCGTGATCTACCAGATGCGCGAGGTGGTCAGCCACGGCCGCCCGACGCGCGTCGACCATCTCGAACAGCCCGTCTGGGCGTGGCGCTGATCGGAGACCATATGGGAAAGCTCGACGGAAAGATCGCGATCGTCACCGGCGGCGGCACCGGCATCGGCCGCTCCACCGCGCTCATGCTGGCCGCCGAGGGCGCGCACGTCGTCGTCGCGGGCCGGCGCAAGCCGCCTCTCGAGGCGGTCGTCGCCGAGATCACGAAGGCCGGCGGCCGCGCTGTGGCGCGCGAGGCCGACGTCGCCAAGCCCGCCCAGGGGCGCGGCTTGGCGGAATGGGTCGTCAAGGAGCTCGGCCGCGTGGACATCCTCA
>Ga0209751_10003815_pt1 | contig 14568 bp, 11 predicted proteins | sample RifCSP13_1_FD_184019 | JGI IMG/M metagenome (GOLD analysis project Ga0209751, IMG submission 184019) | Soil microbial communities from Rifle, Colorado - Rifle CSP2_sed 13_1 (SPAdes) (version 2) | ecosystem: Environmental > Terrestrial > Deep subsurface > Rock core/Sediment | place: Rifle... | reverse complement strand
GAGACGAAAAAGTAGCCAGTCCCCATCTGGATTCCCGCTTGCGCGGGAATGACGACAGTGGGCCACCGATTTTGTAAACGAACTTTAGTTCCAGGACGCTAGGGATGTTCGATTTCACCATCTTAATCGTTGGCGCCATGCTGTTTGTCGCCTATGCCAACGGCGCCAATGACAACTTCAAGGGTGTCGCAACGCTGTTCGGCAGCGGCGTCACCGATTATCGCAAAGCTCTCTGGTGGGCGACGGCGACCACCCTTGCCGGCTCGCTGGCCGCCTTTCTGCTGGCCACAGAACTTATTTCCGTGTTCCAAGGAAAGGGTCTAGTTCCCCCGTTTCTCGTTCAGTCGCCGGCATTTCTCAAGGCCGTCATCCTCGGCGCAGCGCTGACGGTTTTCGCCGCAACCCAGATCGGCATGCCGATCTCGACGACGCACAGTCTGACGGGCGCGCTGATCGGCGGCGGCGTCGCGGCTGTGGGATTGAATTTGACCGCCGCAACCATATGGCAAAGTTTTTTCCTGCCGCTGCTCGTGAGTCCAATCGTCGCGCTGGCGCTCTCGGCGGCGGCCTATCCGCTTTTGAACGGGGCCCTGCGTCTTGCCGGCATCGACAAACAAACCTGCGTCTGTGTGGGGAATGAAGTCCTGCCGACGATGGTAAGCGCCGAAGGATTTGTTTTTTCCAACGCATCAAGCGGGCTCCGCATCATCGTCGACCAACCGAGCCGGTGCGTGCAGCGACTCACCGGCACGATGTTCGGAATCGATGTGCACAGGCTGATCGAGTACGGCCACTACCTCAGCGCCGGGGCGGTGAGCTTTGCCCGGGGCCTCAACGACACGCCGAAAATCGTCGCCCTTGGGCTGGCCGGCGGCGCCCTCAATCTCAGTTGGTCCATCGGCGTGGTAGCGATTGTGATGGCGCTGGGCGGCTTTTTGAACGCGCGAAAAGTGGCCGAGACCGTGAGCAAGCGCATCACGGCACTCGATGCGGATCAGGGATTTCTGGCGAATCTCGTCACCAGCGTTTTGGTGATCTTCGCTTCAAAGTGGGGCTTGCCGGTTTCGACTACGCATGTCTCCTGCGGCGCGCTGTTCGGCATCGGTGCGGCCAGCGGCCAGGCGCGTTGGGCGGTCATCCGCACCATTTTGCTCGCCTGGGTTTTGACTCTTCCGTTTGCGGCAGTGAGCGCCGGTTCGATCTACCTGTTGTTGTCCTAGTGACGGTAACGTAGAGGTAGCGAAAGAATCATGAAAACGGCCAAGAGACTTTTTATCGCCTTCTTGATCATCGATGTCACAGCGGCGATTTTTTTTCTGCCGTTTCGGGATTGGTTTGTCCGGTTCGAAGATTATATCCGGGGTCTCGGCAGCCTCGGACCCATCGCGGTGGCCCTGGCCTACGTCCTGACAGCCGTCCTGTTTATCCCCGGAAGCGCAATCACCATTGGCGCGGGTACGCTGTTCGGCCTCAAGACCGGTTTCTTCGTCGTCCTCGTCGGCGCCAACCTGGGCGCGCTATGCGCGTTTCTATTGGCGCGAACTTTGTTGCGGGAAAAAGTGACGAGATGGGCCGCGGGTAACGCGAAATTTCGCTCTCTCGACCGAGCGATCGGCAGCCAGGGCTTTAAAATGGTCTTTCTCTCGCGTCTCAGCCCGGCCTTCCCGTTTAATTTGCTCAATTATCTTCTGGGACTCACGGCGGTCCGCACCGGCGCCTACGTTGTCGCCAATCTCCTCGGCATGTCGCCGGGTATTTTGCTTTACGTTTATATCGGCGCCGCCGCGCGAGACGCTTTGGCAGGACAAACGGATGGGTCAACAGACTTCTACCAGCAAATCTTGAAGTATGTCGGCCTGCTCGCAACCGTGGCCGTGGTGGTGATTGTGACGCGCATCGCGCGCAAAGCTTTGCGCGAGGCGGAACGAGCCTGAGAATGTCGCCCCTCATGCAAAAGCCGCGCGTCGATCCGAACCACAAGCCAATTTCGTTTTGCGAGATGATGCTCGTCGATGATGCCCACGACAAGCAACTGATCGAGAACTGCCATCCCTCAGGTTGGGTCAATCCCACTGCCGCCGGCAAGTACAACCTGGCCGTCATCGGCGCGGGCACGGCGGGATTAGTGAGCGCGGCGGGCGCCGCCGGGCTCGGCGCCAAAGTAGCATTGATTGAGCGCAATCTCATGGGCGGAGATTGTTTGAATGTTGGCTGTGTGCCGTCCAAAGGCGTCATCCGCGCGGCGCGCGCGGTCCACGAGGCGCGCAGCGGCAAGGACTTTGGCGTCCAATTCGACTGTAAACCCGATATTGCTTTCGCTACTGCGATGGAACGCATGCGCAGGGTGCGCGCCGGCATCAGTGCCCACGATTCCGCCGAACGCTTTCGTAAACTCGGAGTCGATGTGTTTATGGGCAGCGGTCGTTTCCTCGGTCCTTCGGCTGTTGAGGTGGACGGCAAGCGGATTGAGTTCGATCGCGCCGTGATCGCCACGGGAGCCCGAGCGGCGGATCTGCCGGTGCCCGGCTTGAAGGAAGCCGGATACCTGACCAACGAGACGGTTTTTACGCTGACCGAATTGCCGCGCCGCATCGCCGTCATCGGCGCGGGACCCATCGGCTGCGAGCTGGCGCAGTCTTTTGCCCGCTTCGGCAGCGAGGTTTACCTGATCGAAGCCCTGCACGGCATCATGCCGAATGAGGATCAGGATGCTTCCGAAGTTGTTCGCGAATCAATGATGGACCGTGACGGCGTGAAGCTCATGTGCTGTGGCAAGGAATTGAAAGTAAGCAATCCGGACGGCCGCAAACACTTGACCCTGGACTCCCACGAAAACCATTACGACATCGTGGTCGATGAGATACTGGTGGGCGGAGGCCGCAAGCCTAATCTGGAACATTTGGGCTTGGAAGCAGCGGAGGTGGAGTACACGGCCCAGGGCGTGACGGTGGATGACCGGCTGCGCACGACCAATGGAAAAATTTTCGCCGCCGGCGATATCTGCTCGCGCTACAAATTCACTCATGCCGCCGACGCCATGGCGCGGATCGTGATTGCCAACGCGCTCTTTTTCGCCCGGCGCAGGGTGACCGATCTAGTGATACCCTGGTGCACTTACACCGACCCGGAGATCGCCCATGTCGGCTACTATGAGAAGGATGCAAAGGTAGCAGGTTTTGACGTAGCCACGATCACGCAGCCGCTCAGTGACGTCGACCGCGCCGTGCTTGACGGCGAAAGCCAGGGATTTGCCCGCGTTCACTACGACAAGAAAACTGGTAGGATCCTCGGCGGCACCATCGTGGCGCGCCATGCCGGGGAGATGATTGGCGAATTGACGTTGGCGATGACTGCGAAACAGGGCATGAGCGTGTTGTCATCGACGATTCATTCTTATCCCACCCAGGCCGAGGTGCTGCGCAAGATCGGCGACGCCTATATGCGGACAAAGCTCACGCCGACGGTGAAGAAGGTCATTGAAAAATGGCTCGCATGGCGAAGGTGAGAAGCAGAAACAATGCGCATATCGGTCATCCTTCCCGTGCTGAACGAAGAGAAAACCATCGGCCAAACGCTGGCGTCTGTGATGGCGTTGCACCCTCACGAGATTTTCGTCGTGGACGGCGGCAGCACGGACTGCACACGCAGGATCAGCGTGGAGGCCGGCGCGAAGGTATTGATGACCGGCCCCGGCCGGGCCAGGCAGATGAATCGCGGCGCCCTGGATGCGACCGGCGATATTCTGCTGTTTCTTCACGCCGACACTCGGTTGCCAGCGTCCGCTTTTCGCGACATCGAATCGGCGCTGAGCGACGCGCGCTGTCTCGGCGGGCGGTTTGATGTCGAGCTGGACAGCGATCGCTGGTTGCTCAAGGCGGTTGGCTTCATGATCAGCCTGCGGTCGCGGCTTTCGAAAGTCGGCACCGGCGACCAGGCGATTTTCGTGCGACGGGAAATTCTTGCGGAGCTGGGCGGCTTTCCCGATATGCCACTGATGGAGGACATCGCGTTTTGCCGCATGCTCAGGCGCGCGGGCAAGGTCGCCTGCTTGCGGAGTAAAGTGGTGACCTCGGCGCGGCGCTGGGAGGCGGATGGAGTGTGGCGCACGATTTTCAAGATGTGGATGCTAAAGCTGCTCTACCTTGCCGGCGTCCCGCCGGCGCGCTTGAAACGATTCTATGCCGACACCCGCTAACGCGCTCGCCGTCATGGCCAAGGCGCCGATCGCCGGTGAAGTGAAGACCCGCCTGGTGCCGCTCTTGACCCACGAGCAAGCGGCGGATTTGTACCGCGCCCTGCTGCTGGATCAATTGGAGCATCTTAGCAGGCTCACCGTCGCGGATCTCTATCTCGTTTACGCTCCCGGCAGCGCGGCACCGCTCATGAAACAGCTCGCGCCGCCCAATTTCCACTGCTTCGCGCAGCGCGGTGGCGATCTCAGCGAACGAATGGACGCCGCTTTCATCGACCTTTGGCGCCGCGGTCACCGTAACGTCGTGCTGGTCGGCAGCGATCTGCCGGCCTTGCCGTTAAGTTATTTGGAAACCGCTTTCGGCCTTCTGGTAACGTCGACCCATCAGGTGGTTCTCGGCCCCAGCCGCGACGGCGGCTACTATCTGGTCGGCATGAATCAACCGACGCCGGAAATGTTTCAGAACATGACCTGGAGCCACAACCAAGTTCTGGCGCAGACTACCGACAAGTTGGGCAAACTCGGCATTCAGCCGGCGCTACTGCCGGGATGGTTCGATATCGACTCGTTCGAAGATCTCAAGCAACTCAAAGCTCTGTCAGAGCCGACGGCCCGCGGCGCCGTGAGACGGACCCTGAGCTATATCGAGGGCCTCGGGCTGCTTGATCGTCTCAATCGGCAGGCCTAGCAGTTCGCCAATTCGCCCTCCGGTTGGAAGTTTCCGGCATGTCTCACAACACTGCTGACCTGGGTCAATGAAAGTGATAAGGGTAGACTCAGACACGAAACATTATCACCGGAACAGTCCGGTTAGAGCGGACAAGGTTTATGAACCAATCGATCGATCAACTATGCGTCAACACCATCCGCATGCTTTGCGTGGATGCGATCGAAAAGGCCAAGTCGGGCCATCCGGGCGCGCCGATGGGCTTGGCGCCCGCGGCTTATGTTTTGTGGACCCGCTTCCTCAAGCATAACCCGAAAAACCCCTCGTGGCCGGATCGCGACCGCTTCGTCCTCTCCGCGGGGCACGCATCGATGCTGCTCTACAGCATGCTTCATCTCACCGGCTACGATGTGCCGTTGGAGCAAATCAAACAGTTTCGCCAGTGGGAGAGCCGAACGCCGGGCCATCCGGAGCGGGGCTTTACTCCCGGCGTCGAGACCACCACGGGACCGCTGGGCCAGGGTTTCGGCAACGGTGTCGGCATGGCCATCGCGGAAGCCTACCTGGCCGCCCGCTACAACCGGCCGGGATTCGCAATCGTCGATCACTTTAGTTACGCGATCGTCAGCGACGGCGATCTGATGGAAGGCGTCGCCGCCGAAGCCGCCAGTCTCGCCGGCCATTTAAAATTGGGCAAACTGATCTATCTGTACGACAACAACCTGATTTCGCTTGCCGCCTCCACCGACTTGACGTTCACGGAAGATCGCGCGAAGCGGTTCGAGGCCTATGGCTGGCACACGCAACTGGTGGACGACGGCAACGACCTGGACGCCATCGACAAAGCGCTGCGCGCGGCCCGCAGCGAGGCCACGCGGCCTTCGCTTATTTTACTCCGCACCCACATCGGTTACGGATCACCGGGAAAGCAAGATACCTTCGAAGCCCATGGGGCCCCGCTCGGCGACGAGGAGGCGAAGCGGACAAAAGAAAATCTGGGCTGGCCGGCGCAGCCGCCGTTTTTTATTCCAGAGGCGGCGTTGGCCCGGTTTAGCGAGGGAATCAAGAGCGGGCAAAGCGCCGAAGCGCAGTGGAACGAAAGATTTTCCGCCTATGCGAAAGCATTTCCCGACTTGGCCCGGGAATTCGAGCAACTCATGCGCGGTGAATTGCCCCGAGGATGGGACTCAGGGATTCCTGATTTCCCCGCCGACGCAAAAGGTGTGGCCACTCGCACCGCGTCGGGCAAAATTCTCAACGCCATCGCGCCGAAGCTCCCCGGTTTGATCGGCGGGTCCGCCGACTTGAATCCCTCGACGTTCACGGCGCTTTCGAAGCTCGGCGACTTCGAGAGTCCCGAAAGAGATTTCACAAACAGCCAAGGATCGGCGGGCGGCGGCTTGGATTATGCCGGCCGCAACTTGCATTTCGGCGTGCGCGAGCATGGCATGGGTGCGGCTCTCAACGGCATGGCGGCCCACGGCGGAATTATTCCCTTCGGCTCGACCTTTTTGATTTTCTCGGATTACCTGCGACCGTCGATCCGGCTCGCCGCCCTCATGGAATTGGGGGTGATCTACGTTTTCACGCATGACAGCATCGGTGTCGGCGAAGACGGACCGACGCATCAGCCGATTGAGCAGCTAGCGGCGCTCCGTGCAATTCCGCACCTTGTCGTTATTCGCCCATGCGACGCCAACGAGACCGCAGTGGCATGGCGAGTGGCGATCGAGAGCCGGGACCGGCCTGTCGCGCTGGTGTTATCGAGGCAAAACCTGCCGACGCTCGATCGCGGCCAGTTCGCCGCAGCCGCTGGCCTTCGAAAGGGAGCTTATGTATTAGCCGATGCGCCCGGAGGCAAACCCGATCTGGTACTGATCGGCACGGGATCGGAAGTATCTCTCGTCATCGCGGCAAGGCAAAAGCTTTCTGAGCAAAACATTCAAGCGCGCGTTGTGTCCATGCCAAGCTGGGAGCTGTTCGACGCGCAACCGCGCGAGTATCGCGATACGGTTTTGTTGCCGTCGGTGCGGCCGAGACTTGCGGTGGAGGCGGCACTGCCCCAAGGGTGGCATCACTACGTCGGCGACGGCGGAGATATCCTCGGCGTGGAGCGCTTTGGCGCGTCGGCGCCCGGCCCGGTGGTCATGGAAAAACTCGGCTTCACCGTGGATAACGTCGTGAACCGCGCCGTGGCGCTCTTAAAGTAATGAGTAACGAGGACTGAATTAAGTACTGAGTGCTGAGTAACGAGTGCTGAGTAATGCAAATCTTTGTTGGGCGGTTGGTTTTTTCACTCAGCACTCAGGACTCGTAACTCAGCACTCCCTACAGGAGTAGCGGATGCGCATTGCCGTCGGCGCCGATCATGCGGGATTCGACCTCAAACAGATACTGGTCGCCTATCTGCGCCATCGCGGCCATGAGGTCTTCGATGTCGGTACTAACAGCGACGATCCGGTGGATTATCCCGACTATGCCGAAGCAGTAAGTAAAGTTCTTATCGACGGCCGCGCCGAGCGAGGCCTGCTGATCTGCGGCAGCGGCGTTGGGACATCCGTCTCCGCAAACAAGATTCCCGGCATCCGTGCTGGGCTCTGCCACAATACCTATTCCGCGCGCCAAGGGGTCGAACACGACGACATGAATGTTCTAGTGCTCGGCGCCCGGGTCATCGGCATCGAGCTGGCCCGGGAGTTGGTGGACAACTTCTTGGGCGCGAAATTCACCGGCGAAGAGCGCCACCGCCGCCGTCTGGAAAAGATCAAGGCGCTGGAAAAACGCTACGGGAAGGCAAAGTAAGGACAACCGAACATGAACCCTCTAAAAGAGCTACTGAAACAGGGACAGTCCGTCTGGCTCGACTATATTCGGCGCGACCTCGTTCGCCGCGGCGAGCTCAGGCGCCTGGTCGAAGAGGACGGCATCCGCGGGGTGACCAGCAACCCGACGATTTTCGAGAAAGCCATCGCCGGCAGCACGGACTACGACGAGGCGCTCGGCGCGTTGCTAGCTCAAGACCCGCAGGCCAACGTGGAAAAACTCTATGAGCCGCTGGCCGTCGAGGACATTCAAATGGCCGCCGACATACTGCGCCCGGTCTACGACGAAAGCGACGGCGCCGACGGCTACGTAAGCTTCGAAGTTTCGCCCCATTTGGCCCACGACACCGAGCGCACGATCAGCGAAGCGAAACGGCTGCGAGCGGCGGTGGGACGGCTCAACGTGATGATCAAAGTTCCGGCCACGCCGGCGGGCATTCCGGCCATCGAGGAACTCATTGCCGCCGGCGTCAGCGTCAACGTCACGCTGATGTTTTCCATGAAGCATTACGAAGCGGTGGCGCGCGCCTACATCAAGGGCGTGGAGCGCTGCGCCGATCCGGCAAAAGTCGCCTCCGTGGCGTCGTTTTTCGTCAGCCGGGTGGACACGATGGCGGACAAGGTCCTGGAAAGTTTGGGCACGGCGCAGGCCCTGTCGCTCCTGGGCAAAGTGGCCATCGCCAATTCAAAAATCGTCTATCAGCGTTTCTTGCAGATCTTTCACGGCGAGGGCTTTGCGGCGCTGCGCCAGCGCGGCGCCAGAGTGCAGCGGCCGCTGTGGGCCAGCACCGGCACCAAGAACCCGAAATACTCCGACGTTCTCTACGTCGAAAACTTGATTGGCCCGGAGACCGTCAATACGCTGCCGCCGGAGACGCTCAAGGCGTTTCGCGACCATGGCAAGATCATCGAGGATGCGGTGCGGGAAAGCCTCGATGAGGCGGCGGCGGTGCTCGGCCGCCTGCGCGCCGTGGGCATCGATCTCGATGCGATCACGGAGAGGCTGCAGCAGGACGGCGTCGCCTCCTTTGCCGCGTCCTTCGATCAACTGCTGGCCGCGCTGGAAAAAAAGCGCAGGTCGATGGCCGGCGTGGAGCTGAATCGTCAGGAGCTTCACCTCGGGACGTACCAACGACGCGTCAACAAGCGGGTAAGAGGCTGGGAGGCCGAGCAATTCTCCAGCCGCCTATGGCAAAAGGATCATACGCTGTGGTCGAGAGAGCCGCAGTCTGAATTGACCGACCGCCTTGGCTGGCTCGAGCTTCCCGAGAGCATGGAAAGGCCGGTAGGCGAACTTCGCGTTTTCGCCGACAAAGCCAAAGCGGACGGCTTCAAGCATGTCGTTCTGCTCGGCATGGGCGGGTCGAGCCTGGCGCCGGAAGTGTTTCAAAAAACTTTTGGTAACGCCGCCGGTTATCCTGAGTTGCTTGTGCTCGACAGCACCCACCCGGCCGCGGTGAAGTCCGTCGAAGCGCGGATCGATCCGGCGCGCACACTTTTCCTGATCTCAAGCAAATCGGGGACGACCACGGAGACCAATTCCTTTTTCTATTATTTCTGGGACAGGCTGAAGCAGTTGGAAGCCGAGCCGGGCCGGCATTTCGTCGCCATCACGGATCCCGGAACAGCACTTGAGAAGCTCGCTGCCGAGAGAAAATTTCGCGCGACCTTCAACGCGCCGGAAGAGGTCGGCGGGCGCTATTCCGCGCTCACCGTCTTTGGTCTAGTGCCGGCGGCCTTGATCGGCGTCGACGTCGGCGAAGTTCTCGCCCGCGCGCGGGCGATGAGCCAGGCATGCGGCGCTGCCGCGGCTGGCAATCCCGGCTTGATCCTCGGCGCTGCTTTGGGCGAGCTAGCGCTGGCGAAGCGAGACAAGGTCACTTTCCTTTGTTCGCCGTCGCTGACGGCGTTCCCGTCCTGGGTCGAGCAACTGATCGCTGAAAGCACCGGCAAAGATCGCCGGGGCATCGTGCCGGTGGCTAACGAAGGCGTGGGCGCGCCGGAGAAATACAGCGAAGACCGTTTCTTCGTTTACCTCACACTGAGCGGCGATGAGAACCATGACCTCGACCGGCAGGTGGCGGCGCTGGAGGCCAACGGCCACCCGCTGGCGCGCATCGACTTGAACGACAAATCCGATCTTGGCCAGGAGTTCTTCCGCTGGGAAGTGGCGGTGGCGGCGGCGGGGGCGGCGCTCGGCATTAACCCGTTCAACCAGCCCGACGTGCAGTTGGCGAAGGATCTGGCAAAGAAAGCGATAGAGAAAAACTCGCGCGGCAAAAAGAACGGGGCCGGTCTCAAAGGCGAAGTTACAGTCACGGATGATCAGCCCGCCCTTCGGCAAGCGCTGTCAGCATGGCTCGGCAGCAAGAAGAAACGGGACTATGCCGTCGTTCAGGCCTATCTCGATCCATCGCCGGAAAACATGGCAAAGCTACAAGCCATTTGCGCAGCGATTCGCGATCGACTGGGGGTGGCAACGACGCTCGGTTTCGGCCCGCGCTTTCTCCACTCCACGGGCCAACTGCACAAGGGCGGCCCCAATTCGGTTCTGGTATTACAGGTTGTCGATCAACCCGCCGATGACCTATCTGTGCCGGAGACGAACTATACGTTCGACGCCTTGATCCAAGCTCAGGCCGCTGGCGATTTTGCCGCTCTAAAACAGCGCCGGCGCCGCGTCCTCAGAGTCAATCTCGGAAGCGACCCGGCGGATGGCCTGAATCAATTGGCCGAGGCCGCGCGAGCGCAGCACTAGTGTGGTGTCTCAGAAGTTCATTTAAGGACTCCAACGATGGCAGCGGCTAAGCTCGGACTCAAATCCCCCTCTGTCCCCCTTTTTCAAAGGGGGAATCTTCTCTGTAGGGCTTTAACCCCTCTTTGGAAAAGAGGGGAAGGGGAGATTTTTGAGCGGAATGAGCTGCGAATTATGTGGCAGATCGGGACAGCACACTAGTTCTCCACGGAAGGGGAAACACGCATGGAACTGGGCATGATCGGGCTGGGCCGCATGGGAGCCAACATGACCGAGCGGCTCGTGCTCGGCGGCCACCGGGTGATTACCTATGACCGCAGCGCCGAGGCGGTTCAGCGGGTCGTCGTCAAAGGCGCCGTCGGTGCTCATTCGCTGGCGGATTTCGTCAAACAGTTGAGCCTGCCGCGCGCCATCTGGCTCATGGTTCCGTCCGGCGATCCGGTCGATCAGACCATCGAGCAGTTGCGGCCCCAATTATCTAAAGGCGACATCCTCATCGACGGCGGCAACTCAAATTACAAGGACTCCATCCGGCGCGCCGGCAACCTCAAGCGCGACGGCGTGCATTTTATCGACGCCGGCACCAGCGGCGGCATCTGGGGTCTCAAGGTCGGCTACTGCATGATGATCGGCGGCGAGCCGGAAATCGTCGCCCGCCTCGAACCCATTTTTAAGACGCTTGCGCCCAAGGACGGCTTTCTTCACGTCGGGCCGAGCGGCGCCGGCCACTTCGTCAAGATGATTCACAACGGCATCGAGTACGGCATGTTGCAGGCCTACGGCGAAGGATTTGAGCTGCTGAAAGCCTCCCAGTTCGATCTTGATCTCGGCGCGATTTCCCACCTCTGGAACCAAGGCAGCGTAGTGCGTTCCTGGCTGCTGGAGCTATGCGAAAGCGCCTTCGCAAAAGATCCCAAGCTCGATGCGATCCAAGGCTATGTTGAAGACTCCGGCGAAGGCCGTTGGACGGTGGCGGAGGCGATTGAAAAGAGCGTGCCCGCGCCGGTGTTGACGCTCGCGCTGTTCGCGCGCTTCGCTTCGCGCCAGGACAGCTCGTTCTCCGCCAAGGTCATCGCCGCGCTGCGCAACGAGTTCGGCGGCCATACGGTGAAAAAGGAGTAGGCCTTTATGTACGGCGATCCGCACATTCATGCCGCCGCCACCGGCTCAGGACAGGGCAAACGGCCTCACGCCTGCGTCGTGAGCATTTTCGGTGCCTCCGGCGATCTCACCAAGCGCAAGCTCATCCCGGCGCTTTATAATCTCGCGTTGGAAAATCGCTTGCCGGAACGCTTCGCCGTGGTCGGTTACGCGCGCAGCGAGTTGAGCCACGAGTCGTTTCGCGCCAAGCTGAAAGAGGCGGTCAGAGAATTTTCGCGCACGGGCTTAAAGGATGAAGCGGATTGGGAGAAGTTCGCGGCGACGCTCTACTATGTGCGGGGCGGTTATGACGAGCCGGAGGGCTACCAACGGCTCAAGGAGTTCATCGACGCCTTCGACCGCGGCAGCCGGGCTCTCCCCGCCCGACTTTTATATTTGGCGACCCCGCCGGAGCTATACGGCGCCGTCATCGAGCGAATGTCGGCAGCCGGTTTGGCGCCCAGGGAAACCGACGGCGAGCCGCGCACACGGGTGATCATCGAGAAACCTTTCGGCGCCGATCTGCAAACCGCTCAGGAGCTCAATCACCGCGCACACGAGACCTTGGACGAGAAGCAGGTCTACCGGATTGATCATTATCTCGGCAAGGAAACGGTGCAGAACATCATGGTATTCCGCTTCGCCAACGCCGTTTTCGAGCCGGTTTGGAATCGCCGTTACGTTGATCACGTGCAAATCACCGCGGCGGAGAGCGTCGGCGTGGAAGGCCGCGGCGGCTATTACGACGAGGCCGGCGTAGTGCGCGACATGTTTCAAAACCACTTGCTTCAGCTCCTGTGCCTGACCGCGATGGAGCCGCCGGTGAGTTTTTCCGCGGACGCCGTGCGCGACGAGAAAGGCAAGCTGCTCAAATCCGTTCGTCCGATCGCCCCGGAGGAGGTGGCGGCGGCTGCGGTTCGGGGGCAGTACGCGGGAGGGAAGATCGACGGCGAGGAGATCGCCGGCTACCGCCAGGAGCCTGGCGTCGCCAGGGGATCGACCACGGTAACTTACGCGGCGATCAAGCTCGCCATCGACAATTGGCGCTGGGAAGGCGTGCCGTTTTATTTACGCTCGGGTAAGCGCATGGCAAAGCGCGTCACCGAGGTCGCCATTCAATTCAAGCGGCCACCGCTGCTGTTGTTCAAGTCCCACGCCGTCGAAGCGGTGAACCCCAACGTGCTGGTGATGCGAATTCAGCCCGACGAAGGCTTGTCCCTCACCTTCGAAGTCAAGCCGCCCGGACCCGACATGGTGATCAAACCGCTCAGCCTCGATTTCAATTACCAGGAGGCTTTTGGCAGCAGCTCCCCCGAAGCCTATGAGACGCTCTTGGAAGACTGCATCGAGGGAGATTCGACGCTGTTTACGCGGCACGACTGGGTCGAGTCCGCGTGGACGCTGATGGATCCGATCATTCAGGTTTGGAAGCTGAGCAAACCGAAAAATTTTTCCAACTACGATGCCGGCAGCTGGGGACCGAAGGAGGCTGATGAATTCATCCAGCGGGACGGCCGGCGCTGGCGCCAGCCATAGAAAAGATTCAACCGGATGTGACTCCCGCAAAGACGCAAAGGCGCAAAGGGGAAAAATTGGTTTCCGAACTTAGCGTCTTGGCGCCTTGGCGAGAGAACAATCTTTAACGACCGAATCCAATTCGCTTGTTGTGACGTGAGATGAATTATGGCTCGTAGAGAATTAGTCCTCGCCGGCGACGTTGGCGGGACGAAGACTAACGTCGCGCTTTTTTCCGTTCACGGTGAAAGGCTCCGCCCTGAGTGGACGCAAAGCTTTGCGAGCAAGCGGTATTCGGGTCTCGTACCGGTGCTGCAAGAATTTCTCGCCGCCGGGAGCGCGCACTCCATCGACGCCGCCTGCTTCGGCATCGCCGGGCCGGTGGTCGACGGCAAAGTCAAGACTCCCAATCTTCCCTGGATGATCGACAGCGGCGAATTGCGGCGCGCGCTCAAGCTCGATTCGCTGGCGCTGCTTAACGATCTCGAGGCCGCGGCTTACGGCATCTTCACGCTCGAAGACGACGAGTTCTGCACCCTCAACCAAGGCATCCAGCGCCATTCCGGCAACAAGGCGCTGATTGCGGCCGGAACCGGATTAGGGGAAGCGATTCTGCACGACGATGGCCGTCATTTTCATCCCCTGGCCTCGGAGGGAGGCCACGCCGATTTCGCGCCGCGCGATGATTTGGAGATCGAACTGCTGCGCTATCTGATGAGTCAATTCGGCCACGCGAGCTACGAGCGCGCGTTGTCCGGGCCGGGGCTGTTCAACATCTACGGTTTCTTGAAAGAGCAGCGTGGCTTCGCAGAGCCCAAATGGCTGGCGGACCGGCTCGCCGCGGAAAATGATCCAAGCGCGGTGGTGTCGATGGCCGCCTTGGCGAACGAAGCGGAGATTTGCGTCAAGGCGTTGGACCTCTTCGTATCGATTTACGGCGCAGAAGCGGGCAATCTCGCGCTGCGCGCCAAAGCGCTGCGCGGCCTGTACGTCGGCGGCGGCATCGCGCCGAAGATTCTCGATAAGCTCAAAGACGGCGCATTCATGCGCGCTTTCACCGACAAAGGGCGCTACGCGGACTTGCTCGCTGCCATCCCAGTTCAAATTGTGCTTAACGACCAGGCCGCGCTTCGCGGCGCCGCCTACTACGCGGCATTCTTAACGAGTGACTAATCCCGACCTCATCATCTGCCGGGACGCTGGCGAGCTGAGTCAAATGGCGGCGGAGCGGTTCGTTGGTCTCGTCAACGAAGCGAGTGCAAGTTCCGGGCGATTCATCGTGGCGCTATCCGGCGGCTCGACGCCCAGGGCTTTGTATTCGCTTCTTGCCACGCCGGCTTTCGCCGATCGCATTCCCTGGCCAAAGCTTCACCTTTTTTGGGGCGATGAGCGCTGCGTGCCGCCGGATCATCCGGACAGCAATTATCGGATGGTGCGCGAATCGCTGTTGTCCAAGATTTCCATTCCTTCGGAAAAC
>Ga0209751_10003814_pt1 | contig 14575 bp, 8 predicted proteins | sample RifCSP13_1_FD_184019 | JGI IMG/M metagenome (GOLD analysis project Ga0209751, IMG submission 184019) | Soil microbial communities from Rifle, Colorado - Rifle CSP2_sed 13_1 (SPAdes) (version 2) | ecosystem: Environmental > Terrestrial > Deep subsurface > Rock core/Sediment | place: Rifle... | reverse complement strand
AGTCCTTCAGGTAGACCCGGCTCTTGTACAGGGTCTATGTGTGGCAGGGCAGTCACCGGCGCTGGTCTGTCTTAACGACCTGGGCGAACCCGTACGCCCGGCGTCGATTTGGTCTGACCAGCGCGCGGTACGTGAGGCGGATGAAGTAGCTCAAAGCCTGGGCCCTTTCGCTCCCTTCAGTTTATTGCCGCGGCTCCTTTGGCTAAAGCGACACGAACCGACGCACTATCTTCGAACCAAATGGGTCTTCGAGTCCTTTGACTACATCAGCTTCAAACTGACCCATCACGTGGCTTCCACTGCCCCGGCTGGACAGTCCTGGGACCCACGAGACACCAGGGCCATCGGGTTGGAGCCTGATAAATTTCCCACTTGTGTATGCCGGCTGGGTGAGGTCTTTGGTTCGTTGGCACCAGACGTGGCCGCCAGGCTGGGCTTGCCCGCTGAACTGCCGGTTATAGCTGGTACGATCGACGCGTTCGCTGCCTGGATTGGGACGGCAACACTTTCAAAAGGTTCACTCTGCAACACCGCGGGCACGTCCGAAGGCGTTGCTATTGTTTGGCATCAACCACTCAACGATCCTGAGCAGCGCGTGGTCTCGATACCCCATATCACCGGTCGTGATTGGATTGTCGGCGGAGCGATGTCCACCGGCGGAATCATGTTGGATTGGTTTTCGCGCGCGTTCTACGATCGCGTCACCAATCCCTACGTGGCAGTGGCGGAAGAAGCGAAGTCGGTTACCGCCGGCGCTGAGGGGCTAATCGTCTTGCCTTACCTGGTCGGAGAGCGAGCACCTATGTTCGATCCTGATGCTCGCGGGGTCTTTTTTGGTATTACGGGAAACCACACCCGAGCTCACTTGGCCCGCGCCGTGCTCGAATCCGTTGCGTTCGCCGTGAGGGATGTATGTGAAGTGATTCAGGAAATGGGAGCAGAGATTGGAGACGTGCGTGTGGCTGGCGGCGGCGCCCGCAACGATGTGTGGAACCAAATCAAAGCTGATGTACTCGGACGACGCGTGCTTGTTCCAGAGATTGCCGAGTCTGGCTTACTGGGCGCTGCTATCATCGCGGGCTGGGGCACCGGATACTTTGCGAATCTTGCAGATGCCGCCCAGACGATGGTGAAGTTCCGAGCTGTCCTGGAGCCGAACCCCAGGAACCAAGCAGTCTATGCGGCGTTGTTCGAACTCTATCGCTCTCTTTATATGCATTTGAAAGTTGACTTTGCAACACTTTGTCAGTTGAAGAGAACACACTTCAGCGCATCATCAACAGCCACGCACTAGTCTCGAATAATGATATCGCAGTGCAGTTCGCGAGCGTATTAAATGTCCTCGAAAATATTGAAGCGTCACTCTAGGCTCGGTTTGAGTCCTTGTTAACGAAACAAGCAAATGAAGACTGATCCGTTGTTCTCGGTTGAGGGAAAAGTAACTCTGGTCACCGGGGCCGGTGGCGGAATTGGCTCCTCTCTGTCGCGGGCATTCCTGGCGCGCGGTGCGACTGTTGCTGCGGTCGAGCGAGACCCAGCGTTGCTGGAGCAGCTGGCAAAACAGGTTGGGGCAGACGAACGGGCTCGGCTGCATGGTTACGCCTTCGACCTGATGAATATCGAGTTGATACCAAACCTGGTCGAAAGGATCATCGCACACTCAGGACAAATCGACGTGTTGGTAAATAATGCGGGCATCAATCTTCCTGGCCCCGCTAATGAAGTGAACCAGACCGATTGGGACGCGATACTAACCGTTAACCTAAAGGCGTGCTTCTTCCTGGCGCAGGAGGTGGCTCGCTATATGCGCCGTCAGAGGGTCGGACGGATCATCAACATTGCGTCGCAGCTTGGTATTGTTGGCCGGGACAACTGCGCTCCTTACACCGCCAGCAAGGGCGGGGTCATTCTACTAACCAAGTCGTTATCGTTGGAGTGGGCCAAGGATAATATCCTGGTCAACGCAATCGCGCCGGGCCCGCTACGGACGCCTATGACCGAACCGTTCTTGCAGAAGCCGGAACTGGTACAAGCTATGACCCAGGTTATCCCGCTTGGACGCATTGGGTCTCCGGAAGAGATCGTCGGCGCGGCGTTGCTTCTTGCCTCAGAGGCAGGCAGCTTCATAACCGGAAGCGTTTTGGTGGTGGACGGCGGATACACTGCCAGCTGACATTCGCTACCAGTGCCAGGTCCTCACGCGAAGTTCGAACTACCAATCGACGCAGAAAACCGGACGACACACTAAGAAGGAGGCCGACCAGTGTCTGTGGTAAGACCTAGCCTCGTCGAGTTGCGGCGTATTGCCGCTAGCTATGGGTTTGATCTTTCTGATGCCGAGCTTGAACAGCTTGGCGCGGTCGGGGATGGCACATTGGCATCGTACGCACGCCTTGATCAGATGTCAGCGCCGATACTGCCGGTCAAGTACCGACGCGACGCCGGATGGGCGCCAAGCGAACAAGAAAACCCCTTGAATGCCTGGGCCTGGCGCTGTTCGGTGAAGGGCGCTGCGAGCGGCAAACTAAAGGGCCGCAAGATCGCTTTGAAAGATAACATCTGCCTGGCAGGAATTCCTTTGCGCAATGGCTCGGCTATTCTAGACGGCTTCATACCAAATGAAGATGCGACGGTCGTCACCCGTATTCTTGACGCCGGAGGTGAAATTGTCGGCAAGGCCGTTTGCGAGAGCTTTTGTTGTTCAGCCAACAGCCACACCTGTGATGGTAACCCCGTGCAGAACCCCGCTAATCCTCTCTATTCTACGGGTGGTTCTTCAAGCGGCTGCGGCGCGCTCCTGGCTTCCGGGGTAGTTGAGATGGCTCTGGGTGGCGACCAGGGAGGCTCTATTCGGTTGCCAGCCTCCTGGTGTGGGATTGTTGGTTTGAAGCCAACTTACGGGTTAGTTCCATACAGTGGCATATTCCCCATCGAGCCTACCCTGGATCACGTTGGGCCCATGACTAAAACAGTCGCTGACGCCGCCCTCTTGCTGGAAGTGATTGCCGGCGAAGACGGTCTCGATCCCCGGCAGATACATGTTCGAACCGCACCTTACACTGAAGCGCTCACGGGCGGTATGTCAGGTCTACGCATAGCGGTGGTCCAAGAGGGATTCGGCTGGGAAGGCGCCTCCGAAGTAGAAGTCGACGAAACCGTGAGAGCAGCGGTTAGAAAAATGGAGTTGCTGGGAGCCACCGTCTCGGAAGTATCGGTGCCGCTGCACCGCGACGCCATCCACATCGCCTATGGAATATACATGGAAGGCGCGACGGCGTTCATGGTGAGTGGTGATGGAATGGGCTTCAACTGGCGGGGTCACTACCTTCTGGGACTTCGCGATTTCTACGGGCGAGCGCGGCGGGCAAGGCCCAACGACTTCCCGGCGACCGTCAAGCTGCTGGCCTTGTTTGGACAATACATGAGCGATCGGTATAACGGGCATTACTACTCGAAGGCGCAGAACCTGGCTCGGATGTTGCGCGCCGCTTATGACGCTGTCCTCGCGGACGCCGACTTGTTGGTCATGCCGACCACGCCGATGAAGCCTATGCTGATTCCCGTAAACCCGGATTGGCCGACCTACTTTCGTGCTGCATTCGGAACGGGCGTGAACGCTGTAGCGTCCGACATTACTGGTCATCCTGCGATTAGTATCCCGTGCGGGCACGTTGATTGGATGCCGATTGGTATGATGCTTGTGGGACGACACTTCGACGAGAGTACCGTGCTACGGGCTGCGCAGGCATTTGAGCAGGGAGGAGTCTGAAAACGGCAACATCCGCTAAGCGAAAACTCAGCCGGTTAAGCCGGGAAAATCTAATACTGGAACGGAGGGGAGAAATGCTGGACTTAATTATTCGCGGGGGTCTGACAGTAACTCCGGAGAAAGAGGGAGAGATGGACGTGGGCGTCCTGGACGGGAAGATTGTGGCTGTTGCCGTGCCAGGCACTCTTGAGGCGGAAGCCAGACGAGTCATCAGTGCGCAAGGTAAGATCGTCCTCCCTGGCGGCATTGAGCCCCACGCGCATATTGGTATTCCCATACCCGAAAAGTGGGCGGGTCGTCCCGAAGTAATAACCTCGCCGCCTCAGATGTCTAGCCGGGCCGCTGCCTTTGGCGGCGTGACGACGATCCTGGACTTCGCAGGCAATTTTAACTTCGCACCAGTTGACGGGTCTGATCAGAAACCGATCATGAAAGTTATTGAGGAGCGGCGCGAGATCTTCAAGGATCATTGCTATACCGACTTCGCCTTCCACTATATCTTCAGAGGGGATGAGTTGGAGGCTGCTCCCGAGGCCATCGACCAGATTGGTGAAGCTATTCAGGCTGGACTGGCCAGCTTCAAAATTTTCACAGTTCATGCGCCCTTTCGTGTACCGTACGGTCATTTATGGTCCGTTTTTACAGAGGTGACCAAGCATGCAGGGATCATGGTGGTCCATGCCGAAGAGGACGAGATTGTCACCTATATGATCGCCAAGCTCAAACGCGAAGGGCGCGATCACGGATACAATCTACACCTGGTCCACAACAACCTCTCTGAGGATATCTCTTTTCGCAAAATCCTCCGCCTCGCAAAACACACGGAGACTGGAGTGTACTTCGTCCATGCGACTGCCAAAGAGGGCGTTGCGGCTATAGCCGAAGCCCGAAGCGAGGGCCAGCCAGTATACGGTGAGGCACTACACAACTACCTGGAGTTCACCTGTGAGGATTACAAGAAGCCCGATGGAACTCTCATTCACACCTATCCTGCAATTAAGTATGCCGAGGACCGAGACTCCCTGATCGCCGGCCTCCTCGACGGCCGGCTATGCACAACGGCAACCGATGAGTGGACGACCCACAAGGATGTGAAGCTCTCAGGCCGAACAGTCGAGACCGTTTGCGGCGGTCACAATGGTATTGAGACCCGGCTCCCGGTAGTCTTCACAAAGCTTGTCTCAGAACGCGGAATGTCACTGCAAAGATTTGCAGCCATTACTTCCACCAACGCTGCCAAGATTCTTGGACTCTATCCGCAGAAGGGAGCGATCGCGCCAGGTAGCGATGCTGATTTTGTGCTGGTCGATCCCACGATGAGGAAAAAGCTCACCCTTGGTGACCTGCACGCCGACTCAGACTACAGCATCTGGGAGGGCTTCGAATGTCGGGGCTATCCTGTGATGACCATCCTAAGGGGGAAAGTGATTGTCGAGGATGGCAAGCTATTGGGAAGCTCTTCAGATGGACGGTGGCTCCCGCGTAAAGTTTCCGCCGAGGTCCTGACGCGGCCGGTGGTCTAGTTGTTTTCGCACGCAAATTGACGCGCTAGGAGTATTGACAGCCAAGAGCGCATTCTGATATGTAATACGCCATCTCATAATATGAGACAATAATAGAATGGATAATAAGGCCTCCCCGTATCGTGTCCAAGTACTTGAGCGGTCATTAGGCATTCTTGAACTGCTTTGCAGCGAAGGCCCTGAGCTGTCCCTTATCGAGCTCTCCGAACGGCTGCGGTTGCACAAGAGCACGACCCATCGTCTGGTGGGAGTGCTCGAACAGCACCGCTTTGTCGAAAAAAGTTCGAATAACGGGAAATATCGCCTGGGGTTGAAACTTTTCGAACTGGGAAGCAAGGCGATCGCCCATCTTGACTGGCGCGAACGCGCTCGCCGGTTCCTGCAGCGGCTCGCATTTGAGACTGGGGAGACTGCCCATTTGTGCATCCTAGATGACGGAGAAGTGCTTTATCTTGAGAAGGTGGAAGCCCCACGTACAGTGCGAGTCCCATCGATTGTTGGCCGGCGCTATCCGGCGCACTGTGGGGCCGCTGGGAAGACATTGCTGGCCTTCCAACCAGAAGAAGAGATTGAAGAGTTAATCAAGAGGCGAGGGTTAAAAGCTTACACTCGCAACACACTGACTACGCCGGCGCAACTAAGAGAGGGCTTGCGCCTGGTGCGGGAGCAAGGGTACGCGATTGATAACGAAGAGTTCGAAGAAGGGCTCGAGTGCATTGGGGCGCCAATCCGAGATTATTCCGGCAAGGTTGTGGCCGCGATCAGTATCGCCGGACCTGCATTTCGGATGACCGAAGATAAGCTGCCCGTGCTTGCACGCTCAGTCATTGAGGCGGCGCAAGAGCTCTCGGATGATCTTGGTTATCGCGGGGAAACAGTGAAGAAAGAACGTTCGGCAGTAGTCGATGAAGCCCAGGTCACAGCGTAGCTCTCGTAGAAAGCTTTTTCATCCAATAACCTAAGTTGCGTCCTCACGCATTCTGGGGATGCGATACGTACAGGCGCCCACGCCATTATGGATTACTGGCGCAACACGAACTGGTACGCAATTCATACTTACCCCTCTCGGGAAGCGGTCGCGGCGATGAACATCGAGCGGCTCGGTCTCGAGGTCTTCTTGCCCCGGATAAAGCAGCAGAAGAGCGTCTGGGGAGTTGCCCAGATGGTGATCAAACCGTTGTTTTCTTGCTATCTCTTTGCGCGCTTTTGTCCGGCAGCTTACTTGCACTTGATTCAGTATGCGCGTGGCGTGCGGCGCGTGGTGGGCAATGGAAGCCGGCCGCTTCCCGTCGATGACGAGATCATTCTGGCAGTTAGGTCGGGAATGGGTGAGGAGGGGTATGTGCAGATCGAACCACGGCCAATGCGGCCGGGTGATCGAGTCATGGTTCACGATGGACCGCTTCAGGGGCTGATTGGGACGCTTGAGCAGGAGATGGACGATCGAGCGCGCGTAGTCGTGCTGCTTGAGGCGATTGAATATCAGGGCCGGCTGCTGATTGAGAAGCGATATCTGAAAGCGCAAACCGAAACACTTTGAAGGTTCGTCAAAGTACGTGCTGACGGTGAGCCGGTTGACCAACCGGAGTGGCGGTAGCCTGTTCTTGCCAACCGTCGGTCCACAACGTCATCTGCGAGAGAGGCTTCCTCTCCGGGTTTCTAGCAGATGTCGAATTCACCAAGGGAATCGTAACAACAACACATTTTAACCCTCGCAGCGGACCTTCCTCGCGATGCTGTCACAACCAGGTCTTAATTGTAAGGGAAACTAGCGATACCCATCGCTAACAGTGGGAAGGAGGAATCCACAATGACGAAGTTAGATCCCTTTCTAAGTCAAAGACGTAGCCTGGTGGTTGTCACGTTGGTTTTGATCCTGCTTGGCGCCTTCCAAGTCCAGGCACAGACGACGGGCACTATGTACGGGACCATTAGCGATCCAAACGGGGCAGCGATCAGCGGCGCAACGGTTACGGTAAGCAGCCAGGAAAGAAACTTGGTGCGAACCGCGACCACCAGTGCTGAAGGCGCTTATACCTTCACGGTGCTGCCTGTAGGCAAGTACACGCTTACCGCTGAGGCGGCAGGATTTAAACCAATTGAGCAGAAGGATATAGATCTGCAGGTGGAAACGGATCTGCGGGTCAATTTCAGGATGGAATTGGGGCAGGTCACAGAGCGTGTGATCGTGACCAGCGAGATCTCGCAGGTCGATACTGTCAGTTCGACACTGGGCAAAGTGGTTGAGGAGAAACGAATCGTCGATCTGCCGCTCAACGGACGCAACTTTCTCGAATTGGGGCCCCTGCAAGCCGGTGTAACTCCTCCGATTCCCGGGATCGATGTGGTCGGAAGCGGAACGAACAACACTCCCGGAGGAACCAGATTTAATTTCGTGGTAAACGGGATGCGAATCACCTCCAATAACCACCTGCTCGACGGAGTAAATAATGTGGAGCCAATCACTGGTTCGGCGATGATCGTGCCATCGCCCGACACGCTTCATGAGTTTAAGATTCTGACCAACTCCTATGGCGCAGAGTTCGGCCGCGCAGGGGGTTCTATAGTCACAGTTTTGACCAAGAGCGGCACAAACGACTTTCACGGTTCACTCTACGAGTTCTTGCGCAACGATGTATTTGACGCGGCGAACTTCTTCGCGCCCATAGACCCGGACACAAAAAAGCCCATAGTGCCGGCACTGAAGCAGCACCAGTTTGGTGGCACTATCGGTGGCCCCATCGTTAAATCGAGGACCTTCTTCTTTTTCGGCTACGAGGGTTTTCGCCAGCGCAAGGGCATATCTGTAAGCGCGCCCGTGCCGTCGTTGCTGGTCAGACAAGGGAATTTCTCACAGGAGACCATCAAGCCAATTGATCCTTTTACCCGGGAGCCTTTCCCAGGCGGGATCATTCCTCAACAGAGGATCAATTCGATCTCGAATAACATTCTCAACATACTGAAGTTATGGCCCGAGCCCAACGTCGCTGGGACCAACCTTTGGAGTGCGGCGCCCAGCGGCTCCAATGATCGTGACCAGTTTATAGTGCGAATGGATCACACCTTGATAGAAGGCAAAAACACGCTCTCCGGGCGGTACTTGTTTGATAAGGGCACGCGATTCGTCCCGCTCGGCCACTTCGCTTCAAATGCTGCCCCTAATATACAAGTCCCAGGGTTTTCGAATGAGGAGGGAAATCGCTTCCAGAATCTCATGATCGCTGATACTCATATCTTGTCGCCGCGACTGATCAACGACCTCCGTTTTTCTTACCAACGTGCCACGGTGGCCAGCGGTAAGCCGGTTGATCAAATAGACCCGAAGACGTTGGGCTTTACTTTCCCGAAGGTCTCTTCCATAGATGTCGCTCCTGTAATTGCCGTCACGGGAGTGACCGGCCTGGGTCCTCCGATCTTCAGTCAGCGAGTTTACAACTTCTACCAAATTGTCGATAACATCGCTTTTACCGCCGGAAAACACATCTTAAAATTCGGTGGGGAGGTGAGACACACCAAACTGACAAGCCTCTTTACATCCCTCGGAAACGCTTCCTTTACTTTCAATGGTCTGGCCACTGGAAATGCATTTGCGGACTTCTTGTTGGGATTCCCTTTCCTCTACCTTCAGGCGGCGGGAAAGGAAGATAAATCACTGAAACAAACTGCTTACTACTTGTATTTCCAGGATGATTACCGTGTGAGCAGAAACGTGACGCTCAATCTCGGGTTGAGATATGAGCTGTCACCTGGCTTCACAGAGAAGGATAACTTGCTGCTTACCTTCATTCCGGGAAAGCAGTCAGTACTCAGTCCGACGCTGCCCACGGGACTGCTCCACTCGGGCGATGCTGGCGTCCCCGAAACACTCTTTCCAACAGACAAAAACAACTTTGCGCCACGCGTTGGAGTGGCGTGGGACGTGTTTGGAGATGGGAAGACCAGCGCCCGCGCTGGCTATGGGATCTTCTATGATGAGTCAAGCTTGCTTCAAACATACAATGTTTATCAGGCCCCAGACTTTCAGCCGATTGCGGTGTTGATTTTCCCGCCCTCATTTGCCGACCCGTTCGTAGGAAATAGCCCCTTCAAGCCGCCGTTAACCTTTCCTGTTCCGGTTGGGCCGGGCACGACTGCGACATGGATAGACGCCAATCTTAAACCGGCCTATATCCAGCACTGGAACCTGACACTGCAGCGTCAACTGACTCCTTCGCTCACAGCCGAGGTGGCTTATGTCGGCAATAAGGGAACACGGCTCCAGGGCAACGTGGACGTCAATCAGCCGTTTTTGACTGCCAATGCCACGCCGTTCAACGTGGCCCAGCGCCGTCCGTTTCCCCAGCTCGGTTCGACCTTCCAGGTCTCTTCTATTTATAACTCCAGCTACCACGGGCTGCAGACAACGCTCACGGAGCGACTCAGCCGTGGATTGTCATTTCAAGCCTCTTATACCTGGTCGAAGGCCATTGACGATACTACCAGCCCGACGGCATTCTTTCTCATTCCTGGCCAAAATGCCGGTCGAGCGCAGGACAATCGAAACCTGAGGGCCGAACGCGGGCCGTCGGCATTCGATCTCCGTCACCGCTTCGTAGCGAGCTACATCTATGAGCTACCATTCTTCCGCAGTGGATCTGCATCCCGCGTTCTTGGAGGTTGGAGGCTAAGCGGCATCGCCTCTTTGCAGTCCGGCCACCCCTTCACAATCATGGACACGCGAGATCCTAATGTTGATCAGGTACAGGAGAACGATCGGGCTGACCTGCTCGGAAACCCGAACCTGCCGAGTGACCAGCGCACCCCGGAACGCTGGTTCGATACGGATGCATTCAGGCGATTGCGTCCGCCCAACCAGGGCAGTGCCGGGCGCAACATCCTGATCAGCGATGGGATAGTCAATTTCGATATGGGGCTGTCAAAAGATTTTAACTTCAGCGAACAACGGCGGCTGGAGTTTCGCTGGGAGGTGTTCAACGTCTTCAATCATCCGAATTTCGGCATTCCCGGCACCGATCTCAATGCTCCGGTGATTAAGGTCGGCGGACAGATAGTTGGTGGGACCTTCGGCCGGATACTCACTACTTCGACCACGGAGCGCATAATGCAGTTCGGACTGAAGTTCCTCTTCTGAGGATACTTCAAGCGTTCTACAAGATGGTTCTTCGACGTGTCTGACGGGCCAGGACGGGGCGTCTCAATTAATGAAGAGGTCCGCGACATAGCCTCGGGGAGCTCTGACTTAGACGCACGCCACAAAGCGCTGGTTCGACGTAGGTGCGAGTAGCACCCTCCTGACTTTCGGCACCGCAGGGGGCCTAGTCAAAAACACGAGGTCAGAGATCGGTAAGCAGTTGGCGAACTCTAACCTCTGACCTTTCCACTTACACCATGATTGCAAACAGGTATGTGGGACAGCGGGTCAAACGCACTGAGGATCCACGGTTAATAAGAGGGCTCGGCCGATACGTTGATGATATTAAGCTGCCGGACACACTGCACGTGGCATTCCTACGCTCAATCTTTGCCCACGCGCGTATCAAGAAGGTCGATATTAGCGACGCTGCACAAGCATCGGGTGTCGTTGGCGTCTACACGGGCAAGGACGTGTTTAATAAGATCGGTCCTTTACTGTGTGGGCTCAAGATGCCCGGTCTTAAAGTGACCGAGCACACTGTCCTCGCAACAGACAAAGTCTATTTTGTTGGTCACCCCGTCGCGGCTGTTGTTGCCACGGACCGCTATGCAGCGAGCGATGCGGTTGATTTGATCGTCGTTGATTACGAAGAACTTCCAGCGGTGGTAGATCCGGAAGCAGCCACGCGAGGCGGCCCCATCATCCACGAACAATACGGCGACAATATCGCCTACAAGCTCACGACGGGCTCAGGCGACGTGGAAGCTGCACTCGAATCTGCTGACAGGGTCATCAAGCAGCGAGTGGTGAATCAGCGGGTGGCGTCGCTAGCGATGGAGCCACGGGGCGTGCTGGCGCGCTTTCAGCCGGGTGAACAAGAACTCATCGTCTGGTCATCGACGCAGATTCCTCATCTGCTGCGGACTCAACTCGCGCGGTTGCTCAATATGCCCGAGAACAAGCTGCGCGTCATCGCGCCTGAGGTGGGCGGAGGGTTTGGCGGGAAGGTTAACATCTTTGCCGAAGAGGCGTTGCTCGGCTGGATCGCGATCGAGACAGGCAAGCCTGTCAAGTGGATCGAGACACGGCGCGAGAATCTGCAAACAACCCCGCATGGTCGTGGACAGGTCGGCTATATCGAAGTCGGCTGTCGAGAGGACGGCACGGTGGTGGCATTGCGTTACAACGTCTTCGCCGACCTGGGAGCATATTGCCAGTTGTATACACCCGTCATGCCTATGGTCACAGCGATGATGCTCTCGGGTTGCTACAAGATCCCTGCCATTCAGACGAACGTTACCGCCGTCTTTACGAATAAGATGGCGACCGACTCCTACCGTGGCGCGGGCGGTCCGGAGGCCACCTACGTGGTCGAGCGCGCGATCGATATGGTTGCCGCCGAACTCGGACTCGACCCAATCGAGGTGCGGCGCAAGAACTTCATTGCGCCGCAGGAGTTTCCCTACCAAACCGCGACCGGTGTGGTTTACGACTGTGGCAACTACGAGGGGGCGCTGCAGCGTGCGCTTGAAATCGCCGACTATTACAAGCTGCGCGAGGAGCAGAAGAAAGCTCGCCAGCAGGGAAGAATCATCGGCATCGGCATTTCGACTTACGCCGAGTTGTGCGGGGTCGGACCATCAAGGGGCAGCCCAACAGGTATGGGATGTTGGGAGAGCGCGACAGTGCGTGTTGAGCCGACGGGCAAGGTGACAGTGCTCACCGGCGTCTCACCGCATGGCCAGGGGCAGGAGACGACCTTTGCGCAGGTGGCCGCCGACGCACTGGGCATCGACATGAGTGACGTCACCGTCATTCATGGTGATACTTTGCCTGTGCAGTACGGTATTGGCACCTTCGGCAGTCGCGGGACGGCCGTGGGCGGCGCGGCGCTCGTGAAAGCGCTGGAAAAGGTCAAGGAGAAGGCCACAAAGATCGCTACGCGCATGCTGAATGCTGATGAAGCGAGCGTTGGCTTTTGTGAGGGCCGCTTCTTTATACAAACCGCACACGCAGCGACCGTAGGCGCGCGCGAACTCGTTGCGCCTGCCGAACAAGTAACTTTTGAACGGTCACCATCCGCGGTCTTGTCTGCGGTGGAGAGTTCTGGTGGTATGAGCATCACGTTTCAAGAGGTCGCGCTCGCAGCATACGTTGCTGCTGACCTGCCCCCTGAGATGGAACCGGGACTTTGGGCGACCTCCGTTTTCGATCCGAGTAATTTCACCGCTTCATTCGGTACGCACACGGCAGTTATTGAAATTGACCCTGAGACGGGGGAAATAAAGTTCCTGCGCTTCATCGCAGTTGATGACTGCGGCAAGGTGATCAACCCGTTGCTAGTGGACGGGCAGGTCCAAGGGGGCATTGCGCAGGCCATCGGCCAGGCACTCTACGAAGAGATCGTCTACGACGAGCAGGGCCAGCTGGTGACCGGCACGCTGATGGACTACGCAGTGCCCAGAGCCAGTATGCTTCCCTGGTTCGAGCTCGATCGCACCGAGACGCCTTCGCCTGTCAATCCGCTCGGTGCCAAGGGCGTAGGCGAGGCCGGAACTATCGGCGCTACCCCGGCAGTGGTAAACGCGATCATCGACGCTCTTTCTCCCTTCGGTGTGCGCCACCTTGACATGCCAATTAAACCTGAGACTATTTGGCGAATCGTTAATCAGCAAACTGCCCAGGCGGTTGAGTCGGTAGAGTGAACTTTTGAAATCTATGGTTATGTTCTTGCGATCTACACCTTGGGCGCTGTAGTTGGTCCATTACTGATGGGAATCAATTTTGACCTGACGGGTTCATACGGCCTGATTCTGGCTACTTATTCGTTACTTGCACTGGTCGGCGCAATCCTGATGACTCAGCTCGGGCCGTATCGAATTTGGGAAACCGCATCAGAGCCCGCTTAGGAGAGAGGTTATGAAGGAAAAAGTTGTCGATGAATTCATTGTACCCGCTCGTTACGGAAAGGCTTTTGTGGTCCATAAAGGACAAGTAGTGAGCATCATCGAGGTGGAAGGGAAACAGATGGCGGACGTAGTATTCCTTAATGCGAATGATTACAAGGAGGTTTTCCACGCTGGCTGGAGTGCCGCCCTGAATATGATGCTGGGCGAGGGCGATATGAAGAAGATTAAAAAGCTCTATTCCAAGCCCCCGCGGGACAACGTGATGTTGACAGTCGTGGATGATCCAACCGGTGTGCATTTGGCATGGAATGGAGGTCGCTGCAGCCGCAAAATCTATGAGCAGTTTTTTAATATGCCCGGCCATCGAAGTTGCCAGGACAACCTCGCTGAAGCTCTTGCTCCTTATGGCCTGTCGGAAGACGACGTCCCCGACGTGTTTAATGCTTTTATGAATGCCGAAGGTTTTGCTGAAGGCCGCTTCGAAACCTTAGAGCCGGTGACAGAACAGGGCGACTACATCTCCTTGAGAGCCGAAATGGACGTTCTGGTTGGGGTGTCCGCATGTCCCTTTGACTTGCTATACACCCCTAAGCCCCTACAAATCAGAATTACTGAAGCTCGGAAATAGTGGATCCCAAAATTCGAGCGTACAGTTGTTCGGCTGTAGCCGAGATAAAGATCTGTTTATGGCTTGGGCTCAAGATAATGGTGGTAATCGAAAGCCATTGCGAGAGATGAGCCGGCGGCAGTTCGTTCGTGTGAGCGGCATTGCGGCCATGGGAAATTTTGCGCTCAACGGGCCCGGGTCGGAGGCAAGCTCTCGGCGGCCGGGTGCTGCCGACCTTTTGCTGCATGGCGCCCTTGTCGTCACTATGGATGCCAAGCGCCGCGTCTTTCGCGACGGCGCCATCGCTATCAGGGAAGGTAACATCGTCGATGTTGGCAGTTCTACAAGCCTTCTGGCTCGCTGGAAGTCTTCTTCAAGAATCGACCTCGCCGGCCTTGTCGCCACCCCTGGCCTGATCAACTCCCACATTCATCTCACGGGTGATCAGTTGTTGCCCGGCTTGCGGCCTGACGACAGCGTACCCTCCGAACATCTGACGAAGTGGGGACTGCCTGCATACCAGCACTCCCAGCCCGAGGATGACCGGGCCGCGGCGCGATTCGTGGCCTTGCAGATGTTGCGCCAAGGTACGACTGCGTTCATCGAGGCCGGGACCTGTCGTCATCCGGCTGC